>Ga0163163_10000155_pt1 | contig 71598 bp, 58 predicted proteins | sample S65metaG_FD_119766 | JGI IMG/M metagenome (GOLD analysis project Ga0163163, IMG submission 119766) | Switchgrass rhizosphere microbial communities from Kellogg Biological Station, Michigan, USA - S6-5 metaG | ecosystem: Host-associated > Plants > Roots > Rhizosphere > Soil | place: USA...
GTACGATCTCGGCTACTTCGACGATGAGACGGTCCGGGTCGAGCCGCTTGAAAACCCCTTCGGCCCGAAAGTGTTACCTATGCCTCCGGAATGAACTGTTACCCATGTGACCGGAATAGACCTCGATTGAAGTGGTGGGCCCCCCAGGATTCGAACCTGGGACCAACCGGTTATGAGCCGGCAGCTCTAGACCGCTGAGCTAGGGGCCCGGGGGATTCACGGACGTCAAGTTGGAAGTCCAAAGTCGGAAGTTCGAAGTTTCGGCCCGCGCGTCACTCCGAACTTCGAACTTCACACTTCGAACTTCTAACTTCGCAAGCTGCGTCTACCGTCCCTCGAGGAACGGTTTCAGACGTCGGGACCGGGACGGATGGCGCAGCTTGCGCAGCGCCTTCGCCTCGATCTGCCGGATGCGCTCGCGCGTGACCGCGAAGCTCTGGCCGACTTCCTCGAGCGTGTGCTCGGAGCCCTCGCCGACGCCGAAGCGCATCTTGATGACGCGCTCCTCGCGCGGGGTGAGCGTCTTGAGGACGTTGTCCGTCTGCTCCTTGAGGTTGAGGTTGATCACCGCATCGGAGGGCGACACGACGTTCGTGTCGGGGATGAAGTCGCCAAGATGCGAATCTTCCTCCTCCCCGATGGGCGTTTCGAGCGAGATCGGCTCCTGCGCGATCTTGAGCACCTTGCGGACCTTCGAGACCGGGATGTCCATGCGCTGCGCGATCTCCTCGGACGTCGGCTCGCGGCCCAGCTCCTGCACGAGCGCGCGCGACGTGCGGATGAGCTTGTTGATCGTCTCGATCATGTGGACCGGGATGCGGATCGTGCGCGCCTGGTCGGCGATCGCGCGGGTAATCGCCTGGCGGATCCACCACGTCGCGTAGGTCGAGAACTTGTAGCCGCGGCGGTACTCGAACTTGTCGACCGCCTTCATCAGGCCGATGTTGCCCTCCTGAATGAGGTCGAGGAACTGCAGGCCGCGGTTCGTGTACTTCTTGGCGATCGACACGACGAGGCGAAGGTTCGCTTCGACGAGCTCCTTCTTCGCCTGCTCGGCCTGCGCCTCGCCCTCGAGGATCGTCCGGAGCATCCGCGTGAGCTCCTCAGGCGTCTGCTCGAGCTTCTTGGCCATCTCGCGGATTTCCTTCCGCGAGTCGTCCTTGTGCTTGAGCAGGAGCTTCTTCTCCTCCTCGCGCAGCTTCCGCTTGCCCTTGGCGTCGAGCTTCTGATCGATCAGGCGCACGTCACGCTGCTTCGCCTGGACGTCCTCGACGGCCGACTTCATGCCGTCGATCAGCCGGCGCTTGACCATCTCGGTGAACTCGATCTTGCGAATCGCGCGGGAGAGCTCGACGCGCGCGCGGCCGATCCGCCACTTCGCGCGGCGGAACTTCCGCTTGTCGGCCTTCGTGACGTCGGCGTACTTCTCCTCGAGCTTCTGGACGGCGTCGAGCGCCGTCCGCACGCGGTCGATCTGCCTCTGGAACTCGCGCTGGCGCGCCGCGATCTTCTCGTCCGTGATCTCTTCCTCGTTGAAGACCACGAGCTCGCGCACGGTGCGCTCGCCGCGCTTGAGCTGCTCGCCCATCTCGATGACGTCCTGCGTGATCTTGGGCGTCCGCGAGATCGATTTGATGACGGCGAGCTTGCCCTGCTCGATGCGCTTCGCAATCGCGACTTCGCCCTCGCGCGTGAGCAGCGGGACCGTGCCCATCTCGCGCAGGTACATGCGGACGGGGTCGTTGGTCTTGTCGAGGGCGCCGGGCGTGAGGTCGAGATCCATCTCCTCGCCGCCCTCGCCCGCGAGCTTGTCATCCCGGTAGGTCTTCTCCGAGTCGACGACCTCGATGCCCGCGCTGCCGAACGTGCTGAACAGATCGTCCAGCTCTTCGGAGGAGGTGATGTCGGCCGGCAGGAGCTCATTGACCTCGTCGTAGAGGAGGTAGCCCTTTTCCTTGCCGAGCGTGATCAGTTGCTTAATCTCGTCGTACTTTTCTTCAATGGACAATGCCGGACTCCTAGTTCGTATCAAGCGCGCTCAGAAGCGCCTTCTTCTTCGCCCAGAGGGCGTCGATGCTGGCGTGGCCCGCTGATTCCGCCGCCACGCGATCAATTTCTTCCTGGACCGCCGCCAAATCCCGCTTCACGCGATCCCGTTTGATGGCCACGACGCAATCGGCGGCCTCTGCCACCGGGGCGTCGGGCCGGGCCGCGCGCTCGAACAGCGCGCGCTCTCCTTCACTTAGACGCTCGCGCAGCAAATCCGGAAGCCCCTCGGGGGGGACATCCACCAGGCTGCCCGCCAGGCTCAGGATGGGCCCGCTGACCAATCCCTCGAGGTCCGTCGCGTCCAGCTGGCCGACCGCGGCCAGTCCCTCGACCGGCCGACGCGCCAGCGCCCACAGCAACCCGGCCTCGTCAGGCCGGAGCCGAACCGTCGGCTGCACCGCGAGCGCCGGAGCCTCCGGGCGCCGCTGCGCAGCGGCCTTCCGAATCTCATCCCGGATCACCGTCTCGGTGATACGAGCTTTGTGCGCCAGGCGATCCGCGAACGAGTCGCGTGCCGCGGCGTCGGGGATGGTCGCCGCGATCTTCAGCATCTCGTCCAGAAACGTCTTGCGGCTGTCGGGCCGGGAGACGTTCAGCCGCGTCGCCGCCCGATCGAGCAGGAAGTCCAGGTACGACCGCGACCCGGTCAGCCGTTCGACGTACGCCCGGCCCCCCTCCCGGCGGATCAGCGTATCCGGGTCCGTGCCTTCAGGCAGCAGCGCGACGTTCACCTGGAACCCTTCAGCGACCAGTAGTTCCGAAGACCTGGCTGCCGCCCCTTGTCCAGCCTGGTCGGGATCAAAACTGAGGACGACCTTGGACGTAAACCGTTTCAGTGTCCGGGCTTGAGCACTGGTCAGCGCCGTGCCGCAGGAGGCCACCACCGGCTGGACCCCCGCCTGCCACACCTGCGCCAGGTCGAAGTACCCCTCGACCAGCACACTGTAATTGTGCTTCCGAATCGCCCCTTTCGTCACGTCCAGACCGTATAAGGTCCGCCCTTTCGTGTAGATAGGCGTTTCCGGGGAATTCAAGTATTTCGGGACCTGGCCCTCGTCCAGAGCCCGGCCCCCAAAAGCTACTACGGCGCCGGAGTCCCGAAGGATCGGGATCATCAGCCGGTTTCTGAACCGGTCCGCGATCCGCCCATCATCCCGGCTGACGACCAGGCCGGTCTTGATCTGAAGGGCAACCGGGACTTTTTCCGTCGTCCAACGGGCATTCAGCGTCTCGCGCCCCGCCGCGGGCGCGTAACCATAGCCGAACGTCGCGATCGTCTCAGCCGTGAGTGCCCGGGACTCAAGCTCGCGCCGCGCGCGCGCGCCAGCTGGGGAGGCGAGTTGCTCGCGAAAAAACGCTGCCGCCTCCTCATGAAGCTTGATCAACGCTTCGCGCTCGGCCGCCAGTGCCCGATCTTCGGGCCCGCCCTGGGATTCCGGTACTTGGATGCCGGCCCTGTGCGCCAGGTACCGGACGGCTTCGGGGAACGCCAGCTTCTGCTGCAGCTCGACGAACTTGACGACGTCGCCGCCGGCGCCGCAGCCGAAGCACTTGAAGAAGCCCTTGTCCTTGTTCACGTTGAACGAGGGTGTCTTCTCCTGATGGAACGGACAGAGTCCCTTCCACGTCGCCCCGGTCTTCTTGAGGGGCACGACGTCGCCGATGACCGAGACGATATCCGTCTGAGCCTTCAGGTCGTCGAGGAAGGATTGGGGGAACAGCGCCATCAGTCCTTCAACTCGACGATGGTCGCGCCGCCGCCGCCCTCTTTGTCGTCGGCGAGCGACACGGACGCGACGAGCGGGTGCGACCGGAAGAACTTCGTGAGCCCTTCGCGCAGCCGGCCCGTACCATGACCGTGCACGACGCGCAGCCGCTTTTCGTCGGCGAGCAGGGCATCGTCGAGGAACTTCTCCGCGCGCGTGATCGCTTCGTCGACCGTCGAGCCGATCACGACGAGCTCGCGGGTGGCGGCGGACGAGTCACGTGAAAGCGAGGCGACCGCGGCGCGCGACGAGCGCGGCGCGGACTCGGCGGGGCGCTTGGTGTCGCTCGGCCGGCGCGAGCGGAGATCGCGCAACGCGACGCGCACGCGCTTGCCGCGCACTTCGACGTCCACGCGATCGCCGGAGGCGCCGCGGACGATGCCTTCGGCGTCGAACTTCGCAAGGTAGACGGTCTGACCCACGTCGGGCGTCTCGTCGAGCGTGAGGTCCGGTTCGGCGGGCGAGTCCGCGATCGTGGCGCCGATCGCGCCGAGCGCGGCGCGCGCTTCGGCACGGAGGGCACCGAGGTCGCCCGTCGACACGGCGGGCTGGCGCGCGGCCAGACGTGCCTCCGTGCGATCGGACAACACGTCCGCCTTCTGCTTGAGCTGGCCGACGATGCGATCGACTTCGGTTCTGGCCTCGCGAAGCTTCTCGTTCAGCTTGTCGTCGAGCCGCCGTTTCAGCACCGCTTCCCGCTCGGCGAGGCGCGACTCGCGCTCGAGGACCTGCTGGCGCTCGGCGGCGAGGGCGCGCCGCTCGTCCTGTGTCTGCTTGCGCTCGCGATCGAGCGCGGCCAGCTCCTGATCGACGCGCGCCAGGTGTGCCGCGAGCTGCGACTCGCGGCCGGATCGTCGCGCGCGCGCGCCTTCGATGACCGACGCGGGCATCCCGAGCCGCTCGGCGATTTCGATCGCAAGGCTGCGTCCGGGCGCGCCATAGATCAGGCGGTAGGACGGTGCGAAGGTTTCGGCGTCGAACCCGAACGCCGCCGTCGCGACGCCCGACGTCGTCGCCGCGTACGACTTCAGCGCTTCGTCATGCGTCGTCGCGACGACAATCGCGCCGCGCTGCCGGAAGTGCTCGATGGCGGCCGTGCCGAGCGCGCCGCCTTCGATCGGATCGGTGCCGCTGCCGACTTCGTCGAGCAGCACGAGCGCCGGCAGCTCGAGCGCGCGGTACATCTCGACGAGGTTGGCGATGCGGGCGGAGAACGTGCTGAGGCTCGCCGCGATGGACTGCTCGTCGCCGATGTCCGCGAAGATCGATTTGAACGGCGTGAACTGGCTGCCGGGCTCGACCGGAATCAGGAGTCCGGCCTGCGCCATCACCGCGAGCAACCCGATCGCCTTGAGCGCCACGGTCTTGCCACCCGTGTTCGGCCCCGAGATCACGAGCGCCGATGTGGGCGGCGCGATGAGCAGATCCGAAGGCGTCGCCGGCGCATTGAGCAGCGGATGCCGCGCGCCCAGGAACTCGATGCGTGCGTCGGGCGCGAGCCCGGGCGCGATGCCACCGAGACGCTCGGCGAGGCGGACCTTGGCGTGCAGCTCGTCGAAGTCGGCACCGGCGTCGAGCGTGTGCTCGAGGTCGTCCGCGCGACGCCGAAACGCGTCGGTGAGCGCGAGCAGGATCCGGTAGATCTCCTCCTTCTCGCGTTCGGCCAGTGCCACGATGTCGTTGTTGACGTCGACCGTCGCAAGTGGCTCGAGGTACAAACTCGCGCCGCTCGCCGAGCTGCCGTGCACGATACCCGGAATCGCGTCGCGGTGTTCGGCGCGAACGACGACAACATAACGGCCGTAGCGATCCGTGACGATTTCGCTCTGCAGGTACTTCGCCGTATCACGGCCGCGCGTCAGCGCCTCCAGCGTGGAGCGAAGCTTCGCGCGCTGACGCCGCAGCCTGTCGCGGATGTCCTTCAACGCGGGGCTCGCGTCATCGGTGACCTCGCCGCCCGGCTCGATGGCGCGGCGAATCGCCTTGACCTCCGACGCGAATGACGCGGCGCGTGAGGCGATGCTCCTCAGCCCACTCGTCGCGGCAGCAACGCCCCGCCGGACGGCCGTCGCGACCAGATCGACCGACTCGACGAACTGAGCCAGGCCCAGCAGGGACAGAGGCGGGAGCGGTTCTTCGCCGATCTCGAGGCCGCGGAGGATCGTTTCGAGGTCTTCGGGCCCCGACACGTCGAGCGACCCGTCGTCCCGTACGAACGCCAGGGCTTCGGTCGTGAGCGCCAGGCGCCGGCCCACCTCGTCTGCGTCCGGCGACGGCTCGAGCGCGAGGGCGCGCGCCCGGCCCAGCGGCGTCCGAGCCTCACGGGCCAACGCTTCGCGAATGCGATCGAACTCGAGCGCGCGCAGGGCTGCAGCTTGCATGGCGGGAGCCCGCGGGAGGCGGGCAAACCACCATTATGACACGCCGAGGCGTCTCGCGGGTTCCGTTGAGTTCCATGGGGTTCCACGGGGTTCCATGGGGTTCCTTGAGGTTCCTTGAGGTTCCCTAAGGTTCCCGGAGGTTCCTTGGGGTTCCGGCGGGGTTCTATACTCTGCGCTATGCGGTCAAGAACCACATTTGCGGTGCTGTTCTCCGTCGCGGTTCTCGTGACGACGGCTGGGCTGCTCGCCGCGCGTCAAGGGACCGGGAGGTCGACCGAGAGCACCGGCACGCCGGAGGCGAAGGCCTTTCTCGCGCAAGCGGAGGCCAGGATGCGCGGCGCGCCAGACTACGACGCCGGCATCGCGTTCCTCAAGCAGGCCGTCCAGGCTGACCCGCATTTTGCTGACGCGTACGCGCGGCTCTATTCGGCGACGCAATCAGCCGCGATTGCGAAAGCGAACCAGACCGAGGCGAAGACCGGCGGCGCCATTGACGCCGCGATGAACGATCTAAAGAAACAGTACGCGACGTGGGCCGCGGCCGATCCCAACAACGCGATCCTCGCCTGGGCGCAGGGCACCCTCGAAGAAAAGGACTGGGCGAAGGCGAAGGCGTTCTACGATCGCGCGGTCGCGCTCGATCCGTACTTCGCGCGCACGTACCTCCAGCTCGCGCTGATCGCCGACTTCAGCGGCGACAACCAGACGCAGGTCGCCTGCCTCAAGAGGGCCGCGGACGTCGCGCCCGCCGATCCGCAGTACTTCTTCTACTGGGCGTCGGCTATGAAGGCGATCGATCCGGCGCGATCGATCGTGCTCCTCCAGCAGGTCGCGGACGAATACCCCGGGACCGAGCGCGGCGCGCAGGGCCTGTACTGGGCCGCGTTCGAGACGAGGGATCTCCCGACGAAGATCGCGATCTACGAGCGGCTGCATCGCGACTTTCCGCCGGCGAAATCCGGCTGGTCCGGCTCGGGCATGCCTGCGCTGCTCGAGGCGTACGAGCGCGTGGATCCGAAGAAGGCGCTGGCGTTCGCGCAGGGCCTCACCACGGAGATGACGGAAGAGTCCGACAAGAAGACGTGGACCGAGTTCGCCGCCTACGCGCAGGCCGTCGTCAGCGCGCAGGCGAGCATCGACGCGGGCAAGGGCGCCGAGGCGGTCGCGCTCATCGGCAAGGCGCCGCGGCCGCGCTACATCGACACGACGCCGCTCGATCTGCTGAAGGCCAGCGCGCAGGACGCGAGCGGTGCCACCGCCGCCGCCTACGACGGGCTCCTCGTCATCGCGTCGAAGACGCCGACCGACGCGGTGAACGCGGCGATCGCGACGTACGGCAAGAAGCTCGGCAAGCGCGCCGCCGCGATTGATGCCGATCTCTGGGCGAAGCTCGAGGCGAACGCGAAGCCGGCTGCGGATTTCGCATTGCCCGACTATCCCGGAGGCAAGACCGTCCGTCTCGCCGACTACCGCGGCAAGGTCGTGCTCGTGAACTTCTGGTACCCGTCGTGCGGCCCGTGCCTTGGTGAATTCCCCACGCTGCAGCGCGTGCTGACGAAGTATCAGGATCGCGGCTTCGTGATCCTCGCGCTCAACGTCTATCCGGACGAAGACGAGTTCGTGATGCCGTACATGACGAACAACCACTTCACGTTCCGGCCGCTCAAGACGGACACGGACTGGGCGGAGAAGAACTACGCCGCGCGCGGGTATCCGACCAACGCGCTCGTCGACGCGGCGGGGCGGGTGATCTTCAAGCCGGGCGTCGTCCGCGGGGAACAGGAACAGCGCACGCTCGAGCTGCAAGTGGAGATGCTGCTCGCGCACCGATGACTCGCTGGCGCGCCGCGCTGGCGATCCTCGGCTGCCTCGCGTTCGCCACGGTCAGCCTTGGCAATGCCCTGCACAAGGGCGGCGATTTCGACGTCTTCGTGGACGCCGGACAGCGCGTGCTCGACGGCCGCCCGCTCTACACCGAGACGACGCCTGCCAACGGCGTGATTGGTCCGCCGTTTCAGGGCGTCTTCTTCGCGCCGAGCGGATGGCTCGCGCGCGTTTCGCCGGCGCTGGCCAAAGTGACGTGGTGCCTCGTCAACCTCGCGGCGCTCGCCGCCGGTTGCTGGCTCTGGAGACTGGCGTGCGCCGACCAGATCCTCGACTCGTCTGTCGCATCGACGCCGATCGTCCTCGCGATCGTCGCGATCGTCCTGCCCGCGCAAACCAACTTCGAGCACCAGAACATGAATCCGCTGCTGCTTGGCCTGTGCGGCGCCGGCGCGTACGCGCTCACGCGATCGAGGCCGATTCAAGGCGGCGTCTGGTTCGGCGTCGCGGCGGCGCTCAAGGTGTTTCCGGGTTTCGTGCTTGTGTACCTTCTCGCTCGCCGCGAGTGGCGCGCCGCGGTGGCCGGCGTAGCGACGGCGGGCGTGCTCACGCTGCTGCCGGCCGTTCGCTACGGTGGCGCGGCGTTTCGCCTGATCGGCGATTGGCTCGCGATTCATGCCGCCGGCGACTGGCCCACGCGGCTACAGAACCAGTCGATCTACGCCGCGGTGCACCGGGCCTGGCCGGACCATGCGGGTGCGGTGGTCGCTGGCGCGTCTGCCGTGCTGGTCCTGCTGATGTTCGTCGTCGCGATGCTGCGAAGCCGTCAGCGCGTAGGAGCCGAAGAGCTGGCCATGGCCCTCGCCGCCGGCGTGCTGCTCTCGCCGATCGCGTGGGACCACTACTGGGTGCTGATGTTTCCGGCGGTGCTAACGGTCGCCGCCGCGCGATCGCGCGCGGCCTGGGTGATCTGCGCCGTCGCGGCCGCGCTCATCAGTGGCCCGTCGCCGCTCCTGATCGGCACCCACGGCTTTAACGTCGCTCGCGCGTACTCGCTCTACACGCTCGCCGGCGTGTTGTTGTTCGCGGCGCTCGTCACTCGCGGTTTGCTGCGGCCGCGCGCCGCAGTCCCGCGCGATAGATCGCCACTCCGATGACGTTCGCGATCACCAGCACGCTGATGATCTTCACCGCGAAGATCTGCCAGCTCGCGACGTCGATGATCGGAAACACTGAAAGCACCGAGTAGAGCAGCGACACGGCGAAGCCCGACGCCGACATCACGCGCAGCCAGAGGGGCGGCGTCACCCCGAGCCGCCTCGCGCCAAACAACGGAATCGCGAAGAGCGCGAGGTACGTGAACGCGTAGAAGATGCCCGCGGCGTTTTCGATCAGCTGGTAGGCTTCCTGCAATCCGACGCCGACCTGCCCGAGGAGCGTGAGCACGAGCGTCAGCGCGCCCACGAACAGAATCGAGTTGTACGGCGTGCGGTAGCGCGGGTGCAGCCGCGTGAACCACGCCGGCACGAGCCGATCCCAGCCGGCGACCATCGGCAGGCGCGTGTTGCCCGCGAAGATCAGCGTGACATTCCCGATCTGCCGCGCGAGCAGCATGACGATCAGCGCCGGCACGATGAACCGCGCCACGCCCAGCCCGGCAAAACCGATCTGCAGCGCCTGCGGAATCGGGCTCACGAGGTCGATTTGATTCTGCGGCACCAGCGCCAGCACGCTGCTCGTGCCAAAGATGAACATGACCGCGATTACCGGCGTCGCGATCAGCACCGATTGCCCGATCGTCTTCGATGGCGCGCGGCATTCGCCGGCCAGGATCGCGACGTATTCGAAGCCCGACAGCGCGCCGAGCGCCATCTTGCCGAAGATGTTGACGCTCAGCAGCGTGAGGCTCGGCATCGCCCAGCGCAGCGGATGGTACGCGTGCGCGGTGCCGCGGCTGAGCGCGACGTACGGCACCGCGATCAGCGCGCTGAACATCAGAATCTGCGACCAGCCGCCGATTCCCTGCAGCCACTTGCCGACGCGAAGCCCGAGCAGCGAGACGAAGCTGAGCACGACGACCGCGGCCGAGCTCACGACCGGCGTGTACCACGCGGCCTTGGTGAACGTCACGCCCATCGGCGTGAGGAGGTACGCGAGATTCGTCGCGATGATGACGCCGAAGACGGCCATTACCGCGATCGAATACGCCCACAAGTTCCACGCGGTCAGAAACCCGAGGAACTTGCCGAGGCCTTCCGTCGCCCACTGGTAGAGCCCGCCCTCGAGCGGCATCAGGCGGTTGAGGTAAATGACGACCGCGGCCTGCGGCAGGTAGTAGAGCAGGATGGCCGCGCTCCAGAAGATGACGTGCGACGGCCCCAGCTTCGCGGCCGTGCCGACCCAGCCGGACCCGACGACGTACATGATCTGGGTGAGCGCGAGCGTGGCGAGGCCGAGCTCGCGCCGGAACGCAGCACTCCGGGCTTCAATCTCAGCGACGCGGTCGAGAGGCTCCACCGCGCGCGTGTCGGTCACGGCAGATGATTGATCGAGCTCGCGATCGCCGCCGCGCCAAAACCGTTGTCGATGTTCACCACCGCGACGCCCGTGGCGCACGAGTTGAGCATCGCCAGGAGCGCCGCGAGTCCACCGAAGCTCGCGCCGTACCCGATGCTCGTCGGCACCGCGACCACCGGCACCTTCACCAGGCCGCCGACGACGCTCGCGAGCGCGCCCTCCATCCCCGCCACGGCAATCACCACGCGCGCCCGGTCGAGCCTCGCCCGCTCGGCCAGGAGCCGATGCAGCCCGGCCACCCCCACGTCGAACAGCCGGTCGACGTCGTTGCCCATGACCTCGGCGGAGATCGCCGCTTCCTCGGCGGCGGGTATGTCAGAAGTTCCTGCCGCGGCGATAAGAACGACACCCTTGCCGCGTGGCCCCTCGACGCGACGCTCGATAATCCGGGCCTGTTCGTGGAACCGGGCATCCGGCACGACTTTCGCTACCTCGCCGTACGCGAGGGCGTCCGTCCGCGTGACGAGCAGCGCGTGACCGCGGGCGACGATCGCCTGGGCGATACGCGCGACCTGTGACGGGGTCTTCCCCTGGCCGTAGATGACCTCGGGGAAGCCCTGGCGAATCGCGCGGTGATGGTCGACCCGGGCGAAACCGAGGTCCTCGAGCGGATCGGCGGCAAGCTCAGCGAGGGCCTGGTGTTCGGCGTCGGCCGGATCGAGCCGGCCTTCGCGGACCGCCTCGAACAGGGCGCGAAGGGACAGCGTAGCCGCCGAGGGTGTATCGTGTGGGCGTCCCACGGGGTTGGTTTGACTCAGCCAGGAACCGATCCCTAAAATTGTGGGTCGGACTGCTGGCCAGGCTCTCCATTCTATGATCTCAACCGATGCTCTGATTCTGGTTGCGTACTTCTTCGTGCTGAGCATCCTTGGGCTCTATGGGTGGCATCGGTATTACCTCGTCTATCAATACATGAAGCATCGTGACCGGGTGCCCGGTCCGCCGCCCGCGGTGGACGAGTGGCCGGTGGTCACGATTCAGCTGCCCCTCTTCAACGAGATGTACGTCGTCGATCGGCTGATCGACGCGGTGACGGCGATCGACTACCCGCAGGACAAGCTCGAGATCCAGGTGCTCGACGACTCGACGGACGAGACGCGCGATATCGCGGAGCTCGCCGTCCGGCGGCAGACGGCGCGCGACTTCGACATCAAGTATCTGCATCGCGCCGACCGCACGGGCTACAAAGCGGGCGCGCTCGACGCGGGGCTCAAGGTCGCGCGCGGCGAGTTCATCGCGATCTTCGACGCGGACTTCGTGCCGCCGTCGGATTTTCTGCGCCGGACCGTCGGCTACTTCGCGGACCCGAAGCTCGCGCTGGTCCAGGCGCGGTGGGGCCATCTCAATCAGAACTACTCGCTGCTGACGCGCGTGCAGGCGGTGCTGCTCGACGGGCACTTCGTGCTCGAGCACGGCGCGCGCAATCGCTCGGGCTGCTTCTTCAATTTCAACGGCACGGCCGGTGTGTGGCGCCGCACCGCGATTGGCGACGCCGGCGGCTGGCAGCACGACACGCTGACCGAGGATCTGGACCTGAGCTACCGCGCGCAGCTGCGCGGCTGGCAGTTCCTGTTCCTGCCGGATCTGGTCGCGCCGGCGGAGCTGCCGGTCGAGATGAACGCCTTCAAGTCGCAGCAGCATCGCTGGGCCAAAGGCTCCATCCAGACGTGCCGCAAGGTGCTGCCGTACCTGCTGCAGTCGGATCTCCCGTTCAAGGTGAAAGTCGAGGCGTTCTTCCACCTGACGGCGAACTTCAACTATCTCTTGATGGTCGCGCTCTCGATCCTGCTCTTCCCGGCGATGGTCTATCGGTACGAGATGGGCTGGACCGAGATGCTGCTGATCGACGTGCCGCTCTTCGCGGCGGCCACGTTCTCGGTGATCAACTTCTATCTGGTCAGCCAGCGCGAGATCTATCCGGACTGGCGCTCGCGTGTGAAGTACCTGCCGATCGTGATGGCGGTGGGGATTGGCCTTGCCGTCAACAACAGCCGGGCGGTGATCGAGGCCCTGATGGGCAACGCCGGCGAGTTCACGCGCACGCCGAAGTACGGCATCGAGCGCGCGCAGGACGACTGGCACCACAAGAAGTACCACCAGACGATGCCGGTGCAGCCGCTGATCGAGCTGGCGCTCGGGCTGTATTTCACCGCGACGGTCTTCTACGCCATCGCGCACGACATCTACGGCACGCTGCCGTTCCTCGTGATCTTCCAGTTCGGGTTCCTCTACATGGGCATCATGTCCATCCTCCAGCAGATTGGCGGCGACGACCTGTTGGTGAAAGCCCCACAAATTGCTGGTGGTAAGTAGGAGAAGTCGGTAAGTCGGAAAGTCTGTCCCGCTGAGCTGAGTTGGGGTCGGGTCTTGCCCGGCCTGAGCCAGACGCGACCCCTTGCGCACGTTCGGTGCTGAACGTTGTTACCATAGCTCTATGACAGTCGAGACGAAGTCCAAAGCCGGGCTGGAGGACGTCGTCGCCGGCGAGTCCGCAATTTGTTACCTGGACGGCGCGCGCGGCGTGCTGGCCTACCAGGGATACGACATCCACGACCTCGCGAACGCGGAGCGAGGCGCCTCTTTCGAAGAAGTCTGTTATCTCCTGTGGCACGGCCGGCTGCCGAGCCGCGCGGAGCTGGGCGATCTGCAGACGCAGCTCGCGGCGGCGCGCGTCCTGCCGGAGCCCGTCCTGCGCGCGATGCGGTCGCTGCCGAAGGTCGATGGCATGGACGCGCTGCGCACGCTGACGTCGATCCTCGGTCACTACGATCCGGATTCGACGGTGATGACGCCGCAGACCAACTACCGCAAGGCCGTGCGGCTGACAGGACAGCTGGGATCGCTCGTCGCGACGTGGGGGCGGATGGCGTCGGGCGGCGGACCGATCGATCCGGATCCGGCGCTCAATCACGCCGCGAACTTTCTCTACATGCTGACGGGGCAGCGGCCGTCGGCGCTCGCGACGCGCGCGTTCGACGTCTCGCTCGTGCTCCACGCCGATCACGAGCTCAACGCCTCGACGTTCGCCGCGCGCGTGGCCGCCGCCACGCTCACCGATATTCACTCGACGATCGTCGCGGCGATCGGCACGCTCAAGGGGCCGCTGCACGGCGGGGCTAACGCCGACGTCATGCGGATGCTGCTCGATATCGGGCAGAACGCGCCGCTCGAGCGCGCCGAGGAATTCGTGCGCGGCAAGCTCGCGCGCAAGGAAAAGATCTCGGGCTTCGGCCACCGCGTTTACCGCACCGAGGACCCGCGTGCGACGCACCTGCGGCGATTCTCGAAGTCGCTCGGCGAGAAGGCCGGGATGCCGCAGTGGTATGCCATGTCCGAGCGGATCGAAGCGCTGGTCAAGGGCGAGAAGGGCCTGTACCCCAACGTCGATTTCTACTCGGCGTCGATGTTCTACGCGCTCGGCATTCCGATCGATCTCTACACGCCGATCTTCGCCGTCAGCCGGATCTCCGGCTGGACCGCGCACGTGCTCGAGCAGTACGCGAACAATCGCCTGATTCGTCCGCGCACGGAGTACATCGGGCCGGCGTATCCGCAGCAGTTTCTGACGATCGATCAGCGATAGCGCGAGCGCGTTTCGCCGACCGCGGCGCTGTCCAGCGTGCTCGCGAACGCCCTTGTCTCACCATGAAGGCATGAAGCTCACAAAGGACTCATGAAGATCCGGACTGCCCGCCGCATCTCTGTCTTGTACTAGCCACGAAGGTCACGAAGGGCACGACGCACCGGCGATTGCCGGCGTCGATCTGACCGCCCGGCTCCGCCGGGCTCGGTTGGTCGTGACGATCGAAAACAAGAGCGCCTGGGGATCACGTGGCGTTCTTGTTTTCGATCGTCACGACCAACCGCCGGGCCGCCGAAATGGCGGCCGGTCAGATCGACGGCGGCCTTCATGTCGTCTTCATGAGTCTTCATGGCTTCATGGTGGATCGCCGAGACCAGTTTCGCCGTCCAACCTGACCGAGCGTCAGTATGATGCTGCCCGTGAAGGCTGCGACCCGCTTATCCGGTGTTCTAGTTTCCATCCCTCGATCAGAGACAGGAATCAAGTGTGAAGTCGAGGTATGAAGTTCGGAGAGCACGTGTGCACTCGCATTTTCGAACTTTGAACTTCGAACTTCTAACTTGAGGTCCGTCTTTCTCCCCAAAGTCCCTTCCAGACCAGGAAGAACGACACCAGCGTCGTGGGCACGACGACGGCGAGCCCGGTGAAGAACACGGCCATCTGCCAGACCACCTCAGGCTGACGGCCGGGATCGGACGCCGGCCCGGGGAAGTCGGTGATCGCGCTGAAGACGTTGACCGCGAGACCGCCCCAGGCCGCGATCAGGCCGAGCCGCCAGGCGAGTTGTGCGGCGCGCTCCGAGAGCCGCACCTCGGGCCACAGCGCGCCAAACCCGATGATGAGCACGCCCGTCAAGAGGCCGCTGACGTGCGCGGCGCGCCACTTCACCACGTGCGGCGCCTGGACGGCGACGACGAGGCCTAACAACGCGCTCACGAACAGGATCAGAGTGCCCTGCCGGAACAACATGCGACGAACGGCATCCATGCGACCGCCTCCGACAGAGAGTCTAGTGCCGATCGACCGGCGATGTGGAGCGAAGCGGCCTTCATGAGTCCTCATGAGCCTTCATGGCTTCATGGTGGATTGTCGAGACCAGTTTCGCCGTCCAACTTGACCGAGCGCAGTATGATGCTGCCGTGAAAACTGCGACCCGCTTGACCGTAGCCCTGATCATTTCGTTGTGCGCGATTGCGTCGGCCCAGCAGACACCGCCCGCGCCGCCGCTCGACGCCGCCGAGTGGCGATCGTACGGTCACGATCTCGGAAACAGCCGGTACTCGCCGCTTGATCTACTGAACCGCGACAACCTCGGCAAGGTCCAGGTCGTCTGGAAATGGCGGTCGGACAACTTCAGCGTCCCGCCGGAGACGCGCAACGAGAGCACGCCGATCATGGTGAACGGCACGCTCTACTTCACGGCGGGCGCGACTCGGTGGGTGGTTGCGGCCGATGCGGTGACGGGCGCGACGAAGTGGACGTGGCACCTCGACGAGGGCGATCGGGCGCGTCGCGCGCCGCGTCGGGATTCGGGGCGCGGCGTCTCGTTCTGGTCCGGGCCGGCCGGCGCGGACGGCAAGAAGGACGAGCGCATCTTCACCGTGACGCCCGGCTTCAACCTCGTCGCGCTCGACGCGAAGACCGGACTGCCGGTCACGACGTTCGGCGACCACGGCGTCGTCGATCTCAAGGCGCAGCTCGGCGTGCCGGTCGATCTCGTGAACGCCGCGATTGGATCGAGCTCGCCCCCGCTCGTCTTCGAGAACGTCGTCGTCATCGGCCCCGCACTCGAAGTGGGCACGCGTCCGCCGTCGATGAAGAACGTGCCCGGGCGGGTTCTCGCGATCGACGCGCGCACCGGCGCGCTCGCCTGGCGCTTCAACACGATTCCGCAGAAGGGCGAGTTCGGGTACGACACGTGGGAAAACGGATCGGCCGAGTACACCGGCAACGCCGGCGCGTGGGCGCCGCTCACGCTCGACGCGAAGCGCGGGTATCTCTACCTGCCGGTCGAGGCCGCGACAGGCGACTATTACGGCGGCCATCGCCTGGGCGACGACTTATTCTCGTCGACGCTCGTATGCCTCGACGCGCGCACGGGCAAGCGCATCTGGCACTTCCAGATCGTGCACCACGACATCTGGGATCGAGACAACGCCGCGGCGCCGATTCTCGCGGATATCACCGTCAATGGCCAGCGCGTCGAAGCCGTGGTCCAGCTCACCAAGCAGGCGTACGCGTACGTCTTCGACCGCGTCACCGGCAAGCCCGTGTGGCCGATCGTCGAGCGTCCGATGCCCGCATCCGACGTGCCGGGCGAACGAGCGTCCAAAACGCAGCCGATTCCTACGAAGCCTGCCGCGTTCGATCGGCAGGGCGTGACGGTCGACGATCTCATCGACTTCACGCCTGAGCTGCGTGCCGAAGCGCTGAACGCGATCAAGCCGTACCGGCTCGCCGAGGGCCCCTTCACGCCTCCGTCGGTGACCAATGGCCCGGACGGCCTGCGCGGGACGTTGATTCTTCCGGGCACGCTCGGCGGCGCGAATTGGGAAGGCGGCGCGTTCGATCCCGATACGGGCATGTTGTACGTCGGCTCGTGGACGTCGCCAGGGGCGTTCGGCCTGAGCAAGGATTCGCGCTCCGACATGGACTGGGGCGGCACCGGCGCGCCGCCGCGCGTGCGCGGTCTGCCGCTCATCAAGCCGCCGTACAGCCGCATCACCGCGATCGATCTCAACACCGGCGAGCACGCGTGGATGGTGCCGAGCGGTGACACGCCGCCAGACATCAAGAACAATGCGGCGCTTGCGGGCGTGGCGGTCAAGCCAACGGGCGCGCAATCACGCCCGGTTATGCTCGCCACCAAGACGCTGCTCTTCACCGCCGAAGGATCAAGCGGTCAGCCGATCCTCCGAGCGCTCGACAAGAAAACCGGCGAGAAGGTGTGGGAGATGACGCTGCCCGGCGCCGTCGGCAGCGTGCCGATGACCTACGCCATCGGCGATCGCCAGTTCATCGCGCTGTGGGTGGCGGATCGCGCGTCGGAACTGCCGGCGACGTTGGTGGCGATCGCGATCCCGGCGCCGGGGCGCGGCGGGCGTGGCGGCGGGCAGTAGGCGAAGCCGGAGTGGGACGGCTTACCGCACGTCAAACGGGACGAGGCGCTTCGCCGTCTGTCCGCCGACCTTGGCGCTGACCTCCAGCTGATACGCTCCGGGCGCGAGCCCGGCAAGCGCCACCGGCGTGTCGAGCACCGCCTCCGACTTGCCGCTTTGCGCGCGCAGACCATTGAGGTTGAGCGTCTGCGGCGCTGGTGACGTCGGACCCGTCAGCCTGAGTGTCACCGTGACGGCTGTGTCCTTCGATCCCCAGAACGCGCGCGCGAACACACGCAGCGTGTCCGTCTGTGCAAATACCCGCGACGTCGTCGGTTGGAACGGCACGAGATCTTTGATGGCGTCAGCCTCGGTCGCCGCGGTGGACTGCGCCGCCGCGCCAATCACGACGCCGGTCAACTGCAGCCTGTTGTCCGAGACCTTGGGGACGTCGATCGCCATCTGGACCGAGCCGGCTTTGCCGAGCGCGCGGCTCGCGACCGCGATCCGCAGCGTCAGCGGTTGGGACGGCAGTTCGATCGCGTCGTTGACGAGCACCGTGATGGACCCCTGACCTGGCGCCGTGCCGCCGAAATGTGCCGTCCGGCCCGCCGTCGCCCTGATCTTCGCGTCCGGATCCATCGCCAGGATGTTGACGAGCAGGTCGTCGTCGAGCGCGCGCGAGCCGTCGGGTCGGACGGGATAGGTGATCTCGATCGTGACGATGGTGTACATGCCTTTCGCACCCACCGAAATCGGGGCCGCGAACGCGCGCAGCGACACCGCCGACACGTTTACGCCGGCGCTGATCGCGGCGTCGAGAACGGGTTTGGCGTCCGCCGTCGCTGGCGCGATCGCCGACGCCACGTAGCCCGTGCGCCCGCGGACGCGCACACCCGGCCGGTTCACCTTGACGGTGAACTCGTGAAACTTGCCGTCGGCGGCAAACGGACTCGGGTAGTAGCCCAGCAGGTAGTAGCTGCCGTTGTCGCCGACGATCTCGTCCACCGCACCGATGAGATTCGACTGCTTCGTGAAGGCGCGTCCCCCGGTGTTGATGGCGACTTCGGCCAGGCGGTCGTTCTGACGCCCAAGATTCTGGACGATGAGCGCGCGCTTGGACACGCCGGGGTCGTTGGTCGGGGAGGCTGAGGGATTTTGCGTGAGGGCGCCAATGGAGCCGATGCCGCCGCGGATCGCCTCCTCTGGCAGCACCTGTCCGCGGGGGTCCAGCGTGTAGATGGGGACATCGGCGCGCCGCGCCAGGTCGAACACCTCCAGCATGTCGTTGAAGTCGCACAACTGGTCCGGCGTCAACGGAAGGATTGAGCCAGCGCTGACGTACACCATTGCGCGCCGGGAATGGCTGGAACCCGCGACCGACAGGACGATGTTCTTGAGCACCCAAGTGGCCGAACGCGCCTGCGCGCAGGTGATCCTCGGGTCGCAGCTGATGATGTTGCTGCCATTCGAGCATCCGAGCGCATCCAGGCCGAAGCCAAGAGAATCGCGCACGTGGTCCACGGTCTTGAGCAGGAGCCGGCGATCTCTCGTGAAGTTCTGGCTGAGATTCGAGTGCCCGGTGAATACCACGGCGACTTCGTCATCGGGCGCGAGCGCCTTGATGAACTCGGTCATCACGTCCTTCGTATGAATCAGATCCTGCTCGAGGATGTGCAGATCGTCGATCACGAGGACAAACAGCCGGCTCTTCGTGGACGGCGGCGTATTCGACGCCACGTCGGCCGGCGGTGCAGTGGCCTCGCTCGATCTGGCTGCTCGGGGCGTCACGGGCACCGACACGAACTCGAAATCCTCGATCGTCTGCGCTCGATCGCGTTCGACGATCTCGAAATCTCCTCTCTTGAGATCCGTGATCGGCCGGTCGTTCTTGTCGGTGACGACGACGTCGACGCGGACGTAGTCGGTGCCGGCGCGGAAGACGGGCTGTTGAGCGGCGGACGCAGCCGCGAGCGCGGCGGCGGAGCAGACAACGAGCCAGGATCGGGCCGTGGACATGTCGTGACCTGGCAGGGCGGATACCTCGAGTATACAAAGCGGCGGGCGCGCAGGCCATGCTATCCTTACTGGTGGTAAGGAGCAACAAGGAGCGTAAGGAATGCCTGCCGCGACCCTCACAAGCAAAGGCCAGCTCACGCTGCCAAGACAAGTTCGGGAGCTGCTGAAAGTCGGCACAGGCGATGCTGTCGACTTCATCATCGGCGCGGACGGCGAGATCCGCCTGCGGGCTGGTCACGTCGACGTGCGCGATCTTCAGGGGTTGTTGCACAAGCCCGGCCGACGACCCGTGACGCTCGACGAGATGGACGATGCGATCGAGCGAGGGCGGGGCAGCCGTCCATGAAGGGACTGGACACGAACGTCCTCGCCCGGTACCTCACCGAGGACGAGCCTGTGCAGGCTCGGCGCGCTGCCGCGTGGATCAACACGACCGTGGCGCGCGGCGAGCGGTGTTACATCAGCCCCGTCGTGCTGTGCGAGCTCGCCTGGGTCCTGCGCGGGGCGTACCGGATCAGCAAGCCCGACCTCCTGCTCACGTTCGATCGCTTGCTCGCCACGACGCAATTTGTCATCGGCGAGAAGGACGTCGTCCGCGCGGCCGTCGACGCCTACCGGACCGGCCAGGCGGACTTCGCCGACTACGTCATCGGCGTCACCCATCGCGAGGCTGGCTGCGACCGCACAGCGACATTCGACCGCCGCTTGCGCAGCGTGGCCACTTTCCAGATGCTCTAGCGACCTCTCGTCAAGACTGGCTCCGAACGTCCCGGTCCGCGATGCGTCATAATGGTCGGATTCGGACCGCATGGATCAGCGTTTCATTCGGAATTTCTCGATCATCGCGCACATCGATCACGGCAAGTCGACGCTCGCCGATCGCTTTCTCGAGCTGACCGGCGCGCTCCAGCTCCGCGAGATGTCCGCCCAGGTCCTCGACAGCATGGACCTCGAGCGCGAGCGCGGGATCACGATCAAGGCCCACGCGGTGCGGCTCAACTACCACGCGGCCGACGGGCAGGACTACGTGCTCAATCTGATCGACACGCCCGGCCACGTGGATTTCTCGTACGAGGTGACGCGGTCGCTCGCCGCTTGCGAGGGCGCGTTGCTGCTCGTCGACGCGTCGCAGGGCGTCGAAGCGCAGACGCTCGCCAACGCGTATCTGGCGGTCGAGAACAACCTCGAGATCATCCCGGTCATCAACAAGATCGATCTGCCCGGCGCGCAGCCCGAGGAGGTGCGACGTCAGATCGAGGAGATCATCGGCCTCGACGCGAAGCACGCCATCCTCGCGAGCGCGAAGGAGGGCCGCGGCGTCGCGGACATCCTCGAGGCGATCGTCCACCGGCTGCCGCCGCCGGTTGGCGATGCCGACGCGCCGCTCAAAGCGCTGATCTTCGACTCCTGGTATGACTCCTTTCGGGGTGTCGTCATCCTCACGCGCATCATCGACGGCGTCATGCGGCCGGGGCAGAGAATTCGCCTGATGCAGACGGGGCAGGACTACGAGATCGAACAACTCGGCGTCTTCGGGCCCAAACCGGTCCCCGTCGACTCGCTCAGCGTGGGCGAGGCCGGCTTCCTCACCGCGAACATCAAGAACGTCGCGGACGCCAAGATTGGCGACACGATCACCGAGACCGGACGGCCGACGACGACGCCGTTTCCCGGCTTCAAGGAGCTCAAGCCGATGGTCTTCGCCGGGCTCTACCCGGTGGAGGGCTCGAAGTACGCCGAGCTGCGCGACGCGCTCGAGAAGCTCCGGCTGAACGACGCGTCATTCTTCTTCGAACCGGAGACGTCGGCGGCACTCGGGTTCGGCTTCCGCTGCGGGTTTCTGGGCCTGCTGCACATGGAGATCGTGCAGGAGCGTCTCGAGCGAGAGTTCGATCAGGACCTGATCACGACGGCGCCGGGCGTCCTCTACCGCGTCACAACGACCGACGGCGTGACCCAGGAGATCGACAGTCCGGCCAAGCTGCCAGAGACGGGCCGCATCGAGAAGATCGAGGAACCCGTCATCACGGCCATGATCCTCACGCCGTCCGATCATGTCGGCGGCCTGCTGGAGCTGTGCCAGGAAAAGCGCGGCATCCAGAAGGGTCTCGAGTACGTCTCGAAGGACCGCGTCCTCATCACCTACGAGCTGCCGTTCAACGAGGTGGTGCTCGACTTCTACGATCGGCTGAAGACGATCTCGCGCGGCTACGCCTCGCTCGACTACCACGTCACTGGCTACTGGGAATCGCCGCTCGTCAAGCTTGATATCCTCGTGAACGGCGAGCCGGTGGACGCGCTGTCGATCATCGTCCACGAGGAGAACGCCTACGCGCGGGGCCGGGCGCTCGCGGCCAAGATGCGCGAGCTGATTCCGCGCCAGCTGTTCGAGGTCGCCATCCAGGCCGCGATCGGCAGCCGCATCGTCGCGCGCGAGTCGGTCAAGGCGCTGCGCAAGAACGTACTGGCGAAGTGTTACGGCGGCGACATCTCACGCAAGCGGAAGCTCCTCGAGAAGCAGAAAGAGGGGAAGAAGCGGATGAAGCGCGTCGGGCGAGTGGAGATTCCGCAGGAAGCGTTCTTGGCGGTACTGAAGGTTGGACAAGACAGTTGACGTTCTCGGGGATCAAGTTCGAAGTTGGAACTTGATCCGAGATGATCATGAAAAAGTCTATCTTTAGAGAGTACTTCGAATCGCTCGTGATCGCCGTGATCCTCGCGCTGTTCGTCCGCACGTGGGTGTTTCAGGCGTTTCAGATTCCCACGGGCTCGATGGAGCCCAACCTGCTCGTCGGCGATCACCTGATCGTGAACAAGATGATCTTCGCGCCGACGGTCACGGGGGTCGAGCGCGCGGTCCTGCCTGACCGTGACATCCGCCGCGGCGACATCATCGTGTTCAAGTATCCGAAGAGTCCCGATCGCGACTTCATCAAGCGCGTCATCGGCTTGCCGGGCGACCGGCTCGAGCTCCACCGCAAGCAGGTCTACATCAACGGTCAGCCGATCGACCAGCCCTACGCGCACTTCATCGAACCGCCCTCGACCTCCGGCCCGCCGAAAGTCGACGACGTGCGCGAGGAGTACGGACCGGTGACCGTACCGTCCGGCCAGTACTTCATGATGGGCGACAACCGCGACAACTCCGAGGACAGCCGCTACTGGGGCTTCATGCCGGCGAGCTACGTCAAGGGCAAAGCGCTCTTCATCTACTTCTCGATCGATCAGTCGAAACCGGCCGGCAACTTCTTCAGCAACATTCAGTGGGGAAGGATGTTGGGTAGAGTGCGCTAGTCAAGTTCGAAGTTCGAAGTTCAAAGTTCGAAGTTGGGAGGATCACGGGGTCATTCTGTCTTCGAACTTCGAACTTCGAACTTCGAACTTCGAACTTCTAACTTCTAACTTGATCCTCCGCGGGTACCCTGGTGAGTACCGCGGCGCGGCTCGCCGCCGCCAGATCCGCGCCGGCGCCCACCATCATCAGCAGCACTTCATCGCGAATCGACGCGGCGTACTCCTGATCGCCTGAGCTCGACAGATTCGTCTCCACGTTCAAGCGTCCGCCGGTGAGCCCGGCCATCGTCAGGTGCAGGCCGACGCCGATGTCGCTCGCCGCGGAGAGATTGCCGTGTTCGGCGACGATCTTGCCCAGCCCGAGCACCTCCGCGCAGGCCCTCATCGTCTCGAGCGGCACGTCCGTCGCGGCCCGCAATGCCGACGCAATGGCCGCCTTGCGCGCCGCCTTTTCGCTGTCGGTGCCTTTCGGCTGCTTGTAGGCGGAGACGACGAGATCGTAAGCGGCCGCGTCGCGATCGACGAGCTCCGCGAGCTGGGTTCGAAGCGCCAGAAGACTCTTCCGCGCGTGGTCGAGCGTCGAACGCTCCTCGGGCGTGTTGGTGCGCGTCTTGGGCAGGCCGGCGACCATGGCGAGCAGCGACGCTCCGAGCGCGCCGGAGAGGGCAGACGCCGATCCGCCCCCAGGCGTGGGGTCGGAGGACGAAAAAGCGTCGAGAAGTTCGGTGACGGAGCGGTTCAGGAACATTGGAACGTATTGTAGTCGTACGTGTCGTACCGACTAGATCCTTCCGGCCACGACCGCGCCCTTCTTGAACACCGCCGCAATCGGTTGAGCGTTGACGCGGAGCAGCCCAATCGCTGGCCCGTCGATCAGCACCGCATCGAACTGCTTGCCGGGCTCGAGGCTGCCGGCGCGGTCCTGGCGATCGAGCGAGGCGGCGCCGTTGATTGTCGCCGCGGCGAGGGCCTCTTCGAACGTCAACCCCATGCCGAAGCATGCGAGCGTCATCGCGAACGGCATCGACGGTGAGAAGCCGCCGCCGGGATTGACGTCGGTCGCGAGCGCGACGGGCACGCCAGCGGCGATGAGATCGCGCGCCGGCGCGAAGCGACCGAGCTTCAGATAGAACGCCGCACAGGGAAGAAGCGTCGCGACGACGCCACCGCGGACGAGCGCGGCGATGCCGTCGGGCGGCACGTGGACGAGATGATCCGCCGACCGCGCCCCGACCTGACCGGCGACGACGGCGCCGCCGCTCGGCGCCAGCTCGTCGGCATGGATGCGGGGCTTGAGGCCGGCCCTGACGCCCGCCTGGAGAATCGCGATCGACTCCTCCGGCGTGAAAAACCCCTTGTCGCAGAAGACGTCGCACCACTCGGCGAGGCCCGCCGCTTGCGGGATCATCTCGTCGATGATCAGCCGCACGAAGTCGGCCTGACGTCCGCGAAACTCGGGCGGCACTTCGTGCGCGCCCATGAACGTCGACACGAGCTCGATCGGCTGTTCATCGCCGAGCCGCTTGATGACGCGCAACATCCGCAGTTCCGATTCCGTCTCGAGCCCGTAGCCGCTCTTCGCCTCGCACGTCGTCGTGCCCGCCGCGAGGATCTCCGCGAGCCGGCCGCGTGTCGCGGCCGCCAGCTGGTCTTCGGTGGCCTCACGAGTGGCGCGCACGGTCGACAGGATTCCGCCGCCCGCCGCTGCGATCTCCGCGTACGTCGCGCCGGCCAGGCGACGGCCGAGCTCCTGGCGCCGGTCACCGGCAAAGACGATGTGCGTGTGGCCGTCCACGAAGCCGGGGACGAGCGACCTGCCGCGGCCGTCGATGACGCGCGTCGCTGATTCAGGCGGCGCGGCCTTGCGCACGTCGACAGTCGTGCCCACCGCGAGGATGCGCTCCCCGGCACAGGCGATCGCCGCATCGCGAATCGCCGCGTGATCGCCCTGGCGCGGGCCCGCGCGCGGCGCCGGACCCGCGATCGGATACAGCTCCTCGAGATGCTCGATGACGAGTGTCGGGACGGTCACGGGCGCGGGAGGCGAAGCCGGGCCGCAATCGCCGCGGCATCCGGTGACGTCACTTCGATGGTCTTGTGGCGGGACGAGGCGCCCGCGACGATGCGAAGCGCGCGTCGCGGGAGATCGAGCGCGCCGGCGAGCGTCTCGATCGTCGCATCGTTGGCGGCGCCGTCAACCGGCGGGGCGGTGACGCGCACGACCAGCCGTCCGTCGCGCATGCCGTCGATGCCCGCGCGACGCGAGCGCGGGATCACCTTCACGTCGATGCGCACCGCGCCCTGGCTCACGTCATTCCTCGGGCGGCGCCGGCACGCGCCGGCCGAAGATTGCCGTGCCCACGCGAACGATCGTGGCGCCTTCTTCGATCGCGACCTCGAAGTCGTGGCTCATGCCCATCGAGAGTTCCTTCAGCCGGCCGGCCGGCACGCCGCTCGCGACCAGGCCGTCGCGTACGTCGCGGAGCCGTCGGAACCACGGCCGCGAGTCCTCGGGGCGGGTCGGGAAGGGGGGCACCGTCATGAGGCCCGCCAGCGTCAGCGCGCGCGCGTCGAGCGCGGCTCTCACGAGATCACCGACCGCGTGCTCGTCGGCCCCGAACTTCGTGGCTTCGTGCGCGAGATCGACCTGCACGAGGATCGTCGGGCGCGTGCCCACGGCCGCCGCGGCCTGGTCGAGTTTCCTCAGCAGATCGAGGCTGTCGACCGACTCGATCCAGGAGAACGCTTCGGCGGCCTTGCGCGCCTTGTTCGACTGCAGATGGCCGATGAGGTGCCAGTCGAGCGCCAGATCGCGCAACGCGCCGACTTTGTCGAGCCCTTCCTGCACACGGTTTTCGCCAAAGTGACGCTGGCCGGCGGCGGACGCCTCGCGGATGCTTTCGAGGCCGAACGTCTTGGAGACGGCGACGAGCTGGATGTCTGCGGGATTTCGGTGGGCACGTTGCGCCGCCGCACTCAGGCGGCGGCGCACGGCGTCGAGCTGTTCGGCAATGACCGCGCTCGGCGGCATTGCTACTTGATCATCGCGAGCATCGCCTTGGCGGTGTCGGCGTACTGCCCGGTCGGCGCGAGCCTCAGGTACTCCGTGAACGGCTTCTTCGCGTCGGGCAGCTTGCCCTCGTTCACGAGCGCCATGCCGTACCAGTACTGCGCGTCGGCCATCTTCGGATCGAGCTCGACGGCCTTCGCGAACTGCGCCTTGGCTTCCGCGATCTTGCCCTGGTTCCAGAAGATGATGCCCTGGTTGTAGATCGCCTCCGGGTTGTTGCCCGTGGGGCTGGCCCCAGAGAGTTCGTTGGACTTCGCGCTCATCTTGGCGGCGTCGTCGAACTTCTTCTGCGAGTTGTAGACCGACGCGAGCGCATCGTACACGCCGGCCTGCGCTGGATCGATCTCGATCGCCTTCAAGTACGCCGGCTCAGCGTTCTTCAGGTCGTTTTTCTTGACGTAGATGTCGCCCAGCTTCGCGAAGCACGGCGCGCACGTCGGCATCTCGGTAGTCATCTGCGTGAGCTTCGTGATGGCTTCGTCGAAATTGCCGGCTTCAATCGCGGTGTTGGCGTCCGTGAAGAGCTGCTCGAGCTCCTTCTGCTTCTTGTTGCGCTTCTCGATCTCGTCGTTGCTGAGCTTGGCCGTTTCGGCGTTCTTGACGCCACCAGCCTTGACCGTGATGTCCGGCACCGTCGTCATCTCACCGATGACCACCCTCACGCCCTTGATCTGCCCGGTCAGATCGCCCTTGACCGCGGTGAGGGTCCAGACGCCGCCGCCCGACGGCATACCGGCCTTGATCCACATGCCCTTGGCGTCGGTCTTGACCTTGTACTGGCGCACGTAGTCCCCGACGAAGTCGAGCGTGATCTCGACATCGGCGACCGGCTTGCCCGCCTCGTCGACCACCTTCCCTTTCAGATTTCCGTTTTGCGCTTGGGCCGGCGACGCGACCAGGACCATCATCCAGGCGCACGCGATCACGGTCAGGACGCGGACGAGCTGCTTCGTCATAGCCTCCTCCTCACACCTATTCAGAGTCTACACCTACAGCCTTCCCTGATTCGCCCGGGCGATGAACCCTTCGAGTGTGACGATCTCGACGCGGCTCGCGCCTTTCAGGTGCTCGGAGAGGGCGCCGCTCGTGTAGTACTGGCGCAGCTTCCACCCCTCGCCGCCCAGGACCAGATAGGCCTTGGCGTAGCCGCCGGACCGGATGGTCTCGGCGAGGCAGATGACCTCGAACGGCACCTTCTGCTCGGCCGTCCCGCCGGTCTGCTGCCATTTGACGGAGAGGAGCAGGCGCTCCTCGCCCTTCTGGACGACCGCGTCGACGACGTGCCGGCCGTGGCCGGGTCGGGCGCCGACGTCGACCTGGAGCGCGAAGGTGTAGCCGCCGAGCTTGAGCGCGGGCAGCACCATCTGTTCGAGCACGCCCCCGGTCGCAGTATCACGCGCCATCCGGCAGGTTCCTGGTCGCCAGCACTTCCGCGGCCGGCGTGCGATCGCCCGTGCAGCTGATGCGGCGCGGCGCTTCGAGCAAGGTGAGTGAGTAGCCCAGCGACCCGTAGAGCTTCTTGATCGCGGGCGTGGCCTGGTTCGACAACACGACCGGTCCGGGATGCTTCGCGAGCCAGTTCGCCGCGCGAACCTGGTCGTCCCACGAGAATCCGCCCTTCGAGTAGTGGGTGAACTCGACGTCGTACGGCGGATCGGCGTAGATGAAGTCGTCCGGATCGAGCGGAACGTCGTCGAAGTCGGTGTTCGTGAAGGTCCAGTCGCGAAACGTGTCGATGTACGGACGAAAATCGCGCGCGGTGAAGTAGTTGATCGTCTTGTAGCGGCCGAACGGGACGTTGAACACGCCCTGTCGATTGAACCGGCACAAGCCGTTGTAGCCGGTGCGATTGAGGTAGTAGAAGAGCTCGGCCGCGCGTCGCGTGTTGCCGTGGTCCGTCGACAGCAGCTCGTTGAACTCGTCCCTGGCCTCGTAATACGGGCGCTTCAGGTTTCTGAACGCCTCGGTCGGTTTCAGTCCTTCTTTCAGGTGGCGGTAGAAGTTGATCAGGTGCGGGTTGACGTCGTTGAGCAGCGCGCGCACCGGTTTGAGTCCGAGCGCGACGGCCAGGCCGCCGCAGAAGGGCTCGACGAGGCGGCGATGCGCGTTGGGCCGCCAGAGCGGCTCGAGATGGCGCAGCTGCCAGCGTTTGCCTCCGGCCCACTTGAGGGGAGGACGCGGCGCGGCGCCGTCCGATGACGCGGCCGCGCTCGCGGCCGGGCCGACCGCCTCGAGATCTGCGATCGAGCGCAGCATTTGTGCGCGCGGATCATAGCACGCGACATTTCCACGACTCTGGGCCTGCCTCATTCCACGAAGCATCCCGCACGTGTGTGACAGCAGAGGTCAGACGCGGAGAGAATCGGGGACATCAGAAGTCCAGAACATCAGCGAAGTCCACTTGGACCTCCGCGAAGTCCACTTGGACCTCACGACGTCCCTGGACCTCCAGCGACATCGAGCGCTCGCATGAAGCGGGCGACGCGATCGAGGCTGTCGGTGATTGGCGCGGGCGGCAGCGACGCGAGAAACCTTCGGCCGTAGCTCATCCGGGTCAAACGTGGATCGAGGACCGCGAGCACGCCACGGTCGGTGCGCGTGCGGATGAGCCGGCCCAGCCCCTGAAGCAGCGTGAGCGTCGCGAGCGGCACCTGATAGTCGTGAAACGGTTGGCCGCCGCGAGCCTGGATGGCGGCGATCCGTGCGGCCACGAGCGGGTCGCCCGGCGAGGCGAACGGCAGCCGGTCGATGATCACGCAGCTCAGCGCTTCGCCGGCGACGTCCACGCCCTGCCAGAAGCTCGACGTGGCGAGCAGCACGGCGTTGGGCGTCGCTCGGAAATCGCGGAGCAGCGCCGTCCGCGGCGCGGATCCCTGGACGAAGAGCGGCCAGCCGACGCGGGGCTCGAGCCGCGCGTAGACGTCGTGCATGGCCGCGTAGGACGTGAACAGCACGAATGCCCGGCCCTCCGTGCGATCGAGCAGCTCGCTGATCGTCCACGCGGCCGCGGCGTTGTACTCTGGCGAGCGCGGATCCGGCATCTCGGACGGCAGGTAGAGGATCGCCTGCGATCGAAAATCGAACTCTGAGGGCAATCGGAGCGTCTGCGCACCGCTCACGCCCAGCCGCCCGAGGACGTAGTCGAACGATCCGTCGACAGCGAGCGTCGCGGAGGTCAGCACGGTAGCAGACCGCGTGCCCAGCACGGCGGTGCGAATGACATCCGCCACATCAATGGGCGCCGCTCGCAGAAAGACGCCGCGCCCGCGCGCCTCGATGAAGTGCACGTACGCGCCGTCGCTCGTCGTGAGCAGCTGCTTCAGTTCCTCGCGCAGCGTCGCGGCCCGCATCCCGACGGCGGCGAGATCCGGCGGTACCTCCGCGGGCGTGGCGATGCGCGACGCGAGCGCGTCCAGCGCGTTCGACAGATCGATCCCGACGTCGTTCAGCCGCTCGGCCGCCGTCGGCGACAGCGTCACGCGGTCGCCGGATCCGTCGCTCCGTCGCAGCTCCTGGCGCGCGGCCTCGAACAACCGTCGTGCGGCCTGCTGGACGTCGCTGAGCGTGCGCGCCACGGCGACGGCGAAGCGGCCATCCTCGGCCGGCACGGTGGCCACCGCGGCCGCGCCATCGTGCGCCAGCTCGTCGATGCGATACGTGCTCAGCGACAGGCCGAAGTACTGCGTGACGATGTCCTCGAGCTGATGCGCTTCGTCGATGACGAGGACGTCGCAATCGGGAATCACCTCGCCGAATTCGCTCTGCCGGACCGACGCGTCCGCGCACAGCAGGTGGTGGTTGACGATGACGATGCTCGCCTCCGCCGCGCGCTCGCGCATGCGCGTGACGAAGCAATCGGCATACTGCGGGCACTCGCGGCCCAGACACTGCTCGCTCGTCGCGGTGAGCTCCGACCAGAGCGACGAATCGTCGGGCAGGTCCTCGATCTCGCTGCGGTCGCCGGTGGCGGTGGCCGCGGCCCACTCCGCGATGCGCTCGAGCCATCGGCGCTCGTCGGGCGGCAGTCCCGCCGCGGCTTCACGTAGCCGTTCGAATCGATGCAGGCAGAGGAAGTTCGTGCGCCCTTTCATATAGGCCGCGCGGATCTCGAGATCGAGCGCGCGTGCGAGCGCCGGAAGATCTTTGTAGAAGACCTGATCCTGAAGCGTGCGTGTGCCCGTGGAGATGAGTACCCGGCGGCCGGCCAGCACCGCCGGGACGAGATACGCGAGCGTCTTGCCGGTGCCCGTGCCTGCCTCGGCGACGAGAGTGCCGCCCGCGTCCACGACGCGCGCGACTTCCGCGGCGAGCCGGCGCTGACCGGGCCGGGGCTCGAACCCCTCGAACGCGGCGGCGACCGGACCGGCGTCGGAGAGCGCGTGCTCGACGCGATCCGCGAGGCCTAGCGGGCGAGCTCGGGGTACAGGGGGAACTTCCGGCACAGCGCTTCCACGTCGGAGCGTACCGCCTTCGCCACGCTGTCATCGTCGGGCGCCGCCAGCACGCGCGCGATGAACGCGGCAATCTGATCCATCTCCGGTTCGCGCATGCCGCGCGTCGTCACCGCGGGCGTGCCGACGCGGATGCCGCTGGCGGTCATCGGCGGATGCTGATCGAACGGAATCGCGTTCTTGTTCACCGTGATGCCGGCGCGCCCGAGCGCGGCTTCGGCGATCTTGCCGGTGAGGCCGCGCGAGAAGACGTCGACGAGCATGAGGTGGTTGTCGGTGCCGCCGCTCACGAGGCGGAACCCGCCCTGCGCCAGCGCGCCCGCGAGCCGCGCCGCGTTCTTGACGATCTGCTGCTGGTACGTCTTGAAGGCCGGCGCGAGCGCTTCCTTGAAGCACACGGCCTTCGCCGCGATGATGTGCATCAGCGGTCCGCCCTGCACGCCGGGAAAGACGACGCGATCGAGGTCCTTCGCGAACTGCGCCCGGCACAGCACCATGCCGCCGCGTGGCCCGCGCAGCGTCTTGTGCGTGGTCGTCGTGACGAAGTCGGAATGCGGCACCGGGGACGGATGCTCGCCGGCGGCGACCAGCCCGGCGATGTGCGCCATGTCGGTCATCACCAGCGCGCCGATCTCGTCGGCGACCGCGCGGACGCGCGCGAAGTCAAAGGCGCGCGGGTACGCGCTCGCGCCGACCACGATGATCCGCGGTTTGTGCTCGCGCGCCAGGAGGGCGAGCTCGTCATAGTCCAGCCGCTCGTCTTCTTTTCGCACGCCGTACGGGACGATCTTGAAGTACTTGCCTGAGAAGTTCAGCGGGTGGCCGTGCGTGAGATGCCCGCCGTGCGCGAGGTTCATGCCGAGCAGCGTGTCGCCCGGCTTGAGCACCGTCATGTAGACGGCCATGTTGGCCTGCGCGCCCGAGTGCGGCTGGACGTTGACGTGATCGGCGCCAAACAGCTGCTTCGCGCGATCGATCGCGAGCGACTCGGCGACGTCGACGAACTCGCATCCGCCGTAGTACCGCTTGCCAGGATAGCCTTCCGCGTACTTGTTCGTCATCACGGAGCCGGCTGCCTCGAGCACGGCGAGGCTCACGAAGTTCTCCGACGCGATCAGCTCGAGGCCCTCTTCCTGGCGTCGAACCTCGTTGCGGATGGCGGCGGCGATGTCGGGATCGACGGCGTCGAGATGCGGCATAGACATAAGTGATATCTGAAAGTCGGAAAGTCGGAAAGTCGGAAAGTCGGAAAGTCGGAAAGTCGGAAAGTCGGCAAGTCGGCAAGTCGGCAAGTCGGCAAGTCGGCAAGTCGGCAAGTCGGCAAGTCGGCTCTAGTGTCCGCGCTCGAGGGCCCGAATCTTGCCGACCCGGCGCTCGTGCCGTCCGCCGGCAAACGGCGTGTCGATGAACGCGTTGACGATCCGGCGGGCGGTGTCGGCCGGTGTGAGCCGCTCGCCGAGCGCGAGGACGTTCGCGTCGTTGTGCTCGCGGCTGAGGCGCGCGGCTTGCTCGTCCATTACCGGGGCCGCGCGGATGCCTGTCACCTTGTTGGCGGCGATCGCCATGCCCAGCCCCGAGCCGCAGACGAGGATCCCGCGATCGAACGCCCCCGACGCCACCTCGTGCGCGACCGTCGCGGCGAAGTCCGGATAGTCGACGGACTCGGTCGAGTTGGTGCCGAAGTCCTGATACGGAATGCCGCGCTCGTCGAGGAGTTGCCGAATCGTGTTCTTGAGCGCGACGCCGGCGTGGTCCGCGCCGAGCGCGATTCGCATGCGCGCATGATACCAAACGCTTCGGAGCGCCCCCGGCGGATTTCGTAGAATGACGCGGACGACATGACACCGACCGTCGTGATCTCGCGCCGCGGCGCGGACCGGGTCCGCGCCGGCCACCCGTGGATCTATCAGTCCGACATCCTCGAGGCCGAAGTCGAGTCGGGCGATCTCGTGCGCGTCCGCGAAGAGCGGCGGCGGGGCATCGGGTGGGGATTGTGGAGCAGCCAGTCGCAGATCGCGCTGCGGATGATGGTGGTCGGGTCTTCGGGTTCGTTGGGTTCGGAAAAAGATGAGATCGACGAGCGTGCGTTGTTCGAGAGCCGCCTGCGTCAGGCGATCGACTACCGCGCCACGCTTGCGATCGACGGCACCGCGTGCCGGCTCGTGCACGGCGAGGCCGATCGGCTGCCGGCGCTCATCGTCGACAAGTACGGCGATGCGAGCGGCGAGTACCTCGTGGTGCAGACCCTCTGCCAGGGGATGGATCGCCGCGCTACCCTCATCGTCGAACTGCTGCGCGAGATCGTCAGGCCGCGCGGGGTGCTGGCGCGTAACGATCCGAAGGTCCGGCGGCTCGAAGGGCTCGACGAACGGGTCGACCTGCTGGCCGGGGAGATTCCGGAGACCGTGGCGGTGCGCGAAGGGGACGTGACGTTTCAGGCCGATCTTCGACGCGGCCAAAAGACCGGGCTGTTTCTGGATCAGCGCGAAAACCACGTCGTCGCAGCCAGCTGCGCAGCTGGCCGGGCGCTTGATGCGTTCACCTACAACGGCGGCTTCGCGCTGCATCTGGCGCGCCGGTGCTCGTCGGTCGTCGCGCTCGACTCCTCCGAGGCGGCCGTGGCGCTGACGCGCGCGAATGCCGCGGCGAACGGGCTGACCAACCTGGAGGCGCGCGAGGCGAACGTGTTCGATGAGCTGCGCGAGCTCGAAGCGAGCGGCGAGCACTTCGACACGATCGTGCTCGACCCGCCAGCGTTCGCGAAAAACCGCGCGGCCGTCGGCCGCGCGTTGGCCGGATACAAGGAGATCAACCTGCGGGCGCTGCGCCTGCTGGCGTCTGGCGGTCACCTGATCACGTGCAGCTGCTCGTATCATGTCGACGAGTCGACATTCGTGGCTGTGGTGACCGACGCGGCACTGGACGCGCGGGTCACCGTCACGCTCGTCGAGAAGCGCACGCAAGCGCGGGACCATCCGGTCCTCGTCGGCGTGCCCGAGACGCACTACGTGAAGTGCCTCGTGCTGCGAAAACTGGGATGAGCAGATGCGCATGACACCTGTGGTGTGGCTGACGGCGCTTGCGGCCGTGACGACGACGGTGACAGGCCGCGGGCCGCTCGTCGCGGTCGAGCAAAACGATCCGCAAGTCGCCGCGCTGCTCGAGCCGATTCGCGTCAAACACCATCTGCCGGCGCTCGGCGGCGCGATCGTGACCAGCCAGGGATTGCGATCGCTCGGTGTGACCGGCGTGCGAAAAACCGGCGCCGACGTCGCGGCAACCGCGGACGATCTCTGGCACCTCGGCTCGGATACGAAAGCGATGACGGCGGTCGTCATCGCTAAGCTCGTCGAGCAGGGCAAGCTCACATGGGACACGACGATTGAAGCCGTGCTGCCGAAGCAAGTCGCGAACGCGAAGCCCGCATTCGGCGGCATCACTCTGCTACAGCTGCTGTCGCATCGCGCGGGCCTCGTCGCCAATTTCGCCTGGCCTCAAATCGCGCGGACGCCGGGGTCACCGCGCGAGCAGCGGCTGGCGGCGATCACGATGGGCGGGTACGTACCGCTGTCCTCGACGCCAGGCACGAAGTACGAGTACTCCAACGCCGGGTACGTCATCGCCGCCACGATGGCGGAGACCGTCGCCGACCGCGCCTGGGAGGACCTCATTCGCGACGTGGTGTTCAGGCCGCTCGGCATGACGTCAGCCGCGTTTGGTGGCACGGGCACCGCCGGACAAATCGATCAGCCGTGGCCGCATCAAGCGAACGGCGAGCCGATGCCGATGAACGGTCCGGATGTCGACAATCCCTCGGTCATGGGGCCGGCCGGCACGGTCCACTGCTCGCTCGCCGACTGGAGCAAGTTCATCGGCGATCAGTTGCGCGGCCTGCAGGAACATGGCGCCCTGCTCAAACCGGAGAGCTACAAATTCCTGCACACGGCGCCGTTCGGCGGCAACTATTCGGCCGGATGGCTGATCGTCGATCGTCCTTGGGCCGGCGGCACGGCGTACACGCACGCCGGCAGCAACACCATGAATTACGCGGTCGTGTGGATGGCGCCGCTCAAGGACTTCGCGGTGCTCGTCGTCACGAATCAGGGGGGACCGCAGGCAGAAATGAGCACAGACGAAGCTGCATCGGCGCTGATTCTTCGACAGATTTCGAAATAGTTGCTGGCGTCGTTCTTGCAGTTTTCGGCGCCATGACGCGACGACTGTCGTCCATTCTGGCGCTTGTTGTTATTGTCTCTGCGACGCCTGCCGCGGCCCAAACTCGCCGCACGCCGCCGCCTGCCAAAGCCGAACCGACGTTTGGCGTGCGCGTCGGTGTCAGCGGCGATCCGGATCAGTTCTACTTCGGCGGCCACGTCGAGACGCCGCCGCTCATCGAACATCTGACATTTCGACCGAACGCGGAGATTGGGGTCGGCGACGACCTCACCCTGTTTGCCTTCAACTTCGAATTCGCGTACTGGATCCCGCTCAAGAACCAGCCGTGGCGCGTCTATCTCGGTGGGGGGCCCGCGCTCGTCATCCGGTCCTTCCATGAAGGCCACCCCCAACACGGTGACAGCGACGTCGGCGGCGGCCTGAACTTTCTGCTCGGGATCCAGCACCGCAAGGGCCTGTTTGCCGAGCTCAAGGTCGGGGCGATCGACAGTCCGACGATCAAGTTCTGCGTGGGGTACGTGTTCCACTAAGGATGGCATGAAGGGTTTGAAGGCAATGAAGGGCATGAAGGCTGGAGACCGCCCGTCGATCTGACGGCCGCCGCAGGCGGCCACGGCGGTCGTCTCTCATCGAGGCGCGCCCGGCGTAGCCGGGCAGTCAGATCGACGGGCGGTCCTTCATGCGCCTCATTTCCTTCACGATCTTCATGTGAAATGCACAAGGCTTCTCACCGGTGCCATAATCTCGATTGATGGCCAAGTACGAGCCGTTGACTGAAGTGGACTTCGAGCGCGCCTTTCCAAATTCGCGAAAGGTGTTCGAGATGGGCCCGCGCGGCGTGCGCGTGCCGATGCGGCAGATCGCGCTCACCGACGGCTCGAGCGTGCGTGTGTACGACACGAGCGGGCCGCAGGGCGTCGACGTCCACGTGGGCCTGCCGGCGGTGCGCGAGTCGTGGATCGAGACGCGCGGGGACACCGAGGTCGTCGCGCGGGGCACCCGCCGCGGTGTACGGCGCGCGCGCGCGGGCCGCGCGGCGACGCAACTCGAGTACGCGCGCCAGGGCACGGTCACGCCCGAAATGGAGTTCATCGCGCTGCGTGAGGGACTGCCCGCCGAGTTCGTCCGCGCGGAAGTCGCGCGCGGCCGCGCGATTATCCCGGCCAACATCAATCACGCCGAGCTCGAGCCGATGATCATCGGCCGCAACTTCCTCGTGAAGATCAACGCGAACATCGGCAACTCGGCCGTGTCCTCGTCGATCGTCGAGGAAGTCGACAAGCTGCGGTGGGCGACACTCTGGGGCGCCGACACCGTCATGGACTTGTCGACCGGCAAGAACATCCACGAGACGCGCGAGTGGATCCTGCGCAACGCGGCCGTGCCGATCGGCACCGTGCCGATCTACCAGGCCCTGGAAAAAGTCGGGGGGCGCCCGGAAGATCTGACCTGGGAGATCTACCGCGACACGCTCATCGAGCAGGCTGAGCAGGGCGTGGACTACTTCACGGTGCACGCCGGCGTGCTGCTGCGCTACATCCCGATGACGGCGCGTCGCTTGACCGGCATCGTCTCGCGCGGCGGATCGATTCTCGCCAAGTGGTGCCTGGCGCACCATCAGGAGAATTTCACCTACACGCACTTCCGCGAGATCTGCGAGATCATGCGCGCCTACGACGTGTCGTTCTCGCTCGGCGACGGACTGCGGCCCGGATCGATCGCCGACGCGAACGACGAAGCGCAGTTCGCGGAGCTGAAGACCCAGGGTGAGCTGACGAAGATCGCGTGGGAGTACGGCGTGCAGGTAATGAACGAGGGGCCGGGCCACGTGCCCATGCACCTCATCCGCGAGAACATGGAAAAGCAGCTCGAGTGGTGCGAGGAAGCGCCGTTCTACACGCTCGGGCCACTCACGACCGACATCGCGCCCGGCTACGATCACATCACGTCAGCGATCGGCGCCGCGATGATCGGCTGGTACGGCACCGCGATGCTGTGCTACGTCACGCCCAAGGAGCACCTCGGCCTGCCGAATCGCGACGATGTGAAGGCCGGCGTCATCGCGTACAAGATCGCCGCGCATGCCGCCGACCTCGCCAAGGGCCACCCGCGCGCGCAAGCCTGGGACGACGCGCTGTCGAAAGCGCGGTTCGAGTTCCGCTGGGAGGATCAGTTCAACCTGGCCCTCGATCCCGTCACGGCTCGCGCCTACCACGACCAGACGCTGCCGGCCGACGGCGCCAAGCTCGCGCACTTCTGCTCGATGTGCGGCCCGAAATTCTGCAGCATGGAAATCACGCAGCAGATCCGGGAGTTCGCTGCTCAGCAGGGCGTCTCGGTGTCCGAGGCCGTCGAAGCCGGCTTGGCCGAGAAGGCCGCCGAGTACCGCCGCGATCGGACGTAGGCGCATCCGGGGAAAGTCTCACGGCGCTCCGGGATTTTCCGCGTCCGAAGTCGAACACCACCTTTCTCTCCGCGCCGATCGTGCGCCCGTTGAGGGCATGCCGCTTGCACGTACTATTCGAACGTCCGTGCGGAGGCCTCTATGTGGCGCGATATCCGGTACGCGGCCAGGTCGTTGCGGCGAAGTCCCACGTTCACCACCTCGGCGGTGCTTGCCTTGGGGTTGGCAATCGGCGCGAATGGCGCCATCTTCAGCCTGGTCGACGGGCTCTGGTTTCGGCCGCCCGGCATCCGCAGCCCCGGCGCGATCGTCCGAGTGTTCTCCACGACGACGACGAACCAGTCGGGCCTCTGGTCGTTTCCCGAGTACACGGCACTCCGTGATCAGACGACCTCACTTGCTGGCGTCGTTGCACGCGGGGGTCGTGGCGCGCTGCTGGTAGGGAAGGATGGCAGCTCGGAGCTCGTCCTCGTCAACGTCGTTTCGATGAATTTCTTCGCGACGCTGGGTGTGACGCCTGCGTACGGTCGATTGTTCGCGCCTGGAGACGAACCGTCGCTCGCCCGGGCCCCCGGCGTCGTCCTGGGGCACGCGTTCTGGCAGCGGCATTTCGCCAGCGATCCCGGCATCGTCGGACAGACGCTGTCGCTCGGCGGCAAGAGGGTCATCGTGCTGGGTGTCCTGCCTGCGAGCTTCCGCGAGATCGAGGCGGACGCGGATCGTGACCTCTGGATGCCGCCGGCGACCTGGACCCTGCTGTCGAATGCGGATGAATTCATCCGTCGCGATTCGCGCTGGTTCGTCGTGCTGGCGCGTCGCCAGCCGGGCGTGTCGGTGGCCGCGGCCGGTACCGAGGTGACCGCGCTCGCCGACGGGCTCGCGCGCGAATTTCCGGAGAGCAATCGCGGGCGCGGCGCGCGCGTGATCTCCGACCTCGACTATCGACTCGAGCAAGGCGGCGTGAATGCCGTCGCGCTCATCGCGCTCGTGCTGCTGGTCGTCGTCATCACGTGCGTGAACGTCGCCAACCTGCTGCTGGCGCGCGCCGCGGGCCGGACCCGCGAGCTGGCCGTGCGTGTCGCGCTGGGAGCGGGGCGCAAACGCCTGCTACGGCAGCTGATGCTGGAAAGCGCGCTGCTTGGCGCTGCAGGCGCCGTCGCCGGGATGATCGTGGCGATGTGGTTGATCAGGATTCTGCCGGCACTGCTCGTCGGGCCGCCTGGATTTCAGTCGCCGCTGGTGTTCGCCACCGACGTGCGCGTCGTGCTGTTTACCATGGCGGTGACGGTCTTGACCACGGTGCTGTTCGGTCTGGCGCCGAGCGTGATCGCTGCGCGGACCGACGTCGCGGCGCTCGTCAAAGCCGAGCCGCTCGCGGCCAGTCCCTGGAGGCGCGGGCACTGGCTGGGCGGAGCGCTCGTCGTCGGACAGGTGGCCGTGTCGCTGGTGCTGCTGGCGGCAGCGGCCGTGCTGGCCAAGAGCTTCTTCGAAACCGGCCGCGCCGATCTCGGCTTTGCGCGCGCGCCGCTCCTCACGGCGTGGGCGACGGCCAGCGTGCCGCGAGCCGTGGGCGAGCAGGCGATGGCACAGCTCGCGGCCCTGCCAGGGGTCAAGCACGTGGCCGTGGCGGTTCGGGCGCCGCTGAGCCTGTCAGGCGGCGGCAGGGCTCGCGCCGTCGTCACCGAGGACATGGTGTCGCCGCCGGCGAGCGGGTATCCACAAGTCAAGTTCAACGCGGTCGGCGCGACGTACTTCGAGACGTTGGGGATCGCCGTGCGCGCAGGTCGCGTCTTCGCGCCAACGGACGATACCGACGGCGAATTGGCGCTCGTCATCAACGAGCGGTTTGCGGCGGAGTTCTATCCCGGGCGATCGCCGATCGGCCGGATCGTTCATCTCGGTAGCCCCGACAGTCCGCCGTACCGGATCGTCGGCGTCGTCGCGAACACGTTCGTCAATGAGCTCAACGAAGCGCCTGAGCCCTATTTTTACGTACCGTTGTGGCGCGCCGACTACGGGGAGCTCACCTTCCTGATCGAGACCACGGGCGATCCGGCGGCGCTGGCGCCGGCCGTGCGCGCGAGCCTCAAGCAGACGGATGCGCGGCTGGACCCGCGGCAACTCGTCACGATGGCGCAGTACGTGGCGTACTCGGCGAGCTCGTATCAGGCCACCGCCGCGCTCGCCAGCGGGCTTGGCCTCGTCGGTTTGGTTCTGACCGGCCTCGGCGTCTACGGCGTGGTGGCGTCGCGCGCGGTCCGGCGCACGAAGGAAATCGGGATTCGCGTCGCGCTCGGCGCCGAGCGCGGACAGGTTCTCGGTCTCGTGTTCGCGGAAGGCGCGCGGGTCGGGTTGCTGGGCGTCGCGATCGGTGTCCCGGCGGCTCTCGTCATGACGCGCGTGATCCGGACGTTGCTCTTCGGCGTCGATCCCTGGGATCTCTCGGCGCTCACGGTAGCCGTCGTCGCGCTTCTCGCGGCGTTGACCGCGGCCACGTTCGTGCCCGCGTGGCGTGCCGTGCGGACCGATCCGTCGACGGCGCTGCGGGAGAGCTGACGTTACGTGATCGGAGTACCGAAAGGCGCGCAACGTAGCGGCCGCCGTCTGCCTGGCGCGGCTCTATTCCGACCTCAGGGCCGTGACTGGGTCCAAACGAAACGCGCGTGCGGCTGGACCGGCGACGGCTGAGACCGCCGCGAGTACCACCAGACCCGTGGCGCCAACGAACACGAGCGGATCGTGCGCGCTCAGGCCGAAGAGAAAGTCGGACGCGTTGACCAGACGTCCGGCCACATACGCCGCAGGGAGACCCACGAGGATTCCCGCGACGGTCAGCCCCGCGCTCTGACGGAAGATCCAACGACGCAGATCTCCTGGGGACGCGCCGAGCGCCATGCGCACGCCCAACTCACGCGTGCGCCGCGTGACCCAATGCGAGAACAACCCGTAGCTGCCGATCGCCACGAGCGCCATGGCCAGGGTCGCAAACAGCGCGCCCAGCATGGCTGCGAGCCACTCGCGCGTGAGGGCGATGTTGACGTGGACCGCCTCGCGAAAGACGTTCTCCACTGTTTGATATCCGCCGGACGCGACGCGCGCGCGAATCGCGGCGATCACCGTGTCGGGATCGCCGGACGTACGCACCTGCATGAACGACCCCGTCAGGTCGCCAGGCCGCCGGCCGAGCGAGAGGAACACCGTGGCTGGATGCGGCACGTGCAGATCCTCGAGCGCGGAGTCGGCGACGACGCCGACGATCGTCACGTCCTGATTGTCCGTGGCTGCGCCCACGCGGATGTGGCGGCCGACGGCGTCCTCGCCGGGAAACAGCCGACTCGCCTCCGCGACCGTCACGACCGCCAGGCGCGGCGTACGCCCGGCGTCATCCCACGTGAAATCGCGGCCGCGCTCGAACGGAATCGACATCGTCGTGAAGAATCCCGGCGACACCATCTCCACCATGGCGGTGAGATCGGCGGCGCTGGCTGGCACGGACGTGGGCGCCACGCGCTCGTGGTCCTGGTTCTCCACGCCCAGCATCAATCCGTGATTGATGAAGGCGGCGGCGGCAATGCCCGGCACCGCGGTGAGGCTCTCGACGAGCTCGCGTGCGTGGAGGCGGTCGTCCGGATCCCGGGGCCGGCCGGGACGCGGCGACAGGCTCACTTCCAGGACGTCGCGCAAGTCGAATCCCATCGGCGTCTGCCGAAGATTGACCAGCGTTCTGATGAAGAGCCCCGCGCCGGCGAGCAGGACGAGCGAGAGCGCGATCTCGGCAACCAGGAGGCCGCGCTCCCATCGCGACGTCGACCGCACAACCGTGCGAATGTTCGCGTTGGCCCCCGCAGCCCCATGCCGGCTAGCCAGCCAGGCGGGAGTCAGTCCGGCGGCGAGGCTCACTGCCGCGAGGGTCGCGACCGAGAGTGCCAGGACCCGCCAGTCGGGCGCCAGCGACATCGGCAGTGCGGCGTCGGTCGGCCAGAACAGGGTGAGCATGTGTGGTGTTGCGGCTGTCACGAACGGCAGCCCGGCCAGCGTGCCCATCAGTGTGAGCAGTGCGGCTTCGGCGAGCAACTGGCGAACGATGTCGCCCCGTGATGCGCCGAGCGCGACTCGCACGCGGAACTCCGCCTCGCGCGCCGCGGCGCCGGCGAGCAATGTGCCCGCCAGGTTGACACCGGCGATCACGAGCATCCACAGCGTCAGGCCGACCAGCAGCGTCAGCGAACCCGCGTAGCGGGTCCGCAGAAACGAGAACCCGTTGCTTGCGGAGTCGACGTCCAGGCGCCTGGTCAGATAGGCGGTTCGCTGAGAGGAGGAGACGTCCGATGGGACCGCGTCGGCAAGCACGCCAGGCCAGATGGCTGAGAAGTTCGCGCGCGCCGCACCAATCGTCGCGTCATCGCGCAACCGTCCGAGCACCGAGAAGAGCACGGGATCCGAAGGCGCGCCTTCAATCAGGTTGTAGCTGGAGGGGAGCAGCACGACGTCGGCGGGGTTCTCGAGTTGCAGCCCCTCGTACGACTCGGGCGCGACGCCAACGATCGACACGGGGGTGCCTTCGAGACCGATGCGCCGGCCCAGCACGGCAGGATCGCTCGACAGCCGTCGGCGCCAGAAACGATCGGTCACGACGACGACGGGATGTCCCTCGTCGGCTGGCTCGAGGAACCGGCCGATCTCCGGGCGCAGGCCGACGGTCTCGAGGAATCCCGGGCCGCCGATCTCCCATCCTCCGGAGAACTCTTCTGACTCGACGGTGATCCGTACGCGTCCACTTCCGGCATATCCGGACATCGCTGCCAGCGAGCTCTGTCGGTCGGCCAGCGCCTGGACCATCCGCGGGGTGAGCCCGTGCTGACTGCCGTTCGGTTCGGATTCGGTGACGGAGACGAGCTGGCTCGCCGCGGGCACGCGCAGCGGGCGCAGGAGCAGAGCGTTCAGCAGGCTGAAGAACGCCGTGTTCGCGCCCGTGCCAATCGCCAGTGTGAGAACAGCGACGAGCGTCAGGATCGGCCGCCGCCGAAGCTGACGCCACGCGTCCCGGAGGTCGCGAGTCATCGACGCGTGCTACTTGATCGTCGGCGGCACGATCTGAATGACCGTCTTGAAGCGTTCTTCTTTCGTGCCGTTCACGAACAGATAGCCCGCCTGATTGTTCCAGGTGTAGTCCTTCACGACGACGCCCGGCTGGAAGGTCATCGATTCGTCCTGGAATTTGCCGGTATCGAATTGCTGCATCGGCGGGGTCTTGAAGAGCTCGCGGCCGCCGTTCTTCAGCACGTTCTTGTAGTAGGCGACGATCTCGGCGTACGGCGTGTTCGTGCCGAAGAGATAGAGCTTCTGGCCCTGGCCGACGTCGATTACCTCGAGCGGCGTCGCGCCGGGGTAGACGGGCGCGCCTAGGGCGCTGGCGGATGGCGCGCCTGGCTGGGCCGCGGCGGCGGCCGGTCCGGCCGTCGGCGTGGGCGCCGGCGTGTTGGGCGGCTTGGCCGGCGGCGGCGCCGACGTACTGCCGCCGGGGAACGGCCGCGGCGTTGGCGTCGGCGTCTGGGCTGACGCGCGCGAGACCAGCGCGATCGGCCACGCGGCGATCGCGGCGATCACCAGCACTCGTCCCGGCGCGGATCGGGTGAATCTCAGCATCACAGCCCTGTCGCTATTATAGGACCGTGGATGACGTCCGGGCGGTTTGCGCGCGCGAGCGGGAGTGGGTCGTCGCGTTCGTGCGCGCGCTCGTCTCGCACGAGTCGCCGAGCACCGACCGCAACGCGCTCGACGCGTGTGGCGCGTTTCTCGCCGGACGGCTCGCGGCGGCCGGTGCCTCGGTGACGCGCCTCGCCGCTGGCTCGACCACCGATCACGTGCTCGCGACCTGGCCCGGCGCCGGGCCGCGCGTGCTGCTGGTCGGTCACTTCGACACCGTCTGGCCCGTCGGACAGCTGGCACGCATGCCGCTCCACGAATCGGACGGCAAACTGTTCGGGCCGGGCGTGCTCGACATGAAGGGCGGGCTCGGCATCGGCACGCTCGCCGCCCGCGCGCTTGCCGAAGCCGTGCCCGACGCGCGGCGTCCTCAGATCTCCCTGATCGCGACGTCCGATGAGGAAGTCGGAAGCCGGACGTCGCGCGAGGCCATCGAGCGGCTGGCCCGCGAGAGCGCCGCGGTCCTGGTCCTCGAGCCGGCGCTGCCCGGCGGCGCGGTGAAGACCGCGCGCAAGGGCGTCGGCGAGTTCATCGTGACCGCGCACGGGATTTCCGCGCACGCGGGCGCGAATCCCGGCGCGGGCGCCAGCGCGATTCACGAGATCGCCCGGCACGTGACGACGATCGAGGGATGGAGCGATCCGGCGCGAGGCCTGACGGTGAATGTCGGCGTGATCGACGGCGGGCTGCGATCGAACGTCGTGGCCGAGCACGCACGGGCCGTCGTCGATGTGCGGGTCGCGCGGCTCGCCGACGCGGCATCGATCGAGGCGGCGTTTCGATCGCTCGCGCCGGAGAATCCGCGCGTGCGGCTCGAGGTGACGGGCGCCATCAATCGCCCGCCGATGGAACGGACAGCCGGCGTCGCGATGCTCTACGAGCTGGCGCGCGACGTCGCGCGCGCGGCCGGCGCCGACCTCGCGGAAGGCGCGACGGGCGGCGCGTCGGACGGAAACTTCACCGCGGCGCTGGGCATCCCAACGCTGGATGGTCTTGGCGCGACGGGCGACGGCCCGCACGCGCTGCATGAGCACGTCATCATCAACGATTTGACGGAGCGTGCGGCGCTGGTGGGCGGGATTCTGGCGCGTCTGGGCGCCATGCGATAATCGATCGACGGCCGCGCACGTCACCGCAGCGTCAACTCAGATATGACAAGCACACTCAAGACGGGACTTCTGCTCGGCGCACTCACCGCGCTCATGATTCTGCTCGGCGGCGCGATCGGCGGCCAGGGCGGCGTGATGATCGCGTTCGTGCTCGCGGTCCTCATGAACGTCTTCAGCTACTGGTTCTCGGACAAGCTGGTGCTGCGGATGTACCGTGCGCAGGAAGTCGGCCCCGAGCATCCGCTCACGCGCGTTGTCGCGCGGCTCGCGCAGAAGGCCGGACTGCCGATGCCGAAGTGCTACGTCATTCCCGACATGTCACCGAACGCGTTCGCGACGGGCCGCAGTCCGGAGCACGCGGCCGTGGCGGCGACCGAGGGCATTCTGCGGTTGCTGCCGGAGAACGAGCTCGAAGGGGTGATCGCGCACGAGCTCTCGCACGTCAAGCACCGCGACATCCTGATCAGCACGGTGGCCGCGACGCTCGCGGCGGCGATCATGTTCCTCGCGAACATGGCGCGATGGGGCGCGTTCTTCGCCGGCACCGGTTCATCCGACGATCGGCGCGGCGCGAACCCCATCGCGCTGCTGGCCATGGCGCTGCTCGCGCCGTTTGCCGCGATGCTGATTCAGATGGCCGTCTCGCGCCAGCGCGAGTACGCGGCTGACCGCGGCGGCGCGACGCTCGTCGGCTCGCCCACGGGTCTCGCCAACGCGCTGCGCCGCATCGACTCGGCGGCCAAACAGATCCCGCTCGAAGATGCGACGCCGGCGACGGCGCACCTCTTCATCATGAATCCGTTCACCCGTCAGGGACTCACGTCCCTGTTCCAGACGCACCCGCCGACCGAAGCGCGTATCAAGGCACTGATGGAGATGCGGCCAGGGCAGTAGCGGCCGTGTCAGCGTTCCCGGCAAACCCCGAGTCGCTCCGCCGTCGTCCTGGCGATCGCGGCAATCTCATTCGAATAGCCCTTCGGCGCGTAACCTCGCACGTACAGCCGCCGGTAACCTTCCAGCAAGTGTGGGTAATCGCGCGCGAGGAACTCGAAGAAGTGCTCGCGCACGCCCTCCTCGAGATGGGCCACGTTGACGCCGACGAATTTCGCGCCGGCCGCCGCAATCGCGCACAATGTTCGGTCGATGCTCGAACGCAGCGTTGTAATGCCCGGCACGAGCGGCATCATCAGCACGCCCGCGTCAACGCCGGCGTCGGTCAGCTGACGCACGGCCCGGAGCCGTTGGGCCGGGGACGCCGTCCCCGGCTCGAGCCGCGCCCAGGCGGTCTCGTCGACCGACGGAACGCTGACGTACACGTGACAGCTCACGTGGCGTGAGGCCTCGGCGAGGACATCAGCGTCGCGGACGACCATCGGGCCCTTGGTCGTGATGCTGAATGGCGTGCGCGCGGCCGCCAGCACTTCGATCGATCGCCGCGTCAGCTTGTAGTGGCCTTCGATCGGCTGGTACGGGTCGGTGGCGGTGCCAATCGCGACCGTCTCGTGCGCCCAGGTCCGGCGGGTCACCTCGCGCGAGAGCACTTCGGGCAGGTTCGTCTTCACGAAGATCAGACTGGAAAACTCGTCCCCCGTGCCGAGCTCGAGATGGCGCTGGTACTTCCGGGCGTAGCAGTATTCGCACGCGTGCGTGCACCCGCGGTACGGGTTGAGCGCCCAGCGAAACGGCATCCCGATGGTCTGCGTGAGGGCCGATTTGACGTGCACTTCCTGATAGCGCGCCTCGTCGGCCCGGCGCCGCGCGTCCGGCAGGCCGTCGACGCCCGCCGCTTTCACGGCCGCGGCGACGTCGCGCAGACTCGGCCGTGTCTCGACCGGGGGCAGGAGCGATAGCTGGCAGGTCTCCGCCATACTTTCGCTTTATTTTCGCCTCTTGTGGCATGCCCGTCAAGAGCTACTTTTCGACCCTCTCGACTTGTCGACTTTTTCGACTTCGTCGACCTTTTCGACTCCGCCGACTCTCGAGCTACAGCAGGTACGCGACCGCGAACCCGATCTGGGCCACGAACATCATTCGATACATGTGCGCCCACGAGACGTGGTTCTCGTCGATGGCGAGATCCTCCGGGCGCTTGAGCATGAGGTAGCAGACATAGAGGCCGTACATCGTCATGACGAAGCCGAGCGCGTGGAGTAGCAAGGCGTGGCCGGTGAGGATACCGAACGCGGTGCCGACGTTGATCAACAGAAACGGCAGGACGAACGACGGCGAGATCATCCAGGCCGCGCGCTTCACGCCGTAGACGATCGGCAGCGTGCGGCAGCCACCCAGCCGGTCGCCTTCCATATCCGCGAAATCCTTGGTCGTCGACGCGCCGAGCAGGAAGAGGCCGAACACCATGCCGATGTACCACGGCTCGACGCCCATCACCGTTTTCACCGCGGACCATCCGGCGACTTTGAGCAGGACGCCGCGCGGGATCGCGATCGTGACGTTCGCCCAGATACCCCGCTGCTTCGTCCGCAGCGGCGGCATCGAGTAGATGTACGTCGCAATCATCGCGATGAGCACGATCCAGAAGCACTCGTGGCGTCCGCCGGGGGCGACCAGCCACGCGAGGACCAGCGTGATGACGTAGGTCACGTTCGTGAAGATCCACGCCTCTCGAATCGTCAGCCGTTTGCTCGGCAGCGGCCGCTTGCCCTTGTTCACGCGGTCGATCTCGAGGTCGTAGATCTGATTGAGCGCGTTGTTGCCGGCGTTGAAGACCATCGCCATCACGCATCCGATGAGTGCCGGCACGAGCAGGCCCGGATGCCACACCTCGTGCGGGTGCGCGCCGATCGCGGTGAGCGCGCCCGAGACGAAGCCCAGCGCGGGCGCGATGAGCGTGAACGGGCGGGCGAGCTCGACGTACGGGCGCACCGTCGACATCGGCTACCGCACCGATCCCAGGATGAGCGCCAGCCCGGCGCCAAGCGCGGAGTTCACGAAGTTCAAGGCGTTGTTGTCCAGAATACCCGGTCCTTCGAAGAGGGCGCCCAACGCGCCCTCCGCAAATGCCGCGACCGTCGACGCGACCACCACCGCGGCCACGAGGCCGATCGGGATGAGGCCGAGCGCCGCCGCGATCGCGGCGAGCATGACCGACGCGACGATGCCCGCCAGCGTGCCTTCGAGCGAGACGGCGCCGGACGTTCCAGGCGGTACCCGCCGCCATCCCACGACCAGCCATGTCGTCTTGCCCCAGGCCTTGCCGACTTCACTGGCGATCGTATCGCTCGACGCGGTAACGAGCGCTGCGACCATCGCGAGTTGCGGCAGATCGGCCCGCGCCATGCCGAGGCAGATCAGCGCGGCCCACGCCGCGATGCCGGTGTTCGCGATCGCGTTGCCGGGTCCGCGCCGGCCGCCGCGCTCCTCGGCGATCCCGACGAGCGCCTTGCGCTTGAATCCCAGGCGCGTCGCGAGCGCGACGCTGACGAACGAGAGGATGAGCAGCGTCCAACCCTGCCAGCCGCTGCCCAGATAGATCGCCATGCCGATCACCCACCCGGTGATCGCTCCGGCTGTCGTCACCGTGCGCGCGCGCCACCCGAGGAACGCGGCGACGAGGTTGATCGTGACCGCTGGCGCGAGCCGCATCAGGACGATCGGCATCGCGCGATCGATCGACGCCACGTCGACGAAGCTCAGGCTCCACAACACGAGCGCCGCCGCGGCCGGCACCGAGATGTTGTCGTTGAGCCGGATCGGCGCGGTCTCGATGAACCCGGCGATGACGGCGGCGAGCGCCGGCGCCGCGACGAGCCACCAGCGCGGCATCGCGTGGCGGTCGGCGTCCGCCCACATCGCGAGCCCGATGGCGCCCAGCGCGCCGAAGACGATGAACGCGATCAATCCGCCGGCCGACTTCGCGCGATTCCAGGAGAGCGCCGGCGTACGCACGTGCGCGCCGACGAGCGTGGCGAAACCGTCACCGGCCGCGAGCACACCCCACGCCGCCGCGGCGATGTCCGGGCGGGCGGGGAAGGCGAGCACGAGCGCCAGCACGGCAAGCGGGTAAATCACGATGCCGGATTTGATCGGCGCATCGAGATCGCCGGGGCGAAACACGCTGGTCGCGATCTTCGGGAGGAGGAACAGGTTGAACAGCACGGCGGCAATCGCGACGAGCGCCGCCTGCCACCACGTCAGCCAGCGCAGCAGCAGCGCCATTCCGCCGACGAGGATGTGAACGACCTGCCGGCGGACTTCCCTCGACGCGGCCATCGGCGGCTACCTGGCGGCGCGCACCTGTTCGCGCCACCACACCAGAGTGTCATGCAGCGTCTCTTCGACCTTGATGCGCGGCGTCCACCCGAGCTCCGTGCGAATCCGCGTCGCGTCGCCCTGGATGACGGGAATGTCGGCCGGCCGCAGCCGCTGCTCGTCCACTTCGATGCGCACCTGGACCGCGGACAGCTGGCGAAGCTCGTCGAGCAGATCCGCGATGCGCCAGGCCCGGCCCGAGCAGATGTTGTACGGCCTGCCGATCGGCGCCGCGTCCATCATGCGCTCGTAGGCGGCGACGACGTCGCGCACATCCGTGAGGTCGCGGCGCGCGTCGAGGTTGCCCACGTGAATGACCGGCGGCGCGAGCCCGGCCTCGATCCGCGCGATCTGCCGCGCGAAGCTGGAGACGACGTACTCGGCGCTCTGCCGCGGGCCCGCGTGATTGAACGGCCGCGCCACGATCACGTCGAGGCCGTCTTCCGCCGCGGCCCGGAGCGCGAGATCGTCTGCGGCGAGCTTCGAGAGTCCGTACGGATTGGCCGGCACGCGCGGCGCGCCTTCGTCAATCGCCTCGTCGCCGGCCTGATAGATCTGCGCGGACGTCACGACGAGCACCCGACACGGTCGCCTGAGCGTTCGCACGGCCTCGAGCAGATAGTGCGTGCCGAGCGCATTGGTTTCGAGATGCGCGACGACGGTCTGCCACGACGCGCCGACGTGGGGCGCGCCCGCCAGGTGGTAGATGCGCGTCGGCTGCGCGGCGTGCACCGCCTCGGTCACGCGCGAGCGATCGAGGATGTCGACCGCCTCCCAGTCCACGGCGGCGAGACCGGCGGGCGATCGCCCGGCCGGCCGGTACCAGCCGACCACAGGCGACGACCCCGCCAGCCGATCGATCAGATGGCCACCGACGAATCCCGTCGCGCCGGTGACGAGCGTGGGAGCCGCGCGCATGTGGCGTCAGGCCGGCGAGCGCCGGCCGCCGTACTGCGCCTGGTAGTACGCGCGGAACGCGGGATCCTGTTCTTTGATCGGCCGCCACCACCACTCGTTCGCGCGGTACCACTCGACCGTCGCCGCGAGCCCCCCCTCGAACGGCACCGACGGCGCCCACCCGAGCGCGCGCAGCTTGCCCGTGTCGAGCGAATACCGGCGGTCGTGGCCGGGACGGTCGGCCACGGGCGTGATGAGGCTCGCCGGACGATCGACGAGCGCGAGGATCTTGTTGGTGAGATCGACGTTGGTGATCTCGTTGCCGCCGCCGATGTTGTACACCTCGCCCGCGTGGCCGCGCTCGATGAGCAGGTCGAGCGCGCGGCAATGATCCTCGACGTGCAGCCAGTCGCGGACGTTGAGACCGTCGCCGTAGAGCGGCAGCCCGAGGTGATCGACCGCGTTGGTGATGAAGAGCGGAATCACCTTCTCCGGAAACTGATTCGGCCCGTAGTTGTTCGACGCGCGCGTGACGATCACGTCGAGGCCGTAGGTCGCCCAGTAGCTGTACGCCAGCCGATCGGCGCCCGCCTTGCTCGCCGCGTACGGATTGCGGGGCCGGAGCTCGTCGGTCTCACGGCTGTGCCCGGACGGCACGCTGCCATAGACCTCGTCGGTCGAGATCTGGACGAATCGGCGGAGCGCCCTGGCCGTGCGCGCGGCTTCGAGCAGCACGAACGTGCCGAAGACATCGGTGTGGATGAAGTCGCCGGCGGCTTGAATCGACCGATCCACGTGCGTCTCGGCCGCGAAGTGGACGACGATCTCGGCGTCGTGCACGAGCGGCGCCGCCACCGCGCGGTCGGCGATGTCGCCCTTCACGAAACGATGCCGCGGATGGTCGAGGACGGCCCGGAGGTTTTCCATCCGCCCCGCATACGTCAGCTTGTCGAGCGTCGTCACTTGCCAGTCGGGATGCGCGCCGATCGCCCAGCGCACGAAATTCGACCCGATGAAGCCAGCGCCGCCCGTGACGAGGACGTTCACCACCGGATGCCGACCTCGGAGTTGTCGCCGAGCATGAACCGGTACGCCGACGGCCGCACGGGCAGACGGAAGATCCGGACGTTGCGGCCGATGAGGCTGTCCTCGATTCGCGTCCCGAGGTCCGTGATCTTCGCGCCCTCGAGCACGATGCTGTGTTCGATCTCGGTGTCCTTCAGCTCGACGCCGTTGCCGATCGCCGTGAACGGCCCGATGTACGCGCCGGAAACGCGTGCGTCGGCGCCGATGATTACCGGGCCGCGGACGACCGATCGCTCGATCGTCGCGCCGCGTTCGACGATGACCTTGCCCTCCACGCGTGAGTCGGCGTCCACGGTGCCCTCGATCCGCCGGTCGATCGTGTCGAGAATCAGGCGGTTCGCCTCGAGCAGATCTTCGAGCTTGCCGGTGTCCTTCCACCAGCCCTCGACGATGTGCGGCCGCACCTCGAGCCCGCGATCGATCAGGTCCTGAATGGCCTCGGTGATCTCCAGCTCGTTGCGGGCGCTCGGCTTGATCCGCTTGACGGACTCGAACACCGCCTTGCCGAACATGTACACGCCGACGAGCGCGAGGTCGCTCGTGGGCTTCTTCGGTTTCTCGACGAGCCGCACGACGCGGCCGCCCTGAAGCTCCGCGACGCCGAACATCTGCGGATCGGGCACCCGCGCGAGCAGGATCTGCGCGGCCGGCTTCTCGCGCTCGAACTCCTGCACGAACCGCGCGATGCTGTGCTTGAGCAGGTTGTCGCCCAGGTACATCACGAATGGCTCATCGCCGAGAAACGACTCGCTGATGAGCACGGCGTGGGCCAGCCCCCTCGGCGCGTCCTGCTCGATGTAGGTCACGCGCACGCCCCACGCCGATCCGTCACCGACCGCGGCGCGAATCTCGGCCTGCGTATCACCGACGACGATGCCGATGTCGCGGATGCCGGCGTCCGCCAGCGCTTCGAGACCATAGAAGAGCACCGGCTTGTTCGCGACCGGCACCAGCTGCTTCGCACTTGTGTGGGTAATCGGACGGAGGCGCGTGCCTTTGCCGCCACTCAGGATGAGCCCCTTCATCAGCGCCGATATTATGGCCTAGAGCGGCTCTATCGCGTGGGCGACCCGAGCGGGTTGGCGAACGATCCGAGGCCGGCCAGCGTGAACGAGATCCCGATGTGCCGATTCGACGGAGTGTTGGCCAGCCCGAGGTGCGTGATGTCGGCCGTCTGGTAGTCGAACTGAACGCCGCAGCACTGGCTGTTGTAGTACGCGACGAGACGGCGCTGCAGCCAGGTGCCGTGCTGTACGTCGTAGTTGAACGAGTACCCGCCGCCAAACCGGCCGTCCGATCGCTTGACGGTCCCGGAGAGATTCAAGAAGTGCTGCGCAAACAGCGGATCGTTGTAGCCCAGCAATCCAGGAATGACGCGACGCTTGACCCACCCGCCGGTCACCTGCACGAGCCGCTCGGACACCGTGCCTGACGCGCTGTAGCTGCGCGGGACCTTGAACTGCGCATCGATGTCGGTGACGAATCGACCCGTGATGGTCGGCGTCGGCATCGCCGCGACCGTGATCTGAATCGGCGAGAACGGCGTGGGCGGTGCGAACCCGACTTGCACGCTGTTCGGGTCGAAGGGCGCGGCCAGGGCGTTCGTGTAGTACGTCTGGCCGATGTCGACCTGCAGAATCGGCAGCGCCTGCGCCGGCGCGGCGCCAATCTTCCGCTTGGCCAGCAGGCGGTTCGTCACGCCGTACGAGACCTGCGTCGTTCCGCCGACGATGCTGTCGGTGCCGTCGTTCTGTACGACTTTCGTCAGGTTTTCGAACGGCGACGTGTACTGAAACGTCAGGCTGGGCTCAATCAGGTGCTTGATCTTCTCCGCGTAGTGGTTGTCAGAATTGAAGACGCGCGAGAACACCGGCCCGGTCACCTGCGTCGTGGAGGTGAAGAGCTGGCGCGTCAGGTTCGATGACACCTGCGCGCCCGTCAGCGGATCCACGCTCTCCATCCACTCCGTGAAGCGCCACGACGCGGTCGTCGTCGCGGTCAGGAAGGGCAGCGTGCTGAACGGCAGGCGGACCTGAGGCGCGCCGTCGATCCGCCACAGGGAATGATTGGTGGTCGGATCCTTGAGGACGTCCTGGCGCTCGAGATACGCGAGCTCGCCGGCGGCGCCGAAGTAGACGCGCGACTTGCCGATCCGCTTCTGTGCGTACGCGACCTGCGCCCGGGGCGCGTACCCGCGCCGCGACGCCGTTTCGATGCTGTTGTTGCTGTAGACGTCGTTCTGCTGGAACGTCGCGTTGATTTGGAAGCGGTCCACCACGCCGGACACCGTCGCGCTCACCGTGCGCGTGCGCTGCGAGATGTCCATGATGTCCTGCTGATAGAGCTGCTGGGTCGTCGCGTTGTTGAAGTAGTCGACGTAGCCCAGCAGGCGGAAGCGGTTGGGCAGCTCCTGATTGACGTTGCCGCTGACGTTGTACGAGCGGCTGCCGGCCGTCGTGATCGTGCCGTCCGGCGCCGTCTGATCCTTTTCAGCGATGATGTTGAACTTCGCCTCGCCGTTCGAGCCGGGCGACGAGACGTATCGATAGGCCGAGCCGAAGCTCTGCCCGCTCTTCTTGAACCACGTGTGATAGAACGTCGCGTCCTCGCTGCGATCGATCGCCCAGAAGAAGGCGTTCGAGAGCGTGAACCCGCCGACCGTCGACGACCCGTACTTCGGCATCAGGAAGCCGGTCGCGCGGTTCTCCTTGTTGATCGGATAGTACATGGCCGGGACGTAGAAGAGCGGGACGTCCTTGACGTGCAGCACGGCGTTCGTGAGCGTGACGTGCTTGTCGAGGGTGACGCTGCCGGTCGACCCGCCCATGTCCCACCGCGGCGTGGCCTGGACACACGAGGTGAAGCCGCCTTTGACCAGCTTGTACGTGCGGTCGCCAGTCTTGATCAGCTGTTCGCCCCAGAAGTACATGTCCGGCTCGAGGCCGCCAAAGAGACTCTCTTCGCCCGCCTTGGCTGCGATCTGCGTGTACCCCGAGGCGTCGAAGAACGTGCCGAGCTTGGTGATGCGGTTGACGATCGCGTGGTCGGCCATGATGCGCACGCCGGGCTGCACGAACAGGACGTGGCCCGTGATGCTGACCGTCTGCTCGTCGTCGCGCCAATCGATTTCATCAGCGAAGATCTGCGCGTCGTCGCAGTCGATGCGGACCTCGCCGGACAGGTGGTTCTTGAACGCCTGCTTCTCGTCGGGCTTGGCCTCGCCGACGGGCGTCCGGGTCCATGGGTCGTTCCAGTGCCCGCTGAAGTTCTTGCAATTGAGCGGATTCGTCCCCTGCGCGTGCACGCGAGACGGCAGGAGCGCGATGAAGGCGAGCAGCAGTATTGGAACGGCTCGAATCATCAGGCGTCGGGTGACAGGTGGCGGAGGCGTCACCGAGTGTACCAGAGATTGGCGCGCACTTCGCCGGCGAGATACAGCGATCCGGCCACGACGATCGGATCGCCGAGCGTGAGCGCGGTCTCGACCGCCTCCTGCGGCGACGCGCTCTCGAAGCATGCGACGCCTGGGGCGACGCGTGCGGCACTCGCCCGGAGTTCGCCGGGCGTTGCCGCGCGCGGGCTCGACGCGGCCGCCATCACAAACTGCGAGGCGGACGGTGCGAGCGCCTCGATCAACGCATCCACGTTCTTGTCGCGCATGATGCCCACGACCATCGGCAGCCGCCGGCCGTACGTCTCGTGCAGATAGGACGAAAGCGCCCGCGCCCCGGCCGGATTGTGCGCGCCGTCGATGACGACGATATGGCCGCGATGCGTCAGGTACTCCAGCCGCGCGGGCCACTCGACGTCGGTTAGCGCCGCGACGATGGCCGGCGCCGGCACGTGGAACGTCCCCTGCACAGAGAGCTCCTCGAGCAATCGCACCGCCGTGATCGCGTTGTCGACCTGATGGCGGCCGCGCAGCGCGAGCGTGATCGGCCCATACGCGCGCCGCGGCGTGACGAGCTCGGTCCGCGCGCGTCCTTCCACCATCGTCCAGGCCGCGGACACCCCCTCGGGAGCCATCACGAGCGTGGCGCCGGCGCGGTCTGCCGCCCCGCGGACGACCTCCCTCACGGCCGCCGGGTTGGCCCCGAGCACGACGAGCGACTTCGGCTTGATGACGCCGGCCTTCTCGGCCGCGATCTCCTGGATCGTCGATCCGAGGTACTGCTCGTGATCGAAGTCGATCGCCGTGATCGCGGCGGCGACGGCGTCGACGACGTTGGTCGCGTCCAGCCGGCCGCCAAGCCCAACCTCGAGCACCGCGACGTCGACCAGCTCGTCGCGAAACACCTCCAGCGCCAGCGCCGTGGTCGCCTCGAAAAAGCTCGGCGGTGACGCGAGCTGGCTCGCCGCGTCACGCACTCGACGCGCGACCCGGTCGAATTGATCCCGGCTAATTGGACGGCCATCGATCGCGAAGCGTTCCTCCAGATCGACGAGGTGCGGCGACGTGTAGCGGGCCGTGCGCAGTCCCGCGGCACGCAGCCCGCGCTCGACCATCGCGGCGACCGATCCCTTGCCGTTCGTGCCCGCGATGATGAGCGACGGATATGCGCGATCGGGGTGTCCGAGGAGCGCGACGAGCGACCGGATTTGCTCGAGGCCGAGCTTGATGCCGATGAGCTCGAGCGACAGCAGGTATTCGCGATCTGAAATCAAAGCGACGTCAGGACTCGGTCGTTTCCGCCGGCTCGGCCTCCGCGGCCGCGGCTTTCACCGGGACGGGCGCGGGCAAGCCGAGCATGATGCGGAGCGTCCGCGCGAGCACGCCCTTCAGCTCGCGGCGATCGATGACAAGATCGAGGAAGCCCTTCTCGAGGAGGAACTCGCTGCGCTGGAACCCTTCGGGCAGCTTCTGACGGATCGTCTGCTCGATCACGCGCGGGCCCGCGAAGCCGATGAGCGCCTTGGGCTCCGCGATGTTGAGGTCGCCGAGCATCGCGAAGCTTGCCGTGACCCCGCCTGTCGTCGGATCGGCGAGCACGGCGATGTAGGGCAGCCCCGCGCGATCGAGCCGGCCGAGCGCCGCGCAGATCTTCGCCATCTGCATCAGCGACAGCGCGCCTTCCATCATGCGCGCGCCGCCGGAACACGAGACGACGATGAGCGGTGCGCGCGTTTCGAGCGCGAGCTCGGCCGCACGCGTGATCTTTTCGCCCACGACCACGCCCATGCTGCCGCCGATGAACGAGTACTCCATCGCCGCCACGACCACCGGCACGTCGTCGAGCGTGCCGCTCCCGACGAGCACCGCGTCGTTCACGCCGCCGACCTGGATCGCGGTCCTGAGCCGGTCTTTGTAGGGCTTGGTGTCAACGAACTTCAGCGGGTCGTTCGAGCGCAGCCCGGGATCGTGCTCGGTGTACTGGCCCGCGTCGAAGAGCATCTTCAGACGGTCGCCGGCGCTCATCCGGAAATGGTGCGCGCACTTCGGGCACACCTGGAGGCTGGCAGCCAGTTCCTTGTTGTAAATCGCCCGGCCGCACGCCGGACACTTCACCCAGAGGCCCTCCGGCACCCGGCTCGCCTTTGCTGGGGCGGCCATCGGCTTGCGGGCCTTCTTGAACCACGCCACGGACGAAGCGTAGCGTGAAATTGGGCTATTGGGCTATTGGGTTATTGGGTCATTGGAGCGTTGGCGATGAGGTCAAGCGCTCGACTTTGAAAGCGAGCCGGCCCGCTCGACGCGCTGCGGCCGGTCTCCAATAGCCCAATGACCCAATAGCCCAATAGCCCAATGGCACTCATGCGGACCCGGTTCTTGGCACGTAGTACTGAGTACCCTTGCCCATCGTCCGGATCTGCTTGAGCAAGTCCGTGATCGCGTCGTCGCCCCAGCTGAGGTCGAAGTGGGACGTCTCGATGACCAGGAGCGGCGTGGCGGTGTAGTGGAAGAAGAAGTGGTTGTAGGCCTCGTTGAGCTCGGCCAGATAGTCGTCGCTCGGCGCGGCTTCTTCGATGTCGGCACGCTTCGCCCGCTCGCCCACGCGCTTCTTGAGCAGGTCGGTCGGCGCCTGGAGGTAGATCACGAGATCCGGCGTGGGCACGTCGCGCGAGACCATCTCGAAGAGCCGTTGGTAGATGAACAGCTCGTTGTCGTCGAGGTTCAAAAACGCGTAGATGCGGTCGCGCTCGAAAAGGTAGTCGCAGATCGTCGTCTGGTTGAAGAGGTCGCCCTGGCGCAGCTTGAGCTGCTGGCGGTGTCTCGCGAGTGTAAAGAAGAGCTGCGCCTGGAATGCCGCGCCGTCGCGGCCGGTGTAGAAGTCGGAGAGGAACGGGTTGTCACGGTCGTCGAGCACGACCGTGGCGTTCAGACGCGAGCCGAGACGCTCGGCCAGCGCGGACTTGCCGAGACCAATCGGACCTTCAATGGCGAGGTAGCGAAAGTCCACGCTCGCGAAACTATAGCGGAAAATGTCCTGGGTCCGTCCAAGGTGGGTGACCCGTTCGCTCTATCGCCCCGTCGGGCGGAATCGCTTGGGATCGATCGGCACGTTGTAGTGGAACGCCGTGATCGCGGATTTGAAGCGGACGGGCAATCCCGGCATCGAGTCGGCAAAAAGGGCATCGCCTCACTGCGATACGATGGCGAAACATGCGCATCTCCGAGGTCCGGCTGTTCGACGTGCGATTGCCGCTGGTCCGGCCGTTCGAGACGAGCTTCGGCCGGATCGACGCGCGCGAGTTCGTGCTCGTCGCCGTCGATGCCGACGGCGCGACCGGCTGGGGCGAGTGCGTCGCGGACGTCGATCCGTTTTACAGCGAAGAGACCACCTCGACCGCCTGGTACGTCTTATCGAGCGTGCTCGTGCCGTGGGTGCTCGGCCGATCGTTCAGCCATCCGCGCGAGGTGTTTGGCACCTGGTCGCGCGTGCGCGGACACCGCATGGCCAAGGCCGCGCTCGAAATGGCCATCTGGGATCTTCACGCCCGGCTCGACGGCCGGCCGCTCTGCGAAGTGCTCGGCGCGAAGCCGCGGCCAATCGCGGCCGGTGTATCAATCGGGATACAACCGTCGACCGACGCGCTCGTCGAGCGCGTGGCCGCCGAGTTGGCTGAGGGCTACAGGCGCATCAAGATCAAGATCAAGCCAGGCTGGGACCATCGACCGGTCGAGGCGATCCGCGCGAGGTTCGGCGGCGTCCTGTTGATGGTCGATGCGAACGCGGCCTACACGGTCGCTGATGCGACCACGCTCGCCTCGCTCGATGCGTTCGATTTGATGATGATCGAGCAGCCGCTCGACTACGATGATCTCGTGGACCACGCGCGCCTGCAGGCGTCCTTGCGGACGCCGATCTGTCTCGACGAGTCGATCAAGAGCCCGAAGGTCGCGGTCGATGCCATCGGGCTCGGCGCCTGCCGCATCATCAACATCAAGCCCGGGCGGATGGGCGGCTTCAGCCCGTCGCTCGCCGTGCACGAGATCGCGCGCGACCGCGGCATCCCGCTGTGGCATGGCGGCATGCTCGAAAGCGGCATCGGCCGCGCGCACAACCTCCATCTCTCCACGCTCCCGGGCTTCACGCTGCCGGGAGACGTCGCCGCCAGCAAACGCTATTTCGTGCCCGACCTGATCGATCCGCCGATCGACGTGAAGCCCGACGGCTGCATCGACGTTCCCCCAGGCCCCGGCATCGGCGTCGTGCCCGTCGACTCGCGTCTGCGCGAAGCGACCCGACGCACCGAGAGGTACTGCGCGTGAACTCTGGATTCTTGCGGCGCGCTGGCGTTTTGACCGGCGCGCTCGTCGTGGCTCTGACCCTTAGCGGCTGCAAGTCGGCGCCGGCGCCGGTCAACCTGCCGCCGCCCGAGCCGCCGCGGCCGGTCGTGCCGATCGATACGCGCGTCGCCTGGATCCTCCGCCTCGAGGCTCAGCGCGTGCTGCGCGAAGAGGCCCCGGACGCGCCGCGCGTTGATTCGGCGGTCGCCCCGGGCCCGCGCAGGCTGCTCGGAGCGATCACCCCGGACCTCACGGCGCTCGCGATCGACACGGACCCTGGCGTCCGCCGCCGCGCGATGCTCGCGATCGGGCGGACCACGCTGGCGGACGGCGTGCCTGCGCTCGTCAGCGGCCTCAGCGATACCGAGGAGGCCGTCCGCGCCTCCGCGGCGTTCGGCCTCGGCCTGCTCGCGGACAAGGCCGGGATCGATCCGCTCATCGCGGCGCTGAAGGATCCGTTAGCGCTCGTGCGTGGTCGCGCGGCCGAGGGACTCGGACTGATCGGCGACGCTCGCGGCGCCGGTCCCGTGGCTGACGCGGCCTCCGGCTGTCGCGACGTCATCGCCGGCATTGCGCCCGACGATGAGGAGTCGCCGAAGACGCCGGAGATCGAAGCGTGCCGGCTGTCGTTGTTCGCGCTGGTCCGGATGAAGCAATACGACGCGCTCGCCCGGGTGGCGCTGGACGCGCAGGGCCAGCCAATCGCGCGCTGGTGGCCCGTCGCGTACGCGCTGCAGCGGATCGGCGACAAGCGGGCCGCGCCGGCGCTCTTGACGCTCGTGTCGAGCGACGGCGTCTACTCGCCTGCGTTCGCGCTTCGCGGGTTGGCCACGGCCGGTGATCAGCGGCTGGTGCCGCTCGCACAGGCCATCGCGACGCGCGACACCGCGGACATCCGACTGCGCGTCGCCGCCGTGCGCGCGCTGGGTCAGGTCGGCGGCCCCGCCAGCATGACGACCCTGTTGCAGCTGGTGTCGCAGGCCTCGACCCCTCGCAACCTCGACCTCGAGGCCGTGACCGCGATCGGCGCGATCGGCGATCCGAAAGCCTTCGAGACGCTGCTCGATCGGCTCACCGATCCGTGGCCCGCGATGCGCGCGGCGGCGTTCGCGGCCGCGGCCAGGACCAATCCGACGGGCTTCCTCTTCATCGTCTCGAGCTTCGATCGCGACAAGGACTGGTCGGTGCGCGCCGCGCTCGCGGGCACGCTCGCGAACCTGCCGCCGGATCGCGTCCGCACCGCGATCGAGGACCTGACGGCCGACAGCGACGCGCGTGTCCGTGGCCCGGCGCTCGAGGCGCTCGTCCACATCGGCGCGCCGGACCTGAGCAAGCGCTTGTTCGAGGCGCTCGAGGCGCCCGACTTCAACGTCCGCGCGACGGCCGCCCGGCTCGTCGGGGAGACGCAACCCTCCGGCGGCGCCGATCGGCTCCGTGCCGCCTTCACCCGGGCGGGCAGCGACGCGTCGTCCGCAGCGAGGGAGGCCGCGCTCGAGGCGCTCGCGCGCTACGGCGCGACCGAAGCGGGCCCGTTGCTGCACGACGCGCTGACCGACCGCGAGTGGACGATTCGGCTCCGGGCCGCTGAGCTTCTACGCGGATTGGGTGAGCCCGTGGCCATGCCCGTCCGGCCCGCGCCGTTGCGCGAGTCCGCCGAGATCTTCGAATCGCCGGCCATTCTCCATCCGACGTTCTCGCCGCACGCGTTCCTCGAGACTCGCTACGGCACTATCGAAGTCGAGCTCAACGTCGTCGAAGCGCCGCTCACGACTCGCAACTTCATCGAGCTCTCGCGCGCCGGCTTCTTCAACGGCGTGCTGGTCCACCGGCTGGTGCCCAACTTCGTGGTGCAGGCGGGCGATCCGCGCGGCGACGGGGAAGGGGGCCCGGGTTACTCGATCAAGGACGAACTGAGCCCGCTGCCGTATGTTCGCGGCACGCTGGGCATGGCGCTTTCGGGGCCTGACACGGGCGGCAGCCAGTTCTTCCTGACGGTGTCACCGCAGCCGCATTTGGACGGCAAGTACACGGTGTTCGGGCACGTGGTGCAGGGGCTGGAGATTCTCGACCAGATCTCGCAGTGGGACGCGATCGAGCGCGTGCGGATCTGGGACGGCGTGACGCTCCGGTGAAATAAAAAAAGGGGGTGATCGTCGCCCCCTTTCTCGTAGTACGGGTCGGGCTGGCTTACCGCTTCTTGCCGCCCTTCTTCTTCCCGCCCTTGGCCATCTTCTTAGCCATTGTGTGTTGTCCCTCCCTTCACCTTGGCGTTGTGCGCCGGCTCTCATCTGCAACGCGGCATCGCGGCCTTTCGGCTCGCCCGATCCACGCGCAGCGCCGTCGCTCTCTGCAGATGCAGTCCGCATCTGCGACAACAAAAAAGGGCGCAGACCCTGTGGGTCGCGCCCTTCGTGCTCATCGCGGCAACGGATTGTTCACGCGACAGCTTTCGTGAATCGTTCTCACGTAAGACACAGATTATGGATGAGCAGAAAACACTGTCAAGCACAAAGTGGAGCGTGAGTCAAAAACTTCCGCGCGCCGCGTCGCGCGCGTCCGGTCAGAACGCGGTCGTTTTCGACTCCTGCTTCTCGGCGTGACGCTCGAGGGCGAGCGCGATCAGTCGATCGACGAGCGCCGGATAGTCGAGTCCCGTCGCGCCCCACATCTTCGAGAACATGCTGATCGTCGTGAAGCCAGGGATCGTGTTGATCTCGTTGATGAAGAGCTCGCCCGTCGTCCGGCTGAGCAGGAAGTCGACCCGCGCGAAGCCCGCACCGTCGATCGCGAGGAACGCGGTGACGGCCTGGCGCCGCACGTCGCGCGCCATCTCGTCGTCGAGGCGCGCGGGGATCTCGGTGCGCGATCCGGCGTCGAGGTACTTCGCTTCGTAGTCGTAAAATTCGCGCGACGGGACGATCTCACCGGGCACGGACGCTTCGGGCGACGCGTTGCCGACCACGCCGACTTCGATCTCGCGTGCGTCCGGCACGGCGGCTTCGACGACGATCTTGCGATCGAAACTGGCGGCCAGCTCGAGCGCGGCGGCGAGCTCGCCGGGCCCGTGGACCTTCGAGATCCCGACGCTCGAGCCGAGGTTCGCGGGCTTCACAAACACCGGAAAACCCAGGCGTTTCGCGATGTTTGTGGCCACGGTGGCGGGCGCAGCGCGCCATTCGGCGCGGAACACGACCATCCACTCCGAGACCCGCAATCCGCGGGCCTGAAACAGCACTTTCATCACCGCTTTGTCCATGCCGACCGCCGACGCGAGCACCCCCGCGCCGACGTAGGCGACATTGGACAACTCCAGCAGGCCTTGAATCGTGCCGTCTTCGCCGTACGGGCCGTGCAGCACGGGAAAGATCACGTCGAGGGAGAGACCGGTGACGGCCGCGGCGGCCTCGGCTTCGCCTTCGCGCGCCGATCGGCGATCGACGAGCACGAGCGTCTCCTCACCAGGGCGCGGCGGCATGAAGACTTCCTTGCCGCCACGCAGGCGCGTGGCGTCGTTGCGCGCCTGATCGATCACTTCCGCCGCCGATGCCGCCGACGGCGGACGATCGGCCAGACGCCAGCGGCCGTCCTTGTCGATGCGGATGGCGATCGGCTCGTAGCGCTTGCGGTCGAGGTTGGCGAACACGGCCGCCGCCGACGCGAGCGACACTTCGTGCTCACCTGACCGGCCGCCGTAGAGCACGCCCACCCGGAGTCGCTTCACGCGGTCAACGCCTCGCCTCTGTCCCGTTGGAAACGGGGAGTCATTATAGGCTAAGCGCCGTGAGCGGCTCGCCGTTCGAGTTCGAGGTCGCGGCGCGCGAGGGTGAGGCGCGGGCGGGACGGCTCCGGCTCGCGCACGGCGACGTCGAGACGCCGGCGTTCATGCCCGTCGGCACGCGAGGCGCGGTGCGCGGCGTCACGGCCGACGAGCTCGAGGCACTCGGAGCGGAGATCGTCCTCGCGAACACGTACCATCTGCACTTGCGGCCGGGCGCGGATCTCGTCGCGCGTCGTGGCGGCCTGCACGCGTTCATGGCGTGGCCGCGGCCGATCCTCACGGATTCGGGCGGCTATCAGATCTTCAGTCTCGCGTCGCGGCGTCGCCTGAACGAAGACGGCGTGATCTTCCACTCGCATCTCGACGGATCGGCGCAGACGCTCACGCCCGAATCCGCCGTCGACATCCAGGCGCGTCTTGGATCGGATGTCGCGATGATCCTCGACGAGTGTCCGAGCTGGCCCGCGACGCCGGACGCGCTCGACGCCGCCGTTGCGCGCACGCTTCGGTGGGCACGACGCGGGCGCGACCGGTTTCTCGCGCTCGCGGCGGGCGCCGATCCGGGGGTGCTGCGTCCCACGCCGGGGCAGGCGCAGTTCGGGATCATTCAAGGTGGGACCGACAAGGCCCAGCGCAACCGGAGCGTCGAGGGCACGCTGGCCGTCGAGTTCGAGGCCTACGCCATTGGCGGCTTGTCCGTCGGCGAGCCGGTCGAGGCCATGTATGACATCGTGGCCCACACGGCCCCGCAGCTCCCGGCCGACCGGCCGCGCTACCTGATGGGCACCGGCATGCCCGACGACCTGGTTGAGAGCGTCGCCCGGGGCATCGACCTGTTCGACTGCGTTCTGCCCACCCGCAACGCCCGGAACGGCCAGCTCTTCACCCGACAGGGGCCCATTTCCATCAAGAACGCCCGGTACGCCGAGGACGACCGGCCGATCGACCCGGACTGCGCGTGCCCGACCTGCCGGCGGCACTCCCGGGCCTATCTGCGCTATCTTTTCGTCGCCGGCGAGATGAACGCGGCTACCCTTAACACGTTGCACAACCTGCACTTTTACCTTGACACCATGCGGGGGATTAGAAAGGCTATTATGTTCGGGACCTTCGAGAAGTTCCGGAAGGCATTCCTCGAGACCTATTCCCGCCAGCCACGTCCACTCGATGACTGACGTCACCGTACCCTTCGTCGTCGCCATGGCTCAGCCAGGGCAGCAGCAGACCAACCTGCTGGTGCAGCTCTTCCCGTTCGCCCTGATGCTGCTCATCTTCTATGTGCTGGTGCTGATGCCGATGCGCAAGCGCCAGAAGAAGGTGCAGGAGTTTCAGGCGGGGATCAAGGTTGGGGACAAGGTCATCCTCACGGGCGGGATCTACGGTCAGGTCACCCGCGTGACGGACGGGACCCAGACCGTGCAGATTCAAATCGCCGACAAGGTCCGGATCGAGGTCGCGCGCGCGGCCGTCGCGGGCTATCAGGGGCAGGAGCCGGTCGTCCAACCTGACTCCGGCAGTCTGTAATCCATGTACAAGAACCTTCGCTGGAAAATTCTCACCATAGCTGCCGTGACGCTCCTCGCGGTGTTTCTCTTCTCGCCGCCACGGACCAAGGTGCATCTGGGACTCGACCTGCAGGGCGGCGTGCATCTGGTGCTCAAAGTGCAGACCGACGACGCGCTGCGCGTCGAGACGGAGACGACCTCTGAGCAGCTGCGTGATCAACTCGCGCAGGCCAAGATTCCGGTGACCGGGATCAAGGTGACCGGGCTGACGTCATTTGCCGTCGAGGGCGTGCCGCAGGCGAGCGACCAGCAGTTCCGCACGCTCGTCGACCAGCAGGTGGGCACGAGCTTCGAGCGCGACACGCTGGCCGGCACGTACACGTTCAAGATGCGGCCGAACATCGAGGTGAATCGCCGCAGCGAGGCGGTCGCGCAGGCGATTCAGACGATCGAGCGCCGCGTGAACGAGCTTGGCGTGTCCGAGCCGCTGATTTCGCCGTACGGATCGGCGGGCGACCAGATCATGGTCGAGCTGCCGGGCCTCACCGACGTCTCGCGCGCGAAGGAGATCATCCGTAACACGGCGCTCCTCGAGCTGAAGCTCGTCGAAGCCGGGCCGATGTCGGATCAGGCGGCGCTGCTGCAGCCGTATTCGGGCAAGATTCCGGACGGCATGGACGTCGTGGCCGGCGCCGCCAGCCGCGGCGACACCTCCACGGTGTTCTACCTCGTGAAGCACGTCGCGGCGATTACGGGCCGCGACCTGCGCAACGCCAAGCAGACGATCGACGAGAACAACGCGCCGGCCGTCGGGTTCACGCTGAACAGCGAGGGCATCTCGAAGTTCACGAAGGTGACCGAAGCCAACGTCGGCCGTCAGCTCGCGATCATCCTCGACGGCCGCGTGCAGTCCGCGCCGGTGATTGAGGGCCGTATCGCGCAGGCCGACGCGCGCATCACGGGACGCTTCACGCCGGAGGAGGCGTCCGACCTGGCGCTGATTCTGCGGTCGGGCGCGCTGCCGGCGTCGCTCACGTATCAGGAGCAGCGCGAAGTCGGCCCAACGCTCGGCCAGGACTCGATTCGCGCCGGCATCATGGCGTCGCTCATCGGTCTGGCCGCCGTCACCTTGTTCATGCTGTTCTACTACCGGCTCGCGGGCGTCAACGCGTTCGTGTCCGTGGCGCTCAACCTGATCATCCTGCTCGGGTTCATGGCGTACCTCGGCGCGGTCATGACGCTGCCGGGCATCGCGGGCTTCATCCTGACGATCGGCATGGGGGTGGACTCGAACGTCCTGATCTTCGAGCGCATCCGTGAGGAACTCGAGACCAAGAAGGGCGCACGCCAGGCGATCGCCGCCGGGTTCGACCGCGTGTTCGTCACGATCGTCGACACGCACGTCTCGTCGCTCATCGCGGCCGCGTTCCTCTTCCAGTTCGGCACCGGGCCGATCCGCGGCTTCGCGACGACCCTGTTCTTCGGACTGATTGCCAACGTGTTCACCGCGGTGTTCGTCTCGCGCACGCTTTTCGAGTTCATTCTCTCGAGAAGGCCGGCCGGCGCGACGCAATTGAGCATCTGACGGCCGGGAGCTCCCTTCAATGCGCATCTTCGCGAATCCCAACTACAACTTCATTAAGTGGCGGTGGCACGCACTGATCCTTTCACTCGCGCTCATCTGGGGCGGCGTGGGGAGCATGTGGCTGCGCGGCGGGCTGCCGCTCGGCATCGACTTCTCCGGCGGCACCTCGGTCGTGCTGCAGTTCAATCAGCCGACCTCTGAGGACGTCGTTCGCAAGGCCCTCGACCCGGTATCGACCGACAAGGTCGTGCAGAAATTCGGAACCGCGACGCAGAACCAGATCATGGTCCGCCTGCCGATGATGAAGGGGCAGGAGGAAGGCACGAATCTCGAGGCTGGCGTGACGCAGGTCACCGAGGCCCTGCAGCGCGCCAACGTCGGGCAGTTCACCGTCGTGAGCAAGGACCTCGTCGGGCCGACCGTCGGCGCCGATCTGCGGACGAAGGGGATCTACGCGACGCTCTTCGCCCTCGCCGGCATCCTCGTCTACGTCGCGTTCCGCTTCCGGTTCACGTTCGCGGTGGGCGCGATCGTCGCGACGTTCCACGACATCCTGATCACGCTCGTGTTCCTCAGCTGGTTCGGCTACGACCTGTCGCTCAACGTCATCGCGGCGATCCTCACGATCACCGGCTACTCGGTGAACGACACGATCGTGGTCTTCGACCGCGTGCGTGAGAACCAGCGGCTGATGCGCCGGGAGCCGCTCGATCAGATCGTCAACAAGAGCGTCAACCAGACGCTGGGCCGGACGATCATCACGTCGGGATGCACGCTGCTCGCCGTGTTATCGCTCTATCTGTTCGGCGGCGAGGTGCTCCGCGCGTTCGCGTTCACGATGATCGTCGGCGTCGTCACCGGGACGTACTCGACGGTCTTCATTGCCGCCGCCATCGCGATCATCCTGAGCCGTCGTCCGCCCAGTCAGGGCGCGGTGGCACAGCCGGTCAGGGCGAAGAGAGCGTGACAAGTTCGAAGTTCGAAGTCTGAAGTTCAAAGTGCAGAGAGCACGCGGGCACGCGCCCAGTAACTTCGAACTTTGAACTTCGAACTTTCAACTTGAGTGTGATGTTCCAGTGGCTTCGGCGGAGTTTCGTCACCGGCCTCGTCGTCACGGTGCCGCTCGTCGTGAGCGTGGTCGCCATCGTGTGGACCGTCCGCTTCGCGGACCAGCTGACGAGCGGACTGGGCGAGCGGTTGATTGGCGCGCACGTGCCCGGGCTGGGGCTCGTGACGACGACGGGGATCGTGCTGGCGGCGGGCGCGATCGCGAGCAACGTCCTCGGCCGGCGGATCCTGCGGCGCGGCGAGGCATTGTTGATGCAGGTGCCGGTGTTTCGCACCGTCTATGCGCCGGTCAAGCAGTTGATCGACGCGTTTTCGCCGACCAACGAGCTCGGCTTCAAGCGGATGGTGCTCGTCGAAGATCCGGCGCGCGGGTTCGTGCTGGGGTTCTTGACGCGAGAGTTTACGGTTGACCGCGGGCACGGCCCGGAGATGCTGCTCGCGGTGTACGTCCCCACCAATCACCTGTATCTCGGTGACGTGGTGGTCTGTCCGCCCGAGCGGGCGGTGTTTCCGGAGATGTCGGTGGAAGAGGGCGTGCGGGTGTTCTTGACGGGCGGCATGGGGTTGCCCGAGCATCTGCGCGCGCGGAAGAGCGTGGAAGGGGACGAGAGGCAATGACGGTTCGAGTACTGCGTGGAGTGCGGGGAGTGATGATCGCGCTGGTCGTCGGTGGCGCGTTGTGGCTGGCTGGCGGCGCGTCGATGCTGGCGGCCGGCGGACAGCAAGCGGCGCAGGGCGCGGTCCCGCATGCGGGCGGAGAAGCCAACCTCGTCTTGCCCGACCTCCACCAGGTCACCTTCCTGGGGGGGATTGACGGCCACACACTGCTGCTCGCCGGGCTGGCCGTCTGCGGGCTCGGGCTGGTGTTCGGTCTGGTGATCATGACCCAGCTCAAGAACATGGCCGTGCATCCGTCGATGCGCGAGATCTCCGAGCTGATCTACGAGACCTGCAAGACGTACCTCATCCAGCAGGGCAAGTTCCTCGTGATCCTGGAGCTCTTCATCGGCGCGATCATCGCGTTCTATTTCGGCTACCTGCAGCACTTCGACGCGCTCAAGGTCGCGATCATCCTGGTCTTCAGCGTGGTGGGCATCGCGGGCAGCTACGGCGTCGCGTGGTTCGGCATCCGCGTCAACACGTTCGCCAACTCGCGCACCGCGTTTGCCGCGCTCCAGGGCAAGCCGTACCCGTGCTACGCGATTCCGCTCAAGGCGGGCATGAGCATCGGGATGCTCCTCATCTCGGTCGAGCTCGTGATCATGCTCTTCATCCTGCTGTTCATTCCGGGCGACTACGCGGGATCGTGCTTCATCGGGTTCGCCATCGGCGAGTCGCTGGGCGCCTCGGCGCTGCGCATCGCGGGCGGCATCTTCACGAAGATCGCGGACATCGGCGCCGACCTGATGAAGATCGTCTTCAAGATCAAGGAAGACGACGCGCGCAACCCGGGCGTCATCGCGGACTGCACGGGCGACAACGCGGGCGACTCGGTCGGGCCGTCGGCCGACGGCTTCGAAACCTACGGCGTCACCGGCGTCGCGCTGATTTCCTTCATCCTGCTCGCGGTCAGCAGCCCCACCGTCCAGATTCAGCTGCTCGTCTGGATCTTCGCGATGCGCATCGTGATGGTCGTCGCGTCGGGCGCGTCGTACCTGATCAACGAGGTGATGGCGAAGGCGCAGTACGCGTCGCTCGACAAGATGAACTACGAGCATCCGCTGACGCGGCTCGTGTGGCTGACGTCCTTCGTGTCCGTGGCCGCGACCTACGCGGCGTCGTACCTGCTCATCAAGGATCTCGGCGACGGCACGCTCTGGTGGAAGCTCTCGACCATCATCACGTGCGGCACGCTGGCCGGCGCGATCATCCCGGAGCTGGTCAAGGTCTTCACGTCGACCGACTCCTCGCACGTGCGCGAGGTCGTGAGCTCGAGCAAGGAGGGCGGCGCCTCGCTGACCATCCTCTCCGGCTTCGTCGCCGGCAACTTCAGCGCGTACTGGCTCGGCATGGCGATCATGTCGCTCATGGGTGTGGCCTACTGGATGAGCCTCAAGGGACTCGGGGCGCCGTTGCCGGGCGCGACCGTCCCGCTGATGCTCGCGCCAGCCGTCTTCGCGTTCGGCCTCGTCGCGTTCGGCTTCCTCGGCATGGGCCCGGTAACGATCGCCGTCGACTCCTACGGGCCGGTGACGGACAACGCGCAGTCGGTCTACGAGCTCTCCACGATCGAGCAGATTCCCGGCATCAAGGCCGAGCTGAAGAAGACGTACGGCTTCGACGTCAACTTCGAGCGCGCGAAGCACAACCTCGAGGAGAACGACGGCGCGGGCAACACGTTCAAGGCCACGGCCAAGCCCGTGCTCATCGGCACCGCGGTCGTCGGCGCGACGACGATGATCTTTTCCATCGTCCTCGGGCTGACCAATCACCTGGAGCCGGGGCTCGTCGCGAACCTGTCGATCCTGCACCCGCCGTTCCTGCTGGGGCTGATTACGGGCGGCGCGATGATCTACTGGTTCACCGGCGCCTCGACGCAAGCCGTGACGACCGGCGCGTACCGCGCGGTCGAGTTCATCAAGGCCAACATCAAGCTGGAGGGCTCGACCAAGGCGTCGGTGGCCGACTCGAAGAAGGTCGTCGAGATCTGCACGCAGTACGCGCAGAAGGGGATGTTCAACATCTTCCTGAGCGTGTTCTTCGGCACGTTGGCGTTCGCGTTCTTCGAGCCGTTCTTCTTCATCGGGTACCTCATCTCGATCGCGCTCTTCGGGCTCTACCAGGCCATCTTCATGGCCAACGCCGGCGGCGCCTGGGACAACGCCAAGAAGATCGTCGAGGTCGAGCTCAAGCAGAAAGGCACGCCGCTCCACGACGCAACGGTGGTCGGGGACACCGTCGGCGACCCTTTCAAGGACACCTCGTCGGTGGCCATGAACCCGGTCATCAAGTTCACGACCCTGTTCGGATTGCTGGCCGTCGAGCTGGCGGTCGGCATGCGGACCCAGCAGGGGGACCTCGTCACCCTGGCCCTCTCGGCGGTGTTTTTTGCCATCTCGGTCGTGTTTGTGTGGCGATCTTTCTACGGGATGCGGATCGGCGTCCGGTAAATGTTCGGTAAGAACGGCGGTTCCCGGGCCCGGCGGCCCGATCTGGGCCATTTTCGACCAGGTGGTGTCTAAGGGATCAGCGATTGGTTCGTTGACACCGTTTTTTGGGTCTGACTATAATCCCGGCCTTCGTTCACGTCAGGAACGAAGTGGTTGTTGTAAGGGGGGTGTTCCGTGCCACGGGAGATGTTTGGCGACGTAGTGAAGCCGTCCATTACGGTCGGCACGAAAAAGTGGTACACCGTACCGCTTTCGATCATTACCCACGTCGTAGCCTTGGGCGCGTTGATCGTCATCCCGCTGATGGCGACCGACATGCTACCGACCCCGCAGTCGATGCTGGCGTTCGTGGCGATGCCGCCACCGCCACCGCCACCACCGCCTCCGCCGCCGCCACCATCGGCGCCGCAGCCGGTGCAGCCGACTCAAGTCGTCAATCCAAACGCCGCGCCAACTGAAGCCCCGAAGGACATCAAGCCTGAGCCAGTCAACCCGCCCAACTACAGCATGACGGGCGTGGTCGGTGGCGTGGCCGGGGGCATTCCGGGCGGCGTCGTCGGCGGCGTCGTCGGCGGGATTCCGCCGCCACCGCCTCCGCCTCCTCCGCAGGTCGTGCGCGTTGGCGGCGACATCAAGGAACCGAAGAAGATCCAGGACAAGAAGCCGGTCTATCCGCAGATCGCACAGACCGCAAAGGTCCAGGGCGTGGTGATCATCGAGGCGACGATCGGCAAGGACGGCAGCGTCAAGGACGCGAAGGTCCTGCGCTCGGTCGCGTTGCTCGACCAGGCCGCGATCGACGCTGTCAAGCAGTGGAAGTTCACGCCAACGCTTCTCAACGGCGTTCCCGTGGAAGTCCTCATGACCGTCACGGTGAACTTCACGCTGCAGTAAGAACGATTGGGAAGACCGCACATCACTTATTGATTGATTGGCAGATCAACCTGAGCCCGGGGCAATCGAACACGCACCGGGCTCTTTCACTCGTTAGACGATAGCGACACATAGATCGCGTTCGGAGGCTGGAATGGGCGGAATGGATATCATGCACATGTGGACGACGATGAGCCCGGTCGCCAAGGGTGTGGCGTTCGTGCTTGTCTTCATGTCGATGTGGTCGTTCGGCGTGGCGATCGAACGGTATTACACGTTTTCTCAGGCGCGGAAGCAGTCCAAGTTGTACGCGCCTCAGGTCGCCAAGCACCTGAAAGAGGGCCGGCTCAAGGACGCGCTCTCGGTCTCGCAAGCGAAGACCTATCAGTACAGCCACCTCGCCAAGGTCGTTCTCGCCGGGCTGCAGGAATATCAGTTCCAGCACGACGCGGGAGGCACGCTCAGCCGCGACGACTTGGTCGACACCGTCCGCCGCGCCATTCAGCGCGCGTCGGCGCTGACGGCCAACGACCTGAAGAAGGGCATCCCGTCGCTCGCGACCATCGGATCGACGGCGCCGTTCGTCGGACTGCTGGGCACGGTCGTCGGCGTCATCGGCGCGTTCCAGGGCATCGCGGCCACGGGGTCGGGCGGCCTTGGCGCCGTGTCCGCCGGTATTTCGGAAGCGCTGATCGAGACCGCGCTCGGTCTCGTCGTCGCGATCCCGGCGGTGTGGATGTACAACTACTTCACGGGCCGGCTCGAGTACTTCAACGTCGAGATGGACAACTCGTCGTCGGAGCTCGTGGACTACTTTATTAAGAAGACCGCGTAGGTTTCGAGGCGCCGCGGTTCCGAGGTTCCAGGGTTCGGCAGCACGCCGCCGCTCCTTGAACCCCGGGACCCCGGAACTCCGGAACTCCGGAACCACTAGGGAGTTTACTTATGGCAATGGATGTTGGCGGCGCCAAGGGCGGTATCAAGTCCGACATCAACGTCACGCCGCTCGTCGACGTCATGCTGGTGCTCCTCATCATCATGATGATCGTCGCGCCCATGCTCAACCAGGGCGTCCTGCTGACTCTGCCGACGGCCGTCCACACGACCGACAAGCCGGCCACGTCGGACCAGGTCGTCGTCTTCGTGGACGCCAACAGCAAGCTGTACGTCAACACGATCCAGGTGCTCGAAGCCGACGTCGTCGGACGCCTGCAGACCGTCCTCGAAGACAAGAAGGAAAAGACGGTCTATCTCAAGGGCGACAAGGACGCGCCGTACGGCGCCATCATGAAGATGATGGACGCGCTCCGTAAGGCGCAGATCGACACCGTCGGCTTGATCACCGAACGGCCGGGCGGCAACTCCGCGCTCGGCGGAGGAGGGCAGTAATGGCTCACGCCCACATGCACCACGGGGCCGAGCGTGTCGTCAAGGGCACGCTGCCCGAAGCCTCCGCCGACATGAACGTCACGCAGCTCATCGACGTGCTGCTCGTGCTGCTCGTGATCTTCATGGCCACGCTGCCGCTCACTCAGAAGGGCGTCGACGTGAACCTCCCGCTCGAGACCACGGCCGCGCCGCACAACGCCGAGATCCTCAATCAGATCGTCGCGGATTACACGGCGGACCACCGGCTCACGATCAACAAGCAGGAAGTCGCCATCGCCAACGTCGACGAGTTCATGCGCAACACGTTCGAGAGCCGCCGCGACAAGACGCTCTTCATCATCGGCGCTCCGTCCGTCCGCTACGGTGAAATCATGGTGATCATCGACGCCGCGATGGGCGCCGGCGTGACCAAGGTCGGAATCGTGACCGAGGGCATGCGCGAGGAAGCCAGGGGCACGGCCGGGAAGTAGGGCCGCAAGCACCGGTACAAACTCAACGGGCGCCGCTCCTGCGAGCGGCGCCCGTTTTCGTTTGTAGCAGCGGCGATCATCGCAGATCGACGATCGGGAATCGGGCGATCGAAGAGCATCGATTGACCGAATATCGATATCGCCACATCGGTTATCGAAGGACATCGAGCATCGCTTCATCGGGCGCGACGCGCGACGATGGCCGATACCTCGACGCCTTGCGATGATCGATGGCGCGATGCCGCTCAGCGATGATCGGATGGCTTTTCGATCGCCCGATCCCCGATCGCCAATCTGCGATGATCGTCCATCGAGGTCGGGCGACCGCCTGA
>Ga0163163_10000161_pt1 | contig 70120 bp, 69 predicted proteins | sample S65metaG_FD_119766 | JGI IMG/M metagenome (GOLD analysis project Ga0163163, IMG submission 119766) | Switchgrass rhizosphere microbial communities from Kellogg Biological Station, Michigan, USA - S6-5 metaG | ecosystem: Host-associated > Plants > Roots > Rhizosphere > Soil | place: USA...
AAGCATCTGGTTGTAGATGCCGGTGGCGCGCGACAGGTCGCGGCTGGTGAAGCTCATCTTGCCCATCGCATCGACGATCGGGCGGGCATCGAACTTCGTGATGTCGATATGCTCGACCGCGGTCGACAGCAGCTCCGCCTTGCGGGTGTCGTTGACCTTGCTCTGGTCGATCAGATCTTCGGTGGTCATGTCAAAATACCTCGTCATTCCCGCGGAAGCGGCAATCCCGCTACTCGCGATGGTCTAGAAACACAAAGCGGGATCCCCATTGGCACGGGGATGACGCGTTAAGGGTGGAAGGCTACAGCTTTACGACGCTCGAGCGCGTGATCTTGCCCGGTTCGAGATAGAGGCTGGCCATCGGCTCGTCGTCGACAATTTCGGCACTGACCGCGCCGAAGCCGTTGAAGCTGGTCCGCATCGCGCAGCCATAGGCACCGAGCATGCCGATTTCGATATAATCGCCGGGTCCAACGTCGCCGGGCAGCTCAAACGGTCCCGCCATATGGTCGAGATCGTCGCAGGTCGGCCCGTAAAAGCTGAATTCCATCGGCCGGACGTGCGAGTCCGGCTCGCGGATCAGCCGCACCGGATAGCGCCAGCCGATGTGCGCGGCGTCAAACAGAGCGCCATAAGCGCCGTCGTTGATGTACAGCTCGTTCCCGCGGCGCTTTTCGACGCGGACGACGAGACTGCCATATTCGGCGCACAACGCGCGGCCCGGCTCGCACCACAATTCGGCCGAATAGCTAATCGGCAGCGCTTCGAAGCCGGCGTGGATGACCGAGAAGAAGCTTTCGAGCGAGGGTGGCTCCATCCCCGGATAAACCGACGGGAAGCCGCCGCCGACATCGACGATATCAACCGTGATCGCGGCCTCGACAATCGCGTCGCGGACCCGCGCCATGGCTTCGGCATAAGCGGCCGAGCTCATCGCCTGGCTGCCGACGTGGAAGCAGATGCCGAGCGCGTCGGAGGCCTGGCGCGCGGCCATCAGCAGCGCCTTCACCTCGTGGACTTCGGCGCCGAACTTGGACGCGAGGCTGAGCTTGGCGTGATCGGAGCTGACGCGGATGCGCACCAGCAGGTTGAGATCGGTCGCGGCGACGCCGTCGCTTGAGGTCGCGCGGACGATCTTGTCGAGTTCGTCCTGGGTGTCGAGCGCGAAAGTCTTCACGCCGTGGCCGAAATAGGCTTCGGCGATGACTTCCTCGGCCTTCACCGGGTGCATGAAACACTGGGCGGCGTCGGGTAGCGTTTCGGAGACGAGGCGCACCTCGCCAATCGACGCAACGTCATAGTGGGTGACGCCGGCGTCCCACAGGATCCGCAGCAGATCGGGCGACGGATTCGCCTTGACCGCATAGAGCGAGCGCCCGGGAAATTGCTCAACGAAGAAGCGCGCAGCGCGACGGGCCGCGTGCGGACGCAGCAACGTGACCGGTTGGACCGGACGCAACGATACGATGTCAGCGGCCGTACGGCCGTTGGTCGGAAGGGGCGCTAGCCCCAGCGCGCGATGATGCTTGTGCAACTCAAGGGACCTCCAACTGGGTTAGTGTCGACGAAGCTGCCTTGCGGTTGGAAGTCCCATGGGGCAGCGGAGGCGCGATATATGGGCGGGGGTCACGCGGTGCAAGATTTTTTGACCCCTGTGGATCATTTTGGGGAAGGTTTGTCGTCGTTATGCAACGGTTTAGCGAAAGGATAGAGTTATCAGACAGTTAACCGTCAGCCGTGCGGACGTTCTGGCGGCCGGAGAGCGCATCGCCGGTCAAGTCGAACGGACGCCGCTTATCGCCAGCCAGATCAACGGAACGACGATTTGGCTTAAATGCGAGTGCCTGCAGACCGGCAGGTCATTCAAACTCAGGGGTGCGACCAACCGGTTGCTCCAGCTTACACCGGACGAACGCGCGCGGGGCGTGGTCGCGTTTTCGTCGGGCAATCACGCGCGAGGGGTGGCCATCGCGGCCAAACGGCTCGGCATCCGCGCGGTGATCGTGATGCCGTCAGATGCGCCCCAGGTGAAGATCGACGGCACGGCCGCCGAGGGCGCCGAGATCGTCTTCTTCGAGCGCCTGACCGAGAGCCGCGAGGAAATTGCCGCGAGGATTGCCGGGAAAAGCGGGGCGACGGTGGTGCCGAGCTTCGACGATCCGGCAATTGTCGCCGGGCAAGGCACAGCCGGGCTCGAAATCCTCGAGCAGACTCCAGCGCCGCCGAAGTGCATTGTCATCCCATGCGGCGGCGGCGGGCTGACTTCCGGCATTGCGCTGGCCTGTCCCGACGCCGAGATCATCGCAGTCGAACCCGAGGGGTGGGATGATATGGCCAATTCGCTCGCCAAGGGCGAGATCGTGCCGGTCGGACCCAATCCGCCGCCCACGTTATGCGATGCGATCCAGACGCCGCGCGTCTCCCCGATCACCTTCGGGATCCTCCAGGCACGCAACGCCAAAGCGCTGGCGGTCAGCGATGCCGAGGTCGAGGGGGCGATTCGCTTCGCTTGGCAGGAACATGAGCTGGTGGTCGAGCCGGGCGGGGCCGCCGGGCTGGCCGCGGTGCTCGGCGGCAAGCTCGAGCCGGTCGAAGGCACGGTGGTCATGCTGTCGGGAGGAAATATCGACCCGGCGCTGCACGCGCGGATCGTCGGGCGTTAGGCCGCGGCGCCGCTCGTTTTATATTCGCCGGGCTCGACGTGCATCGGGCTCGAGCGCTCGACCGCCCGGGTCAGCTCCTCGAGCTCGGCGGCGAGGGTCTTGAGCTCGCCGATGAGAAAGCGGCGCTCGCCCTCGGCGACATGTTCGGAGGCCTCAAGCAGGGTTTCGAGCATCATCGCGATGCACGGCAGGATCGTTTCCTCGATCCGCTCAAACGCCTCTTCGAGACGCGCCTGGGTTTGTCCTTTGGCCATGGGGTCCAATCTGGACCCGCTACGGTTAAACCTTAGTGAAAATGGGCCAAAATATGAGTGAATTCACATGGGGAGCGATGGGCCTGACCGGGGCCCGCCATTCTGCTCGCGGCAGCCGGCGTGAAGCTGGCATTGAACCGTGAAACGCGGACGCGCGGCGTGTTGATGATCGTCGCCGCGCTGGTTCTGGCTATGAACGTGATGATCTGGACGGTGTAGGCGGCTTGATCGGGTCGGTCGCGAGCCGCATGTCGAGGTAGGTGTCGACTTCCTTCATCAGCAGATCGAGCTCGTTGGCGAAGAAGTGGTTGGCGCCGGGAATGAGCTCGTGATTGATGGTGATGTGGCGTTGGGTGCGGAGCTTGTCGACCAGCTTCTGAACCGCGCTCGGTGTGACCACTTCGTCGGCTTCGCCCTGAACGATGATGCCCGACGACGGACACGGCGCGAGGAAACTGAAATCGTACATGTTGGCCGGCGGGGCGATTGAGATGAAGCCCTTGATCTCGGGCCGGCGCATCAACAACTGCATGCCAATCCACGCGCCGAAACTGACCCCGGCGACCCAGGTCGTCTCGGCCTCGGGATGGATCGACTGAACCCAGTCGAGCGCCGACGCCGCGTCGCTCAATTCGCCGATGCCGTTGTCGAAAATGCCCTGGCTCTTGCCGACGCCGCGGAAATTGAAGCGCAAGGTCGCAAAGCCGCGGCGGACAAAGGTTTGATAGAGCAATTGCACGATCTTGTTGTTCATCGTGCCGCCGGCCTGCGGATGCGAGTGCAGGATCAGGGCGACCGGCGCGCGCGGCCGCGTACCAGGATGAAAACGGCCTTCGAGACGGCCCTCGGGGCCGGGAAAAATGACTTCGGGCATGGATGCTCGCTATGAGGGTGTGGCGCGGACGGGCAGGGCCTATATAGGCGGCAGCCGAACGAGCGCAATCATTGGCGGCAAACGGGCATTTTCATTGCGATGACGACACGTACCTATCTCGACCACGCAGCAACCACTCCAATCATTGAGGAAGCGCGAAACGCGTTCGCGCGCGGTATGGCCGGCTGGGCCAATCCCAGCTCACCCCATGCCGAGGGCCGAGCCTCGCGGGCGCTGCTTGAGGAAGCGCGCGCGACCATCGCCGAGACGTTGAGGTGGCGTCATGACGTCATCTTCACCAGCGGTGCGAGCGAAGCGATCGAGATTGTCGCAGCTCGGGCGAGGGTCGCGGGCCGGGCCCACGGCGCGACCGAACATGCGATCGTCCATCACACGATGGGCGCGGCTTCGACGATCATTCCAGTCGGACCGGATGGCCTGATCGACGAGGATGCGCTCGACGCGGCGCTGGCCAAGGGGCCGGCGCTGGTCGCGATCCAGCATGTCAACAATGAGACCGGGATCATCCAGCCGCTCGACCTGCTCGCGCCGCGCATTCGTGAGGCGGGATCGCTGCTACTCGCCGATTGCGCGCAGAGTGCGGGCAAGCTGCCGTTACCCGACGCCGATTTCAGCGCCGCCTGCGCCCACAAGCTTGGCGGCCCGCCGGGCATCGGCGTGCTGCTGGTCCGTGATTTGGCCACGCTGGAAGCCGTGGGCGGACAGGAGAAGGGGTATCGCCGGGGCACGCAGGACGCGCCTGCCGCGCTGGCGTTCGCGGCCGCGCTGGGGGCCCGGCCTTACGATCTCGATCGGCTCGCGGAATTGCGCGTGCGGCTCGAGGATGGCGTCAAGGCTGCGGGCGGGGTGATCGTCGGCGACGACGCGCCGCGCATCCCGACGATCGGCGCGGTTGCGCTGCCCGGAGCCTCGAATGCCTCGCTGCTGGTCCAGTTCGACCTCGCCGGGATCGCCGTGTCGGCGGGAAGCGCGTGTGCGTCGGGCGCGATGAAGGGCAGCGAGGTGCTCGCCGCGATGGGCGTTGCGCCTGAGATCGCCGCCGGTACGCTGCGCATTAGCTTCGGGCCGAGCACCAGCGACACCGACGTCGACCGGTTCCTGACCGAGTGGAGCCGGATTGCGCAACGAGCCAAGGCCGCATGATCTATCTCGACTATCAGGCGACGACCCCGGTCGCGCCCGAGGTCGCGGAGGCGATGCAGCCGTGGATCGCGGACAAATTCGCCAACCCGCATTCGCCCTCGACCTGGGGCCGCGAGGCGGCGGCGGCGATCGAAGTCGCGCGCGACCAGGTTGAGCGGGCCATTGGTCTGGACGGCGGCAGCGTCGCCTTCACCGGCGGCGCGACCGAAGCACTCAACTGGGCACTCAAGGGCACGGTCGAGAAGGCGCCCAAGCATCGCAACCGGATCATCACCGTCGCGACCGAACATGCCGCGGTCCTCGACACCTGCGAATGGCTTGCGGGGCAGGGGATCGACCTGACCGTGCTGCCGGTGGGGCCGGACGGCCTGCTGGACCTCACCGATCTCGAGCGCGAGCTCGACGATCGCGTGGCGATGGTCGCGGTGATGCTGGTCAATAATGAGATTGGCGTCATCCAGCCGATCGCTGAGATTGCTCGCCTGGCACATTCGTGCGGCGCGCTGATGTTGTGCGACGCGGTCCAGGGGCTAGGACGCGTGGCGATCCCTGAGGGCCTCGACCTGGTGGCGGTCTCAGCGCACAAGATCCACGGCCCCAAGGGCATTGGCGCGTTGTGGATGCGCTTGGGCGCCGAACCGGCGCCGCTGATCCACGGCGGCGGGCAGGAGAGGGGGTTGCGGTCGGGGACGCTGTCGCCGTCGCTGTGCGTTGGCTTCGGCGTTGCCGCGCGCCTCGGCTCCGAGCGATTTGAACAGGATCACGCTCAGGTCGAAGATCTGTGGCTCACCGCCGGTTCGTCGCTGATGACCAACTGGGTTATCAACGGCAGCATGACCGAGCGCTATCACGGCAATTTGAACGTCTATTGGCCGGGCGTGGACGCCGCGCGCCTGGTCGCCGGCCTGCGCGATATCGCTTTCTCGCTGGGCAGCGCCTGCGCCAGCGGCTCCGGACGTCCGAGCCACGTGCTCCGGGCTTTGGGGCTGTCCGACCGCGACGCCCGGTCGTGCATCCGCCTCGGATTTGGACGTTACACGACCGCGGACGAAATCATCGACGCCGTAAACCGGATCGACGCGGCCGCGCGCGAACAACGGGACTTAGCCGCTTGACTTTGGTACGATTTTTCAAGGCGGACGGGACGCTCGACAAGGAGGTCGAGGCCGATCCTGATCAGCGGCTGCTCGACGTCGCTTGGGCCGCGCGCCAGCCGCTCGAAGGTGCGTGCGAAGGGGTGATGGCCTGTTCGACTTGCCATGTGATCGTCGACCCGGAGGATTTCGCCAAATTGCCGCCGGCGAGCGAGGAGGAGGAAGACTTGCTCGACCTCGCCAGCCACGCCGGGCGGACGTCGCGGCTAGCCTGCCAGATTCTGCTGACCGAGGACCTTAAAAGCCTGAGCGTCCGGATTCCGTCGGGCGCGACCAACTGGATGGGGCGTTAGCCGCCAGTATCCCCACTGGGATCGGGTTCCGGCTGTGAATCCGGGTCGAGCTTCTCGCGCTCCGGTTCTGGCGGCCGCAAGCCCTGCAGCGCGGCGAGGGTCAGCCGGCCCCGATGATCCACGTCAAGCGCCTCAAAGCGGACCTGCGCCGCCTTCGCGAACTCGCTCCGCGAAATTCCGCGGCTGAAGTCAGTATCGGCCGCGGTCACCGGCTCGGGCAGGCCGAACCAGCCATATCTCGCGCGGTCCATCGGCGCGATGACCTGTTCGTAATGATTGATTTCGTCGGGATCGATTTCGCCGTCATGATTGGTGTCGAGCAGGCCGAAAAAGCGGTCGGCGTCGGCTTGCATTTCGGCGAGGGCGAGCGACCCGTCATGGTTGCTGTCGGCCTGTGCGAACCAGGCTGCCAGCGGCGCGGTGCCGAAGAAAGGTTCGCCCATCGGGCTAATGAACGGGCGACCCCCGCGGCCGTGCGCCGACGCGGCGGCGGTGGGATGCGAGAGGGCGACCATGCCGCTCAACAGAATCATCGAAATCCGCATGAATGCCCCTCCGCTTTACTTCGGCTGGCTGTCCGATGGCGGCAGCGGCACGCCATAGCGATCGTCGGGCGCATCGATCGGACGATTGACGCGACGTCCCTTGGTTGGCGGCAGCAGGGCCTTGAGCTGGTCCAGGCCGAGCCTGCCCGCGTGACTCGTGTCAAGCAATTGAAAGCGCTCAAAGGCGGCCTGCCTGAATTCCCCGAGTGTGATCGACCGATCGAGGTTTACGTCGGCCGCGGCGACCGGCTCCGGAATGTTGAGCAAGGCATAGCGCGCGGCGCCCTGCAAACCCCCGCCAATCCCCGCGGTAGTCATGGTTCTTCGGTGTTGTTCCTCGGTCTCGCCCGGAGGGAGTTTTTCTCCACCGGGGCGCCGCAGCCGCGCATTGACCTGGATTTCGGGCGCGACTTCCCATTCGTATTCAATCACCTCCTCGGGATCGATGCTGCCATTCCCGTCGGTATCGAGTTTGTTGAAAAAGCGCGACGCATCGGCCTGCATTTCATCGGCGGTCAGCACATTGTCCTGATTGCGGTCGGCCTGGCGGAACCAGCGATCCAGGGCATCGTCGATCGAGCTGCGCGCCCGGAATGGTTCGCCCATCGGACTGATGAACGGGCGGCCGGCGTAGCCGGTGACGACGATCGGCTTGTCGGCCGGGACCGGCGCCGCGGCGGCGAGGATCAGAAACAGAGCGGAAGCCGGCATGCGCAAAGTCCCTTCGACGCGAAGTGCCGTGCTCTCCGCCGCCCGGTGAATGCAAGATGAAGCTTTCCGTGAAACTTGCGCCCATCGGCAGGCTTGCCCATATGCGCCGCGGGAGTCGGGCGGACGGGACTGTCGCCAACCTGGTCAGATCCGGAAGGAAGCAGCCACAGTGATTTCGTCCCGGGTCGTTCGGCTCCCACCTCCCCGTCATTGCGCGCGCAGCGAAGCAATCCAGCCTTTTGTGGATTGCCGCGTCGCTGCGCTCCTCGCAATGACGGCGCTGAGGCCCTAAACCCAACCGATGAACGATGCCGAATCGCCCGCGCTGGGCCTTGATTTGCCTGAAGTACCGGTGAAAGCCGCGGACGCACCCGCTTACCGCGTGCTGGCCCGCAAATATCGTCCGCAGACCTTCGCCGAGTTGATCGGTCAGGACGCAATGGTCCAGACGCTGGCTAATGCCATCGCGCGCGGGCGGATCGCGCATGCATTCCTGCTCACCGGCGTTCGGGGCGTGGGCAAGACCTCGACCGCGCGGCTGATCGCCAAGGCGCTCAATTGCATCGGACCGGACGGGCAGGGCGGGCCGACGATCACGCCGTGCAATGTGTGCGAGCCGTGCCGCGCGATCAGCGAGGGCCGCCACATCGACGTGATCGAGATGGACGCCGCGTCGCACACCGGGATCGACGACATCCGCGAGATCATCGATGCGGTCCGCTACGCGTCGGTCAGCGCGCGCTACACGATCTATATCATCGATGAAGTCCACATGTTGTCGAAGAGCGCTTTCAATGCGTTGCTAAAAACACTTGAGGAGCCACCTGAACACGTAAAATTCCTGTTCGCGACGACCGAGGTCAACAAGGTGCCGGTGACGGTGCTGTCGCGCTGCCAGCGCTTCGACCTGAGGCGGATCCCGGCCGACAAGCTCGCCGCGCATTTCGCCCAGGTGTCGGGGGCCGAAGGGGTCGAAGTCGAGACCGAGGCGTTGGGGATGATCGCCCGGGCGGCCGAAGGTTCGGCGCGGGACGGTTTGTCGATTCTCGACCAGGCGATCGCCCATGGCGCCGGGACGGTTACCGCCGACCAAGTGCGCGATATGCTCGGTCTGGCCGACCGCGGCCGCATTCGCCGGCTGTTGCAGCTGATCTTATCGGGTGACGCGGCGGCGTCGCTGGCCGAGATCGATGAAGCGCACCAGCTCGGGATCGACCCGACCCAGCTGCTGCGCGGGTTGATGGAAGCGCTCCACGGTGCAACCCGGGCCAAGGCGGGCGCGCAAGGCGACGCGCTGCAGTCCGCCGAGGAACGCGCCACGGCCGAGGAAATGGCGCAGCAATTGTCGTGGGGCGCGCTGCACCGGCTGTGGCAGATGCTGCTTAAGGGCCTGCAGGACGTTTCGATCGCACCGGATCCGCGCGAAGCCGCGGAAATGGCGCTGCTCCGGCTGATTCACGCCGCCGATTTGCCCGATCCGGCGGCGCTGGTAGCCAAGCTGTGCGGCGAGGGAACGGTAGCCACTTCCGCCGCGGCCAGCCCCAATAAGGGCAACGGCACGACCGCGGCGCTGCCCGTCGATTTTCCAGCCCTGGTTAAACGGCTCGAACAAGCCGGCAAGCACAGCCTCGCGGTCCAGCTGCACGACCAGGTCGGGCTGGTCCGCTACGCCCCGCCCGAGCTTGTCCTGAAGCCAACGCGTCCGCTCGGCGGCGACTGGCCGCGCAACCTCGGCACCGAGTTGAAATCGGTCACAGGCGCGACCTGGCGGGTGTCGCTTTCGGACGAAGCCGGCGAGCCGTCACTGTTCGACCAGGAGAAAATCGCCGAGGAGCGGGTTCGCGCCGATGTGCTGGCGGATCCCAATGTCCGCGCGGTGATGGACGCGTTTCCCGATGCCCAGCTCGAGACCTTCGAAGGAACGAAAGGCCACTGACATGCCCGAGACCCCCGATCTCAACGAAATCCTGCAGATGGCCCAAAATGCGCAGGCCGAGCTTCAAAAGGCCCAGGAGACGCTCGACACGATCGAGGTCGAAGGTGCGTCGGGCGGCGGGCTGGTGACCATTCGCGCGACCGCAAAGGGGCGCGTGCTCGGCGTGTCGATCGACGACAGCCTGGTCCAGCAACCGTTCGAGAAATCGATGCTGGAGGATCTGGTCGCGGCGGCGTTCAACGATGCCCGCGCCAAGGCCGACGCGGCGGCGGCGCAGGAGCTCAACAAGATGAGCAGCGCTTTGCCGATGCCTCCGGGGTTCAAGCTGCCCTTCTAAACTTGTTTCCGGCTATATTTCGCGCATGATGTCACTGTTCGGCGGGGAGTTGGCCAGTGACGCTCGGCGCAATGCAGGACTTTCCGCTGCGCATCATGCGTATCCTCGATCACGCCGAGCGCGAGCATGGCGGGCGCGAGATCGTCGCGGCCCGGGCCGATGGCACGACCGTACGGACCGACTGGAAGCGCTTGACCCACGATGCGCGCAAGCTCGGCCAGGCGCTTGAACGGCTCGGGGTGAAGCCCGGCGACCGGGTCGCGACCCTGGCGATGAACCACGACCGCCATTTGGTGACCTGGTTCGGCGTGGTCGGCATGGGCGGGGTGCTCCACACCATCAACCCGCGCCTGTTCGACGACCAGCTCGAATATATCGCCAACCATGCCGGGGACCGTGTCCTCCTCTACGACGCGGTGTTCGCGCCGTTGGTCGAACGGATGACGCCGCGCTGGACGACGATCGAGCATTTCATCTGCTTCGAAACTGATTTCGACGACTTGCTCGACGCCGAGGACGGTAATTACCGCTGGCACGAAGGCGACGAACGCGATCCCTGCGGGCTGTGCTACACCAGCGGCACCACCGGCGATCCCAAGGGCGTACTTTACGAGCATCGCTCGACCGTGCTCCACACCATGGCGATCATCGCGCCCGATATCTTCGACGTATCGGCGCGCTCGGCCATGCTGCCGGTGGTGCCGATGTTCCACGCCGGCAGCTGGTGCATTCCCTACGCGGCGGCGATGACCGGATTCAAGCTCGTGGTCTGCGCCGACAATCAACCCGAGCGGCTGTGCCGGATGTTCAACGAGGAGGGGATCACCCATTCGGCCGGCGTGCCGACGGTGTGGCTGAGCATGATCGACCATGTCGAACGAACCGGGGCGGCGCTGGGCAAGCTGCACACTGTGATTATCGGCGGCTCGTCGGCCCCACCGGCAACGATCCGCTGGTTTCGCGACCGCGGCGTCCGGGTCAATCATTTGTGGGGCATGACCGAAATGTCGCCGGTCGGGACGGTCGGGGCGCCACCGGGAGACTGGGACACGATGAGCGAGGACGAGCGCCTCGCTTATATGGCGCGGCCCGGCCGGTCGATGTTCGGGGTCGAACTGCGCGTGGTCGACGACGAGGGCAATGTCCTGCCGCGCGACGGGGTCAGTTCGGGCCGGCTCCAGACGCGTGGCCCGGGGGTCGTCAGGCGCTATTTCAAGGAGGATCATGACGCGGTCGACGCCGACAATTGGTTCGACACCGGCGACGTCGCGGTCATTCACCCCGACAATTCGCTGCGGTTGACCGACCGCGCCAAGGACGTGATCAAGTCGGGCGGCGAGTGGATCAGCTCGATCGAGCTGGAAAATGCGGCGGTTGGCTGCCCCGGCGTGGCCGAAGCTGCGGCGATCGGGATTCCCCATCCCAAATGGGACGAACGGCCGTTGCTGCTGGTCGTGCGGACCGCGGGCGGCGACGTCAGCAGCGACACCATCCGCGCCCATCTTGCCACCCAGGTCGCCAAATGGTGGCTGCCCGACGCGATCGAGTTCGTTGAGGACCTGCCCCACACCGCGAGCGGCAAGCTGTCGAAGAAGGACCTGCGCGAGCGATATCGCGATTACCGCTTCGCCAATGCCGAGGCCATGGTTGGGCGCGACTAGTAAAAAGCGGCAAGCGCGCCTAATTGGCACGCGACCTCCGTAACCCCATCAGTTTAAGGAATCCGCGACCCCATGGCCGCCCAATATGCTTATGTGATGAAGGACATGACCAAGTCCTTCCCCGGCGCCCAGAAGCCGGTGCTTAGCCACATCAACCTGCAATTCTACCACGGCGCCAAGATCGGCATCGTCGGCCCCAACGGCGCCGGCAAGTCGACCCTGATCAAGATCATGGCCGGGCTCGACAAGGATTTCACCGGCGAAGCGTGGCCGGGGGAGAACGTCACCGTCGGTTATCTGCCGCAGGAGCCGCAGCTCGATCCCAACAAGACGGTGCTCGAGAACGTCAAGGACGGCGCCCGCGACGTCGCCGACATGGTCGATCGCTTCAACGCGATTTCGGCCGAAATGGGCGACCCCAAGGACGACACCGACTTCGACGCGCTGATGGAGGAGATGGGCGAGCTCCAAGGCAAGATCGACGCCGTCGATGGATGGACGCTCGACAACCAGCTTGAGGTCGCGATGGAGGCACTGCGCTGTCCGCCGTCGGACAGCCCGGTCACCAACCTTTCCGGCGGTGAGAAGCGCCGCGTCGCGCTGACCCGGTTGTTGCTCGAGAAGCCATCGATCCTGTTGCTCGACGAGCCGACCAACCACCTCGACGCCGAGAGCGTCCAGTGGCTCGAAAACCACCTCAAGGAGTATCCCGGCGCGGTGCTGATGATCACCCACGACCGCTATTTCCTCGACAATGTCGTGAGCTGGATTCTCGAACTCGATCGCGGAAAATACTTCCCCTACGAGGGCAATTATTCGACCTACCTTGAGAAGAAGGCGAAGCGGCTCGAGCAGGAAGAGCGTGAGGAAAGCGGCCGCCAGACCGCGATCCGTCACGAGCTCGAATGGATCCGCCAAGGTGCCAAAGCGCGCCAGACCAAGTCGAAGGCGCGTATCGCCAAGTTCGACCAGCTCGTCGCCAACCAGGAGAAATATGTCCCGGGCAAGGCTGAGATTCTGATCCAGGTACCCGAACGGCTCGGCGGTAAGGTGATCGAGGTCGAGAACCTGTCCAAGGCCTATGGCGACAAATTGCTGTTCGAGAATTTGTCGTTCACGCTGCCGCCCGGCGGCATCGTCGGGGTGATCGGCCCCAACGGCGCCGGCAAGTCGACCCTGTTCAAGATGATTACCGGGCAGGAGACACCGGACTCCGGCTCGATCGACATCGGCCCGACCGTCCACCTCGGCTACGTCGACCAGAGCCGCGACCATCTCGATAGCAGCAAGAACGTCTGGGAAGAGATTTCCGACGGACTCGATTACATGAAGGTCAACGGCCACGACCAGTCGACCCGGGCCTATGTCGGGGCGTTCAACTTCAAGGGCCAGGACCAGCAGAAAAACGTCGGCAAACTGTCGGGCGGCGAGCGCAACCGGGTCAACATCGCCAAGATGCTCAAGCGCGGCGGCAACGTCTTGCTACTCGACGAGCCGACCAACGATCTCGACGTCGAGACGCTTGGCGCGCTCGAGGAAGCGATCGAGAACTTCGCCGGTTGTGCGGCGGTCATCAGCCATGACCGCTTCTTCCTCGACCGCCTGGCGACCCACATCCTGGCGTTCGAAGGCGACAGCCGGGTCGAATGGTTCGAGGGCAATTTCGAAGCGTATGAGGAAGACAAGGTCCGTCGCCTCGGTGAGGAAGCCACGCGCCCGCATCGGATGACCTACCGGAAATTGACGCGGTAGCCGTAGGCGGGGGGTGACAGCTCGATGAGTGCGGCCGCCCCAGACCACGACCACATTGTCACCGGCATCCTGTGCCGGCTGGGCATGGGCTTGAGCTTCTCCAGCATGGCGGCGTTGCTCAAGCTTGCCTCGACCGGCGGCCTCAACGTCGCCGAGCTGGTCTTCTACCGCTCGCTGTTCAGCATCCCGGTGGTGCTGGTGTGGACGTTGAAACGGGAGAGCCTCGCCGTCCTCAAGCCCAATAAGCCGCTGGCGCACGTCTGGCGCAGCGGCCTCGGCTTGCTATCGATGGGGCTGACTTTCCAGGCCTTGATCCTGTTGCCGCTGGCCGATGCGACGGCGATCAACTTCACCGCGCCGATCTTCGCGACGGTCCTGTCGTTCGTGGTGCTGAAGGAGTTTGTCGGCATACATCGCTGGGCGGCCGTGCTGCTTGGCTTCATGGGCGTTCTGGTCGTGTCGCGGCCGGGCGGGTCGGGTCTGCCGTTGCTCGGATTGGGCATCGCCGTCGCCGCCGCGATCAGCCAGGCCGGGGTCACCACCACTTTGCGGCACCTCCAAAAGAACGAACATGTTTCCGCGATCGTCTTCTGGTTCGCGGTCGCCGGGATCGTCGCCGGATCGGTGCTGATGCTGTTCTTCGGCCATGCCCACGCGTGGCCGGCTCTGGCCTTCGCCGCCGCCGGCGGCCTGCTCGGCGGGTTTGGGCAATTGTTCATGACCGCGTCGTTGCGCGCGCCGATCGCCGCCGTGACGCCGTTCGATTATCTCCAGATCGTCGCGGCGACGGCCTATGGCTGGTTGTTTTTTTCCGACGTCCCGACGCAGCACACGATCATTGGCGCATGCCTGATCGCTACAGCTGGGCTCTATACCGCCTGGCGCGAGTATCGCCGCCGCATTGAGCAGGCGGCCGCCGCGGTTCCCGCCGTGTGACGCAAAAAACCCGCCGGTTTGCAGACCGGCGGGCTCTTCATGCTCGATGATATTTTAGCGTCAGCTTTTGGTCGGGAAAAACGGCACCAGGAACGTCCAGACGCCGATGATCACGCCCATCGACGTCGCCAGGGCCTGCGGATTGCCGAAGGTGCTGAAGGCGCCGACCGAAACCGCGTACATGAAGTAGGAGATGGTCGCGATAATGACCGCGATCCAGTCGGTCTTGCCACCGTTGGCGGGCTTGGTCGCGAACATTCGCAGGACGAAGACACCGGCGGCGATGACGATCACCAGAATGATGCTGAGCGGAAGCAGGTTGGAGCCCAGGCCAACCACCAGGGTGGTCAAGCCGACGCCCTCGGCTGGAAACAATTTGACCAGGGATTCGGTATACGGTGGCCGTTCGCCTTCGCTGAGACCGGCCTGGTTGGCCGAACCGAAGCCGAGCCCGTTGCCGATACGCAAGCTACCTTGAAGTTGGAAAAGTGCCATGATTTGTTCCCCCTTTCAGATCAAATCGAGCGGGGATCAGAAACCATGAAAGGGAGTAATTGGCAAGTTGTGTGAATTTCTGGCGGTAAATTTAACAGAAAGTTAAAAGACTCAGTAATCGAAGGACTTTGTGCTGATCGTAATCTCTACTTTGCGACTATGGAATGGCGAGAATGCAAGCTGGCATTTCATTGACGTGCCGCCCGCCGACGCCACAGAGATTCGTGTCCATAGCCTGACGAGTCGCGGCGGATTCGGTTCGGTCAAGGTCGAGGCGACGATCGGCGACGTAGTCTGGCGCACCTCGGTCTTCCCGCAGAAATCGGGCGGCTATTTCCTGCCGGTGAAGAAAGAAATGCGCTGCAAGACCGGCATCGCCGCCGGCGACGAAGTGCGGGTCGAACTCGAGTTGCTGTGAGCTAGCGCGCGTGCTCCGCGACGAGATCTGTGACGGTGCGATCGAACTGTTCGGCCATGCTGTGGAGGACCATCGACGTATCCCGGTCGAACATCGCGTCGGCAAGGCGCCGGCAGCGCACCGCTTGATCAGCGAGCACGTGACTTTGTTCGTCGGTCACGTCGACCAGCATGTTGACGGCGCCGGTCAGCGCACCGTCGCCATCGAACAATGGCGTGGGGTAGGGGCGGAAGGCGCGGCGCGACCCGTCAGGGCGCTCGGCAATCGCGACCGCGTCGCGGATCACTCGCCGCTGGCGGATCGCCTCTGCCATCGGGCATTGGTCGTGGGGCAGGAATTCGCCGGTCGTGGTGTAGATTTTCCAGGTGACGCACCAACGGTCATGGCCGAGTTGCGGGCGGCGCCCGGCGAGCTCGACGCAGGCGCGGTTCCAGTACGTCACGGCGCCGTTGGCATCGGTGGTGTAGATCGGCAGCGGCAATTCATCGAGCACGGGCCGCCAAAGCGGCCCGGACGCGATTGCACGTAGCGCGGTGTCGAGGACCGCTTCAGGATTTTCCCCGGGCAGCATCGATTCGAGAACCGGCCTGCGCTTTGGTTTGTTCCGTCTGAACGCGAAATCACGATGCTGTGCCCGAGAAGCAACAAGGGACTAGCGCAGACGCTTGACCATAATCCGGCCGTCGTCGCCGGCCTTGACCTCGAAATTCGGCACCGCCTTGATCAGGTCGGAGAGGCGGGTGAAGCCGTAGTTGCGCGCGGCAAAGCTGGATACCGCCTTGGCGCGCTGGCCAAGCTCAGCTAGCGGGGCATAACCTTCCTCGTCGCGCTTCGACGCTTTGTAGGCCGAGCCGAGGACCTGCAGCAGTTCGGTATCGACCGGCCGCTGGCCCTTCTCGACGATCGGCTGATCGAGAGTTTCGTCTTCGGCCAGCGCGAGGGCGCTGACGTCGAAGAAGCGTGAGCAGGCCTGCTGGAACGACAGCGGCGTCTTGGCCGTGCCGAAGCCGTAGACCTGCAGACCGTCCTCGCGGATGCGCTGGGCGAGGGGCAGGAAGTCGCTGTCCGACGACATGATGCCGAACCCGTCGACGTTGCCGCGGTAGAGCAGGTCCATGGCGTCGATGGTCATGCGCATGTCGGTCGCGCTCTTGCCTTTGACCACGTCGAATTGCTGCATCGGGACGATCGAATGGGGCCCGGTCTGTTCGCCCCAGCCCTTGAGGCTGGCCTTGGCCCAATTACCGTAGGCGCGGCGGATGTTGATCGTGCCGAGCTCGCCGAGCACCAGCAGCACCTCGTCGAGATGCTCGGGCGACGCGTTGTCGGCGTCGATCAGGAGCGCAATATTGTCGTCCGACTCGCCGTTGCGGTCGCGCATCAGTTCGAATCCCTTTCGTGCTGATATGCTCTCTACCGCCGCCGCGTGGAATGGCCACAGTTGAGCGAGACGGTTGATCGGTTCGGGAACGAAACGCCAGCTAAAGCACTAATGCGGATACAGGAAGCACGGATGGAAGGGACAGAACGATGAGGAAGCTTGCACTTGGCGCAGCACTGGCGGCGAGCGTCGCCGTAAGCGGCTGCTCAACTTACGGAAGTGGCTATGGCTACGATCCCTATTACAACAACGGCTATTACGGCCAGCAGCCCGCGGGCTACGACAGCCAGGGCCGGCGCATTGCGACGGGCGCGGCGGTCGGTGCCGTTGGCGGCGCGGTCGCGGGAGCGGTGATCCCCGGCGTCAGCACGGTCGGCGGCGCGGTCGCCGGCGCGATCCTTGGCGGTGTCCTCGGTGCGGTCATCAAGGGCAGGCAATATTACCGCGATACGCGCGGCTATTGTTATTACGTCGACCAGAACGGTCAACCGCAATACGACTATAACGTCCGCTGCTAGCCCCAGCTGACTGAATAAGCTTGTTAGACGGGGCGGAACTTACCTTCCGCCTCGTCGAGCATGTACAAGCGCCCCTCGGCGATCGAGAAATGCGCGCCGTGGAGGGTCAATTGACCAGCCGTTTCGCGCTCGGCGATCCACGGGAAGGTGCGCAGGTTGGCGAGGCTGACCTTGACCGCCTCCCATTCCATATCCCGAAATGCGTCGCGGTCGAGCGTCTTGTGGCGCGCGCGGACCTCATTGCGCGCATGGTCGAGCATCCGCACCCAGTCGCCGATGAAATGGCCTTCGCCACGCTCGACATCCTGAAACTCGCCGGTCAGCCCGGCCGCGCAGCCGCCGCACAGCCCATGGCCCATCACCAGAATTTCTTCCACGCCGAGCTGGGTCACCGCAAACTCCAAAGCGGCTGAGACGCCGTGGTACCCGCGACTGGTTTCGTAAGGCGGGGCGAGCGCGGCGATATTGCGCACGACGAACATTTCACCCGGGCGGGCATCGAAAATCTGGGCCGGATCGACCCGGCTATCGGCGCAGGAAAGGATCATGACCTTCGGCCTCTGGCCCTCCGCCAGGTCCGACCAGCGCTCGCGTTCGCGCGCCCAGTCCTTGTGGCGGAAGCGGTGGTAACCGTCGATCAGGTCGGTGACATAGGTCATGGGTCTTGCGGCTAGCGGGGCAAGGGCAGGGCTGGCAAGCGGGGGTGGCAATCGCTATCTGGCGGCCATGAACGCTCCCGCCACGGTCGCCAAGCAGCGCAAGCCCGATTGGATCCGGGTCAAAGCCCCGGTCAGCGAAGGTTATCACGCGACCCGCCGGCTGATGCGCGAGCTCAACCTCGCCACAGTGTGCGAGGAAGCGGCTTGTCCCAACATCGGCGAATGCTGGACCAAGAAGCACGCGACGGTGATGATCCTCGGCGACACCTGCACCCGGGCTTGCGCCTTCTGCAACGTCAAGACGGGCATGCCGCGTCCGGTCGACCTGCTCGAGCCCGAGCATGTCGCGACTGCCGCCGCCGAGCTCGGCCTCGAGCATATCGTGGTGACCTCGGTCGACCGCGATGATTTGCCGGACGGCGGAGCATCGCAGTTCGTCAAGGTGATCGAGGCGCTGCGCAAGCGGACGCCCGCGACGACCATCGAAATCCTGACTCCGGACTTTCGCAACAAGAGCGAGGATGCGGTTGCGGCGATCGTCGACGCCGGACCCGACGTCTACAATCACAATCTCGAGACCGTGCCGCGGTTCTACCCGACGATCCGCCCGGGTGCGCGCTACTATGCCTCGCTGCGCCTGCTGGAGAGCGTCAAGCGCCGCGCCCCCCATCTGTTCACCAAGTCGGGCGTGATGGTCGGACTCGGCGAACAGCGGCTCGAAGTCCACCAGGTCATGGACGACATGCGCTCGGCCGGCGTCGATTTCCTGACGATGGGCCAATATCTCCAGCCGACCCCGCGCCACGCCAAGGTCGATGAGTTCGTCACCCCCAAGGCGTTCGAGGCTTATGCCGCGATCGCCCGCGCCAAGGGCTTCCTGCTGGTTGCGGCGTCGCCGCTGACGCGCTCGAGCTACCACGCCGGTGACGATTTCAAGGCGATGCAGGCGGCGCGCGCCGCGCAACTCGCGAAGGCCTAATGCCGCGGCACAGCGAAACGCGGCACCTGCCGTATACGCCCGAGCAATTGTTCGACCTTGTCGCCGACGTCGCGAAATATGACGAATTTCTGCCGTGGGTGGTCGCGGTGCGGGTGCGCTCATCGAGCGAGATGGAAACCGTCGCCGACCTGGTCGTCGGATTCAACGCCTTCAAGGAGCGCTTCACCAGCCGCGTCGAGAAGGACCGGCCGCACCGGATTTGTGTCGATTATATCGAGGGGCCGCTGAAGTTTCTGCACAACGAATGGCGTTTCGAAGCTCCGGCTGACAGCGGCACCGACGTCCATTTCTCGGTCGATTTCGCGTTCAAGTCGCGATTGTTTGAGACGCTGGCCGGAGCGATGTTCGATCGCGCGCTCAGACGGATGATCGATGCGTTCGAACAGCGCGCAGCTGCGCTTTACGGCATTAGCAAGTCGAGCGCGCAAAGCGCGGCGTGAAGCCGGACACCGGCGCGGCCTCCGTCCTTGAACACCTGCTGATCGGCGACGATTTTCGCCGGATCGGCATCGCGCTCCGCCAGTGCGAACACCACCGTGCCGACCGGTTTGGAGGGTGTGCCGCCGCCGGGACCGGCGATCCCAGTGATCGCGACCGCGACATCGGCCTCCGATGCCGCCAACGCACCGCGCGCCATCGCCCAGGCGGTGGCCACGCTGACCGCGCCGAAGGTGTCGACGACGTCTTCGCTGACCTTGAGCTGGCGGATCTTGGCGGCGTTCGAATAGGTCACATAGCCGGCTTCGAAGACGTCGGACGAGCCGGCGATTTCGGTCAGCGCGGCGCTGACCAGCCCGCCGGTGCAGCTTTCCGCGACCGCAATCCGCCGCGCCGCCTTGCGGTTGGCCTCGATCACTTCGCGCGCCTTGTCGACCAGCACCTTGGGGAGGAGGGTGTCAGGCACGCGATTTCGTCCGGATGCTGGCGACGGCCTGGACGGCGATGCCCTCGCGGCGGCCGGTGAAGCCGAGACCCTCGGTGGTGGTCGCCTTGATGCTCACCTGATCCACGCCAAGCTCCAGCATATCGGCAATTCGTGAACGCATGACGTCACGGTAGGGCCCAATCTTCGGTTCCTCGGCGATAATGGTACAATCGATGTGGTCGATGGTCGCTCCACCGGCGCGAACCAGCGCCGCGGCGTGGCTCAGGAACAAGTCCGAGCTCGCGCCTTTCCAGCGCGCGTCCGAGGGCGGGAAATGCTCGCCGATGTCGCCCAAACCCGCGGCGCCGAGCAGCGCATCGGTGATCGCGTGGAGCACGACGTCGGCGTCGCTGTGGCCGGCGAGCCCGCGCGTGTGCGGCACCGCGATGCCGCCGAGCATGATCGGGCCTTCCCCCGCAAACGCATGGACGTCGAAGCCCATTCCCGCGCGCGGAACGAGCGACCCGGCGAGCCATTGCTCGGCGCGCGCCCAATCCGCGGCGGTGGTGAGCTTGTCGAGCGCGGGGTCTCCAGCAACGGCGGCGACCGACATCCCCGCGGAGCGCAGCACGGTCGTCTCATCGGTCGGGGAAGCGCCCGACCATGACGCATAGGCTTTGAGCAGCGCCTCGGTCCGGAACGCCTGGGGCGTCTGCACGCGGACCAGGCCGGAGCGGTCGACCGCTTCGTCGAGCTGGTCGCTGGCGCGGGCGAGCGTGTCGCCAACGGGAAGGACGGGTGCCGCCCCGTCGTGGAATTCGAGCGATGCGACCAGCCGGTCGATGACTTCAGCGGGGCAAAAGGGGCGAGCGGCGTCTTGGATCAGGACCGCATCGGCCTGGATCGCATTGAGCCCCGCACGAACCGAGTCCGCGCGCTCCGCGCCGCCTCGGATCAGCGGCCCAATGTCGATGCCTTCCAACGCGGCAGCCGCAAGCTCATCCTGGCCTGCTCCGATTACCACCCGCACATCCTTGACTACCGCATGCTGCAGAAAGGGCTCCACCGCCCAGCGCAGCAAGGGATTGCCGGAGATCATCCGATATTGCTTGGGGACGCCGCCGCCGAGACGTTGGCCCTTGCCGGCGGCGACGATCAGTGCGGTCAGGCTCATCGGCGCGCGCCTTGCCCCCCAATCGCCGCTCCTGTAAAGCCGCGCCTCCGCATGAATGAGTTGAAGCCCATCAGGATCGGCCCGGTCGAGGTCGCGTCGCCGGTGATTCTGGCGCCGATGACGGCTGTCACCGATCTGCCGTTCCGCCGCGCAGTGAAACGCTATGGCGCCGGGCTGACGGTGACCGAGATGATCGCCAGCCAGGCGATGGTCCGCGAAACCCGCCAATCGCTGCAGAAGGCCTTGTGGGACCCGGCGGAAGAGCCGGTGTCGATGCAGCTTGCCGGTTGCGAGCCGCGGGTAATGGCCGAGGCCGCCCGGCTCAACGAGCAACGCGGCGCCGCAATCATCGACATCAACATGGGCTGCCCGGTGAAGAAGGTGGTCAATGGCGAGGCCGGTTCGGCGCTGATGCGCGACTTGAAGCTCGCCGGCGCGATTATCGGTGCGACGGTCAAAGCGGTCGCGGTGCCGGTGACGCTTAAGATGCGCATGGGCTGGAACCACGACAGCCTCAATGCGCCCGAGCTGGCGCGGATCGCCGAGGATCTGGGCGTCCAAATGATCACCGTCCACGGCCGCACCCGCTGCCAGATGTACAAGGGCGAAGCCGATTGGGCGTTCATCCGGCAGGTTAAGGACGCTGTTTCGGTGCCGGTGATCGTCAACGGCGACATTTGTTCGATCGCCAATGCCCGCGAAGCCCTCAGTCAGTCGGGCGCCGATGGCGTGATGATCGGGCGCGGCGCTTACGGCCGCCCGTGGCTGCTCGGCCAGGTGATGGCCGAAATGGGCGGAGGCGGGGCCAAACCCGACCCCAGCCTCGACGAACAGCTCGAGGTAATGCTCGAGCAATATGAAGACATGCTCGAACTCTACGGAACGCACACCGGCGTCAACCTCGCGCGCAAGCATTTTGGATGGTATACCAAAGGCTTGCCCGGATCGGCTGAGGTTCGAAACCAAGTCAACCAGGAATCCGATCCGACGGTCGTCAAGCGCATGCTGCGCGACTTCTACGCGCCCTGGCTGGCGCGCTCCGCCGCCTAGAGCAATCTTGAACGACACAAGTGTGTTGTTCGTGCAACGGCCATGCTAGGGGCCGGGGCAATGCATGCGCCGACGGCCGAATCACCCCTGACATCGCGAGCGGAAAGCTGGCTCGAACGCGAGCGGGCGAGCGGGCGGCTGTACGATCGCGCGGCGATCGGCAGCGGTGTTTTCTTGATCGCGATGCTCGGCCTCAGTTTTTGGCTGCTCCGCTATGGCGGGAGCGAAGAGACGCTACTGTCGCCGCCGGTTATCGCGCTGTTGCTCGTGGCCAATCTCATCCCCGCCATCGCACTGATGGTTCTCCTGTCGCGCAAGATCGCGTTGCGCCGCGCCGAACAGGGCGGACTCGGCAGCGGGCGACTGCACATCCGTCTGGTAGGACTCTTCTCGGTGATCGCCGCCGTTCCGACGGTTCTGGTTGCGATTTTCGCTTCGTTGCTGCTCCAAACCGGTCTCGAATTCTGGTCGTCGCATCGTGCCCGCACGATGATTGAAAATACGGTTGAGGTTGCTCGCGGCTCATACGGCCACGAGCTCGCCCGCGTGGGAGACGAGGCGACAACGATGTCGGGCGACCTGACCAATGCCCTTAAGCAAGTGCAGATTGACGACCCTCGGTTTAAGACTGCGCTCGCCTTCCAGACTTATCGGCGATCGCTTAACGAAGCAGCCATCCTGAAACTCGGCCCCGGCGGCGAAGTGCAAACCCTGGGTGTCGCGGTCGGAAGCTACGGAATTGATATCAACGAAAGCCGCGTCAAAGCCGCCATCGCAAAGCTCGAAAAGCTTCCCGACAATGCGAGTGTCGACGCAGAAACTCCCAACCGCATTTCCGTACTGACGCGACTGAATCTTGGTACGGGCTCATATCTTTACGTGGGCAGGGCCGACCCCGAGATTGCCGCGCAGATCCAGCGCGCGAACGACGTTCTCAAAGATTATCAGGCGCTCCTCGAAAGGTCCCGGATCAACCAGTTACGCTTCAACGCCGCGCTCTTGTTGGGCGCGTTGGTTATCGTCGGGCTGGCGATCCTTGCCGCACTCAAGATCGCCGACTGGATGGTGCGCCCGGTTGGCGAACTCGTCACTGCCGCGGGGCGCATCGAGGAGGGCGATTTCTCGGCTCGGGTACCGGTTACGGACACCGAGGATGAAATCCACACGCTCGCGACCGCCTTCAACCGCATGACTGGGCGGCTCGAAGAACAAACCGGCGCACTAAAGGCCGCCAACACCCAGCTTGAGACCCGCCGCGCGTTCATCGAGGCGGTCGTGTCGAGCGTCACTGCCGGCGTCATTGCGCTCGATTCGCGCAACCGGATTTTGCTCATCAACCGCTCCGCCGAGACCCTGTTGCAAAAAGGGCAGGAAGATCTCGACGGGAAGGGCCTGGCTGAGGTCTCCGCGGATCTCGACGAGTTTTTAAGCGGCGACCAGGCCGAAGCCAACGTCATCATCGTCGTCGGCGACGGCCACCGCACCCTCGCCGTCAAGCGCGTGCGGTACCAGGACGGCAGCGTGCTGACGTTCGACGACATCACCGATCAGCTGACCGACCAGCGCCGGGCGGCCTGGTCTGACATCGCGCGGCGCATCGCGCACGAAATCAAGAACCCGCTGACCCCGATCCAGCTTGCCGCCGAGCGACTGCAGCGCCGGTTCGGCAAGGAAATTACGTCGGACAAGGAGACGTTCGAACAACTGACCAGCACGATCGTGCGCCAGGTCGGTGACCTTAGACGAATGGTTGACGAATTCTCCAACTTCGCGCGGATGCCCAAGCCGGCGTTTCGCGACGAGAACATCCACGACATTGCCCGGCAAGCTTTATTCCTCCACGAGGTCGCGCACCCCGGCATTAATTTTGTGCTCGACCCGGCGCAGGGCGAATTTCGCATGGTGTGCGACCGCCGCCAGCTCGGCCAGGCGTTGACCAACGTCGTCAAGAACGCCGTCGAGGCGATCGAAAGCCGCAAGAGCCGCGGCGAGCACAGCCTCGCCGGTGACCGCGTCGAATTGCGCCTTCACGACGAGGACCGGCATCTGATCGTCGACGTCATGGACACCGGCGTTGGTCTCCCGGAGGACCGCGAGCGGCTGACCGAACCTTATATGACGACGCGGGTGCGCGGCACCGGGCTGGGCCTCGCGATCGTCAAGAAGATCGTCGAGGAACATATGGGCGAGATCGCGTTTCTCGACCGCTCTGGCGGCGGGACCCACGTCCGCATCGCCTTTGACACCGACAAGCTCGCGGCGCTGCTGTCCGAAGAAGCGGCGCCACCGACCGATGACGAACATGAAGAGGGTGAGGGCACGGACTAATGGCGCTTGAGGTCCTGGTAGTCGACGATGAGGCGGACATCCGCGACCTGGTCAGCGGGGTGCTGGAAGACGAGGGCTATGCCGTACGCACCGCGGCCGACAGCACCCAGACCCTCGAAGCGTTCGAGGAACGGCGCCCGTCGATGGTGCTGCTCGACGTGTGGCTCCAGGGCTCCCGGCTCGATGGGCTGCAATTGCTGCAGGAGATCAAGCGCCGCGACCCGACCGTTCCGGTACTGATGATCTCGGGCCACGGCAATCTAGACACCGCCGTTGCCGCGGTCCGCGAAGGCGCAATCGACTTCATCGAAAAGCCGTTCGAGGCCGAGCGGCTGATCTATCTGGTCGATCGGGCGACCGATACCGAGCGCATGCGGCGCGAAAACGAGACCCTGCGCCGCCAAGCCGGCCACGAGGAATTCCTCCACGGCAGCTCGGTCGCGATCAACACCGTCCGCGCGACGTTGAAGCGGGTCTCACCGACCGGCAGCCGGGTGCTGATTACCGGGCCCGCCGGCGTCGGCAAGGAAATCGCCGCGCGGATGATCCATAACTGGAGCCCGCGCGCCAAGGCGCCGTTCGTGGTGCTGCCGGCAGCGATGATGAGCCCCGACCGGGTCGAAGAGGAATTGTTCGGCAGTGAGGCTGACGGCACCGTCCGACCGGGCCTGCTCGAACATGCCCATGGTGGCACTCTGTTCCTCGACGAAATCGCCGACATGCCGCTAACGACGCAAGGCAAGATCCTGCGCGTCCTGACCGATCAGAGCTATTCGCGGGTCGGCGGGCAGCGCCCGGTCAAGGTCGACGTCCGGGTGCTTTCGGCGACCGCGCGCAACCTGTCGGAGGAGATCGCCGGCGGGCGCTTCCGCGAGGATCTATACTATCGCTTGAACGTGGTCCCGGTGCGCATCCCGCCGCTGCGCGAGCGGCGCGAGGACATCCCCGAAATGGTCCATTACTTCCTCGCGCGTTTCGCCGCCGAGCGCCACATGGCGACGCCGGACATGTCCGACGAAGCAATGGCCGCGCTCCAGGCGCATGACTGGCCGGGCAACGTCCGCCAATTGCGTAACATCATCGAACGGACAATCATCCTCGCTCCGGGTGACCGGGTGGCGTGCATCGATGTCGATTTGTTGCCGCCCGAAACTCTCGAGAATCAAAATGCGATGGGCGGGTCGACCGCGGCGGTGGCGATCATGGGCAGTCCGCTGCGCGAAGCTCGCGAATCGTTCGAGCGCGAATATCTGAAAATCCAGATCCGGCGCTTTTCCGGCAACATCTCGCGCACCGCATCGTTCATCGGGATGGAACGGTCGGCGCTGCACCGCAAACTCAAGGCATTGGGCATCGGCGACAAAAAAGAGGGGGAAGAGTAGGAGCTAGTCGCGTCCATGTCCGCTCGCACACTCACCCTCCAGGACCATTTTCTCAACAGCATCCGGCGTGCCAAGCTGCCGATGACAATCTTCCTGGTGAAAGGGGTGAAGCTGCAGGGGGTGGTCACCTGGTTCGACACCTTTTCGATCCTGCTCCGGCGCGAAGGAGCATCGCAACTGATCTACAAGCATTCGATTTCGACGATCATGCCGGCCGATGCGGTGCCGGGCTTTGTTGCCAATCCGCCGGTCGAGCTCGAGCAGGGCGGCCGTGCAGCACTCCAGGACCTGTTCCTCGCCGCGGCGGCGCGTGAGCAACAAAATATGACCCTGTTCCTGGTCAATGGCGTGATGCTGTTGGGGACGGTGACCGCGTTCGACCAGTTTGCCCTGCTGCTCGAGCGTGGCGGGCACATCCAATTGGTCTACAAGCACGCGATCTCGACCCTGCAGCCGGCGCATCCGCTCAATCTCGATGCGGGGCAGCTCGGGGGCGAGGGGGAGGACGACTCTGAATAACCCGAACGACGCCAACGAGGTCGCCCGCGGCGAGCGGGCGGTGATCGTCGTGCCCGAGCTGCCGCGCGAGGCCGCGCGGCGGTCGGCCGATGCGCGGCTAGAAGAAGCCAAAGGCCTGGCTGAGGCAATCGGCGTGCGGGTGGTGGGGGAACATACGTTCCGGCTGCGGACGGTGCGGCCGGCGACGCTGATCGGCAAGGGTCAGGCGGAAGAGGTCGCGGCGCTGGTCAAGGATGGCGGCGCCGGGCTGGTGGTGGTCGACTCGCCGTTGGCGCCGATCCAGCAGAAGAACCTCGAGGACGAGATCGGGACCAAGGTGATCGACCGGACCGGGCTGATCCTCGAGATTTTCGGCGAGCGGGCGGTGACCGCGGAAGGGCGGCTGCAGGTCGAACTTGCCCACCTCGACTATCAGGCGGGCCGGCTGGTGCGCAGCTGGACCCACCTCGAGCGCCAGCGCGGCGGCTTCGGTTTCCTCGGCGGCCCCGGCGAAACCCAGATCGAGGCCGATCGGCGGCTGATCCGCGACCGCATGGCCAAGATCCGGCGCGAGCTCGACCAGGTCAAGCGCACCCGCGCGCTCCACCGTGACCGGCGCCAGCGCGCGCCATGGCCGGTGATCGCGCTGGTCGGCTACACCAACGCTGGCAAGTCGACGCTTTTCAACCGGCTGACGGGCGAACACGTGTTTGCCGAGAATTTGTTGTTCGCGACCCTCGACCCGACCATGCGCGACATCCGTTTGCCCGGTTTCGACAAGGTGATCCTGTCGGATACGGTCGGGTTCGTGTCCGACCTGCCGACCGAGTTGATCGCGGCCTTCCGTGCGACGCTCGAGGAGGTACGCGAAGCCGATCTCCTGGTCCACGTCCGCGATATGAACCATCCCGACCACGAAGCGCAGCACGACGACGTCGACGACGTGCTCAAGTCGCTCGGCCTGGGCGAGGAAGGCGCGCCGCCGCGGATCGAAGCGTGGAACAAGGTCGATTTGCTATCTGGGGACGAGGCAGGGCAGCTGGCCGAGGAGGCGAAGCGCCGCGAGGACGTAGTGCCGATCTCGGCGTTGACCGGCGAGGGGCTGGATGCGTTGCGAATCCGAATGGCCGAGGCGCTACGGTCCGGCGAGCGGGTACACGAAATCCGCATTCCCGCGGGCCAGGGCGAGCGGATCGCATGGCTCCATGCGCGCGGCGAAGTGCTCGACCAGCGGGTCGATGACGACCAGGTTCTGCTGTCGGTCCGTTTGTCGCCCGAGAATTGGGCGCGGTTTCAGTCGACAGAAGTAGCCTGACGCGCCTTCGCGGCGGTCCACAAGGCTTCCATTTCCTCCAGCGGCAGATCGGTGAAGCCCGGCGCTTGCTCGATTTCGCGGAAGCGGCGTTCGAACTTGCGATTGGCTGCGCGCAGTGCGGCTTCAGGCTCGATATTGAGATGGCGTGCGAGGTTGACGACGGCGAACAGAAGGTCGCCCAGCTCTTCAGACTGACGTTCGTGGTCGGTTTCCGCTTCGAGTTCGACCAGTTCCTCGTCGATCTTGGCGCGCGGACCCGATACGTCGGGCCAGTCGAAGCCGGTGCGCGCGGCCCGGCGCTGCAGCTTCGCGGCCCGTTCGAGCGCCGGTAGCGCCAGGGCGACTCCGGCCAGAGCGCTCTTGTCGGGGCTCGCCGCGCGTTCATCGGCTTTGATGATTTCCCACAGATGATGCCCGACATGCTCGGCATCGCCAAAGATATGCGGGTGACGGCGTTCCATTTTGTCGCAGATCCGGACGATCACGTCGTCCAGAGTAAAATGGCCGGCTTCCTCAGCCATTTGCGCGTGGAACACGACCTGTAACTGGAGATCGCCGAGTTCGTCGGCGAGCGCATCCATATCGTCGCGGGCGATCGCGTCGGCGACTTCATAGGCTTCCTCGATAGTGAAGGGCGCGATCGTCGCGAAATTCTGCACGCTGTCCCATTCGCAGCCGCTGACCGGATCGCGGAGGCGGCGCATGATTGTAGCGAGGCGCTCGATTGCGGCCTCAGACGCCATGAAGGGGCCCTTTCCGGCTTACTGATTTAAGTATGATAATATGCATTATGTAAAGTTGTCCTAGTATCAGGGGACCAATACCAGCCAGCGTCCCTCCACTCCCCAGCGGCTGAGCGACGACAAATAATTCATCCCGAGTACGTTGAGATCGTCATGCTCGGCGACCTGGAGCCCGACATCGTGGCGTTCGATGTTGCCCACCTCAAGATCACGGGCGCGACCCGTGGCGACACGGATGATGCCGTTGCCGGTGCGCACGAATTGATCGGCGCGCGGCGAAACCGGCACGCCGGCCTTGTTTGCGGTGTCGCGGTCGATCGTGGTCATGGTCGCGCCGCTGTCGACGAGGAATTTGACGGCGACGCCATTGACCCGGCCTTCGACCCAGAAATGCCCGTCGATGGCCATCGGAATGCGGGTTTCGCGGCCTTGTACGACCGGCGTACCCAGCGCTTCGGCCTTCAGTCTTTGCCCGACCAAACTGAAATTGTCGCGAAATGTGAGGAGGATGAAGCCGGCTCCGAAGATTGCAACCCAGGCCAACGTCATGGTCAGCTGGCGAGCGAGCGGTTCGCGGCGCGACATCAGGCTGCCGAGTACCAGCATGATCGCCATCAGGATGTAGACGCCGCCGAGCATCAGATCGTTGGTCACGGCACGAGCACCAGATAATGACCCTCGACCCGCCAGCTGCTCAGCGATGAGAGGAAGTTCATGCCGAGCAGGTTAGTGTCGTCATGTTCGTTGATATCGATGGGAAAATCGGTGCGCTTGATCGGCCCCAGCTCGAACTGGTCGGCCGAGCCCTTGATCGCGGTGGTGGTCCCGTTCGCGGTCTGCACAAAGGTTTGCTCACTGCCTACGGGTATATCCGCAGCCCGGGCAGATTCCCGGGAAACGGTGGTTACCGACGCGCCGCTGTCGACCATGAACCGTATGGTATGACCGTTGACGTCGGCGCTCACCCAGAAATGGCCGTCCTCGGCCATCGGGATCCGCACCGTCTGACCCTCGAGGATCGCGCTGCCCATGGCCTCGGACCGGAGTCGCTGGCCGAGCGCGCTGAATTCGCTGCGGAATGAGAAGAGAATGAACCCGATGCCAAAGATCGCGACCCAGGCCAGCGCCATCTTGAGCATCTTGCCGACCGGCTGGCGCATACCGATCAGCGATCCGGCGACCGCGACCAGCAAGATGACGTAATAAACCGCATAGGGCGCGTCGAAGCCGTTCACAGATCGATCTCCAGCCCGTCATAGGCCGGCGCCGCCCAATCGGGCAGCTCGGCGATGAGCGTGCGATAGTCGAGGCCGTTGCCCATGTGGGTCAGATAGACCTGGCCGACCGACAAGTCCCTCGCCCAGCCGAGCACGCCATCGAGATGGGCATGGGTCGGGTGCGGCGTCCGCGTCAGGCAATCGGCGATCCACACGTCCACGCCCTCGTACAGCGCCGCCATGTCATCGCTCATCCCGCTGAAATCGATCGCATAAGCGGCGGATTTGCCGCGGTCATCGAAGCGCATGCCAAGCGAAGTCGGGCCGCCATGCGGCTGGTCGACGAAGCGAACGGTTGCGTTCCCGAACGTCCACTCCTCGCCCAATTCCCGCGGTTCGACGATCGGCCGATAGAGATCGCTGCGTGCAAATGCGTAGGCGAAGCGCTGTCCGAGGCTCTGGAGCGTCTCCGCGCGGCCGTAGAGCGGTACCGCGTGGCCCAGCGCCGCTGCGATCGGCCGCAGATCGTCGATGCCGTGGACGTGGTCGCCATGGTCGTGGGTGGCGATCACCGCGTCGATCTGCCCCACCTTGGCGTCGAGCAACTGCCGGCGGAGGTCGGGCCCGCAGTCGACGAGGACGCGTTCCCCGGCGCTTTCGACCAGGATCGACGAGCGCATCCGGGCGTTGCGCGGCTCGGCGGGGTCGCACTGCCCCCAAACGTTGCCAATCTTGGGGACCCCGGTCGACGTCCCGCAGCCGAGAATGCGGACTTTCACGCGGCCTTGCTGAACAGCTTGAAGAAATTGGCGGTCGTCGCGTCACCCAAGGCTTCGGGCTCCTCACCTCGCAGCTGTGCGACAAAGGCGGCGGTGTCAGCGACGAACGCCGGTTCGCATTTCTGGCCGCGGTGTGGGACCGGTGCGAGGAACGGCGCGTCCGTCTCAACCAGCATCTGGTCCGCCGGCAGCCATCTAGCGATATCCTGAAGATCCTGGGCGTTCTTGAACGTGACGATGCCGCTCAGCGAGACATAAAAACCAAGGTCGAGCCCCTCGCGCGCCAGGCCGGCCGAGCCGGTGAAGCAATGAAGGACCCCGGTGACTCCCCCTTCCCTGACCGCTTTACCCAGGATCTCGGCGGTATCCTCCTCGGCGTCGCGGGTGTGGACGACCAGCGGCAGGCCGGTTTGCCGCGCAGCTTCGATATGGGCCTCAAACCGCTCACGCTGGGCGCCGCGATCGGACTTGTCGTAGTAATAATCGAGCCCGCATTCGCCGATGGCGATCACACGGGAATGTGATGCGGCCTCGGTCAACGCTGCGGAACCGAGGTCGGGATGTGCGTCGGCTTCGTGCGGATGGACCCCGACGCTCGCCCAGACGTCCGGGTGGCGGTCCGCTACCGCGATGACGTCACCCCACTCCTTCTGCCGGGTCGAGATGTTGAGGAAGCCGTGGACGCCGCGCGTTCGGGCGTTGTCGAGCACTTCGTCCTGACGCTCGGCCAGCCCCTCGTAATTGAGGTGGCAGTGGCTATCGATCAGCCTCACGCGACCGCTTCCTCGTCCTCGTCGAGCTCGAGGCGCGGGAACAAGGGAGCGGGTTGCGAAATGGGCGCGCCGCCCTCGCCCGCAGCGATCACCGCGAGGAGCTTCTCAGCGGAATCGGGGGTGATCGGGGCGATCGCCCGGGCCAGCTCGCGCACAGCGGCCACGATGGTGCCGAGAACGGCCGTCATTCGCTCCGGATCACTCTTCTTGAGCGCCCACGGCGCCTGGGTGTCGACATATTGGTTGCAAGCGAAGACTGCACGCAGCCAGGCTTCGATGCCCTGGCTGAAGGCAAGGCGTTCGAATGCTTCGGGGACTTCGCGCTTCGTCGCCTCTTCCACCGTGGCGAGCAATTCGCGGTCGGCGTCAGCGCTCCCGGACTCGGGAAGAACCCCGTCCAAATTTTTGAAAATCATCGACAAACTGCGTTGCGCGAGATTACCGAAGCTGTTCGCGAGTTCGGCATTGGCGCGGTTGACGATCGCATCGGCGCTGTAGCTGCCGTCCTGGCCGAACGGCACTTCGCGGAGCAGGAAATAGCGTAAGGCGTCGACCCCGAAGCGCTCGGCCAGCACCATCGGATCGACCACATTGCCGACGCTCTTCGACATCTTCTCGCCGCGGGTCAGCAGGAAGCCGTGGCCATAGACCTGTTTTGGCAAGGCAATCCCAGCCGACATCAGGAAGGCTGGCCAATAGACCGCGTGGAAGCGAACGACATCTTTGCCGATCAGATGGATGTTCGCCGGCCAGTATTGGCGCCACAGTTCGGTGTCGTCGGGGTAGCCAAGGCCGGTGATGTAGTTGGTCAGCGCGTCGAGCCAGACGTACATCACGTGATTGTCGCTGCCCGGGACCGGAACGCCCCAGTCGAAGCTGGTGCGCGAGATGCTGAGATCCTTGAGCCCGCCCTCGACGAAGCGCAGCACTTCGTTGCGGCGGCTGTCGGGCTGGATGAAGTCGGGATTGGCGGCATACAGGTCGAGCAGCGGTTGTTGGTATTTGGACAGCCGGAAGAACCAGCTTTCCTCAACCGTCCACTCGACCGGTGTCCCCTGCGGCGACAGCTTTTCGCCACTTTCACCGTCGACGACCTCGCCTTCATCGTAATACGCCTCGTCGCGGACCGAGTACCAACCCTCGTAGCGGTCGAGATAGAGGTCCCCCCGCTCCGCCATCGCCGTCCAGATTGCTTGGCTAGCGCGGTAATGGTCCGGCTGCGACGTGCGGATGAAACGATCGTAGGATACATTAAGAGTATCGCACATCTCTTGGAAAAGACGCGACATTTTGTCCGCGAATTCGCGCGGTTCGACGCCTTCGCTGCGCGCCGCTTGGGCCATTTTCAGCCCGTGCTCGTCGGTCCCGGTCTGAAACCGCACGTCGCGGCCCTGCGACCGTTGGAAGCGGGCGATGACGTCGGCGGCAATCGCCTCGTAGGCGTGACCGATATGCGGCGGGCCGTTGGGGTAGCTGATCGCGGTTGTGATGTAGAAAGGTTCGGCCATCTGCCTCCGCCCTAACCGCCCCGTGTCAGGGCATCAAGGAAGCGGCTGATCGGAAACCGAAGCGAGGATGCCGCCGATCTGGAACACGGTCGCCGCCGGATCGAGCGACAGCCGCGGCGCGATCGCGGCGATCTCGCGCACCTTGGCATAGGCATCGAGCGCGCGCTCGCGGCGCGGGCCGTCGAGGGCGCGCGCTTCGCGGGCGATCAACGACGGGGCGAGGTCGAGGAAGGCAGCATAACGTTCGGCGGCGCCACGCTTGCCCAGTTCCTGCGCGAGGTCCGAGCGGCGGGCGTTGGTCGGGTCGCCCCGGCGGAGGATGGCCAGCGCAGCGTCTTCGAGCTTGGCCAGGCTGAGTTCGGCGAAAGCCAGCGCCCGGCCCGCCGACCCGAACGACATCGGAATGATCTTCCGGCGCTCGCCCGGGCTCAGCTCGGGCGCCTCGAATTCGAGGATTGACGTCATGGCGTCATCGCCAAGTGCTTGAAAATCTAGCCTTCTGCAGCGCGAGCGGATCGTCGGGAGCAGCCGGCCCGGGGCGTGGCTGACGAGGAAGAACAGGCTGTTGGGCGGCGGCTCCTCGAGCATTTTCAGGAGCGCGTTGGCGCCAGAACCCTCAAGGTCGTCGATCGTGTCGATGACCGCGACCCGCCAGTCGGACATCGCCGGACTGAGATCGAACAGGTCGCCGAGACCGCGGATCTGGTCGACGCTGATGTTGCGCGCCAGATTGCCGGTTTTTTCGTTCTCGACCCGCCGCAACCAGCGCATGTCGGGATGGCTGCCGGCCTCGATCAGTCTGACCATCGAATGTTTGTCGTCGCTGGCGATTCCAGCCAGTTCGGACGGCGGTCCGGCAGCGTCGGCCAGCACCCGACGCGCCGCGGCATGGGCAAAGCTCGCCTTGCCGACGCCCTTGGGTCCGGCGAGCAGCCAGGCGTGGTGCAGTTTGCGCGTCGCCCATGCGCTGGCGAATTGCTCGATCGCTTTGTCCTGGCCGACAATCACGGCAGCAAGTCCCGAATGGCGTCGACCAGGCGTCGCGTGACCTCGCCGGACGCACCCGACGCATCGATTAGCTTTACCCGCTGAGGCTCTTCGGCGGCGATCAGGCGGAAGGCGGTCGCGACCTTGTGGTGATAATCGGCATCGCGGCCGCCGATGCGGTCGCTGCCCTCACTGTCGCGCGCCTGAGCCCGCGCGCTGCCTTCGTCGAGCATCAGGACGAGGCTGCGATCGGGGAAAATCTCGCCGATGCCGAACGCGTTGATCTCGCGCACCGCTTCGATGCCCAATCCGCCGGCGCCGCCCTGATAGGCGAGGGAACTGTCGACGAAGCGGTCGGAGACGACCCATTTGCCCGCCTGCAGAGCGGGGCGAATGACCTTGCCGACATGGTCGGCGCGGGCGGCGGCGAACAGCAAGGCCTCGGCTTGCGGCCCCCACCGGTCTTCCGATCCACTCAGCAGCAGTTCGCGGATCCGTTCCGCACCTTCGCTGCCACCCGGCTCGCGGGTCTCGACGACGTCGATGCCGTGACTGCGAATGGCGTCGGCGAGCGCGCCGACCTGGGTTGATTTGCCGACCCCCTCCCCGCCCTCGAGGGTGATGAACTTGCCGTGCTCGCTCACGCCATCCCGATGAGCGACTTGAGGCCGAGCCAGATGCGGCCAAAGAAACCGGCTTTGCCGACATCTTCGCCGGCGACCAGCGGCACGATTTGCGGCGGGGTGTCGGGGGTCGAGATGACCAGGTCGGCGATATGGTCGCCCTTGGCGATCGGCGCGGCAATCGGGCCCTGGTAGCGAATCTTCATGCTGGTCGCCCCGCTCGCGAGGCCAGCGGGGACGGTCACGGCGAGGTTGCGCGGCGCGACCAGTGTGACTTCGCTGCCGCTGCCCAGCTGGACTTTGGCCGAACCGACCTTGGCGCCCGCCTGGAACAGGGGTTTGGCGGCCCAGGCCTGGAAGCCCCACTGGATCAGCCGGGTCGATTCCTGGACCCGCGCATTCCAGCTTGGCAAGCCGGCGACGACCTCGATCAAGCGGCGGCCGTTCTGGTCGGCCGAACCGGTGAAGCCGTAACCGGCCTCGTCAGTGTGGCCAGTCTTCAGTCCATCGGCGCCCGGGACATGGCCGAGGATCGGGTTGCGGTTCTGCTGGGTGATGTCAGCGTTCGACCCAAGCGTTTTGCCCCAGGTGAAGCTCGGTTGCGAATAGAACTTCTTGTAGAGCGCGTAGTGGTTCTCAATCTCCGACCGGGCGAGGGTCGCGAGGTCGCGCGCGCTGACGTAAGTGACGCCATTGTCGGGCCAGCCGTTGGCGGTGCCGAAATGGCTGTTGGTCAGGCCGATCCTCTTGGCCTGCGCGTTCATCTGTTCGGCAAAGGCCTGTTCGGTTCCGGCAATGCATTCGGCGAGCACGACCGACGCGTCGTTGCCCGACAGTGTGACGATGCCGTGGAGCAAATTCTCGACACTGACCTGCTCGCCGGTCGACAGGAACATGGTCGATCCCGCCGCAGGTCCGTGCCACTTCTGCCAGGTCTCCGGGCGTACCGTGCACATCTTGTTCAAAGCCAGCTGCTTCTTATCGATCAGTTCGAACGCGACCTCGACGGTCATCATCTTGGCCATCGACGCCGGCGGCATGCGCGCGTCGGCTTCCTTCGCGTAGAGCACCGCGCCCGACGAAACGTCGATCAGATAGGCATATTTGGCCGGCGTATCGAAGGTCGGCGCGGCCGCAGGAGCAGCACTGGCGACCAGGATCGAAGCGGTGGCGGCAAGCAGGATCGAACGGTTCATGAAAAGCGGTACCCTCGGCTGAATCGGCGAACGCCCTGCTCTATCGCCGCGCAATCGCATCCGCCAGCAGCCCGACCGACATCGCATAGAAATTCGAGCAATTATAATCGAGGATCGCACGATAATTGTTGGTCAGAAGGTAGCCTAAGCCGTTCGGACCTTCGGGCTCGAACAAGGTCGCCAGCTCATTGTCAGGCACCTTCGCGCTGTACGGAACCAACCCGAGCGCGCGCCATTCCCGCACGGTGAGCCAGCGCGTGTGGCGCTTGTAGACCTGGGGGCAGCGTTGCGCGGTCAGGGTCGAACGCAGCGCGGCGCGGTTGAGGGTGGCGGGAACCTGGACCGACACGCCCCACGGCACCGATGGCTTCCACCCGGCATCGCGCAAATAGGAGGCGATCGAGGCGAGCCCGTCCATCTCATTGGCCCAGATGTTGGCATAACCGTCGGCATCGCCATCGGCGCGAAGGCGCAGCGCAACCGACGGCAGGAATTGCGGGAAGCCGGTCGCGCCGGCCCAGCTGCCCTTGAGCATGTAGCGCGGGACGCCCTGGTCCATCAGTTTCAACGTGGCGATGAATTCGCCTTCGAACATGCTGCGGCGGCGGCCGCCGTACGCGAGGCTGGCGAGCGTCTCGAGCAGGTCGAGCCTTCCGGTGACGCTGCCGTAACTGGTCTCATGGCCATAAATCGCCATCAGGATCGATGGGTCGACGCCATAGCGCGCTTCGATCGCGCGCAGTTGGTCGTAGCGGTCATAATAGCGCGCCTGGCCGCGGTTGATCAGCGAGGTGGTGACGTGGGTGCGGATGTAGGGCAACATCGACGGGATGCTGCCGGAGCTTTGCGCGCGCGGCTCAGCATGGTCGAGCGCGATCACCTGGCGGTTAATGTTGAGCCCAGGAATGGTCGCCTGAATGGTCGCTTCGCGGACGCCCTGGAGCCGCGCGAGCGCGGTCAACCGGACCTTGTAGGTGGCCCAGGGATCCATGACTGGGGTGGCATAGGCCGGCTGGCCATAGAGCGGCTGAACCGCCGGAACCGGCGGCGAATAGGATTGTGCCAGCGTTGCCGCCGACAATCCTATCCAGGCACCCGCTCCGATCAATCCACGCTCCTCATTCTCGGCTGACGCTAGTCGCTAGAACCCTCTGCCCGCCAGCATGTTTCACCCTGCGTCTTGCACAGCCCGACGCTCCGGACGATATGCTCGCCCCGATTAAGGAGAGGTGGCCGAGTGGTTTAAGGCAGCGGTCTTGAAAACCGCCGTGGGTGCAAGCCTACCGTGGGTTCGAATCCCACCCTCTCCGCCACATCCGGTCGCCGTGATCCTCCGCGTCCACTGCCTCGCAGGCATCCCAAAGCGGGACGCGGTGAGATTTCGACCTCGACAAGCAAACATAACTAACCGATTTTAACCACAGGGTCCGTGCGAGTCGCGCGTGCCCTTGTGCGCGCGTGTTATCCGGACGAAGGCGACACCCGGCTGGTGGGTCCTTTCGTCAATTACTCGCAGGAGGTTTCGTGGCCGGTACCGACGTGTTTTTGTCCTATTCCCGGGTCGACCGGGCGGCGGCGAAGCACATCGCGGACTGCTTCGGCGCCGAAGGCATCAACGTATGGTGGGATGCTGCCCTGCAGTCGGGACAAACCTTCGATGAGGTCATCGAGCGTCGGTTAAGGGAAGCCAAAGCAGTCGTCGTTTTGTGGTCGCCCCGTTCGGTGGCGTCGCGTTGGGTGCGCGCCGAGGCCACGTTGGCCGACCGCCAGAACAAACTGGTGCCGGCGATCATCGAGACTTGCGACCGACCGATCGCGTTCGAGCTGACGCATACCGCCGATCTGTCCGAATGGTCCGGCGACACTTCCGACACCAGCTGGCGCAATTTTGTCGATGACGTGCGTCGCCTTGTTGATCACGAGGCTGAAGTCGCACCCGCGGCGGCGGCGAAGCCGAGTGCACCCGCCAGTTCAAATCTCAGCCGTTTCGCGGATCCGCCGATCCCGCGCCCGGAGCATGTTGGCCCGCAAGTGGACGACATCAGCTTCGCAATGACGAATCGCCGCGGGACAGCGCCATCGGCCGTGCCCGAGGACGCGCAGGACGAGTTTCATTGCCTCAAACTGATTGGCGGTGAGCAAGGCGAAGAATTGTTTGTGCTCGGGTCCACGAGCCTCAAGATCGGCCGCAGCACGCCGGCGGATATCGTCCTCGCCCATCCGAGCATCTCGCGCGAGCATTGCCTGATCGGGCTCGCCAATGACGAATTGCTGGTCACCGACCTCAATTCGACCAACGGCACATTCATCGATGGCCAGCGCGTCACGCGCGCCGCAATTCTGCCGGTCGGTGCGGTTTTGAAGGTCGGACAGGTGTCGTTAATCCACGAGACGCACACGCGTGCCGAAACCGCGCAACGCGACCGGCCCGCGAATACCGGCGGCGGCAGCGGCTTCCGCCCGGTTCGGGTCGCCGCGCGACCTTAACCGGTTTCCGCTTAACTACCGCGATTGCTTGACCAGGAATTGGATGTAGGCCCGAGTCTGGCTGGCCTGTTTGATCAGCCTATCGGCTTCCTTGTCTGAGGTTACGCCGCGCATCGAGTCCTTGGCCGTCTTGAGGTACGAATCGTAATTGCGAGCAAGCTGCGCGTTCTGGCTGTTGCCAGAGCGCATGACCTGCTTGGCCATGGCGCGCCCTTCATCGACGATTGCGTTCAACTGCGCGACCTTCCCCGGTGACACACCGCCGCCCGACGAGCTGGAGCCGGCCGCGTTGGTGGTCACGGCCGCAGTCTTCGTTTCGGTCTTACCGGGCGCGGTTGCGGCGCCACTCTGCGCCGCCTGAAGTTTCGCCGCTTTGTCCGCCGCTCGCTTCATTTGCGCCAGCTTCGCTTCGGCGGCGGCGGCCTTGGCCGATTCCTGGCGCAACTGCGTGTCGGCATCGGTCGGCGCCGCTGTCTGATCGGTGGCCGCCGGCACGGCAGTGTTCTGCGCCGCATCGAGCACCGGATTGGGCGCGAGCGCTGGATCAGTGGCCGGCTGCGCCGCGTTCGTGCTTAGGGTTTCAACACCGTTCTGCGGGCCGGCTTGCGACCCGCCGCGGAGCAAGAACACACTCCCGCCGCCGATTACCAGCAGACCAACCGCCGCCGCCCCAACCAATACCGGGCTCAGTTTTCGCTCGGGCTTTTCTGCAGCGGGTGCACGATCGCCGGTCTTCGCTTCCGCGGCGGCCGTGCTAGCGGCGGCACCAGCCTTTTTCCGGGCCGCGCCTTTCTTGTCATCGGTCGCGTCGGCAGCGTCTGTGGCTTCGCCGACCGTACCATGCTTACGGCCCTCGCTGGTGTCGCGGCCGAGGCGTTTGAACCTGACCTGTTTCGGGTCGGTCGGGACGTCGGTTTCGACGGTGGCTTTCTCGAACCCGCCAGGCGCGGTGGCGACCGGGACTATCTCTTCTGTCGCGACCTGCTGCGAATAGAAATGGGTCGACTCGTCGGCGCCGTCCTCAGCTTCCTGATCATCTTCGAGCGGTTTGCCGAACATCTCGAGCCAGTCGGCAATCGATTGCGGCCGTTCGTCGGGCTTGACCGTCATCGCCGCGTCGATCGCCGCCAGGAACTTCTTGCCATAGCCCGGCCATTTTCCGGCGGCGAGCGGAGTGCCGAGCCCGGCATGGAGCCGTTCGAGCACCTCCGCCGGCTTTTCGCCGGTCACGCATTCATACATCACCACGCCGAGCGCGTAGATGTCGGTCCACGGCCCCTGGTCATAGGTCCGTACATATTGTTCGATCGCCGCATAGGGCGGGGTGTGGAAGGTGACCGTAGTGCTGGTGGCCTCGGCCGTGGTGAAGCGCGCCGAGCCGAAATCGATCAGGACCGGACGATTATCCTCGTTGATGAGGATGTTGGGCGGCTTGATGTCGCGGTGGAGCACGCCGACGCGATGGGCCCGGTCGAGACCTTCGGCGATCGGGCGCAGGATGCCCCATAGGCTGCGTTCGTTGAAGCGCCGGCCCTGTCGCAGCATCTTCGACAGCGAAATGCCGTCCTCGAAATCCATCACGATGTACGCGGTGCCGTGAATCTCGAACAGGCTGCGGACGCTGACAATGTTCGGGTGCCGGGTCGGCGTCGACAGGTTCCACAGCAGCTTGGCTTCCTCGACGAACTTCTTCAGCCCAAGCGCGTGAACTTCCTCGGCGTCGGAATCGATCGGGACAACCGTGTCTTCCGAATTGCGGTCGCTGATCGCACTCGGAAAATATTCTTTGATCGCGACAAGCTCGTCGAAATAAATGCCGCGCGCCTTGTAGACGATGCCGAACCCGCCGACCCCGAGGACCTCCTCGAGTCGCCATTCCCGCAGCACCGTACCCGCGGGCAACGCCTTATTGCTGAACGCCTTGCTCATTGCTCAAGCCATCCCCCGGCCAGATGAGTATAAAAAAAGGAAATCGCACGAACGTAAATGCATTGCTAGTCTCCCGTAAACCGGAGGCGTCGAGAGCAGGCTATGTCGTTTGAATGTGTCAGCCGCAGCGACGTCGGGCTCCGCCGCAAGGTCAACGAGGATTCGATCCTCGTGCGCACCGAACGCGGACTGTGGGCGGTGGCCGATGGGATGGGCGGTCACGATGCCGGCGATGTGGCCAGCGCGATGGTCGCCGAGGCGCTGCAACGCTTGCCGATCATCTATGGCCTCGAACAACTGGTCGATGCGGCGATCGAGGAACTGCGCCAGGTTAACCGCCGGTTGATCGATCTCGCGCGCAGCGGCGGCCACGAGCGGACCATTGGCACCACGGTGGTCGCCTTGGCCATCGCCGACGGACATTTTCATTGTTTCTGGGCCGGCGACAGCCGCGCCTACCGTGTTCGCGATGGCGCGATTCGACGCATCTCGCGCGACCACAGCCTGGTGCAGGACCTGGTAGACGCCGGAATGCTCGCCGCGAATGAAGCGGAGGGGCACGTCAACGCCAACGTGATCACCCGCGCGGTTGGCGTCGCGGAGGTGCTGGACGTCGACAGCTCGACCGGCGATGCGCTGTCGGGCGACCTGTTCCTGCTCGCGAGCGATGGGCTAACGCGCGTGGTGGACGATCAGGAGATTCTCGCCCAACTCGCGGCGAAGAGTCCGGACGATGCCGCGGACGCGCTGGTCGACATGGTCCTGGCGCGGGGCGCTCCGGACAATGTCTCGCTGATTATCACCCGGGTCGTCTAGCAGCCGGTTTTTTCACTTGCACCGACGCTACAAATGTAGCACTCTACAAATGTAGCGCGGCGATTGGGCCGCCGGGAACAGGTCGATATGCTTAGCAAACTGCCTCCTCGTGAACGCCAGATCGTCGATATCCTGTATGAGCGTGGATCCCTCCCCGTCGCCGATATCTGCGACGCTCTGCCCGATCCGCTGAGCGGCTCGGCGGTGCGCGCTATGCTCAAGCGGCTCGAAGACAAGGGCTATGTCCGGCGCAGCGATTCGGATCGCGGCTATATCTTCAGCCCCGTCCTGTCCGATACCGTGGCCAAGAAGTCGGCGCTGAGCGAGATCGTGAAAACCTTTTTCAACGGTTCGCCGGCGAGCGCGGCTTCGGCCCTGCTCGGCATGTCCGACCGGCTCGACACCGACGAGCTCGACGCCCTCGAAGAGATGATTGCCCGTGCCCGCCGCGCGAAGGGAGGCGAATAATGTCCGTCCTCATCGGTATAGCGCTGAAATCCCTGTTCATTGCTGGGCTGACGCTGGGTCTGCTTGAGTTGCTCAAGGCCCGCTCGTCGGCTGAGCGCTCGTGGGTCGCGCATATCGGGCTGCTGGCGCTGATCATTATGGCCTTCGCGCCGCTGATCCTGCCGAGCTGGAACGTCGCCGTCCCGAAAATGATTCAAAGCGCGCCGCCGGCGGCAGTCGCTCAACCCTCGCCACCGACCATCGCGGTGACGACTCCACTTGCAGCAAGGTCGGCAGTCGTCGCTGCTGCCCCGCGACCATCGATCAGCGCGAGCGCCGCGGCCGCCGCGGTATATGCAGTTCCCGCCGCGATCCTCTTGTTCATCACCTTCCTCGCGCTGGCCCGGCTGATCGCATTGCGCGCCCGCGCCGAGGTTTTGGTCGACGGGCATTGGCTGAGCGCCCTCGCCCGCGCCCAGCGGCGAATGGGCTTCAAGCATGGCACCGCGCTGCTCACCAGCGACGATCTCGCCTCGCCGATCAGCTGGGGCCTGATGCGTCCGGTGATCCTGCTCAACACCCGCGCGGTCGAAGCCGCCGGTGAAGCCGAGGCGATCATCGCCCACGAGCTGGCGCACGTTGCGCGGATGGATTGGGCGAAGCTGCTGCTCGCCCGGGTCGCAACCGCCCTGTTCTGGTTCAATCCGCTGGTATGGATCCTGGCTCGTGAAGCGCACCAGTTGCGTGAGGAAGCGGCCGACGATTCGGTGCTCGCCGCCGATATCAACGACACCGATTACGCCCAATTGCTGGTTGGCGTGGCGCGCCACGAATGCCCCGGCCTGCTTTTGGGAGCCCATGGGGTCGCCCCATCGAAGAGCTCACTGGCCCGGCGCGTCGCCCGCGTACTCGACGGCAAGACCGTGCGCGGCCCGGTCGCCCGCTCGTTCGCCGCTGGCGTATTCGTCGGCGCGGTGGCGGTCGCCGCCCCATTAGCCGCGCTGACCTTGACGCCCAAGGCGCCCGAGCCGGCGAAGAAAGCATCGCCCGCAACTGCGGCCACGGGGCCGGTCGACACCAGCAAGCCTTATTACAGCCCCTCCGAAGTCCCGACCGACCTGCCGAGCATCATCGCTCAGGGCGTTACCACGGCGGTGCATGCAGCCGTCACGGACCAGAGCTCGGCCGAGGAGGCGCGCCAGGACGCGCTCGACCGAGCCGCGGATACGCGCGAAGCCGCGATCGCAGCGGCGCAGGAGGCCGCTGGCGAAGCGCGCGAAGCCGCCAAGGACGCCGTGCGATCGGCCCACGGTGGTCGAGGTATCGGCCTGCAGGCCATGGGCATTACGCCGGACTATGTCGCGGCAATGCGCGCCACGGCGCCGCAGTTCGCCCGGCTTCAGCCCTCCGAGTTTGCGGGCATGCGCGCAGTCGGAGTGACCCCGCAATATACGCGCGAACTGATCGGCGCCGGCTTCCCCAACATTTCCTCAGACGACATTGTCGGCGCGCGCGCGATTGGCTTGAGCGGATCCTACGTCCGGGCGATGAAATCGGCCGGTGTGCGCGGCGATATCGATGACTTTGTCCAGCTCCGCGCGATGGGGATTGACCCTGGGTTCGCCCAGCGGGCTCGCAAAAGCGGCAACGGCACGATCGATGCCGACGACCTGGTCGAGCAACGCGCGCTCGGCCGCGTCGCGCCGCCGATGCCGCAGCGTCCGCCGCGGGCCGCATTGCCGGCGGCCGCGCCGCCCAATTGGGATCCGCCGAGATCAGACCCGGACGGCTGATCCTCAAGCTCTCCAGCTAAGTCACTGACCACAAACTGCATTCTTGACGCCTGGCCCAGGCGAACGGGCGAACCTTGCCTGACGAAGGAGATCGACCATGAACCGCTACCTCGCCTTTTTCCTCGCTCTGGTGTTCGCATCACTGACCGTCTCGTCAGCCTGCGTGGCGCAACCGTCGGAGTGGGTAAGCTTCACGCTCAAGCCCGAGCGCGGCAGCGACAAAATCCACGTCACCTTCCGCAACGACGACCGCGGCCGCCACGAAAACAATTGGTCGAGCGGATTCAAGCCGTCCGAACTCATTGGACTGGACGTGACGGGGTTTCGGGCGACCGGTGCCCACCCGTTGCATTTCGCCATAATTCGCGAAGCCGGACGGATCGACTGCGAAGGCAGCGGCGGCGGCGGATCTGCGTCGGGCAATTGCCGGTTTGCGACCGATCCCGCCTTCGCCCAGCTGCTGTCGATCCGCGGCATCGCTCGGCCGACCCGCGAGCAGGCGCTCGGACTGATCGCGCTCAACGTCCGCCGCGAATTGATCGATGCCCTCGCGGCGGCGCGCTACCCCACGCCAATGATCGACGATCTGATCGCCCTGACCGCCCTCGGCGCCGACGGCCGCTATATCACTGGCCTCGCCCAGGCGGGTTATCGTCCGCAGGCGGTCCACGGCCTGATCGAGTTCAAGGCGCTCAACATCACCCCCGAATGGATCGGCGGGTTCGCGCGCATCGGTTACGCCAATTTGCCGTCGAGCGAACTGGTTCAGCTGCGCGCGCTCGACATCAGCCCCGACTTCGTCACCGGCTTCGACCGCGTCGGTTACGGCCGAATGCCGGTCAATACGTTGGTTCAATTCAAGGCGATCGGCGTCACTCCGCAGTTCGCGGCGGCAGCCCGCCAACGCAAGGGATCCGCGCCGTCGGCCGACGAACTCGTCCGGATGCGCGTGCTCGGCGATCGTTGGTGACGTTGCGCCGGGCGTGTCGCTGGTCGCGCCCGCGGCGTTGTCAGCAGAGCCGTCTGTCGATTGGTCGAATGGCAATGGCGGGACCGGCCCGCGGCTCTACCGGCGTCGCCAAGGTAAGACAGGGGATTTGGATGATGCGCGGGTTTGCGTTGGCCGGAGCGAGCCTTGCGGCATTGGCGTGCGCAGCCCCGGCGCTGGCCCAGGATGCTGGCCCTGCCCCGACCCAGGCTAGTCGCACGACCACTTATGACGCAGCCTATTTCGCCCAGTTCGCACCGCGCACCGCCTTCGACATCGCCCAGCATGTTCCCGGCTTCCAGCTCGACCTCGGCGCCAACCAGAACGGCGTCGACGTTCGTGGCTTTGCCGGGACCGCCGGCAACGTCGTCATCAACGGCGCCCGCCCGAGCACCAAGTCGGAAGGGCTCGACGTAACCCTTCAACGCATTCCGGCGCAGCGCGTCCTGAAGGTCGAGCTTGGATCCGGCGATCTCTACGGTTCCGACTATGCGGGCAAAAGCCAGGTGCTCAACGTCGTCCTGTCCAGTGCCGGCGGATATGACGCCAACGTTACGGTGGGCGCGGTGCGGCGTTACCAGGGTTTTATCCAACCCAACGTCACGGCCAACCTTGTCATCAGCCGGGGGCCGTCGACGCTCAGCCTGTCCGCTGCAAACGGCTTCAACAAGCAATTTGAAGAAGGCACCGACACGCTGACCGACACGGCGACCGGCGACCTCGTCGAGTTCCGCCGCAAGCATAATGTCTATGCCAACAAGAATCCGTCGCTGGCCGCTGCGTACAGCCTCGAGCATGGATCGAACGACGCCTATCACCTCAATATCCGCTGGCAGCCGAGCCGTTTCGACCTCACTCAACGAAACCGGGTCACGCCATTTGACGCGCCGCAGCACGACGACAATCTGTTCCAGCATTATCGCGACCCGGTGATCGAGCTCGGCGGCGACGTCACGCGCCCGCTAGCGGGGGGAGCGATCAAGTTCGTCGGGCTCGCAACGCGGCGCAAGCGGCATGATTTCGACCAATATGTTCAGCGAGACGGCCTGATCGACGACGGCGGGGTGGTGAACGGCGGGTTCGACCAGTTGATCGACGCGAGGCGCAACGAAACCATCGGACGCGTCAGTTGGACCCGCGCCAATCTCTTCGGACTGTCGTTCGAAGTGGGTGCGGAAACGGCCTACAATACGCTCGATGACCACGTTGAGCTGAACGAGGTCCACGAGGACGGAAGCCGCGTTCCGGTCGACTTGTCGATCGCCGACGCGACGGTGAAAGAGAAGCGCGGCGAGGTTTACGTCAACCTCGGCAAGTCCTTGTCCCCGACCCTGCGCCTCGACGGCGGCGTCAATTATGAATTTTCCAATCTCAAGGTGCGTGGGGACGCGACCGCGGACCGCACACTGAAGTTCCTCAAGCCCAACATCACCTTGGACTGGAAGCCGGGCGGCGGGTGGCACACCCAATTTTCGATCAAGCGGACGGTCGCTCAGCTCGATTTTTACGATTTCATCAGCTTCGGCGACCTTTCGACACGGCGGATCAACGGCGGCAACGCCGATCTGGAGCCTCAACGCACATGGGAATTCCGCGCCACGGTCGACCATGCGTTGTTCGGTGACGGTCTGTTCAAGCTCGACCTCGGCCACGATCTCGTCAGCAAGCTCCAGGACCGAATCCTGATCTGCGACGAAGCGAACCATCCGGGCGATCCGCATTTTTGCTCCGACGCACCGGGCAATCTCGGCACCGGCAAGCGCTATTTCGTTAGCCTGACGCTCGATGCGCCGCTCGGAAAGGTGTGGAAGGGCCTGCGCGCCAAATTCACCGGCACGATCCAGCGCACCCGGGTCAAGGACCCGATCGACGGGCGGCAGCGCAACTGGAGCAATTTCTTCCCAGACTGGCAGTGGGACCTGACCGTGCGCCGCGATGCCGGTTCATTCTCCTACGGGTTCGATGTTTTCGACAACAAGCGGTTCACCGCGTTCCGCACTGACGAGTTCGATTCGAACTTCAACGGCGCCCCGGCATGGAACGCGTTCGTCGAATACCGGCCGGGCGCGAACACCTCGGTGACGCTGAACCTTGACCATACGTTCGGGAAGCGGAACCGCCTGCTGTTCCTGCCTAACCGCGCCCAGCCGGAGTTCATCATCAACGAGTTTCGCGAGCGCGACCAACACATCAGCGTCGGCCTGACCCTCAAACAGACGTTCGGCGGCGGCGGTGCGAAATCGAGTGGGGTGGCGAAGTAGCCGGCGCCTCGCTAAGGAGCCCGCGACTTCATTCACCAGCGGGGCATTTTACGTGGGCGAGCCAGCCATCCTTCCGTTCGACTGGGCGGATCCGTTCGATCTCAACCATCAGCTGACCGACGAAGAGCGGCTCGTGCGCGATACCGCCGAAGGTTACGCTCAGGAGAAGCTGCAGCCGCGGGTGACTTCGGCCTATCTCGACGAGCGCTTTGATCGCGAAATCCTCAGCGAAATGGGCGCGCTCGGCCTGCTCGGCGCGACGATTTCGCCCGAATATGGCGGCGCCGGCCTCGGCTATGTCAGCTACGGCCTGATCGCCCGCGCCGTCGAACGGGTTGACAGCGGCTATCGCTCGGCGATGTCGGTCCAGTCGAGCCTAGTGATGCACCCGATCAATGCCTACGGATCAGAAGAGCAACGGCAGAAGTATTTGCCCAAATTGGCGAGCGGCGAATGGGTCGGCTGCTTCGGCCTGACCGAGCCCGACGCCGGCTCGGACCCGGGCAGCATGCGCACGCGCGCCCAGCCGGTTCAAGGCGGCTACGTCCTCTCCGGCACCAAGATGTGGATCACCAATTCGCCGATCGCCGACGTGTTCGTGGTGTGGGCGAAGTCGGACGCCCACGGCGGCAAGATCCGCGGCTTCGTGCTCGAGAAAGGCGCGAAGGGCTTGAGCGCACCCAAGATCAAAGAGAAGCTCAGCCTACGCGCCTCAATCACCGGCGAGGTCGTGATGGACGAGGTCGAGGTCGGCGAAGATGCATTGCTGCCCAACGTCGAGGGGCTCAAGGGCCCGTTCGGATGCCTCAATCGTGCCCGCTATGGCATCAGCTGGGGATCGATGGGCGCGGCCGAGGCCTGCTACCACGCCGCGCGTCAGTACACGCTCGATCGCAAGCAGTTCGGTCGTCCCCTCGCCGCCACCCAGTTGGTGCAGCTCAAGCTTGCCAACATGGCGACCGAGATCACCCTCGGCCTGCAAGCGTCGTTGCGCATCGGCCGCCGGCTCGAGGAAGGCGTGTTGGTTCCCGAAACAATCAGCCTGATCAAACGAAACAATTGCGGCAAGGCGCTCGACATCGCGCGCATCGCCCGCGACATGCATGGCGGCAACGGCATTTCGGCCGAATTCCAGGTCATGCGCCACGCGGCCAACCTCGAGACGGTCAACACCTATGAGGGCACGCACGACGTCCACGCCTTGATCATGGGCCGCGCGATTACCGGCATCGCCGCCTTCTAGCGAACCGCCCGAAACGCCCTTATGATCCACGGCGGTCAATGGGGGGTAATCACATGGGACTGTTCGGCTGGATCATCCTCGGCGTCATCGTCCTCGCGGTGCCGGCGCTCATCAGCATGTACAATCGGCTGGTTCGGCTGCGGGCCCTGGTCAAGGAAGCGTTTAGCGGGATCACCGTGCAGCTGCGGCGGCGCGCCGATCTGATTCCCAACCTGGTCGAAGCTGTCAAAGGTTATGCCACGCACGAAAGCGGCGTGTTCGAGGAAGTTGCGAAAGCTCGCGCGGCGTCGGTCGGCGGCGGCAGCGTCGCGGCCACCGCCCAGGCCGATGCCCAACTGACCGGCGTGCTTGGGCGGCTATTCGCGGTCGCCGAGGCCTATCCCGAACTCAAGGCCAACACCAATTTCCTGCAGCTGCAGGACCAGCTGGCGAGTATCGAGGGTGAGTTGCAGAGCGCGCGCCGCTATTACAACGCCACCGTCCGCGACCTCAATTCGTCGATCCAGAGCTTTCCCGCGGTGCTGGTGGCAAAGCCGCTCGGGTTCAGTGAAGAGCCTTCCTATCAGGACGACGATCCGACCATCCAGAGCGCGCCAAAGGTTTCATTCAACCCTCCGGCGGCCTGATCATGCACACCTTGTGGCGGGCGCTCTGTGCCCTCCTCCTGCTCGCCCTCCCGGCGACGGCGCATGCCGACGAACGCATCCTCCACTTTTGGAGCGATGTTCAGGTCCAGCCCGACTCCGCGCTAGATATCACCGAGACGATCGACATCCGGGCTGAGAATGACGCGATCAAGCACGGTATCTATCGTGACTTCCCGACCCGCTATCGCGGTCCGCACGGCAGTCAGGTCCGGGTCGGTTTTACGTTCGAGAATGCTACGCTCGACGGCCAGCCGGTTGCTGCCTCAGCAAGTCCGTTCAATAACGGCTTCCGGATCAAGATCGGCGACCCGGATAAAATCGTCGCGGTCGGCGAGCACCGCTACGTCATCCGCTACCGCACGACACGCCAAATCGGCCGCTTCAAGGACTATGACGAACTCTATTGGAACGCGACCGGCAACGGCTGGGTATTCCCGGTCGACGTTGCCGAGGCACGCATCCGCCTGCCCAAGTCGGTCAAGCTCGGCCAGCGCTCAAGTTACACCGGACCCCAGGGTGCGACCGAATCGAACGCCAAGGTCAGCGAGGAAAAGCCGGGCCATATCAGCTTCCTGACGACGCAACCGCTCGGCCCGTACGAAGGACTGACGGTCGCTGTCGCCTTTCCCAAGGGCGTGGTCGCCGAGCCCGACCAAAGCAGCCAGCTCGGCTGGTGGTTCGCCGATTATGGGCCGTATTTGGCTGGCGGCGTGTCGCTGCTCGGTCTGTGCGGATTTTTCTATGTCGCCTGGCAACGGGCGGGACGCGATCCGCGCGCCGGGACGGTCGTGCCTTTGTTCTCACCGCCCGACGAGTTGTCGCCAGCGGGCATGCGCTATTTGACCAAGCTGACGTCCGACAACCGCACGTTCGCTGCGGCCTTGGTTGACATGGGGGTGCGTGGACATATTCGGATGGTCGAGGAAGACGGCGGCTGGTTCTCGCGCGACAAGACGCGGATCGAACGCTTGGCCGGCACCGAGCCCCTCCCGCCCGACGAGGAAGCGGCGCTGCGCAACCTCGTTTCGAGCGGCGAATCGATCGTGATGGAGCAGAAGAACCACACAGAATTCGCAGCCGCGAAGAATGGCTTGGCCGAGGTTCTAAAGGATACTTACGAAGGCAAGATGTTCAACCGCAACTATGGTTGGGCAGCCGCGGGACTCCTATTATTCTTCGCCGGCATCTGGATCACCGCCGCTGCCGTCGTGGCGGCGACCGATGGGGCTGATATCTGGCAGATCGGCGCGACCCTGGGCGCGATTGCGGTAACCGCTTTGCTCGCTTTGGTGATCCACGGCTCATCCACTCTGGGCAAATGCCTGTTTTCGGTCATTGCCGTGGCCGCGCTTGCGGTTGCCGTGTCGCTGGGCTTTCCGATCTTCGTCGACGCGGTCGACAGCGGTTGGGTGTTGCCGCTGGCGATCCCGGCGCTGGCTCTGCCGCTGGTGTTGTCGGCTTTCTGGTGGATTTCCGCACCGACCGTCGCGGGCCGCGCGGTGCTCGACCGGATCGCGGGCTTCAAGCAATATCTGTCGATCACCGAAGGCGAACGACTCGACCGCATGACCGTGCCCACCGACACGCCGGAAATCTTCGAGCGTTATTTGCCTTACGCGATCGCGCTCGGGGTCGAGAACCGCTGGGCGGATCGGTTCGCCGGGGTCTTGGCCGCGGCGCAGGCCCAGGGCCAGCAGGGTTTTGCATGGTATGCCGGCACACAGCATCCGTGGAGTGACCCCACCGGCTTTGCCGACAGCATGGGTTCGTCATTGGCCAGCGCGATTAGCTCGGCCTCGACCGCCCCCGGGTCAAGCAGCGGCTCCGGCGGCGGCGGATCGTCGGGTGGCGGCGGAGGCGGTGGCGGCGGAGGCGGCTGGTAAAGGCCGCTACATGCGGCCGGGCCGGCGAAAAAAGGCGATCGACGCGTCGCGATAGACCGCATCGGGCTGCCGGATGAAGCCGAGCCGCTCTGCGAGCCGGATCGACGCCGTATTCTCAAGGTCGATGATGGCCGGATAGGATTCGGCGCCAATCTCGCGTTCGGCCCATGCGAGCGCCGCGCGGCAGGCCTCAGACGCGAAGCCCTGCCCGTGCACCGAACGGTCGAAGATCCAGCCCATCTCGGGCTCGCCGAGGATAGAGGGGCTCATCTCGCGATTGAACTGGAAGAACCCGCAATGGCCGACCATTCGACCATCCGCCTTCTGCTCGACCGCCCACGGTCCCATGCCGATCAACGACCAGCTGCCGACCCCCAGCAACAGCCGGCGCCATGAATCCTCGCGGCCAACCGGGCTCCCGCCGATGTATCGCATGGTCGCCTCGTCGCCGAGGGTCGCGGCATGCGCATCGAGGTCGCCCGCGCGGAACCCGCGCAGGCTCAGGCGCTCGGTTTCGATCCGCGGCGCTTCGCGGATCAAATCCGTCTACTTCTTGCCGAGAGAGAGCCCGCCGAAGCGCTTGTTGAAGCGCGCGACCTGGCCGCCGGTATCGAGCATGCTCGACTTGCCACCAGTCCACGCTGGATGGACCGACGGATCGATGTCGAGGTGAAGGGTGTCCCCTTCCTTGCCCCAGGTCGACCGGGTCTGGAACTTGGTCCCGTCGGTCATCTCGACTGTGATCGAGTGATAATCGGGATGAATATCGGACTTCATGAGTAATTTCCTTGGCTTAGCTGCTGGTTTCCGACCAGCGGCCGAAGGTTGAGCGGCGCCTTTATAGGGTGCGGCCAAAAGTTGCAACTTGAGCGGGTCAGGCCGGCTGCGGTTCTGCCCCCTGGCGAAGCGCCGGAATCGCCCGCTCGAGCAAGGCGAAGCCGCCGAACAGCACGCCCGCATAGAACAGGTCGCCGACGACCGTGTTCTGAAAGAACGGGATCGCAGCGACATAGCAAGCGGCGAGGCCCGCGGGGGTCAGCGGATAGAAGCCGCTGAACAGCCACATGCCGAAGTTGGTAAGGGCGAAAAACGTCACCGAACCGGCCAGCGACGCGGCCACAATCCTGAGACTGCTGCGGCGTGTCGAAAGCCACCAGCCGATCGCCACCACCAGCGCCGTGGTCGCGTAGACGAACGCCATGCCGTGGTAGAAACCAAGGAACAGGTCGCTCAGCAGCAATGCCGCCAGCGGCGCGATAAAGGCCACGCTACGCCTGCCGAGATAGGCGCCGCTAAACAGCGCCATCGCGCCGATCGGCGTGAAATTGGGCGGATGCGGCACCAAACGGAGGGCGGCCGCCCCGACGATGGCGATCAGGATGGCGAGCAGGCGGGCGTGATTGGCGGTCATGACGGCCTGCATAATGCGCAGCGCGCCAATTTGACAGCCCGCCGGGTCCGCGCCAAGCACGTCGGCGATCAGGGTGCCGCCCACCAGCCTTCGCTCCATTGGAGCTTCGGCCGGCCGGGGGCGGTTCAAAGGGAAGCCGGTGCGAATCCGGCGCTGTGCCCGCAACTGTAAAGCCGGTGTCGACTGGCGAAGTCAGGAACCTGCCTTTGATCAGTCGTCCGTTTCCCTGGCCGGGACCAGCCGCGGAGCGTGGGGCCGGCGCTGCCGCGAGGCGGCGCATCCCTCTGTGACGACATGTCGTCAACAGGAGGATTTCCATGCCCGTACCTATCATCGATACCAACCAGATCGTCGTCACCGCATCGCGCGCGCCGGAACAGGCAGCGAAGACGCCAGCCAGCGTCACCATCATCGACCAGCAGCGGATCGAACACCTCGGCGAACCCATCGTGAGCGCTCTGCTCCGCCTGACTCCGTCGGCGGCGGTGGCGACATCGGGTCCGGCAGGATCGCTGACCGAAATCCGCATCCGCGGGGCCGAAGCCAATCACACCTTGCTGTTCGTCGACGGCATCAAGATCGACGATCCGGCCTCCGGCGACACGCCCCGGTATGAAATCCTCAACGCCGATCTCGCCTCGCGCATCGAAGTCGTGCGCGGTCCGCAGTCGGCCTTGTGGGGCTCGGAAGCGGTCGGCGGGGTGATTGCCGTCAACGGCATCGACGACGTGCCCGGCCTGAGCGCCCAGGCCGAGCTCGGCTCGTTCGGTTTCGCGCGAGCCAGCGCGTCGGGTGCGGTGACGACCAGCGACGGCGGTCTCGCCGGCGCGATCGGATTCCAGCGCGCGACGGGCATCAACAGCGTGGCCGGCCCCGGCGACAAGGATGGCTACCGCAACCTCTCAGGCCGGCTGCGCGGGACCTGGCATCCGAGCGCCGATGTCGAGCTCGGGGCCTCGGCGTTGGCGCTGACCGGCCGCGACCAGTTCGACGGGTTCGATTTCCTGACCGGCGCCCATGCCGACACGCGCGACAGCAGTCGCAATCGCCTGGCCGCCGGACGGATCTGGGCGGCGATTGGGACCGACACGTCCCCGTGGCGGGCACAGGTCGCCGGCACGCTGCTCGGATCATCGAACAAGAATTATCTCGCCGACATCCAGCAGAACCGCACGCGCGGGACCCGCCGCAACCTCTCCGCGCAGCTCGAACGGCGCTTCACCACCGACGCGGTGGCACATCGCCTGATCGTCGCCGGTGAAACCGAACGTGAGTCCTTCCATGCCCGCGATACGGCTTTCGGCGGGTTCACCACCCAGGACCGCACGCGGAGCCACGAATCGGTCACCGCAGAGTGGCGCGGGGAGGCCAAGGGTATCGCTGGCGACGTCGCGGTCCGCCGCGACCGGTTCAATCGGTTCCGCGACGCGACCAGTCTCCGCGCTTCCCTGCTCGGCCAGATTGGCGGCGGATTTTCGCTCGCGGGTTCCTATGCGGAAGGGATCGCCCAGCCGACCTTCTTCGATCTGTACGGCTTCTTCCCCGGAAATTTTGTCGGCAATCCGGATCTTAAACCGGAAAGCTCGCGCGGGTTCGAAGTCGCGTTGCGCTATCGCCGGGGAGCTGTCGGGGCATCACTGACCGGTTATCGGCAGCGTCTGCACGATGAGATCGTCAACAATGTGACGTTCACCAGCGTGCTCAATGCGCCGGGCAGCAGCCGGCGGTCGGGTATCGAGGCGACGGTCGATTGGCAGCTCGGCGAGGCGCTGCGGCTGTCGGCCAATTACGCTTATCTCAAGGCGACGCAGCCCGACGCGGTGACGGGCGAGCGCGCAACCGAGACTCGCCGGCCCAAGCATAGCGGCTCGGTCGCTGCCGACGGCTCGATCGGGCACGTCACCTACGGCGCGTCCCTTGCCTATGTCGGCAAGCATCTCGACAATCGCGATACCTTCCCATTCGATCGCGTCACGCTTGGGTCGTATTGGCTGGCCGATGCGCGGGTCGCTTACGCAGTCGCCCCGGGGGTTGAGCTGTTCGCGCGCGGGGCAAACCTGCTCGACCAGCATTATCAGGATGTCTTCAGTTACCGCACCGAAGGTCGCGGCTTGTTCGCCGGAATCAGGCTGGCGGATCGGCGATCATCGCCGTGAACTCGCATTCGGTGGCGATTTCACCATCGAGCATCGCGCGGCCCTTGAACTTGCAGACCCGCGAGCGCTTCTGGAGAAACTCGACTTCGAGCCGGAGCAACACGCCCGGCTCGACCGGCTTGCGGAATTTCACGCCGTCGATGGACATGAAATAGACCAGCTTGCCCGAGCCGGCGAGGCCGAGGCTCTCGACCGCGAGTACGCCCGCGGCCTGGGCCAGCGCTTCGACTTGGAGCACGCCGGGCATGATCGGCCGGCCGGGGAAATGCCCCTGGAAGAACGCCTCGTTGATCGACACCGCCTTGATCGCGACGATGCCCTTGTCGGGGTCGAGGCTTTCGACCCGGTCGACCAGCAGCATCGGATAGCGGTGGGGCAGCGCCGCCATCACCCGCTTGATATCAAGCGGGCCGATGACGGCGCCATCCGCGGTTTGGTTCACCGGCTCGCTGGCTGTGCTTGCTGCGGCATCGGCGCAACGCTGATTGTCGTCAGCAACGAGTTGAGCTGGGCAATAACCTGTGCGGTCACATCGAGGCCCGCCGTGTGCGCCAGCGTATTGTCTTCCTCGAGCATGAGGTTGGCGCCCCGCTGGGTCATTACCGCCTTGACCGCCGGATCGAGCTTTTCCTTAATCTGGCGGAGAATGTTGACGTTGATCGACTGCAGCCGCTGCTGGGTCGTTTCGAGTTCCTGCTGAGCGGCCTGCGCCTTGGTCTCGAAAGCCTTGATCCGGGCCTGAAGGGCGGCGTCGGGAGCCTTGCCCTGGAGCGCGTTGACCGCGGTCTGGATCGATTGACGCTCGGGGCCGAGCTGGTTGTTAAGCGTCGTGCGACGGGTGTCGAACGCGGTTGCCTGGCTGCGCAGCGAGGCGGCCGCGGTTTTGCACGCGTTGCATTCGTTCGCCGCGCGGTTCGAATCGACCACCAGGATGATCGGCGCGGGAGGCTGCTGCGCGAGCGCGGCGGTGGGAGCGAGCACAGAGGCCGCAACGGCCCCCGAAATCAGGAGATATTTCATCAGAATTGGGTCCCTACGTTGAAGCTGAACAATTTGGTGTCATCGCCCTTCTGCTTGAGAAGAGCCTTGGCAATATCGAGCCGGAGCGGCCCGAATGGCGAAGTCCAGTTGACGCCCACGCCGATCGACAAACGCGGCTTGCCCGCGCCGCCGAGAAATAGCTCCCTGCGGCCCGCGCTCGTTTGAGTCGCATTGTCGGCATAGGTGGTCACCCCGTTCACATTAAACTGGGTGCAGCTGAGGTTGGCGGATTCGCCCGAGATTTGCTGAAGCGGCAGGGAACTTCCGGCCGGTCCGGCGCAGACCTTGGCGACATTGAGCAGAATTGGCTGTTTGATCAGCCACAACGAACCGGCATCGATAAAGGCCGACGGCCTCAACCCGAGGCTCTTGAGTCCCGAACTGGTTGGGAATTCTAGCTCCAGCCGGCCCATATAATAAGCACGGCCACCCAGCGCATCGGTGATCTGTCCTTTATCAGTCGCCAGTGTTGGCGCCAGGCACGCCGCGTCATTGCAGGTGTACGGGACGCTCTGGATTCGTGGTCCGATGCCGCGAATATCGAAGCCGCGCAGCTGCGGCCCGAAGAAACGGTCGGTCAAGCGGATCGCGTCGCGCCCCGGTCCGGGCGATTTCTGCAGCGGCATGATAAAACCGCCCTCCGCGTGGGCGGAAAATACCCAGCCACCGCCAAAGCCTCGATATTTCGTCGCGTCCGCGCGTGTCCGAACGTAGCGAACGTCCCCGCCGAGCCCGGCAAAATCCTGGGACAGCACCATGCGTTGACCGCGGGTCGGACGAATTCCGTCGGTATTGTCGAAGATCGCGGAATAACCGACCAACGAAGTCAGCCGGGAGCCGATTTCATCGCATAGATAGCGCCCGGCCTTGATCGGGTCGCATTCGGCTGTCAGCGGGCCAGTACCGTCAGGATCCGTATAGAACGAAGTCTTGTCGAGCGAAATTTTGTCCTGCGTCAACGTGTAACGAACGCCGAAGCTGGTGAACTCGGTGACCGGGAAACCGGTTCTCAGACCGCCACCGGTACTGGTTTGCGAGTAGGTAGTGTTGCGGCTGCCACTGCTGGTGAAATTGAAGCTGCGATAGTCGCGGCGGAAGATCGATCCGCCGAGCAGGATCGGCTTGTCGAGGAAATAGGGTTCGACGAAGCCCAGCTCGACCGACTTCGCGTAGCGCGACCAATTGACGCTGGCGTTGAGCTCCTGGCCCTTGCCCATAAAATTGTTCTGCGCGACAGCAAGCTGGACGACGAAGCGCTCGAGGCTCGAATAACCGCCCGACAGCGACAGCTGACCGGTCGCTTTCTCCTCGACGTTGACGCCAAGCACGACCCGGTCGGGCGCCGACCCCTCGGTCTGCTTGATCTCCAGCTTGTCCTGGAAGAAGCCGAGGCTCTGGATGCGATCCTGGCTACGCTTGAGCTTGACGGCGTTGAACGCATCGCCTTCGTTGACCCGGAACTCGCGCCGAATGACCTTGTCGCGGGTGACCGTATTGCCGGTAATGTCGATCCGCTCGACATAGACGCGCGGGGTTTCGCCGACCTTGAACGTGATGTTCATCAGCCGCTTGTCGGAATCGCGATCGTAGGCCGGGTTGATGTCGGCGAACGCGTAACCGAGGTTGCCCGCCGCCTCGTTGAGGCCGGTTACCGAATCCTCGACCAGTTTGGCGTTGAACCAGCCGCCGGGCTTGATCGTGGTCACCAGGCTGCGGACCTTGGCCGACGGGAAATCGCGCAGCGCGCTGTCCGCCTCGACGGTGCCGAATTTGTAGCGCGGGCCTTCCTCGACGACGTAGGTGATCACGAAATCGCGGCGATCGGGTGTCAGCTCGGCAAGCGCCGAGACGACCCGGAAATCGGCATAGCCCTGGGTCAAATAGAAGGCGCGCAGCTTCTGCTGGTCGGCGGCGAGGCGGTCGGGATCGTAGGTATCGTTCGACTTGAGCATACCGAGGAGCCCACCGGCCTCCTTGGTGTACATCTCCTTGCGGATGCGCTCGTCGGCGAACTCCTTGTTGCCGATGACATTGATCCGCCGCACCTTGGCGAGGTCGCCTTCGTAGATTTCGAACACGACGTCGACGCGGTTCTGATCAAGCTGGACGATCTTCGGCTCGACCCGCGCGGCGAAACGCCCCTGGCGCCGGTAAAGCTCGAGAATCCGGTCGACGTCGGAGCGGGCGCCCGACCGGGTGAAGATCTGCCGCGGGGCAAGCTTGATCTCAGGCAGGATCTTGTCGTCCTTGAGGCGCTTGTTGCCGTCGAGGACGATGCGGTTGATGACCGGGTTTTCCTTGACCGCGATGACCAGGTCGCCGGTCTCGCCGCCCGCGATGGTGACGTCGGCGAAAAGCTGGGTCGCGTAAAGATCCTTGAGCGCCTGATCGAGCGATTCGGCAGTATAGGTCTGGCCCGGCGCGAGGTTCGCATATTGGCGAATCGTCTCGGGTTCGAGGCGCTGGTTGCCGCGCACCGCGATCGACCGGATTATCCGGTTCGCCGGCGCGGCGACGGGGACCGGTACAGGCGCCGGGGCAAGCTGATCCGGTGCCGGCGCATCCTGCGCGAGCACCGGGGTAGCCCAGCCCCCAATCATCGTTCCGACGAGGAGAGCGGCGCTCGCGCGCCGTTTGATACCAATCGTTCCTGAAATCACGCGTCCCCGCCTTGTACACTGAAGATTCGGCCGCCCCTCAGCCGTCACGCCCTTACTCCTGCCCCTGCCCGAAGCTACTTAGCCAATCAAGCGTTGAAGGCCGTCCCACAGTCCAAGCGAGCCGAGATCGTTGATGGTCACGAACACCATCAACGCAAGAATGAGCGCGAGACCGCCGCGGAATGCCCAATCCAGCGCCTGCGCGCTGAGTGGGCGGCGCCGGACCGCCTCGATCGCATAGAAGAAAAGATGGCCGCCATCCAGCATGGGGACTGGCAAGAGGTTGATCAATCCGAGATTAATTGAAAGCAGGGCGAGCAGGCCAACGAACGGAAGCGGGCCCTGTGCCGCGCCTTCCCCGGCGATCTGCGCGATCTTGATCGGCCCGCCCAGCTGTTTGGGCGAGACGCGCCCTTTGATCAGCTGCCCGATCCCGTCGACGATCGAACGCGTCATCCGCGCGGTATAATCGACCGCCATCGGTATCGCCTCGAGTATGGGTGCGCGCTCCCGGACTTCCATCCGTGGGTAAACACCAAGCAAACCGCGCCTGATCGGCTGGCCCGTCGTGTCCTTGATGATGTCTGGCTTGAGCGTGGCCTGAACCAGGTGCGTCGAGTGATCGCGTTCGAAGACAACGGTGACCGTCTCATCCGGCCGGACGGCCACGGTGCGGAAGATATCATCGAACGTCGGCGTCGACAGGCCGGCAACCGAAAGGATGCGATCGCCGGGCTGGAGTCCGGCGCTGGCAGCGGCGCTGTTCGGCTGGACCTGGCTGATGACGTTGGTCACCGGCCTGCCAACAAAGGTGAAAAAGGCGGCGAGAATGATGATCGCAAGGAGGAAGTTCGCGGCCGGCCCGGCGAGCACGATGAGGAATCTTTGCCACACTGGCCGCAACTGAAATGCGCGGTCGCGGAGATGCTCGGGGATCGTTTCGAGATCGGCGGGCGTGCTCGCCGGGCCCATGTCGCCGATAAATTTGACGTAACCGCCAAGCGGCAGCCACGCGACCTTCCACCGCGTCCCCTGCTTGTCGGTCCAGCCGAATACCTCCGGCCCGAAGCCGATTGAGAAAACCTCCGCCGGAACCTTGAGCAGCCGCGCGACGAAATAATGGCCGAGCTCGTGGAAAAACACGAGCGGGCCCAACGCGCAAACGAATGCGACGAGCACCAGCCACAAAGGGGGATGGTCAAACATCATTGGCAGGCCACCGACATCGCATCCTCAACGCGCCGCCGCGTCAATCGGTCAATTTCGAGTACGTCGGGGATGGATTTTGGAGCGACGAGGTCGTTTTCGTCCAAGGCTTTCGCGACGATTCCGGCAATGTCCGGAAAGGAGATGTCACCCGCGAGGAAGCGCGCGACGGCGACTTCGTTGGCAGCGTTGAGCACGATCGGGGCCGAGCCACCGGCCTCGAGCGCGTCGCGCGCCAGCTTGAGCGCCGGAAAACGCGCAAGATCAGGGGCTTCGAAGTCAAGCCGCGCAATCGCCAGCAGATCGAGCCGCTGCGCCGGCGTCGGCATCCGCTCGGGCCAAGCCATGGCATAAGCGATCGGAATGCGCATGTCGGGGCTGCCGAGCTGGGCGAGTACCGACCCATCGACGAACTCGACAAGTGAGTGAATCACCGACTGCGGGTGGATGACGATGTCGATCCGGTCGGGTGCAAGGCCGAACAGATAATGCGCCTCGATCAGTTCGAGCCCCTTGTTCATCAGCGTCGCCGAATCGACCGAAATTTTCGCGCCCATCGACCAATTGGGATGAGCGACTGCCTGCGCCGGCGTCGCCGCGTCGATCACCTCGACCGTAGCGGTGCGAAAAGGGCCACCGCTGGCAGTCAGGATAATCTTTGAGACGTCTTCATTACGGCTACATGCAATGCACTGAAAAATAGCATTGTGCTCACTGTCGACTGGCAGGAGAGTCGCGCCGGTCCGGGCCGCTGCCTCGGTCATCAGGGCGCCGGCAGTAACCAGCGCCTCTTTGTTGGCAAGCGCGACCGTGCGGCCGGCTTCGACCGCGGCCATGACCGGACCGAGACCCGCGCAGCCGACGATCGCCGCAATGACGAGCTCCGCTTCACTCGCCGCCGCCTCAACCAGCGACTCCTGCCCCGCAGCCGCCCGGCAATCGGTTCCAGCGAGAGCGGCCCGCAATTCCGGAAGGCGCGCCTCGTCGGCGACTACGGCGAGCTTGGCGCCGGTGCGGCGAGCAATGTCGGCCAGTGCCGCGGCATTGGTCGCCGCGGTCACCGCAACGACTTCGAAGCGGTCGGCATTGCGTTCGACCAGGTCGAGCGTCGATGTGCCGACCGAACCGGTGGCGCCAAGGATGGCGAGCTTGCGCGTCACGCGAGTCCCACTAGCTGGGCGAGCGCAGTTAGCACAGCGACCGGGACCAGTCCGTCGAGGCGGTCGAGCACGCCGCCGTGGCCGGGGAGCCAGGTCCCGGAGTCCTTCACGTCCGCCTTTCGCTTCATCCAGCTTTCGAACAGATCCCCGCCCTGCGCGCATGCGGCGAAGATCGGCGCGAGGACGATGAGGGCGTGATTGAGATCGCGGTAGAGCACCCAGGCGCCGCCGAGCAGGGTTGCCGCCGCCACCCCGCCGTAGAGGCCGGCGATGGTCTTGTTCGGGCTGATCGCCGGCGCGAGCTTCTTCTTCCCGAATAAGCGGCCGACGAAATAAGCGCCGATGTCGGTCGCCCAAGTGACGATGAACACCCACAGAAGGAGGTTGAGCCGGCTATCGTCCCAGCCCCGGACCCACAGCAAGGCAACGGCGGGCAGGAGGCAGTAAATGAAACCGCCGATCGCCCAGCCGGGACCCCAGCTGAGCGTCATCTGACGCCACTCGTAATACATGACGGTGACGATCGCCGCGACGAAGATGGCGAACAGCCCGCCGCCCTCGACCGCCGCGCCCAGCGCCACGACAATCATGATCACGCCGGACATGATGCGGACGAGCAGGTCGTTCATCGGGCACCGAAGCGGCGTTGGCGCCCGGCGAACTGAGCGAGGGCGTCGGCAAAGGCCTGTTCGTCAAAATCGGGCCACAGCGTATCGACGAATAACAATTCGGCATAAGCCGCCTGCCACAGCAGGAAGTTGGACAGCCGCACTTCACCCGAGGTGCGGATCAGCAGGTCGAGCTCGGGCAAATCGTTGGTCTGAAGCTCCTGCGCCAGCAATTGCTCGTCGATCGCTTTGGGATCGACCTCGCCGGCGACCGCCTTGGCAGCGAGCGAGCGGGCTGCCGCGGCGATCTCCGCGCGGGAGCCGTAGTTAAGGGCGACGACGAGGGTGAGCCGAGTGTTGCCTGCGGTGCGCGCTACTGCCGCTTCGAGCCGGCTGACGAGATCCGCGCCGAATGCAGAATAATCGCCGATCAGCTTGAGCCGGACGCCCTCCTTCATCAGGCGATCGAGTTCGCGCTCGAGGTAGAAGCGCATCAGCGCGGTGAGATCGGAGACCTCGCCCTCGCTGCGGCGCCAATTCTCGGACGAGAAAGCGTAAAGCGTCAGGACTTCGACGCCATGATCGGCGGCGGCCTGGAGCGCGCGTTTGACGGCTTCGGCGCCGGCGCGGTGACCGGCGACCCGCGGCAGCCCGCGCGACTCCGCCCAGCGGCCATTGCCATCCATGATGATCGCGACGTGGCGCGGGACGGTGCTGGCGCCGGCCGTGGCGGCCTGTCCGGCTCCCTCGGGAGCGGCGTGACTCACTTGCCGAGAATTTCCGTTTCCTTGGTGTCGGCGAGCGCGTCGATCTCCTTGATCGTCTCGTCGGTCAGTTTTTGCACCTCATGCTCGAGCCGCTTGCGTTCGTCCTCGCTGATCTCGTGCTTTTTCTCGTCGGTCTTGAGATGATCCATCCCGTCGCGGCGGACGTTGCGGACCGCGATCCGCGCTTTCTCGGCATATTGGCCGACCAGCTTGGCCAGTTCCTTGCGGCGCTCCTCGGTCAGCTCGGGGATCGGCAGACGGATCACCTGGCCGTCGACGATCGGGTTGATCCCGAGCCCGGCATTGCGGATCGCTTTTTCGACCGGCTGGACGTTCGAGCGGTCCCACACCTGGACTGACAGCAAGCGCGCCTCTGGGGTCGACACGGTCGCGACCTGGTTGAGCGGCATATGGCTGCCATAAACCTCGACGTTGACCGGATCGAGCAAGGCCGTCGAGGCGCGGCCGGTGCGCAGGCCGCCGAGGTCGTGGCGCAAGGCTTCGAGCGCGCCGTGCATGCGGCGGTTGAGGTCAGCGGTACTAATGCTGGTGGTCATCGATCACTCTCCACTTTGGACGACGGTCGCGATGCCACGTCCGGCAAGCACTTCGGCAAGGTTGCCGGGCTGGCGGATGTTGAACACGACGATCGGAATGCCATTGTCGCGGCACAAGGCGACCGCGGCGGCGTCCATGACCTTAAGGTCGTCGCCGAGCACCTTGTTGAAGTTCAATGTTTCGTAGCGCTTTGCCCCCGCTACTTTCTTGGGGTCGGCATCGTAGACGCCGTCGACGCTGGTGCCCTTGAACAAGGCGTCGCAACCCATTTCCGCAGCACGCAGCGCGGCCGCCGTGTCAGTGGTGAAATAGGGATTGCCGGTGCCTGCGGCGAACAGGACGATGCGCCCCTTTTCCATGTGACGCAGGGCGCGGCGGCGGATGTAGGGCTCGCATACGCTCGACATCGGGATCGCCGACTGAACGCGGGTGTCGACGCCGAGCCGCTCAAGCGCGTTCTGCAGCGCGAGCGCGTTCATGACGGTTGCGAGCATCCCCATATAATCGGCTGTCGCGCGGTCGAAACCTTTTGCGGCGGCGGCCATGCCGCGGAAGATGTTGCCCCCACCGACGACCAGGCACAGCTCATGACCGTGCGCCTTGGCCGCGGCGATTTCACCGGCGAGGCCGTTGGCGGCTTCGGGGTCGATGCCGAACTGGCCCTGCCCCATCAACGCCTCGCCCGAAAGCTTGACCAGGATGCGATTGAAGCGCGGGCGGGTCATGCGGTCCGATTGTCCTCAAGATGTAACAAGGGCGGCCACGCTTTATGGCGCAGCCGCCCTGTTGCCAACTGCTAAGCAGCGGTGATTGAGTTAAGCGACCGGTTCGGGCTTGGTCCCGGCGGCGGCTGCGACCTCGGCGGCGAAGTCGCTTTCCTTCCTCTCGATGCCCTCGCCGAGCTGGAAGCGGACGAAGCCGGCCAGCTTGATTTCGGTCCCGACGTCCTTCGCCGCGGCCGCGACGACCTCGGCCACCGGGGTCTTGTTGTCCATCACGAACAACTGGGTGGTCAGCGCATGCTCCTTGCGGAACTTGGCCAGACCGCCCTCGACCATTTTCTCGACGATCGCCTGCGGCTTGCCGCTTTCCTTGGCTTTTTCCAGCGCGATGCCACGCTCGCGCTCGATCAACTCCGCCGACAGGTCTTCGGCGGTCAGCGCCAGCGGGTGCGCGGCAGCAACGTGCATCGCGATTTGCTTGCCGAGCGCGGTCAGAACGTCGGCCGACGCGGCGCTTTCAAGCGCGACCAGCACGCCGATCTTGCCGAGGCCGAGTGCGACCTGGTTGTGAACGTAGGACACGACCGCGCCTTCGCTCACTTCGAGGGTCGCGGCACGGCGCAGCGCCTGGTTCTCGCCGATCTTGGCGATATTCTCGGTCAGCGCCTCGGTCACGGTGCCACCGCCCGGATAGGCCGCGGCGCCGAGCGCCTCGACGTCGGTGCCATGCGTCAGCACCAGCGAGGCGACGTTGCGCACGAAGTCCTGGAACAACTCGTTCTTGGCGACGAAGTCGGTTTCCGAGTTGATTTCGACGGCGGCGCCGCGCTGGCCCTCGACGGTCACCCCGACGAGGCCTTCGGCGGCGGTGCGACCGGCCTTCTTGGCGGCGGCCGACAGACCCTTGGCGCGCAGCCAGTCGATCGCCGGCTCCATTTCGCCATTGGTTTCGGACAACGCCTTCTTGCAATCCATCATGCCGGCGCCGGTGCGCTCGCGCAGCTCTTTGACACTCGCGGCTGTAATCTCAGCCATTTCGCTATTCCTTTCGTTCCCCGGCGGAGGCCGGGGTCCAGTCCAGATTTGTATATAGGTCTTGGCCCCTGCCTGCGCAGGGGCACAGTCAAATTCAGGCTTCCAGCGCGACTTCGGCCGGCGGTTCGGCCATGGCACCGATGTCCTGGCCCTTGGCGGCGGCTTCGCCGGTACGGCCTTCCGTCACCGCGGTGGCAATCGCGTCGGTGTAGAGGCGGATCGCTCGACTGGCGTCGTCGTTGCCTGGAACCGGGAAAGCGATGCCGCTCGGGTCGCTGTTCGAATCGAGGATCGCCACGACCGGAATGCCAAGCACATTGGCTTCCTTGATCGCCAGCTCTTCCTTGTTGGTGTCGACCACGAACATGACGTCGGGAAGCCCGCCCATGTCGCGAATCCCGCCGAGGCTCTTTTCAAGTTTGTCGCGTTCGCGGGTCAACTGGAGCACTTCCTTCTTGGTCAGGCCGGCGGTGTCACCCGACAGCTGCTCTTCAAGCGTCTTGAGCCGCTTGATCGAGTTGGAAATGGTCTTCCAGTTGGTCAGCATGCCGCCAAGCCAGCGATGGTTGACGAAATGCTGGCCGCTCGCCGCCGCTGCTTCGGCGATCGGGTCCTGCGCCTGGCGCTTGGTGCCGACGAACAGCACCTTACCACCGCGTGCGACGGTCTGATTGACGAAGTCGAGGGCGCGCGCGAACAACGGCACGGTCTGCGACAAATCGATGATATGAACCCCATTGCGATCGCCGAAAATGTACGGCTTCATCTTGGGATTCCAGCGGTGAGTTTGGTGGCCGAAATGCGCTCCGGCCTCGAGCAATTGCTGCATGGTGACGACAGTAGCCGCCATAGGTCTTCTCCTTCCGGTTTTGCCTCGGTGGAGCCAAGTCACCAGCCTCGCGGCTGGCACCGGGATGTATGCTCCACCTGTGGAATGCTCGCGCCCCTACAGGAGGTCTCGCGTGGTTTCAAGGGTTTGGACCCAACGCGAACGCAGACTTGACAGATGAGAACAAATGAGGAACATTGTACATCTCAACCGGGCTTTTCGTTGCTGACCGGGAACGAAACGGGACCAGCAGGGTTACAAGCCCAAAGTAGGATCGATGCGATGATGGCAGCTTTGGGCACCCTCACCTTCCTCGCCACTTTGTGGCTGCTCGTGGTGATCGGCGCCATGGTTCTTGAGGAAGGCGGCGCCAAGATCGCCGCTGCCCTCAAGGGCAATTCGCAGCGTCAACCGGTCCGGATTGCAGTTCGGGTTCGCACCCGGTCGCGGTTGCAGCCAGTTATCCGCGCCCAGGCGGAGTGGCGCGCCGCCGCCTGACCCGCGCGTAGCTCGCGAGGGCGAACGGAATCATCACCAAATACAGTCCGGCCACGGCCAGCAACGTGTGCCATGGTGCGACGATTAACGCCGCCCCGAGCAACGCCACACCAGCCAAAGCCGCCAGCCGCCAATCGCGCCGGATCCGAATGCTCGACCAACTGTACGTGGGAATGCTTGAGATCATCATCGCAGCGATGAACAGCGTCCAAGCCATCACCAGCGGCCAGTGCCGAAAAAGGTCATTGTCGGTGATCAGCCACAGAAACATTGGAATGAACGCGAGGCCGGCCCCCGCCGGTGCGGGAACGCCCGTGTTGAACCCGGCCGACTTGTGCGGCTGCTCGGCCACGTCCAGGCGGGTATTGAACCGGGCGAGGCGCAGCGCGCAGCAGACGGCGAGCGAAAGCGCGGCGATCCACCCGAACCGCGGCGCGGTCTGCAACGACCACAGGAACAGGATCAGCGCCGGTGCGGTACCGAACGCGATATTGTCGCTGAGCGAATCGAGTTCGGCCCCGAACCGGCTCTGGGCGCGCAGCAGGCGCGCAATCCGCCCGTCGAGCCCGTCGAGCACGCCGGCGAGAACGATCGCCCCCAACGCTTTGTCCCACTCCCCGCGAATAGCGAGGCTGACTCCGGTCAAGCCCATGCACAGGGCCAGCGCGGTAATTGCGTTGGGGATCATCGCGCGGAACGGGATCCCGCGCGGCTCGCGATCGCCTCCGGCGTCCTCGCTCACTGGCTGGTGCCGGTCACCGGAATGTCGAGCCCGACAATCCCGAGCACGGTTTCGCCGGCGATGGTACGCTGGCCCGGCAGCACCCGCGGCGCGGCGCCCGAGGGCAGATAGACGTCGACCCGGCTGCCGAAGCGGATCAGGCCGACGCGCTGCCCGGCTTCAACGGCATCCCCTTCCTTGACGAAGGCGACGATGCGTCGCGCGACGAGGCCGGCGATCTGAGTAAAGCCAATTCTCAGACCCTCGCCGCTCTCGACCAGGAAGTGCTGGCGTTCATTGTCTTCGCTCGCCTTGTCGAGATCGGCGTTGAGGAATTTGCCCGGAATGTAGGCGATGCGCCGGACCCGGCCTGCGATCGGCGCGCGTTGGATGTGCACGTCGAACACGCTCATGAAAATCGACACGCGCGTATATTCGCTGTCGGCCAATCCCTCGGCGCCGCGCAGTTCAGGCGGCGGCGGTACCTTGACGATCATCGTGATCAGACCGTCGGCGGGGGCGACGACGAACTTGTCGCCGCGCGGCGTGGTTCGAACCGGATCGCGGAAAAAAGCCGCAACCCACAGCGTGACGCCAATCAGCAGCCAGCCGACGAAGTGGCTGATCAACGTATAGACCGCCAGGGCCGCGACAGCCGCAATGACGACAAACTTGCGGCCTTCGGGGTGGATCGACGGGAAACGCCACTTGACGGTCGTGGCGAGCGGATGGTCGGACGTCTTTTCGGGAATGGGCATGGCGGCCTCCCTTAAAGAGCGGCGGAGGCGCGCACAACGGCGCGGTTGCCTGCCACCGCCGCGCATCCTAGAGCGCCGCCAACCCTAAATTCGCAGGAACGCAAATGGCCAAGATCAAGGTGAAGAACCCGATCGTCGAGCTCGACGGCGACGAGATGACCCGCATCATCTGGCAATGGATTCGCGAGCAGCTGATCCTCCCCTATCTCGACGTCGACCTGCTTTATTACGACCTATCGATCGAGCACCGCGACGCGACCGAGGACAAAATCACGGTCGAGGCCGCCAATGCGATCAAAAAGCATGGCGTCGGGGTCAAATGCGCGACGATTACGCCCGATGAGGCGCGGGTCGAGGAATTCAAGCTCAGGAAGATGTGGAAATCGCCTAACGGCACCATCCGCAACATCCTCGGCGGCGTCGTCTTCCGCGAGCCGATCGTCATGGCCAACGTCCCCAGGCTAATTCCTGGCTGGACCGACCCGATCGTGGTCGGCCGCCACGCCTTCGGCGATCAGTATAAGGCCACCGATTTCCTCGTCCCCGGCAAGGGCAAGCTGACCATGAAGTGGGTCGGCGAGAACGGCGAAACCCAGGAATATGAGGTGTTCGACTTCCCCGGCTCGGGCGTCGCCATGGGCATGTACAATCTCGACGAGAGCATTCGCGACTTCGCCCACGCCTGCCTGAACTACGGGCTTGATCGCGGCTGGCCGGTCTATCTGTCGACCAAGAACACCATCCTCAAGGCCTATGACGGGCGCTTCAAGGATATCTTCCAGGACATTTACGATAGCGAATACAAATCGAAATTCGAGAAAGCTGGAATCGAATATCAGCATCGCCTGATCGACGACATGGTCGCCTCCGCGCTCAAGTGGAGCGGCAAGTTCGTCTGGGCGTGCAAGAATTATGACGGCGACGTCCAGTCGGACCAGGTGGCGCAGGGCTTCGGTTCGCTGGGCCTAATGACCTCCGTGCTCACCACCCCCGACGGCAAGACGGTCGAGGCCGAGGCGGCGCATGGCACGGTCACCCGCCATTACCGCATGCATCAGCAGGGCAAGGCGACCTCGACCAACCCGATCGCGTCGATCTTCGCCTGGACCGGCGGCCTCAAGTACCGCGGCAAGTTCGACGGCACGCCCGATGTGGTCCGCTTCGCCGAGACGCTCGAGCGGGTCTGCGTCGAGACCGTCGAGGGCGGCCAGATGACCAAGGATCTCGCGATCCTCGTTGGGCCCGAGCAGCCGTGGATGACCACCGAGCAATTCTTCGCGGCGGTCGTGAAAAACCTCGAAGCGGCTATGGCTTCGGAGCAGCAGCCGGCGAGCGAACCCGCTCGCGCCTGACCCCGAGGCCGATGAAACGGCCCGGGATCCGCCGCAGCAGCGGGAAGCGATCGAACATCCGGATCACCAGCGGCGCCTTGGTAATCGGCGCCCGGGCCTGCAGCAGGCGGCCGATAATCCGGTCCTGGGCGAATTTCTGCGCGCCCTGGATGATCCGGGTCGGCAGCAAGCGGCGGTCCTCGACCTTGTGGAGCAACGGATCGACGTCGTCCCCGCGGGCCAGCGGCCCGGCGAGAAAGTTCGCCGCCGCGACTGCGTCCTGGATTGCCAGGTTGATGCCGATCCCGCCAATCGGCGACATGGCGTGCGCGGCGTCACCGATCGCCAGCAGCCCGGGCTGTTGCCAGCAGGTCAGCCGGTCCAGCTTGACGGTCAGCAGATGCAAATCGCCGATGTCATCGAGCTCGGCGAGATCGAGATCCGGCGGCGATGCCGCGGCGACCTCTTCGCGGATCGCGTCGATGCCGCGCGCCAGATAGGCTTCGGCGGCGCCCTTCGGGATAAGGAAGGCGCACTGCCAGTAAGTGTTGCGGTCGATCATTACGAGTAACCGCCCCGACTCAACATTACCACGCAAGCCACCGCGAGAGTTCGCCTTTTTGGCGACCCGGAACCACAACACGTCCATCGGCGCACCGAGGTCTTCGAGCGGCAGCGTACCCCGGACAATCGAGGCGCGGCCGTCGGCAGCGATCGTCAGCCGCGACCGCACTTCGCGCCCATCGGCTAGCTTCACGCCGCAGACCCCGCCCTCCTCCTCGATGAAGCTCGCGACCGGCGTCTTCATTGCGATGTGGAAGCCAGGGAACGCCTTTGCCTCCTCACGCAGGAAGTCGAGGAAATCCCACTGCGGCATCATCGCGATGAATGGCGCGGGCGTGTTGAGGTGGGACAGATCGCCGATGGTCCATTCGCGGCCGGCTATGCGCAGTTCCGCGCCGGCCACGCGGTCATGCGGGCGAGCCAGGAAGCGTTGCAGCATGCCCAGCTGGTCGAGAATTTCCATGGTCGACGGGTGGACGGTGTCGCCGCGGAAATCGCGGAGGAAGTCTGCGTGCTTTTCGAAAATACGCACGTCGCACCCGGCACGGGCGAAGAGCAGCCCGGCCATGACCCCGGCGGGCCCGCCGCCAACGATTATCAGGTCGCAATCCGACGCCATGACGTCAGACTTACAGGGGCGGATGCGAGCGTCAAACCCCGGTCACGGATGACAGTCCGGCCTCCGCCTGCTCTAAGGCCAGGATGGCGACTGGCGACGGCATCGGCGGACAAGGGTTGAGCGATGCGCTGACCATCCTCGGCGCGGCGGGGATCGTGATTCCAGCATTTGCGCGGCTAAAAATCTCGCCGGTCATCGGCTTCATCATCGTCGGCGTCATCGCCGGCCCCTTCGCGCTCGGCGCGCTGGCCGGCGAGCATCCGTGGCTAACGGCGGTATCGATCAGCGATCCGCACGCAATCGAGCCATTCGCCGAGCTTGGCATCATCCTGCTGTTGTTCTCCGCCGGCCTCCACATCAGCTTCCGGCGGCTGCGCACGATGGGCAGAATTGTGTTTGGGATCGGCAGCGCCGAACTCGCCGGATGCGCGGTCCTGATTTGTGCCGGGCTAATTGCCGCGGGGACGCCGCTATCGGCGGCGGTTGCCATCGGCCTTGCGCTGGCGTTGTCCTCGACCGCTTTGGTGCTGCCGATTTCAGGCATGGAGAGTCTGGTCGGCAAGACCGCCTTCGCCATGCTGCTGTTCGAGGATCTCGCGCTGGTGCCGATGATCTTCCTGATTGAATTGATCGGCGGCCATGCTGAGACGGGCGCACTGGTGCGCACTGCCCTCTTCGGCGTGCTCATCGTCGGCGTCATGCTGGCGTTCGGCCGGTTTGCGCTCAGCGGCCTCTTCGCTCAGGCGGCGCGAACCAAGAACCCCGAGTTGTTTCTGGCGATCAGCTTGCTGACCGTTATCCTCGCCAGCCTCGCGACCAGTGCCGTCGGCTTATCCCCAATTCTCGGGGCACTCGTCGCCGGCATCCTGATCGCCGAGACCGATTACCACGCTGAGGTCGAGGCGATCACCGCCCCGCTCACCGGGCTCGCTCTGGGCATCTTCCTGATCACCGTCGGGATGCGGATCGATCTGCGGGCATTGATTGACCACTGGCCGCTGATCCTGGGTGCTGCTGCGGCCGTGTTGCTGGCCAAGGCGGCGGTGACCGTGGCCTTATTGCGCGTCTCGGGCATCAGATCCGCGGTCGCGATCGAAGTCGGGTTAATGATGGCCAGCCCCTCCGAAACCAGCCTGATCGTGCTCGGGGTCGCGGCGGCGGCGGGGATTGTCTCGGCGGGCGATGCCGCCTTCTGGACGACGGTCACCGCGATCGGACTCACCGTTACACCCCTGCTCGCCATCGCCGGGCGGCGAATGGGACGCAGCGTCGAAGACCACGCGGAGAGCAAGGAAATCGGTATTTCGACCAAAGGCCGGACGGTCATCTTCGGGTTCGGACGCGTCGGCCGGATGGTCGCCGACATGCTGACGGAGCACCATAAGCCGTACCTCGCGGTCGACAGCGACATCGATTCGGTCCGTAAGGCACGCGAGGCGCGCTATGAGGTGCTGTTCGGTGACGTTTCGCGGCCCGAACTCGCCGACCAACTGAAGCTAGGCGAGGCATCCGCTTTGGTCTTGACGATGGACGATCCGGTGCTTGTGGCGCGAATCACACGCCGGGTCCGGGGGTGGATGCCGGACCTGCCGATCATCGCCCGCGCCCGCGACACCGACCACGCGGCCCAGCTTTACAAGGCGGGCGTCACCGACGCCGTGCCGGAAACACTTGAAGCCTCGCTCCAGCTGGCCGAGGCGGTGCTGGTCGATGTCGGCGCGGCGATGGGCCCGGTCATCGCCAGCATTCACGAGAAAAGATCGGAATTGCGCGCCGAGATCATGGCTGGAGCC
>Ga0163163_10000163_pt1 | contig 69522 bp, 60 predicted proteins | sample S65metaG_FD_119766 | JGI IMG/M metagenome (GOLD analysis project Ga0163163, IMG submission 119766) | Switchgrass rhizosphere microbial communities from Kellogg Biological Station, Michigan, USA - S6-5 metaG | ecosystem: Host-associated > Plants > Roots > Rhizosphere > Soil | place: USA...
CGACCAGCGACGTCGTGGTGGAGGGGAATTTCATCGGCGTCGACGCCACCGGCATGAACGTGGCGGCCAGTACCAACCAAGCGCCGGTCAAGATCATCGGCAACACCAACCGGCTGGGCGGTACGACTGCGGCTGAGCGCAACGTCATCGGCGGCGGCGGCAACACCATCGTCTCGGTCGCCGGGACCGGCAACATCATTCAGGGCAACTACATCGGCGTCAGCGCCGACGGCGCTCATGGTCTGCAGCCGAACGGCGACGGATTTCCCACGACCGCGATCGACCTCTCCACGGGCGGCGCCTCGAACGGCACGCTGATCGGCGGATCCGTTCCTGGAGCAGGGAACGTGTTGTTCGGGACCTACGCCGTGATCCATCTCGGCTCCCTTGCGCAGAACGCAGTGATCAAGGGCAACTACATCGGTACCGATGCGACCGGCACGGTCGGCCTCGGCGCGATATACGGGATCTACACGGACAACCACCCGGCCGGAGCGATCATCGGCGGCCCGCTGGCGGGCGAAGGCAATCTCATTTCGGGAAACTCCGTCGGCATCCAGCTTGGCGATGGCGCCTCAGGGACGATCATCCAGGGCAACCGGATCGGCACCGATGCCGGCGGCACCAAGCCGGTCCCGAACCACGGCGACGGCATCCACGTCACGACGCCGAGCAACCTCAGCATCATCGGTGGCACCGCGCCCGGCGAGGGCAACACGATCGCGTACAACTGCAGCAACGGCATCGCGATAGCCGCATCCACCGGCTGGGCCATGCTGGGTAATTCGATCTACTCGAACTTCGGTCTCGGAATCTCGTTGCAAGACGTCGACGGCGCGCCTGTCGTGAACGACGTGGGTGACGGTGATGCCGGTTCCAACAATCTGCAGAACTTCCCGGTGATCACCGCGGCGCCGATCACGGCCGGCTTCGTCGACCTTGCCGGAACGTTGAACAGCGTCGCCAGCAAGACCTACCGCCTCGAGTTCTTCTCGGGCATCGGCTGCCATTCGGCGGGAAACGGCGAGGGGCGGCACTTCCTCGGTGCGCTCGACGTGATCACGGACGGCGGCGGCAACGCGAGCTTCGGCAGCGGAACCGCGTCGTACGCCGTTCCGGCAGGACAGACGGTGTTTACTGCGACGGCGACCGATCCGGACGGCAATACTTCCGAATTTTCCGAGTGCTTCGGCGTTGCCGATCTGATTCTGCAGGCGGGATTCGAGGCGTGCTCGGCGTTCGACTGAGGTCTTCGGGAGCAAAAAGCCGCCACTCATAGCCCGGATTTCTGCACAGCGATCGGCATTTACACCGCTAGGCCCGCATCGCCCTCCACGACCGTCTGCCGCATCTGCGGCCGCTCGCCCGCTTTCCACAGCGGCACTTCGTGGCGGACACGGTAGCGCAGCGGCCCGCCGTCCGGCGTGGTGCTGCGTTCGATCGGCCGCGGAATGCAGACGAACTCGGTGACCATCGTGGTCGCGTCCACGCGCACGGTGGCGTAGCCGTGCCCGCCCACATCGACGAAGGTCAGGTGCGGCGCCAGTTCGGGATTGCGCACCGCATGCGCCTTCGCCAGATTGCCGCTGTTGGCGTACTCGAGGGCCGCACGCACGCCGTGGCGCAAGAGCAAGTTCATGGTTGGCTGCGGCGGTCCGCCGTTTGGATTGGCGACATATAGCGGGCGCAAAGGATCGTCCTTTTTCAGATTGTGTTCGTTGGCTTCTGCCGAGCCCGGGGAAGAGATCGAGCCGCCCACGAAAGTGACGCCCACAGGCTCGAACGCGGCGGGCGGCAAAGCCTTGGCCGCATAGCCTGCCCAGAAGCTGTGGCGATCGCCGGCAACGATCGCGAGACCGGTGATGCCGGCATCGCGCACGGCGTCGAAGATCTCGCCGCGCTCGTGGTACATGGCGCCCCAGTCCCAGGTGCCCGCCAGGCCGTAGCCGGCGCCCTTCCACTTGCCGAGCTCCGGCGGCAGGTTCTGCGGATCGACGCGCTGGTCGGGCGTTCCCAGCGAAGTACCCCAGATCTTCCAGGTGCCCTTCGCTGCGCGCAGGCGGTCGAGGAACCAGGCCTTCTGCTTGGCGCCCAGCATCGTCTGCGCGGCTTCGCCGGCGCGGTAATTGGCCACGCTCTTGTCACCGAAGCTCAGCTTCGCCGGCGGATGGCCATTGGCGAAATCGCGGCCGGCATCAAGCTGCGCCCACAATTCCTCGGGGACAAAGCCGAGCTTGTCGCCTTCGAACAGCGGATTTAATTCGTCGTGATTGCCGGGATCGCGCGAGCGGTAGCTGCGCTGGTCGGTGAGGATCAGGTCGATGTGCTTGCCCCAGCGCAAGGCGCGATAAATGATCAGGCTGTTGATCGCGGCCAGGTTGTTGGCTTCGGTACCCAAGCCGGTGTCGTCGAAATCCACGACCTGCGTGTCGACCACGTGCGGCGCATTGAACGTGTCCAGCTTCGAGCCTGGCGGCAACACGCGCGCCGGCTGGTACTCGAACCAGGCCTGGTTCGCCGCAACCTTGAGCGTCTGCGCGGGGACCCAGCCCTCGGTGCCGGCGAATTCCTGGATCGACTGCCAGCCGTTCCACGAGAACTCGTGGTTGTCCCAAATGCACACGAACGGAAAGCGCGCGCGCGCATCCTGCAAATCCGGATCCCGCAGGTAGGCGTGGTAGGCGACGCGATAATCCTCCAGCGAGTCCGGAACCCAGAAGCGGTTCTTGGCAACCGTCTTGCCCTTCGGATACTTGATCGGGAACGTGATGAGGCGGTCGTAGCGATGGCCGTTCTTGACCTGGTCCGGGTACTGCACGACTTCGTAGATGAAGTCGCCCAGGTGCAGCACGAAGCCGAGCCTGTCTTCGGGTGCTGCCTTCTCGTCTTCCCAGATCATGCGCCGATACGCATTCATCGCGCCCTCGGGCAGGCTCTGGCAACTGACGAACGCGAAACGCGAAGGCCGCGCATCGTCGGGGCTTGGCGCCGTCAGCGTGCGGCCGATCCGGCTGCCGTTGCCCTCCTCGTCCACGAAGCGGTACCAGTATTCGCGCGCCGCCGGCAAGTGGCCGACCAGCACGCGGCAGGTCCAGTCGGACTCGGCCTGCACCCGCGCTGACGTCTTCGCGATCACGCGCGTGAACCCCGGATCGTCCGCTACTTCCACCAGCAAGCTGGCGCTCTTGCGCCCATCCGCATACGGGCGCCGCGTCCAGAGCAGGACACTGTTGTCGTCGGGATCGCCTGACGCCACGCCTTGCGGATACAGATCGCGGCGCTCGCGCCAGCCGCTCGATGACGGACGCACGGCCGCGCAGCCCCAGGCCAGCGAGGCGCCTAGCGCGACGGAGAGCTTTAGGAATTGTCGGCGGCCCACGGTTGGCATGTCGTCCTCCCTGCTGCGGAACGCGATGATCGATGCGCCGAAAATTAGACCCGATCGCGCGTGGAGGAGCGTGCCAAAAGTACCGCGGGGCAAGATCGAAAAGGGGGTCGGATTCCATTAATCCGAGCATCGGCTGCCAGACCGAACTCGGTGCTGCCGTTAATGGAATCTGACCCCTTTTTCCCAACTCAGCCTTCGCGCTGCATGCGCTTGCGGCGGGCAATCTCCCGTTCGCTAGGCGGCTCGGGCGCCGCGTTGCCAATCTTGATTTCACCTTCGCGCTCGTAATGACTGACGATCAATCCGTTGGGAGAGACGCGGGACCCGGTCAGCTTGAATGAATGCGGCGCCGAGCCGTCGACGAACAGCTTCTTGCCCCCACCCAGGACGACCGGCACCGTGAAGAGGCTGATTGCGTCGACGAGATCACTGGCGAGCAGCGCGTGGACGAGTTCGGTACTGCCCTGCGTGACGAGATTCGGGCCCTCCTCCTGCTTCAGACGCTTCACGTCGGCGATGTCGCGCAACAGCGTTGAGCCGGACCAGCTCAGATCGATCTCGCCCGAGCGCGAAACCGCGTACTTCCTGACCTCGTTGAATTGCCTGGCGATGTCGCCGTGCGGAGCGTCGTCTTTCTGAAAGGGCCAGTACGCGGCAAAAATCTCATAAGTCTTGCGCCCGAGCAGCAAGTCGAAGTTCGTGAAAAGGCGGTCGATCTCTTCGCCGAATTCTTGACTGAAATAGGGCATTGCCCAGCCGCCGAACTTGAAGTCGTGGGTCGGGTCCTCGCTCTGCCCTCCGGGCGCTTGCATGATGCCATCGATGGAAATCTGGGCGCCGACGATAATCTTCCTCATGAATCATTCTCCTTGCTGTGTTCGCAATGCAGGGCGACGCTGGGAACGTCAGCCCAGTTTAACGCTAGAAGGAGATCACAAAGTTTGCATTGAGGGCGTGCAGTTCAATGGAAGAAAACCACCGTATCGCGGTAAGCAACCGTTACGTTTTGGAAACAGCACCTGAACGCTTTTTTGCAATAACGAAATTCAAACGTAACCTCGCCGCTCGCGTGCCACTCTCGTCCTGCAGGGGAGTACGTTCGTGACACAGGAGGTGCGACATGGCTCGACTTGAACAGCCTTCCGCTTCAGCGAATGCCAGGACACCAATGGCCTCCGCGACCCAACCCGAGTCGGTGCATCCGGCACGAACCGGCGTATTGCCACTCGTAGGCATACTGGCTGCGCTCGCAATTGCCGCGGGCGCGTTCTTTTACTACCAGGGTGAACGCGACGACGGCACTGCTACCGCGCTGCGCACCACGACGATCGGCAATACGGTGCCCACGGCAGTCGAGACGCCGCCGCTCGTTACCGAAAGCACTTCGTCTACGGCGCCATCGGCTGCAGCAAATTCTGCCAATGTCACGTCCAGGTCTCATCGCGTCGCCAAAGCGTCCAAGCCGATACGGGCGCTCGAACCCCGCGATCGCCAGGTTTTCCTGACGGTCCGTCCGCAACCGGCGTACCCATTGCCGGCTCTGCGCGCGGGTGAACAAGGCACCGTGCTGGTGCTCGCGCAAGTGAATGTCGATGGCCGCGTCACCGATGCACGGGTCGTTCGCCACAGCGGTTCGAGGATCCTCGATCAGGCGGCGCCGAATGAAGTGCGTCAGTGGAAATTTGAACCAGCGCTGCACGACGGCCGTCCGGTTGTCGCCAGCATCCAGGTGCCGGTGAATTACCGACTCAATCAATAGCACATCACTACGCCGGACTGAAAATGGGACGTGCCTTTTTGCCGTCCCATTTTCCTTCGTCAGGCGCAGGATGCATATTGCCGACGAGGGAAATTCGTTCCAAACCCGCCTTTCTGTTATGCACAAGCATGCGAATGGGGTAGCCGTTCGCTAGACTCACCGTCATGAACGGCTTCCGCGCCGCCTGGCGTGAACTGTGGAAAGCGCCCGATCGGGCCATGCAGGTGGCCGGCGGCGTCGGCGAGCGCCAGGTCGCATGGGTGCGCGTTCTCGTCGTCTCGCTGCTTCTGCTGTCGCCGATGTATCGGCTGCTGTTCGAGCCGTACGACCTGCGCAACGTGCTCGGACTCTGCGACAACCTGCTCGCGTTGGTCTACGCGCTGACCGTCTATTTGTACTTGCGTTTTCGTCCGTACGCGCCATGGTTCGGCTTCGCTACGTCGGCGATGGACGGCGCGCTGATCACGCTGCTGCTCGTGTTGTACGTCATGCTGCTGTCACCGCTCGAGGGCCTGAACGACACGTACAACTTCGAGATCTATTTCCTCGCGATCATGGCGATCAGCCTGCGCCAGGACCGGCGCATCTGCCTGCTCGTCGGCAGTTTTTTCGTGTTGCAGTACGCGGCGCTGCTCGGCTACGTGATGTCGCATTTCGATCTAGCCGCAGCATACGCCGAGCACCCGAGCACCGGCGAATTCAACCTGGTCTATCAGATGCGCCGGATCGTGCTGCTCGCATCGGCGGTGCTGATCAGCTTCGTCTACATGACGCGATCGCGCGCGCTCGTCAACGAAGCGATCCACGACCCGCTCACCGGTCTGCTGAACCGCGGGTACTTCGAAACGCTGTTCGAGCACGAGATTGAACGCGCGCACCGCTACGACAACCATTTCGCCGTGCTGATGGTCGACGCCGATCACTTCAAGCAGGTCAACGACACGCTCGGGCACGGTGCGGGCGACGCCGTGTTGAAGATGCTGGGCCGGATGCTGCGTGGTGGTGTGCGCGACAGCGATATCCTCGTGCGTTTCGGCGGCGAGGAGTTCGTCTTGCTGCTCGATGAAACCGGCGCCGAGGCGGCTCGCGCGAAGGCCGAAACGCTACGCCTCGCAATCGCGCACGCGCCGATGCGCGCGCCGAACGGTACATCCGTGGCCCTGACGATCAGCATCGGCATCGCGATGTATCCCGAGGACGGCACCAGCGCCCATGTGCTGCTCGCGTGCGCCGATCGCCGGCTGCTAGAAGCCAAACAAGCTGGACGCAACCGCGTCGTTGCGGAATAAAGGGCAACGACTTCCGCGCATCGTCAACTCAATCTTCCATATCGGTGTGGCCGAATACTCGGGATCTTTGCCAACGGTTCGATTTCTCCACGAGCCAGCCCGCGCAGGGAACCGAAAGCGGCTTCGGCGGATTCGAAACCACTGGCATGACGACACATGCACGTTGATTGTCCACCGAGATTTTTCCTTGTATCAAAACACGAACATGCCGATAGCTGCGCCTGCCATGAGCAATGTCGTTAACGCTACGACGCTGCGCGTCAGCATCGAGCTGGGTTGCCCGAGCATGATTTTTTTATCGATTGCCACCAGGAGAATTCCGCACAGCAGAAATGGCGCCAGAACACCGTTGATGACCGCAGACCAAAACATCGCCTTGATGGGGTCGATCCCGAACAAGTCGATCGCAATACCGCCCAGGATCGCCAGGATAAAGACCGCATAGAACGATCCGGCATTGTGCAACTTCTTGTCCATGCCGTAGACCCAATCGAACGTCTCGGCGAACGCATAGGCTGCAGAACCTGCCAGCGTTGGAATGGCAAGCAGTCCCGTTCCGACGATGCCGAGTGTATACAACCAATACGCCATGTCGCCGGCCAGGGGTCGAAGCGCCTCGGCGGCATCCCTGGACGACTTGATGTCGGTGATGCCGGCTTGGTGCAGCGTCAGCGCAGCCGTCAACATGATGAAGAACATCACCACATTCGAAAAGAATGTCCCGATCGTTACATCAATGCGACGATCGACTATTTCCCGTCGAGTGGTTCCCTGCCGGTGAATCAGCAATCGGCGGCCTTTCGCCTTTTCTTCCTCGACCTCCTGCCCTGCCTGCCAGAAGAACAGGTAGGGACTGATGGTGGTGCCAAGGATTCCCACCAACATGGCCCAGCCCTGGGAACCGGAAGGCCACGAAGGAAACGCCGCTGCTCGCACGATGGTAGGCCAGTGAGGATGCACGAGGAATGCGGTAATCACGTATGCAAACAGTGCAAGTGCCAGCCACTTGAGCACATAGGCAATCTGGTAGTACCGCAGCCGCACGGTCGCAATGCAGATGCCAACTCCAAAAACGACCATGTATAACCGTGACGGACCCGCCCCGAGCATGTGCGCCGCATCGCCCATTCCGGCAAGATCGGACGCAATGTTGATCGTATTCGCGATCAATAATGCCAACGAGATCGCACCGACAATCCATTTTGGATACTTCTGACGGAACGCACCGGCGAGCCCCATGCCCGTGACCATTCCCACTCGCGCGCACATCATCTGAACCGCGCTCATCAAAGGCCACGTAACCCACGCCGTCCACAGCAATGAAGTACCTACTTGCGCGCCAGCAATGGAGTACGTAGCTATGCCGGAAGGATCGTCGTCCGCAGCGCCGGACGTCAAACCGGGGCCGAGCGCGCTCAATATTCGCCTCGGCGTGAGGGGCGATCGGCTACCGGCATTCATGGATGCAGCGCCCGCGCGTCGCCGCCATGACGGCTCCAGAGGCGCATGGCAGCGCCGTCAGTTGGCCGGTGATTTTCGTGGGAGCGACGATAAGAGATTCTGGTTTTCAAGAGATTGCTCCCTTCGCACTCACACATTCGGGCAAGACGGCAGACGCCATCGCGCCTACGCGTCGCCTTTCGCTTGCGCCCGCAATGATGGCGTCGGTGCCGGGCTACTTGCTCGCTTCGAGAGCCGTCCAGTCGCTTGGCCGGTTTGGATCGCAATGATCGAGGCGGCAAACGCGGAAATCGGTGACCGGGTGGATCTCCCACAGTGACATGCGGTCCGGCTCGTCTTTGAACGGATGCTCCGGATCGTCACTGACGTAGTGAACCTTGTCGTAGGACAGGCCGCCTTCGACCAGGATCTGTGTGTGTTTCGCCTGAATATCCTTCAGCGCATCGATCGTCCAGGCAGTCGGCCGCTCCTGCGGGATCATTTCGACGACGATGCCCTGGAATTCCGTGTCGCCCGGCGCGGCAACGACGGGAATATGGAAATCGTTGTCGGAGGGTTTTTTCAGGTTGCAATTGACCGACTCACCGGCTTTGTTGACGTGCAGGCCGTCCTGACCCTTCGCGATGTAGGCGACGATGCGCACGCGGTCGCCCTCGGCGACGCTGCCGTTGGATACCGTCAAGTCCGTCAGCTTCTCGTAGCCGTGCGGGGTCATATCGTAGGGCCCCTGGCCGACCTTTTCATCGGCCCGCTTCTGCAGTGATTTCAGGTCCTCGAACGTGAGCAGCACGGCCGCCTTACCGCTGTCGGGGCGCGTCCTTTTCATGGCGTTCGCCTCGGCTTCCCACGAATCTTCTTTCGCACAGCCGCGCGCCGGGCACGCGTCGAGTGTCGCCGCGCAGACGTGGCTGTCGGGATCGTCCTGCGCGCCGCTATCTTTGTGCTCGTGCGTGATGCGCACGTCGTTCGCGTCGATCCAGCCGACCGGTCCCTTGCCCTGGCGCACGACGCGGTAGAAGCCGCTGCTCTCCATATGCGCTGCCCAGACCAGCGTGGTGCCCTTCGTCGCCGTGAACGCCGTTTCTGCGTTCGCGGCGGGGTGTAAACGCACAGGCGCGTCACGCACGCTCTGCACGAGATCGACATCGTATGATTGGCAAATGCCACCAACGGGCATGCCGAGAACCAGTGTTGCTACTGCGAGCAACCCGAGGCAACGAGCCGATCCAACCTGCATGTGCGTGTGCTCCTGCTGTGTGCGTGGCTCGCGCCGACGCTTCCGTTGAATTCTCAACACCTGCAGCTCCAGGCCGCGGATGCAAGTCATGCCTTCGCAAGCATGACCCGCTGCCCTGCTGCCGCGACTGAAAGAATCGCGCGCTAGTCGCCGATCGCACGACGACTGCTTCACATGCAGCGGGGCATTGCGATCACGGCGGACGTTACGCAGGAACGCCTGAATAATCGAGAAACATCAGCGTGGCTCGCCCGTCGATTGGGCCGCCATCCGAGGCGCCGGCCATTTTCGCCAGCGACCGCAGGGCACTCGTGGTAATTTGGAAATGAGAGGAGAAGCGCGATGCGGCAGGTGCAAGTCCATACCGATTGGCCCGCATTGCTATCGTCGCTGCTAGTGCAGGTGTTGTTCGTCGCGTGGTTGGTATGGCTGGCGCTCTGGCCGTCGGGCCAGCACGATGAGGTGATCTCCGACACGCTCGTACTCCTGCTGCCGTTCGAAATAGTACGTTCGGTGCTGCTCTTCTTTCTGAGCACCGCCTATCGCGAATACAGGAACCGGTGGCAGGCTGTGAAGAACTTTCTCGGGATGGTCGCGTTTTTTGCGTGCTTTGCGTTGTTGGTATCGCTTTTGCCGGGTCGCCACAGCCACAGCTTTAGCTCCGGTCTGTTCGAGCTGGTGGCTGCGTTGGCGCATCCCTGGTTCTGGCTGGCGTTTCTTGTTCCGGTTGCCCTCCTCGTCGCCGAAAACGCTGAGAGTCTCTACCTCTTTCGGGGAGATGTGCGTCGGCAGGCGGCGCGGCTCAATGCAATGGCCAACGACTCTCTGAGCTGGCTCGGCCTCGGAATGATGCTTGCGGGTGCCCTGGCGATCTTTCTTGTCCTGGCGAGGGCAACAGAATCGGAGTGGGTGGTATTCTCGCTGTTATTCGCTGCTGCATATTTCACCGCGAAGGCGATCATTCTGGCGAACGTCTACACCGCGCGCTTCGCGTTGACCGGTCGACGTGTACTCGCGGCGAGGTGGCTGATCAAGATGTTCAACAAGAAAGAGGACATCGCAAGAAAACTGCTCGATGAGCAACAAGCTGCCGACTGGCGCCGCGCGGCCATGCTCGGCGAAGAAGCGCCCAGCCCCATTGCGTAATACCAATTAGCTGAGAGTTATCAATCGGCGAATGCGAACCCACGACCGAAACGGACGTTCGCGGCCCTCTGCTCGCTGCAAACGATACCAATCGCGCCTGAGGAACCTACTTCGACGCCAACGTCACCCGAACTGCATGCGTCGTCCCATCGTTCAGCAAAGCGATGCCGTTGCCGTGCTGTTCTGCGCCGTCCAGTGTGATCTGCAATGCGCCTCCGGATGACGCCGTGTGAAGAACGGCGATCTCGTACGTCGTCTCGCGGTAGCGATAGGTGATCTTTAGACCGGTCCAGCTCGCCGGTATGCAGGGTGCAATTCGCAGCGTATCTCCTTCGAGTTGCAACCCCAGCAAGGATTCCGTGATTAGCCTATACAGCCAGCCTGCCGAACCGGTGTACCAGCTCCAACCACCGCGACCGCAGTGCGGCTCCACGCTGTAAACGTCCGCGCTGACCACGTAAGGTTCGACTTTGAAAATATTGCTGGCCTGCGGCGACAGCGAATGATTGGTTGGAAGGATCATCGCGAGCAGCTCGCCGGCGCGCTGCGCATCGCCGAGCGCGGCAAATGCCATCGCTGCCCAAATCGCGGCGTGCGTATATTGCCCGCCGTTTTCGCGCACGCCCGGCAGATAACCTTTGATGTACCCGGGATCGGCATCGGACGTGTCGAACGGCGGGTCGAGCAACTTGATCAGCCCATGCGCGCGGTCGACGAGGCGCTCATCCAGCGCATCCATGGCAGTGCGCGCCCGAGCGGTATCGGCGGCTTGCGACAACACCGACCAGCTCTGTGCGATCGAGTCGATCCGGCATTCGGTATTTTTCGCCGACCCCAACGGCGTGCCGTCGTCAAAGTATGCACGCCGATACCATTCGCCATCCCAGGCATGCTGCTCAAGATTCGCGCGCAGTTTTGCGCTTTCATCGCGACACACTTGCGCAAATGCCAGGTCGGCACGCAGGTTGGCCACATCGACGAACTTTGTCAGCACGTGGTACAGGAAAAACCCGAGCCAGACGCTCTCGCCGCGCCCTTGCAGGCCGACGTTGTTCAAGCCGTCGTTCCAGTCGCCGCTGCCGATCAGCGGCAAACCGTGCGCGCCGAAATTCAAACCGTGGCGGATCGCGCGCACGCAGTGTTCATACACATCGGCACTTTCCGACGACCGCACCGGCAGGTCGTAATACGAATCCTCGCCGGCATCGACCAGGCGCCCATCAAGAAATGGCGCGTGCTCGGCGAGCACCCCGACGTCGCCTGTCGCTGTCGTGTACCCGCACACAGCCAGTGGCAGCCATAGGTAGTCGTCCGAGCAATGCGTGCGCACACCACGGCCCGACGGCGGGTGCCACCAGTGCTGGACATCGCCTTGCCGAAACTGGCGCGATGCGCAGCGCACTATCTGTTCGCGCAACAGATCCGGCGCCGCATGCACCAGCGCCATCGCGTCCTGCAGCTGATCGCGGAAACCAAAGGCGCCGCCGGACTGGTAGTAGCCGCTGCGGCCCCAGATCCGACAGGCTATGGTCTGATACAACAGCCAGCCATTGGTCAGCACATCCAGCGCCGGCTGGCCGGTTTGCACCTGTACGGCGCCCAGCGTACGTTTCCAGTGATCACGAATTGCATCGAGTGCGGCGCGCGCGCTGCCGGATTTGCGCAAACGCTGGATCAAGTCACTCGCATTTTCCTCTCCGCGTTGCATACCGAGACGGAAAATAATGTCGCGCGACTGCTCCACGCCGAGATCGACCGGCACCTGGATCGCGCCGCACGGATCCATTGCTGCGCCGACCCGGCCCGACAAGCGCGCGCGCAGCATGGCTGCCGGTTTTTGCAAGCTGCCGTTGCGGCCGATGAACTCGCTTCGATCGCCACTGAGTGTTTTGGTCGCATCGTCGACATCGAAGAAAGCGACGCAGTCGGCGAACTCGGGATTGAAAGCATTGCGCGCCAGCAGCGCGCCGCCGTTCGGATCGATTTTGGTAACCGTGTGCGGCGCGGATCGCGGACGCAAATCGCCGAGCACCCATTCGACATAGCCGGTCAGCGACAGCCGGCGCGGTCGGCCGGAAAGATTGTGCAGCTTGATGACGGTGAACTTGACCGGCGCGTCGAGCGCGACATAAGTCCACAATTCCGTTTTTATACCGTCTTCGACGTGCTCGAACACGCTATAGCCGAAGCCGTGGCGAGTGACGTAGGCGGTCTCGCCGCAGCACGGTTGCGGTGTCGGCGACCAGTAGCGTCCGCTGTCTTCATCGCGCACGTAGAACGCCTCGCCCGAATGATCGGACACCGGATCGTTGTGCCACGGCGTCAGCCGGAATTCGTGCGCATTTTCGGCCCAGGTGTACGCACCGCCGCTTTCCGATACGACACTGCCGAAGGCCGGATTGGCCAGCACATTTGCCCACGGCGCCGGCGTTCGTGCATCGCGCCGCGTCGTGATGATGTATTCGCGTCCATCGGTGCTGAAGCCGCCGTGGCCGTTGTCGAACAGCAGTTCGCGCGCGGGCAACGACGCTGCCGGATTCGGATCCACGCGCTCGCTTCGTGTCGGCGTAAAGCGCGGGATCGACGATTCGACCGGATCGCGACGCTTGACCTGCTCGACCAGTGCGCCGCGGGTATCCGAGACGATGACGCGCGCTACGGCCTGCAACAACATCCGATCTTCAGCGGCGATCTGCTCGGCCGGTCGCACAAAAATCCCGCCCGGGCGATCGATGACATTGGCTTCGGTCCCGGCCGCAATCAGGCCGAGAATCTGTTCCTGCAGCACCTGCCGGTAGCCGCCGCGATCGTCATTCCAGATGACCAGATCGACCGCAAGTCCCTTCATGCGCCAGTACGCATGCGCCTGCACGAGCTGGCGGACGAGTTCGATGTTTTTGCGATCGTTGATCTGCAGCAGCACGATCGGCAAGTCGCCGGAGATCGAATAACCCCACAAACCGGATTGACCGCGGCGATTGCTGCTGATCAGGCTTGTATCCGCACGCAGCATGGCATTCGCATATAGCACGTGACCGGCAAGGCGCTCGTAGAGTTGCGCGTCCGCATCGGAAATATTCAACTGCCGCAGCGCGACCTGACTGTGGGTCCAGGCCAGATCGAAGACGCGATCGCCCAGGTGCTTGTCCCGATATTTTTCCGCCAGCGCCAAACATGCGGCGCGGTTTTCTCCGACGCCAGTGACCATATCGACGGTGACCGACTGTTCGGGCTCGAGCACGAAGCGGTGCCGCACGGCGACGATCGGATCGAGCACTGCGCCCTGCGTTCCGGACAGCGGCCCGGGCTTGCGCAGCGCGTGCGGATCGGCGAGCGAATTGCCACGGCCGATGAAACGCGAGCGGTCAGTCTCGCACGACGTCGCGATCACCGGCGCGCCGTGCACGACCAGCAGATGCAGCAAACACGGCCATTGCTCGGCCTTGGCGCGCGGCCTGCGTGTACACAGGATCACTGCGTGCGGATCGACGACTTCGGTCTGCACGAACAGGTTGCTGAAAACACGATGCATCGCATCTGCCATCGCGGCGCCGAGTACGACTTCGGCATAGCTCGTGATCTCGATCGTGCGTCGCGCCGGGGACAGATTACTGATGCGCACCCGGCGCAGTTCGATATCGTCCTCCGGCGAAACTGCGATATCGGTGCGCGTCTCGATGCCGTCGTCGCGCCGATTGAACTCGACGCGCGGTCCGGTGAAGATTGCTTCGTAGCTGTCGGGACGGGTGCGCGTGGGCTGCGAGGTGTTCGACCAGACCTTGCCGCTGTCGACGTCGCATACATAGCAGAACGTGCCCCAGTCATCGCACGTAGTGTCCTCGCGCCAGCGCGTGATGCCGAGTTCCTTCCAGCGGCTGTAACCGCCGCCGGCATTCGTGATCATCACGTGATAGCGGCCGTTGGACAACAACTGCACGGCCGGCGTCGCAGTGCCCGCCGTGGAGAAAACGCGCACGGGCATTTCGGCGATCTCGGTGACGCGCGAGTCGACCAATTGCGAGCCGTGCGAAAGCGCCGCTGTGGCGCGTGGCACGCGTTCGTGCAGCAGCGGCAAGGTTGCCCGGAACATCGGCTGCGCGGCGAAGCGTTTGCGCATCGGTCGCCCGAGCAGAACGTCGGCGAGCGCCACCAAGCTCATACCCTGGTGGTGGGCCATGAACGATTGCACGATCGCAAACGCTTCGCCGCGGCGCAGGCGTGCCGGCGTGTAATCGATCGCCTCGAAGAATCCGTAGCGGCCAAGCATGCCGAGCGCCGCAAGCGCGCGCAGATTCCGCACCGCTTCGTTCGGCGCGACCATCGCGGCGAGTACGCTGGCGTGCGGTGTGACGACGAGGTTTTCGGCCAGCCCGCGCGTCAGACCGAGGCCAGGGACGCCGAACGCGTGATATTGATAATTGTGAGCGACATCGACCGCGTTGTAACCCGATTCGGAAATTCCCCACGGCACACGCCGCTGACCGCCGTATTCGATCTGCCGTCTGACAACCGCCGCGCAGGTTTGATCGAGCAGCGTGTCGGCATAGTCAGGCATCACCAGCAGCGGCATGAGGTACTCGAACATCGAGCCGCTCCACGACAGCAAGGCGCGCTGGCCACCGCTGTGCGTCAACAAGCGGCCGAGCGTGAACCAGCTTTCCTGTGGCACCTGTCCGAGCGCAATCGCGACGAACACAGCCAGGCGCGCTTCCGATGCCAGCAAATCGTAGTAGCCGGAATCACGCCGGCGATCATCACCGTTGTAGCCGATCGTGAACAGGTGACGGTCCTCGTCGTACAGAAAGCGAAAGTCCATTGCGGCAAGTTCGCCGGCCTGCTGTGCGTAGTAGTCGATTGCGGCGATGCGGGCTCCGCCGCGCTGCAATGTGTCGGACAAATGGTGCTGGAGCATATCGATGCGCTGGTCGGGCAAAGACGGCGCCAGCGCTGCATCGCCTGGGTTCTGGACCGCGCGCAGCAGCTCGGACGCGAACGCCGGCAACGTGCGCAAGGTCGGAACTTTCACCTGCGCGAGAAAATCGCCGAGCGCACCCGTGTCCGGCAACATCTCCACGCATGGCAGCAGGAACCGCAATTCGTCGAGTGCATCGACCGTTTGCGCATGCAATGCGCTCGCCCACACGCCTGCAGCGGCGTCGGGCACCTCGACAAGCGCAGCGGCGATCGCCTTCGCGCCGGCGCTCAGTTCGCCCAGAGCACGCTGAATCGACGCTACGCTCGGGGAGTGTTCGCGCATTGCCTGTTCGAGCCGAACGCGAAATGGCGCGATGAAATCGTCGCGCCCGGCGAGCGACACGTCGCCGAGAATGGCGAGCGTATCGGCAAGACCGTGCCAGATCTGCGCGCCGAAAATCGGCTGATCCGCCAGAGCAGCGAGACCGCTCTGCAAGGTAAACAAATGTGCAGATAGATTGCCGCTATCGACGGTCGAGATGTAGTGCGGCGCCAGCGCTTGCAGTGAATGCGTGTCGTACCAGTTGTAGAAGTGCCCGCGGTCCCGCTCCATGCCGCTCATCGTGTCGAGCGTGCGGCCAATGCGTTCGAGCAACGACCCGCCGCTCACGTAGCCGAAATCGTGTGCAGACAGATTCGCCAGCAGCGCCAGGCCCATATTGGTCGGTGAGGTTCGGGGCGCGACGACGACGCTCGGATGTTCCTGGATATTGTCGGGTGGCAGCCAGTGATGCTCGGCAGTAACCACCTGATCGAAGAACGCCCAGGTACGCCGCGCCGTCTTGCGCAGGAATGCGGTTTCATTGGCTGTCAATTCGGCGACGACGGGAACGAGCGGCCGGCTCAGCCACCATTCGATCAACGGCGCCCACAGCCATAGCAGCAACACCGGCGCCGCAACGGCCAGTGCGAGCGGCCGCGCGTCGATCAGATACATTGCGGTCGCAATCGCCAGGGCCGATGGAAACCACATCGAACGGATCGAGCCGAGCAGCGAAACGCGAATGCTCCGATTCACTTCGCTCGACGGCGTCCACTGCAATCGATTGCGCCGCGTGATCAGTATGCGCACCGCGGTGCGCACAATTGCGTCGACGCTGAAAGCCGCTTCGTACGGCAGACACGCGAGCGTGAACAATGCATTGCCCAAGCGCCGGCCCGCGGCTTGCGCTGTTGCGTCCACATGCGCTGTCAGCGACGACTCCACGGGCTTGCGCAACGCATCGAGAAGGCTTTCCGCAACCGGTGCGGCGAACGTGACGCCGAGTACGACGAGCGTCCAAAACCATGGCGCCGACAGCACGGTCCAGCCGAGCAGCAGCAACAACAGCAACGAAACCGGCACGAGGCTGCGACGCAAGTTGTCGAGAATCTTCCAGCGCGAAAGTGCGCTCAGCGGATTCTTGACGGCGGCGCCGCCGGCGTCGCGCACGCGCGGCAGCAGCCACTGCGCGATCTGCCAGTCACCACGAATCCAGCGATGGCGCCGGCGCACATCGGCAGCGTAGCTCGACGGATAAGGTTCGATCAGCTCGACGTCGCTGAGCAGGCCCGAGCGCGCGTAACAGCCTTCGAGCAGATCGTGACTGAGAATGCGGTTTTGCGGTAGCCGTTGCTTGAGCGCATGCTCGAATGCATCGACGTCATAGATACCCTTGCCGATGAATGAACCTTCGCCGAAGACATCCTGATAGACGTCCGAAACAGCACGGGTGTACGGATCAATGCCCGCATCGCCCGCATTCAGTCGCGCATAGCGCGAGCGTTGCGTACTCGGCAGACTCGCGGCCACGCGCGGTTGCAGGATGCCGTAGCCGGCCGTAGTGATCTCCGATGCGACATCCCAGTGCCCGCGATTGAGCGGGTGCGCCATCGTGGCCACGAGCAGGCGCGCGCAATCACGCGGCAACTGCGTATCGGTATCCAGCGTTATGACGTACTTGATGCCGGCAAGCGCCGCCAGCTCGCCGACAATCAGGGAGAAACTGCTATCAATGCCGTTGCGCAGTAATGCGTTGAGGTCGCCGAGTTTGCCGCGCTTGCGCTCATACCCCATCCATACGCGCTCGGACGGATTCCAGCGGCGCGGGCGCTGGAACAGGAAAAAAATCGTCGCGCCATCCTCGTTGCGGTATTTGCTATTGAGCTGCTCGATGCCGTGCGCGGCCAGCTGCAGGATCTCCGCGTCAGCCGGCAGCGTCTCCTGCGCGGCATCGCTGAAGTCGGTCAGCAAGCCGAAGTGCACATTGCGATCGCGATTGGCCAGAAAGCAGACTTCCAGATTCTCGAGCAGTGAATCGACCGATGCGGCGCTGCCGAGCAGGGTCGGTACGACGACGAGCGTGCGTGCGTGCGCCGGAATGCCATCGATAAAGTCCATGCGCGGCAACAGGCGCGGTGCAATCAGCATGCTTGCGAGACGATTGACGATCGTCACGGCGAGCTGGCTCGCGCAGAGCGTGGCAGACACTACGATCAACGCCAGCAATACACCGTGGGCGCCGTCGCCGTGTGCCTTGAATCCGGCAACAACGGTGCCGACGGCGGTAACGATCAGAATCGAATTCAGATAAAACGGCACGCGCAGACGCATGTCGCCGAGTCGACGGCGCAGCGCGTGCACTTGCGCAAGGCTTTCAAGCTGCGCGACGCCGTCATCAATCAGGTAGTAGCCTACATGCGCTGCGCGGTCGTCGGCACCGGACTGCGCGGCGGCTTGCGTGGCCAGGCGCAACGCCGCGTCGGCGACGGCGACCTCGGACAGCGTGCCGCGCCGCGCGATTTTCTCGACGACATGCCGGTAGCGATCGCGTGTCGCAAAATCCATTTTTGCATAAACGCCACTCGGGTCGCGGCGCAAGCTGTGTTCGGTCAGGCTCAGACTTTCGACGAATTCGCGCCAATCCATGACAGCGAGAAGGCGCAAGCTGCCGATGCAGTTGCTGACCGACAGCTGGTTGGCGGCTTGCTGCTGGTTCTCCGCCTGCACCAGCTGGGCGATCGTCAGGCCGGATTCGGCGAGCGACTGCTCGACCCAAGACAACGGCAGTGCAAGCACATGGCTGTGACCTTGCAGGCGGCGCGCGAATTCCGCCACGAACGCGCTCACCATCGGCGGGCTGGAACGCGCCATGTCGGCGAGGACCAGGATCAGGTTTTTGGAATCGCGTTCGGCGATGTCGACGATCTTGTCCGCCCACGAGTCGGCCAGGTTGCGATCGACGCGATCGGAGGCGAGTTGCGCAGCGACGCGGCGCAGGTTTTCGATCAATGCCAGCCGCAACATGATCGGAATCGCCCACAGTTCGCCGAGCTGCAGCGGCGTGATGCGCTGATAAGCGGTCACGAACCGCAGCAAGCTGTCGCCGTCGATGCGTCCATCGCCGTGCGATATGGCATGCAGGGCGATATCGTAGACGCGCGGAAATCCCTCCGAAGGGCCGCTGGTCAGACGCGGCAGATCCCAGCTGTAGCTTTTGGGCAGGTGGCGCCGCGCAGTGCGAATCTGTTCCTCGATCAGGTAGAAATTGTCGAGCAACCATTCGCCCGCCGGTGTGATCCGGCGCTCGGCTTCTATCGCTTGCGACAGCAGACGGCACGCATGGCTAAGTACAAGTTCGTTTTCGGTCAGGCGCGAGAGCAGTCGATCCGGGCCATGCTTGCGCGCATCCTTGTGCGACTCCGCCAGAATCTCGCCGTGCTGCTCCATCTGGCCAGCGCTGTACAGCTCCGCGCGCAGCGGCTGTTCGCGGGCATCCGCCTGGCGCGCGAGGCGCCGCCAACGCATCGCGTTCAAGCGAGCCTGAAGGTGTCTAAACATCAAGGAATACTACTCTAGATCATCAAGGCTCCGCGCGGAACGCGGACCAGCATCGGTTCGCTGACAAGCCGAACATCCGCTCGATTGCCGTGTCCCGAACGCGTCCGCCAGCCTGGGTGGAAACGGCCGTGGCCGCGACACGGTCAATCTCGCATTATCGCGATGCACTTGCCCAATCGGGTGAGCTGCGAGCATTCTGCTTCGCGCTCCACGAGATGGACCGCAGCCCGGCATTCGCTGCAATAACGAACATGCGGTGTACCGCGCAGCGGCTCCAAACCTTCCCAGCGCTGCGTGCAATAACCATTCAGACGGCACTCGATCGCGATGTACACCGCAACAGCCTGTGGGTTGATCGTTCAGAGGGAGAGGTTCATATCCGCGAGGCGCCAGGTACGAACCCGCTGCACGTCGTATCCCGACCAGCGCGACAGAAACGTCTGCTGCGTGTAGGTTCCATCCATCGCGACTTCACGGCCGTCGAGAACGAACTCGACAGACTCGCCCTCAGGCGGCAGTGCGACCGAACTGGCGACCCATGCAGTGGACATGTTGTTCTCCGGTGATTTTGATCCGCGTGATTCGATATCACGAACCTCGGGCGACGTTGAACTCTGGATCAGGATCATGCATGTGACCGGACGAGGAACACCGTGCGGTAGCGTACACAAATTATTGGTGTGTACTCTGCCGCTGTTACGCCATCATCGCGGTTGCCGGTAGACGATAATCAGACTCAGTCGGAATGCCCTGGCGATACTGCACATCGGAGAGCAGGCGGCTCAATTCGTTCTTCACCACCGCGTAGCACTCGCACGCGCGGCTCTCGAGTCCGGATCGATCAAGCACCGAGATATGGCCTCGGCGGTGCCTGATGACGCCAGCGCGTTGTAGGTTGCCCGCGGCTTCGGTGATGCCTCCGCGACGTACGCCGAGCATGGTGGCGACCAATTCCTGGGTCATGATCAACTCGCGCGAAGACACGCGATCGAGGGTCAGCAACAACCAGCGGCACAGTTGCTGCTCGATGGAATGGTGGCGGTTGCAGGCCGCGGTCTGCGTCATTTGCGTAATCAACGCCTGCGTGTAGCGCAGCAACAAACTTTGCATCAAGCCGCCGCGATTGAATTCGTCTTTCAACAAGCGGCTCTGCAGCCGATAGGCGTGCCCAGCAGTCTGCACCACGGCTGAGCTTGGCGTGGTGTCGCCGCCCATGAATAGCGCGATGCCAACGACGCCTTCGTTGCCCACGCCCGCGGTTTCGGCGGATGCGCCGGACTCCATGACGTAGTGCAGAGATACGATCGCCGTAGTCGGAAAGTAGGCGTGCCGCATCCGTGCACCGGGTTCGTACAGGATTTCACCCAGCGCCATCGGAACGAGTTCCAGGTGCGCAGCCAGGCGCTCGAATTCCGCCGTGGGCAACGCGGCGAGCAAATGGTTTTGATTGGGACTATGAAGCACAGGCAATCTCAGTTCCACAACGTGCGGGTTCAAACTGCGGGCGTGGTTTCCACGCCGATCCCGCGGTAACCAATGAAACGACAGGCCTGATTGAACATTGGCTCCCCGCTTACGCGGAACTGCTGTTGTGAGCCATCGGCGTTAACGCGGCTGAAAGCGAAATCGAGGAACGGCTGGCGAGCGGCAATGCGCCCTTGTAGGTCCTCACGCTGCGCCTCATTCCAGCCGGTCACCTGCGCATCGTTGGCAGCTCCCGCCAACGAGTCGACGCGGATTCCGAGCATTTCCAACACCGGGCCGGAGACTTTGGTGAAATTTCCGTGCTCGTCCTGTTCCCAGTACCAGTCGGAAGCCAGCTCAGTCAAGCTGCGATAAAGGGCTTCACTTTCACGCAGTTCGGCGGTGCGTTCCTGCACCGTCTGTTCCAAGACCGTCGCGTGATTCTCCAGCTTCTTGTACAGCAGGCGTACTTCCAGCATGTTGCGAATGCGTGTCTTCACTTCGAGCAGATCGAACGGCTTGCTGATGAAATCTCTGGCGCCGGCTTGCAACGCGCGCAGCTTGTGGCCAGGCTGAGCGGTGATCACAAGCACCGGCAGATAGCCGTCGGCATCGTTGGTCTTGAGGGCTTCGATCACCTGGAATCCATCCATGCCTGGCATCTGCAAGTCGAGCAAGATCAGGTCATAGCGGTGTTTGCGGTGCAGCGCGCAGACTTCATGCGAATTCATCGTCGAGGCCACGTGGTCGTAGCCGGCCTCACGGAGCATTTGCTCGAGCAGACTGACATTGGCCTCCTGATCATCGACGATCAGGATGCTGGCACAGAGAATGTCGGACTCAACGATTTTCATACGAGTTCCGCTTTAGCTGCGCGGCCGCGTGCGGTCTGGGAAAATTTCAGCGCTGCGTCCAGCGCCTCCATGAACTGGTTGACCTTGATCGGTTTGGTCAGGTAGTTGAAGAATCCGGCATCGAGCGCTCTCGCGACATCATGTGGCACTGCATTGGCGCTGAGTGCGATGATCGGGATGTGCGCCGTCGACGGGTCCGCGCGCAGAATCTTCAGGGCCGCGATCCCGCTGATGCCAGGCAGGTTGATGTCCATGAGAATCACCTCCGGCTGATAGGCTCGCGCAAACTCGATGCCGAGATCGCCGTCCGCCGCGCTGAGCAGGCGCAGGTCGGGGCGGCGCGCAATGAGTTGCTCGACCAGTTCCAGATTGGCCGGATTGTCTTCCACATAGAGAAGGGTGCGCGTCGGCACGCCTTGTGCGGCCTGCGGCTGCGCCAGCACCGCGTGCTCGGCGTCGCGCGCCGCGAACTGGGGCGCTGCCGTCAGCTTCATTTCGATCCAGAACACGCTGCCGACCCCGACCGTACTGTCGACGCCGATGGTTCCTCCCATCAGTTCGACGAGCCGCTTGGTGACCACCAGGCCGATGCCGGTGCCCTCCTCCATACCTGCTTCTTTGCCGAGTCGATTGAACGGTTGAAACAGCTGCGCCAGTTGTTCCGGAGCGAGTCCCACTCCGGTATCGCAGACACTGATGCGAATAGAATCCGCGGGGCTCAAGGAATACTCCACCGAGACCGCGCCGCCCGGCTTGTTGTATTTGATCGCATTGAACAGAAGATTGATGAGGACCTGTTTGACCCGGGTCCGATCTGCCCTGACGAAATACGGGACCTCGAAGCGCGCGAATTTCATTCCGATACCGCGTTTGTGCGCCTGCGGCTCGATCATCGCCCGGCACTCGAGCATGACTTCGGACAACGAAACCGGCTCGCTCGACAGGGTCACTTTGCCCGACTCGATAAGCGTGAGATCGAGCACTTCGTTGATCAGTTCGAGCAGATACCAGCCGGCCTTGAGAATCTGGTCAAGGTTGCGCTTCTGCGAGACCGTAGGCGGCGGCGAACCGGACTCCATGAGCTGGGCGAAGCCAAGCACTGCATTGAGCGGCGTGCGTAACTCATGGCTCATGCCGGAGAGAAAATCCGTCTTCGCGCGGTTCGCTTTTTCGGCCGCAGCCATCGCCTCGTTCAATTCCGATTCGACGCGCTTGCGCACGGAATTGTCTGTGCCAATCAACAAGTAGCCGATAATGTCGCCAAAGTCGTCGCGCAACGCGGTGATCGACACGACCGCGGGAAAACGGCTGCCGTCCTTGCAGATATAGGTCAATTCATAGATGTCTTCGATCCCGCGCGAAGCCTTGAAAGCCAGCGCCTCGAAGCCCGGCGCAATGGTGGTTGCAAGCTCCACGCTCAAATCCTCGGCGCGCGCCCTTACCTCCTGCGGATCATGCATGTCGCTGGGGCTGATCGTGTTGACGACCTCGGCCGCCATGTAGCCCAGCATGCGTTCGGCGCCAACGTTGAATAACTGGATGATGCCGTTCTCGTCAGTGGCGATGATCGAGAAATTCGGACTGGTGAGGATCGCGTTCTGCAAGGCCCCGGTCTTGAGCAAGGCCTGCTGGCGTCTCATCTCGATGCTGCTATCCGCCTTGCCGGTATCGGCGGCGGCAGTGATATCGGTTTCGGTTCCGGGCATGGTCGATTTTCGCGCGTTGTGGACGACAGTCCCTTGGAGGGCTTACGTGGCCACCAGCGAAAGACCGTTATGCCGAACATCATCATGGTCGCTCGCGCTACCTGTCTGTACGGTGCCGAACATATGGCTGAGACCAGCCCAGGCCGGTGCTCACGCGCCTATGCACGCGCCGATCGATGTCGCGTGGAAAGCGAGGAATATTCCTACCTTATCGACGACATCGACGTGCCGCATCGCAAATGCCTTCGCACCAAGTCAGAATTGCTTCCAACCGCCATAACAGCGCTGCACAACTGCAGGCGCGTGACGCCAAATATGCGGCACCAATGATCCAGGCGATCGGCTAGGCATACATCTACCTTATGCGGAAGATGACGAGTGCTGATGTAACTTGTGTCCAGTTTCATATCTGCTTCTTTGCTACAGGTTGATCGGATCGATCACAAAATGCGCGTGCCACAACATTCTGACGCATTGCCGAGGAAGTCGGGCTTAGTCTGGGCACACGATCGACGCTCGTCCGTCCGCTACCGCACAATGTGCCAGCCACTCATTGGCCCCGTGGCGAGATCCATACCGCGCGTCGAACGACTGGGCCTTTGATGAGGCATGTTTGTCGATACCGGACTACTCTGCTTTCGAGCATTTGTGTCCGCTGGCGTACAGAACTGTCGATGCATTGCAGCGTATATCTCTACAAGCCGAAGAAGCATATGAGGAACTGGCGCCTTGACCAGCTTCCTCGGATTGCCCTCATTGCGGCCTGCAGACAAATACGGAGCAGCGACGTGTTGCACAGGACTATATTTCGTTACGCCGCAATGGCTGTTGCAGCAGGCGTCATCTTGGGGTTCGATTGCCCTGTTCTAGCTTTGGAAATTGCACCGTTAAGCGCACAAATGGATGTCGCTCCAACATCGCGCACAGGATATGTCTGGCCGTCCGGTTATCACAGGTCAAGCCATCAGCAGACCTGGGCAGGTGGCGACTACCTTAAAGACCGTCACGCGCATTATCGGGTGACCGATCATTGGGGTCAGGACGGCGACCGCTGGCGCCACGAACGTGGCCGCTCGGACCACGATTGATCCTGGAAACAATTGTCTGAGCCGCTCGCTTACTGATGTGCAGTGTACGCGTGGAAGAGATCATGCCGAATACCCGTTCAAGTTACGCTGACGAAAACCATGGTGGCCTCGAAGGCATCACGGAAGTTCGTCGCCAAAAAAACCTGCTCAAGAAAGGCGCGTTGCAAGACGCCATTTTCAACAGCGCCAACTTCTCCAGCATCGCGACCGATGAACAGGGTGTCATCCAGATTTTCAACGTCGGCGCCGAGCGCATGCTCGGGTATGCGGCATCGGATGTCGTCAATCGGATCACGCCGGCCACGATATCGGATCCGCAGGAATTGATCGCGCGCGCAGCGGCCCTGAGCCTCGAATTGGATACGCCGATTACACCGGGCTTTGAAGCGCTGGTGTTCAAGGCTTCACGTGGCATCGAAGATATTTACGAGCTGACCTATATCCGCAAGGACGGCAGCCGTTTTCCCGCCATCGTCTCGGTCACGGCGCTACGCGACGACAAAGACGAGATCATCGGCTATCTGTTGATTGGCACTGACAACACGGCGCGCAAGCAGGCCGAAGAGGCACTGCTCAAAGCAGGGGCCCTGCAGAGCGCGATTTTCAACAGCGCCAACTTCTCGAGCATCGCCACTGACGCGAAAGGCGTCATTCAGATCTTCAACGTCGGTGCCGAGCGGATGCTCGGCTACACAGCCGTCGAAGTGATGAACAAGATCACGCCAGCCGATATCTCGGATCCGCAAGAATTGATCCTGCGTGCAACCGCTCTTAGCCTGGAACTGGGAACTCCGATCACGCCAGGTTTCGAGGCGCTGGTGTTCAAGGCCTCGCGTGGCATCGAAGACATTTACGAATTGACCTACTTCCGCAAGGATGGCAGCCGCTTTCCCGCCATCGTCTCGGTCACGGCCCTGCGCGATGCGCAGGAAAACATTATCGGTTACCTGTTGATCGGCACCGACAACACGGCGCGCAAACAGGTCGAAGCGGCCCAGGCGCTGCTCGATCAACGCCTGCGCGACCAGCAGTTCTACACTCGATCCCTGATCGAGTCGAATATCGACGCACTGATGACGACCGATCCGCAGGGCATCATCTCGGATGTAAACCGGCAGATGATGGCACTTACCGGGCGCACGCGCGATGAACTGATCGGTGCACCGTGCAGGAACTTCTTTACCGACCCGGTGCGGGCCGACGCTGCGATCAAGCGAGTTCTCACGGAAAACAAGGTCAGCGATTATGAGCTGACCGTTCGCGCCTTGAATGGCGAGGAGACGGTGGTGTCGTACAACGCCGCGACCTTCCACGACCGCGAGCGCAAGCTGCAAGGCGTGTTCGCGGCGGCGCGCGATGTGACCGAGCGCAAACGTTTCGAGCGCGCGCTGCAGGAAAAAAATATAGAGCTCGAGCATGCGAGCCGGATGAAATCGGAATTCCTGGCCACGATGTCGCACGAATTGCGCACGCCACTGAACGCCATCATCGGTTTTTCCGAGGCGCTCAAGGATGGCCTCATCGGCACGATGACCGACACCCAGTACGAATACATCGGCGACATTTTCACCAGCGGGCAGCACCTGCTGTCGCTGATCAATGACATCCTGGATTTGTCGAAGGTCGAAGCCGGCATGATGGTGCTCGAACTGGAGCCTGTTGACTTGCACAGCCTGCTTTCGAACAGCCTGACGATCGTCAGGGAAAAGGCGGCGGCGCAGCGCATCCAGCTCGATCTCGAAACAGGCGATGACCTGGGAGTACCGCAGCTGGACATGCGCAAGACCAAGCAAATTGTCTACAACCTGCTGTCAAACGCCGTGAAATTCAGCGCCAATGGCGGGCGTGTGACCCTCAGTGCGCGGCGCGTGTCGCGCAGTAGCGTGGGCACGCTGCCGGGTACCTGGTCAGTACGCACCTTCCCCATCGCCGAAAGTGAGTACAACGAATTTCTGGAAATCTGCGTCAGCGACAGCGGCATCGGCATTTCAAAGCGGAACATGGAGAAATTATTCCAGCCCTTCACTCAAATCGACAGTAGCCTGGCGCGCAAATTCGAGGGTACCGGCCTCGGTTTGGCGATGGTCAAACAACTGGCGGAACTGCATGGAGGCACCGTCGCCGCGGCCAGCGCAGAGGGCGAAGGTGCACGCTTTGCTGTCTGGTTGCCGCTGCGCACGCCGGTTCACGCGGCGGCTACTGCCCTGCCCACTAGTGTGCACCCTGCGACGGTAGTGGCAGTCGAGCCGAGGGAGCGCAGGGCGCTGGTGATTGAGGACGACGAACGCGCCGCTGACCTCGTGCGCTTGTTGCTCGAAGCGGACGGCTTTACGGTCTTGCACGCCGCGACCGCCGAGGCCGCCCTGCAGTTGGCACCACAGCAAGCTCTCAGCTTGATCACCCTGGATCTGCAGCTACCCGGCATCGACGGCTGGGAGTTTCTCGCACGAATCCGCGAAAGCTCGACCTTGTCCCGCGTGCCGGTGGTAATTATCGCCGCTGCCGCCGACAGCAACCTGGCATTGACGCGTGGAGCCTCCGCCGTATTGCAAAAACCTATTGGCCGTGCGCAATTGAAATTGGCGTTGGGAATCCTGGACCTGCTTCCCGTCGAGGGACAGACCCATACCGTGCTCGTTGTGGACGACGACCCCAAGGCAGTCGAGGTGATTGCCGCGTTCTTGCCGAGCCCGGCCTATGCGGTAACGCGCGCGTATGGCGGCAGCGAGGCGATCGCCCAGGCACAGCACTTGCGTCCGGACTTGATCCTGCTCGACCTGATGATGCCGGAAGTGAGCGGCTTCGATGTCGTGACAGAGCTCCAGCGCAATGTCGATACCGCGCGCATCCCGATATTGGTGGTAACTGCGAAACAAATCACGGCGCTGGACCGTGCCGCGCTCGATCGTAATCCGGGCAAGCAGATCCGTATTGTCGAAAAAGCCGGGTTCGATCGTGTGCGTTTTATCGCCGAGGTACGGCGCGCGTTGTTGCCGCAAGGAGCGTGATCAGATGGCCACTATATTGATAGTTGAAGACAACCCGGCGAACATGAAACTGACTTCGCTGCTGTTGGGCAACGCCGGCCATACGGTGCTGTGCGCAGTCGATGCCGAGACGGGCTTGACCCTGGCGCGCGTCGATCAGCCTGATCTGATCCTGATGGATATCCAACTGCCCGGCATGGATGGCTTGGCGGCAACGGCGTTGCTGAAACAGGATCCGGCCACCGCCGCCATTCCCGTCATTGCACTCACCGCCATGGCGATGAAAGAGGACCGGGAAAAGAGCAAGGTCGCCGGTTGCGACGCGTATATCGCCAAACCGCTGCGCTACAAGGAACTGTATGCGGCGATCGACACTCTACTGGCCAGGGGCAAGCCGGCCAGCGAACATCTCTTGGACCAGGTGCTGACATGAACAATCCGCTTGCCACCATCCTCATCGTCGATGACGAAATCCAGAACCGCAAGCTGCTCGAAGCGCTGCTGCGGCCTGAAGGGTATCTCACCATTACTGCGGCCAGTGGCGCAGAAGCGCTAACCTCGATCGCGCAGCACGCGCCGGACTTGATCTTGCTCGACATCATGATGCCGGGCATGGACGGCTACGAGGTAGCCAGCCTACTCAAAGCCAACCCCGACACCTCGAGCATTCCGGTCATCATGGTGACGGCGCAAGACGACCGCTGCGCCCGACTCGCCAGTCTCACCGCTGGTGCGGAAGACATCTTGACCAAGCCAATCGACCGCGCCGAATTGGGCTTGAGGATGCGCAATCTATTGCGCCTGCGTGCGGCCAGCGAAGAGAGTCTCCTGCAGCAGGTGCCGTGAACAGCACCCCCGCCACCATCCTCATCGTCGACGACGAACTGCAGAACCGCAAACTACTCGAAGTGTTGCTGCAGCCGGAAGGGTATACCGTGCTCAGCGCAGCCAGCGGCGAAGAGGCACTGGCCTCGATCGCGCAGCACGCACCAGACCTGATCTTGCTCGACATCATGATGCCGGGCATTGACGGACACCAGGTAGCCAGCCTGCTCAAGGCCAACCCGGCCACTTCGAATATTCCGATCATCATGTTGACCGCGCAACTCGATCGCAGCGCGCGCGTAGCCGCTCTCAAGGCGGGGGCAGAAGAGTTCTTGACGAAACCGGTCGATCGGGCCGAATTGTGGTTGCGAGTGCGCAACCTGCTGCGTCTGAAAACGCTCGGCGATTTTCTCCAAAACCACAGCTTGATCCTGGAACGCGAAGTTCGAGCGCGCACGGTCGACTTGCAACGCTTCCGCACCGCGATGGACGCGACTACGGATGCAATTTTCCTGGTGAACCGCACCACCATGCGTTTTATCGAGGTCAATGCGACTGCCTGCAACATGCTCGGCTATGCGCGCGAAGAGTTGTTGCAGCTAGGCCCGGCGCACATAGGTGCGACTACGCCCGAAGCGCTGGCGCAGGTATACGACGCCATCATCGCGGGACGTGACACAAGTGAGTTGGCGGAAATCCAGTTGCAGCGCAAGGATGGGTCGCAACTGCTGGTAGAAGGAAATCGACGGGCCCAGCGCTCGGGTGCGGACTGGATCATTGTCGGTATCGTGCGCGACATCACCGAACGCAAACAGGCCGCGCAGAACCTGCGCGAGAGCGAGCGACGCTTCAGCGACCTCTTGCGGAATGTGGAACTGGCGGCGGTGATGCTCGACTGCGAAGCGCGGATCACGTTCTGCAACGATTACCTGCTGCATTTGACCGGTTGGACAAACGAAGAAGTCATCGGCAGAGACTGGTTCGAACTTTTCATTGCGCCTGAAATTGAAGACGACATCAAGACTTTCTTCGCGGCGCTTCTCGCCGACCAGCCCGAAGCATGGCATCGCGAGAATGAAATCCTTACACGTTCGGGCGAGCGTCGGCTCATGCGTTGGAACAATTCGGTGCTGCGCTCCGGCGCCGGCGCTGTGATCGGTACGGCCAGCATCGGCGAAGATATCACCGAGCAGATGCAGGCTGAGATCGGAATCAAACGCCTGAATCGCGTCTACGCAGTGCTGAGCGGCATCAATACTCTGATCGTCCGTGTCCGCGAGCGCACCGAGCTGTTCAAGGAAGCATGCCGGATCGCGGTCGAGCACGGCGGCTTCCGCATGTCCTTGATCGCCCTAGTGGATCGGCACACGAAAAAAATCGTCACTGTGGCCTCCGCGGGCGTCGATGAGGAACTGCTGAGCGCTATCAATCTCCAGCTGTCATCAGACGCAGGAGCATCCACGACGATGGTCGCGCGAGCGATCAGGCAAGCCGAGACCGTGGTTTCCAACGATTCACAAAGCGACCCCCAGGTCTTGTTCGGCAAGCAATACGACGACGCGGGAGTCCGCTCGATCGCCGTACTACCGCTGGTCGTTGCGGGCGAGGCCATAGGTGTCCTCGCTCTCTACGCCAGTGAGGTCGAATTTTTCCAGACGGACGAGTTGAAGCTGTTGGCGGAGTTGACCGGCGACGTGGCCTTCGCGATCGATCACATCGAAAAGCAGGAAAGGCTGGATTATCTTGCCTACTACGACACGCTCACCGGCCTTTCCAACCGCACGCTGTTCCATGAAACCCTCAAGAAGACTTTGGCGCAGGCTTCCGAGAGCGGCTGGCAGGTTGCCTTGCTGTGCATTGACCTGGATCTGTTCAAGAATGTGAACGACACGCTGGGCCACGCGATAGGCGATGAATTGTTGCGCCAGTTCGGGAATCGTCTTGTCCAATGCGTGCGCACTCAGGATACCGTCGGGCGCCTGGGCGGCGACGAGTTCGCATTGATCCTGCTGATGCAGGAAGGCAAGGACGTCGCGGTTCTCATCGCCAACAAGATTCGCGACGCGCTGAGTGAACCCTTTGAGCTCAGAGGCCATCACGTGGCGGTGACTGCGAGCATCGGCATTACGGTCCACCCGGACGATGCATACGACCCCGAAACCTTGATGAAGTACGCGGACACCGCGATGTATCGAGCCAAACAGGCCGGCCGCGACACGTTCCGTTTTTTCACGGCGCAGATGAATACAGAGGTGCTGGCACGGCTCGAGTTGGAAACGGCCTTGCGCAAGGCGGTCTCGAATGACGAATTCGTTTTGTACTACCAGCCCAAGGTGCAACTGCGCAGCGGCCACATCGATGGCTTCGAGGCCCTGCTGCGCTGGCAGCGGCCAGGACACGGCCTGGTAATGCCAGAGGATTTTGTCCGGACCTTGGAAGACATTGGACTCATTGCACGTGTGGGCAGTTGGGTCATTGCCTCGGTATGCAAGCAAATTGCGCTATGGATGCACTCGACTGTCGATCCCGTGCAGGTGTCGGTGAATGTCTCCGGCCGCCAATTCGTCGAAGGCGATCTGGAGGGCGATGTCCTCAAAGCGCTTGCCGACAATGGCATTGCGGCCGGTCAGCTTGAATTGGAATTGACCGAAAGTTCGCTGATGTCGAATACGGAACGCACTGTCGTCATCCTGCAAAACCTGAAGAAACGCGGCGTGCAGATTTCCATCGATGATTTCGGCACCGGCTATTCGAGTCTGGCCTACTTGCGCCGTTTCCCGATCGACAAATTGAAAATCGACATAGCTTTTATTCGCGATGTCACGAGCAACCCTGACGCTGCCTCGATAGTGCGGGCCATTGTCCAAATGGGTCACAGTCTGAAATTGGAGGTGATCGCGGAAGGCGTGGAAACTGCAGCGCAACTTGCGTACCTGCGGCGTAGTGGCTGCGATCAAATCCAGGGTTATTATTTCAGCCCGCCGCTGCCTGCGCTTGAAGCAGAACAAATGCTGCGCGAAGAAAAGTGCTTGCCGGCACAGGAAGGCGAGCCCCAGGCGCCGCTCAACACACTGCTGCTGGTGGACGACGAGACCCACATTTTGGCCACGTTGCAGCGCATGTTCCGCCAGGACGGCTACAACATTCTGTGCGCAGGCTCGGCCGCCGAGGGGTTTGAATTGCTGGCTTTGCATGAGGTGCACGTCATTCTGTGTGACCAGCGCATGCCCGTGATGAGTGGTACGGATTTCCTCGACCGGGTCAAGGAGATGTACCCCGACACGCTGCGTATTATCTTGTCCGGATACACAGAGCTGGCATCGATCATGGATGCAATCAACCGCGGAGCGATATATCGCTTTTATACCAAGCCGTGGGACAACAAGGTCTTGCGGGAAAATATACGCGCGGCGTTCCACCACTATTGGCTGTTGCGCGCGGACTCGGAAGAAGTCGCGTCAACAGCCTCTCACTTGTCTAAACGTCAAACCGTTTCAGGGACACCAACCCGCCGCGGTGATTACCTTACGCAAACAACTCGCGAGTCCAGAAATTAGCCGGTTCGTTCACTGCTATGCACGCTACCGTACAGTAAATCGCGCGCAAACAAGATATATCTGACCCTCAAGTTTAAGAGGGCCAAGCAGATGAAACGTATACTTTCCACGGCAGCATTGAGTCTTTCTCTTTTCGCCACCACGGCCGCTATCGCAGGCGAAGGCTATGTGACGACCGATGTCAGCTTGCGCGCAGGACCGGATTCAAGCTATCCGGATGTCGGCTTGTTGTACGCCGGCACGACCGTCGCGATCGAAGGTTGCGTCAATGGCTGGTCCTGGTGTGACGTAGTCACTGGGGACTCGCGTGGTTGGCTGCCCGCGAACTACTTGCAGCAGGAATATCAGGGCCAACGCGTTCTCGTACCGGAGTATGGCGTACGCATAGGCATCCCGATCGTGGCCTTCGTGTTCGGTGCGTATTGGGATAGCCACTATCGCCACCGCTCCTGGTATGGCGAACGCGAGCACTGGAGTCAGGTGAGACCGAATTACCAAACGGTGGTTGTGCAGGGCGATGCCTACAGGCGATCACATGACGTTTCATACGGAACTTCGCAAACTCAGTCGCGTACATCGCAGACAGCGAACGTCCGTACGGTTGATGAATCGAGGCGCTCCGCGGTGGTCACGGAACAACCCTCTCATCACGATAGACATGCGAATACGACGACCACCGCTCAGCATACCGTCACAACGGAAAGTCGGGAGTCGCAGAAATATGCCCACCACGCCAAGCCAGTCGAACACCACAGCGTAGAGTCGAAGGCGATGGCGCAACAGCATTCAGTCGCAACACAAACCCGACCGCAGGAAAGCCATGCGAACCACGCCAAGCAGATTGAGCGCAACACCGTGCAAACCCAGGAAGCGCCCAAGCCAATGCACGAGCACAAGGCGGCACAGCCCAAGGTAATCGCCGAACACAAGGTGGCGCAGCCAAAGACATCGAAGAAAGACACGTCAGCAAAGTCGCGGTCTGAGCATCAAGGTAACAAAGATCCAGATCAGCACTGATGCCAATGCGTATTCTGCTCTCCGGAGCAATTGCGTTACCGATCCGGCGCGGGCTCAGGCTCGCGCTCGTCGGTGCGGTAGTCCTGTCGGGCGTTTCGCCGTTGGCGATTGCGTTTCCGCCATCAGACGGTGATCTGGATTCGACCTTCGGCGCCACCGGGCCGGGATATACCGTTGTCGACTTCGGCAGCGGCGCCGACGGCAATCAGGATGGTGCGCATAGACTGCTGCGCCAGCCTGACGGGAAATTCGTCGCGGTCGGCAGCGTCGACAACGGCTCCGGCAACCAGGTCATCGGTCTCGCGCGCGTCCTCAATAACGGTCTACTCGATACTTCATTCGGCGATGCGGCAACTCCGGGCCGGTTCAAGACGGGCGGCGGCGTCTACGACCGGACCGGCAGCGGCGTAGCGTTGTTGCCGAGCGGGCAGCTCGTGGTGGCAGGCACGATTTTCTATGCGCCGCCAACGCGCGGAGAACTCTTCTTTCCAATCAACAACGCTCCCAACGCCACGGAGACGTATATCCAGTGGCTGGACGGATCGGCGTTCAACGACATTCTGGCGCTTGCCGATGGCCGGCTGCTCGTGGGCGGCGCGGTGCCGGGCATATCTTCCACGCACGACTTCGCTCTGATCCTGTATGACGGCGCGGGCGGTTTTGTCGAATCACTCGCCGTTCCATTCAACGCCGGCGGATCCAATGACGATCAAGTGCAGCGCATTGCCTTCATGCCAGCCGCCAATGCGGTGAGCGGCCGGATTGGCTACGTCTATGCGATCGGTTCGGTGGCTTTGCCCAACTACGCGAGCGGGCATCCGAACATCGAGTGCGGAATCGTCAAGGCGGGGCTCTATTCGACGGCGCCGAGGCTGCGCCTGGAAACAAGCTTCGGCACTGCGAGCAGCGGCAAACTCGTGCTTAATGTTAACGCGGGGTGGCTGGCTTTCTACACGAATGGCATCGACGGCAATGCGTATTGCCGCGGGGTTTCCGTACGCAAGGATGGCGGATTGTTGATTGCCGGGGAGCGCTACTACTTCGGCTACGACAATAATCACGCGACCGCGGACAACAGCGTGGGTTTCGCCGCGAAGCTCGACGCCAACGGCGTTGCCGATGCGACGTTTCAAAACGGCTTCAGCAGCGGCGGCTTCACATTTTACTGGCGCTATTTCATCAACACCGCAAGTGCGCTGTACCAGGGCCTATGGTTTTCCTTGATCCAGAGCGACGGGTTGCCGCTGTTCGGCGGACTGACCGAGGTCGATTGCAATTCCGGTGGTTCCTCGGATCCACGCAATCGCACGTCGGTATTGCGGACCACGTCGTCGGGCTCCGAAGACGCAACGTATTCGCCCTACTTCTGCGATTCGCCGAGACCGGCCGCGGACAACGGCTTTGACGTCGCATTGGACGGCGTGCTCGATGGCGGCCGCGTCGTCACCATCGGCAACGTATTCAGTACTCTGAATCCAGGAAGCGCGACGGACTTTGTTTTCATGCGCCACTACAGCGACCTCATTTTCACCGATAACCTTGAATCGGGATATTGACCAGCGCTGATCAAGACATCCGCCCGGCTATCGGCGACTTCAACATGACTGACGCCGGTCCGTTATTCACACTCTCTGGAGATTGTCATGCGTACGCTTGCCTTGTTTGTGATATCCATGGCCCTGACCTCTGCGTCCGTTGCGCTTCGCGCGCAGGACGTCGAGACGGACTGCGATGGTTGCAAGGATCATCAGATGCTTGCACGGTATCCTGGGTCGATATTGTTCGGCGCGGATCAAAAGGGATTTGAAGAAGCCGCGCTGCCAATCGGCCCGGTCATCCAGGGCGATGCCGGCGAGGCGTTGGCTCCGAAGGCACTAAATCTCACCGGCAAGCGCACGCGCCTGTTTTACGTCGCGTCGCCGGAGCGCAGTGCGCTCGAGGTGTTCGCCAATTACAAGGAGGCCCTGGCTAAGGCGGGCACGAGTGTGGTCTGGACATGTTCGGACACGGAATGCGGCGCCGACTTTTCGAACAAGGCGATCGAACTCATGCATCTGAGCCTGTCCAATACTCCCGAGGCCTCGCTCGGCTTCACGCTCTCCGAACGTCCTCGCTATGTGCTCGCCAAGCTGACTCGTCCGCAGGGCGACGTGCATGTCATGGTGATGGCGGCGGATTTGACCGACAAGCATCGCCCCGCTGTCTATGTGATGCTGATCGAAAGCAAGCCGATGGACACTGGCATGGTGACGATCGCCGCCAACGCGCTCGACCAAAACATCACGAGCACCGGCAAAGCGGTGATCTACGGCATCACGTTCGATTTCGACAAGTCCGACATCAGGCCGGAATCGAAACCGCAGCTCGACCAGATCGCCAAGCTGATGAGCGATCACGCGGACCTGAAACTTGCGATCACCGGGCACACCGACAATCAAGGCGCCGCGGACTACAACCAGAAGTTGTCGCAGCGTCGCGCCGAAGCGATTGTCACAGCGTTGGTCGGCAGCTACGCCGTCACGCCGAATCGCCTCAGTGCACAGGGGATGGGCGCAGCATCGCCGGTCGCAAATAACGACACCGACGAAGGACGTGCCAAGAATCGCCGCGTTGAGTTGGTCAAGCAGTAGGCCCTTCGATATTTCCGGGGGCGTGCCGGCGCCCCTGCCCTGTTTCTGCTCGCGGCGTTATCGCCACGGGTCCGCTGCGGACCACTCTTTCGCAGGTTTATACACTACGTTGTCGCTGGTCATCGGACAATTGCCGGCGCCGGAAATTGCTCCTGCATTTTCGGCATACCGGCCATCCATGGCCATCGCCGGGAATTGCTCCTGCATTCCCGGCATACCGGCCATCCATGGCCATAAAAAAAGGCGCCCGTAGGCGCCGTGTTCAAAAATTGACAAAGTTGTTACTTGTTCGCTTAGTGCTTTTCGTGATCTTCCTGGTTGTCACGATCATGCAAGTGCTTGTAATGGCCGACGACCCATTCATGGCGCTCGTAGGGTTGTTCCGTATCGAGATCCATCTCGACGCCGCCAGTCCTGACAAAGGCCTGGCTTTCGACCGGCAGCGTTGCACCGGACTGCCACGGACCCGCGCTGTTGACTTGCCAATAGTACGTCTTGGTCTCCGGCGCGAAATAGATCTGATGATCGCCGTAATAGACATAGTGATGGTTGGTCGTTTTTTGGATCGTTGTTACCGTCGTATCGGTTTCGGCGATCGCCGGCATGGCGCTCGCGATTCCGATTGCAAGCGCTGTGGCTGCGACGAGGTTTCGATTGATATTCATGAATTTCTCCGTCAATACGTTGGAAGTGAGCTATCCGCTGTTCCTCGCATAACAGTGCCCGCGCCATATTTTTGTAGGTGCGGTTCCCGGTTAGTTGCGCGGAAGTACGGGTCGATGGAGCCATAGCGAGCGCTCAAACATCCTGATGTGCCTTTGCCATCGAAACGAATCAGGTTGTTGCCGCCGAGCATGAGCCTTTTGCACGGCTTTGTATGTGCGGTGTCGGGCATACGAAGCAGATGTGTGCGAGCAGCTGTGAGGAGCAGTTAAATACCGGACGAAGCCGTTACACTGCAGGTCGGAACCGAAATTGTTGGACTGGACCGCAGCATGAGATCAGCGCAGCTACTAAATTCGGTCGGTCTCGTTCTCAGCATGATCGGCGTGTTGGTCATTTTCCGCTTTGGTCCGCCTATGCCGGATTTGGAACACGGAGTTGGATTGGGCCTTGATGAGGGTACTCGTCTTGCTGATGGACGTACCGTGGCCGAGCACAACATGGATAGGCTGCGACTTAGAACACGCCACTCGCGCATGTCTCAGGCTGGGCTGCTACTGGTTTTTGCCGGGTTTTCGTTGCAGCTGTGGGCTACCTGGAGTTAGTCAAATTTCACCTCCACTGCACGATCGAACTCTCACAGGCGAGCCGCGCATGCGCTAATTTCGGATTTTGACCCTGCTTCGTGGGAGCTTCGGATCTCATGCGCGACGCGCTATGTACGCTGGCGTACCGCACTGGCTCAGCAGCGCGCGTAAGCTGCCCCGGCGGCAGAACCATGCTCGCATATCTGCCGGCATCGGATTGCCGCGGAGCCTCAAGATAAAAACGTCGTGGCACCCAATGCTATCCCTACGAGGAACTTTTATGCACAGCCAGTCCAAGAATCTAATAGCGCTCGTCTTTGCCACAATTTTGTTGCAAGCGTGCAATCAGCAAACAGATCCGGCTGCCAAGGCGCAGACAGACGCCGTCAAGATCCAGGCTGACGTTGCCAAGGCGGAAGCCGATGGTCAGAAAAAGATAGTCGACGCACAAGCAAAACTCGATCAGGTTGTTGCGCAGAACAACAAGGACCTGGTCGGTGTGCAAGCGGACGCGCAAAAGGATGCGGTTAGCAATCCAAACGCGCCAACGGCAGCGGCCAGCGCCGACATTGCCAAGGCGCACACCAACGCCGAAATCAAGATTGCCGACGCTCAGTACGACGTTGACAAGGCGAAAGCAGCAGCAGCCGAACAAGTCGCGGATGCGCGTTGCCAAAGCCAACTCGGCGATGCGAACAAGGCGTGTGTGACGAACGCGAAGACCACCTATGAGTCAGCGCTGGCAATGGCGAAAGCCAAGAACGACGCGGTGCACGCCGCCCACCAATAATAGTCGGGTTCGCGGTAAGCAGCGGCGCGCCAGGGTGCTGGCATCGCCGGCAGGGACGATCAATTTCAATGAAGACCCAGGAGATTTTTATGCGCATTTTCGCTCTATTGATGCTTGGTGTTCTCGCCGCAAGTGCTGGCTGCATGAGCGATGTGAAATCATCCAATGACGCAAAAACTTTCACCTACGATTGTTCGGGCCTCGGCAAAGGCTGGGGAGATTGCAATGAAAAAGCGGACGCCCAATGCGGAGCTCACAACTACGCAATCGTGTCGCAGAATGGAGAATCGGAACACACGGGAACCAGCGGCAACACGGAAATGAAGCGCACTTTGGTGGTTTCATGCAAGCACTGACGGCAGAACAGCCGCTATGTTCGTTGCCGTACAGAAGTGATGTCCATCTATTATTTACGATCCGCTGCGGCCTCAAAGTCCGCAAGTTGCAAAATTTGCCGCGCGTGAGCGCCGCATAATGAGGAGCGGAATACGGCCAGGATGGCTGTGCTACAGGGACAAGTGGCAAAACGCAACAGCGCCGATCCAATGCATTTGGCTCGGCGCTTTTTTTTTGCCCTAAGCATGACCACGCCGATGCGGTGCACTGCGGCTTAGCAACCGCGGGTGTTGTGACTACGCAACGCTGCGACCGCAAACAGGCACGCGCCGAGCCAGACCACGCCTGCAAGGAACCCGGCGGTCACGTCGGAAAGATAGTGCACGCCCAGATAAATGCGGCTGAAGCAAATCAACGCGATGAGCAGCGCCGCCAAGGCTATCGCCAGCACATGTACGCGCCCAGCGCGAACCTGCCAGACCACGATGGCCGCGAGCGTGCCGAAGAACACGGTGGACCCCATCGCGTGGCCGCTCGGAAAACTGTAACTGGTCAGCGTCTGTATCGGGTCGTCGAAAATCGGACGATCGCGGTGTACGAGCTGTTTGATGATGACATTGAGCAGCGCCCCGCCGGCTACCGCGAGCGCGAGCAAGAGCAGCGGATAGTGTTGCCGTTTCCAGAGCAGGAAGATCGCCGTCACCGACGCCATCGCCATCACCGTCGAGGGCGCGCCGAGGTTACTGACGAAAAGCATCAGCGCAGTCAGCGCGGGCGTCGCACGCGCATGCAACCAGGTGGCGACATCCAGGTCGATCGTTCCGAGCGGCGCATCTTTGTTCACGACGTCTTCGGCGAGCGCGCCGAAAAGCCAGGCAGCGCCGATCAGCACGAACGCGCCCAATGCGAGACGCAGCAGGAAAGCTCGTCGCGGCGTTCGCTGCAGCGCGTGCGCCGTCGCTGCCAGACTCATATCTCGCGCGTCATCCCGGGTTGCGCCAGAGTGACGCTGGTGCCGAAGCGCTCGTGCAATTGCGTCGCCAGCGTTGTGCGCGCCGGATTTTCGCCATGCACGAGCGCCACGGGCGGATGATTCGGGCTGGCTCCGTACCAATCGAGCAGCCCTTGCTGATCCGCGTGTGCGGAAAGACCGCCGACGGTATGAATCTGCGCGCGCACCGGAATCTCGGCGCCGAACAGCTTCACCCGTTTGAGGCCATTGACCAGCAGGCGTCCGAGCGTGCCGTCGGCCTGGTAGCCGACAAACAGTACGTGCGCGCTCGGATCGGACAGATTGTGCGCCAGATGGTGGCGCACGCGGCCTCCGTTGGCCATGCCGGAACCGGCAATGATGATCGCACCGCCGCGTACATTGTTGATGGCCTTGCTGTCATCGACACTTGCGCTGACCTGCAGATTCGGCAGTGCGAACGGCTTGATCCGTCCGGCCCACACTTTCGCGGCATCGGCATCGAACAGTTCCGGGTGACTGTCGTATACGGCCATCACCTTGGCAGCCATCGGGCTGTCGAGAAATATCTTCCACGCCGCCAAGTTCCAGTCGTCGAAGTGTCCGGCGAACCAGTACATGAGTTCCTGGCTGCGGCCGACCGCAAACGCGGGGATCACGACGTTGCCGCCGTCCGTGCGCGCTTTCTCGAAAATCGCGCCAAGCTCGGCGACCGTTGCCGTCCGATCCTTATGGTTGCGGTCGCCGTAGGTCGATTCCATCAGGATCAGGTCGGCGGCCGGCGGCAGCACGGGATCGCGCAGGATCGGCGTACCTTTCATGCCAATGTCACCGGAAAAAATCAGCGTGCGCGGTGTCGCCTCGTTCGCGCGCAATTCGACGATGCTCGATCCAAGGATGTGTCCGGCGTCCAGCAAGCGCAGCGTCACGCCGGGCAGAATTTCGTTGGCATCGTCGTACGGCAGCCGATGCAGCAGCTTCTGCGTCGCGCTCACATCCTCGCGGGTATACAGCGGCTGCGCAGCGGGTGCGTCCGCCGCGCGCACGCGATTGGCTCGATCCGCCGCGCTCTCCGCCAATGATGCCGCGTCCAGCAACATGATCGGCAACAGGTCGCAGGTCGCGGCCTGCGCAAAGATCGGGCCCTTGAAGCCGCGCTTGACCAGCAACGGTACCCGACCGATGTGATCGATGTGCGCGTGGCTCAGCACCAGCGCATCGATGCTCGCCGGATCGAACGCGAATGCTTCGTGGTTGCGCGCCTCCGCTTCGCGACTGCCCTGGACCATGCCGCAGTCCAGCAGGATACGCTTGCCCGCGGCCTCGAGCAGGTGACAGGATCCGGTGACTTCACCGCCGGCCGCACCGTTGAAAGTGATGCGCATCGTCATTCCAATATGACAGGAAGCCGCGATGGTAACAGCAGCGAATGGTGCGCTGGCTGCTATGTACGCTACCGAACAGAGACGCGGCAAGCAGTGACGGATGATTGTTGGCTGCGCCAAAGCGAGTCGTGCAATGTTGTCCAGGCTTCAGTTAGGCGATCCTATCTTATTGATTGGGGAAGCAATTCCATGAGCGATTTGACCGGCTCCGCCACTTGTTTCCGACAGATCGTGCTGGCAAACCTGGCTCTTGTCATAGCTCTCCTGGTTTCCAGTCAGGTATTTGCAGCAGTGGCCCCGCCGCTGGGTACCGCGCAGAGCTTCGCCGTTCTCGGCGCAACCCCGAATGTGAGCAATACCGGCCCGACGGTGGTGACCGGTGATCTAGGTGTATCGCCTGCCGCCGCGGTTGTCGGCTTTCCCCCAGGAACCGTGATCGGAACGATACACGCGGCGGACGCCACCGCGGCCAGTGCTCAAAGCTCCAACACGACCGCGTACGGCGTTCTCGCCGGCGAGGCGTGTGATACCAGTTTCGGTGTTCCGACCGATCTGGCGGGAATGACCCTCGCTCCGGGTGTCTATTGTTTTGCGTCTTCAGCCGCGAATACGGGATTGCTCCAGCTCGACGCCCAGGGCAACGCCAATGCCGTGTGGGTTTTCCAGATCGCGACCACGCTGATCACCGGATCCGCCTCGACCGTCACTGTCATCAATGGCGGTCAAGCGTGCAATGTGTTCTGGCAGGTGGGCAGTTCTGCGACTCTCGGCACAACCACGACGTTCGTGGGCAACATCCTCGCGCTCACGAGCGTCACGTTGCAGACCGGCACATCCCTGTCCGGTAGGGTCCTGGCGCAAACCGGTACCGTGACGCTGGCCAGCAACGCGGTCTCCGTGTGTGGCCTCGCAGGCTCCGTGACGCCTACAACGCTCACCACCCAAGCTTCCGCCGCGGTGCAGTTGGGCGGGCTCATTCATGACACCGCAACCCTCAGCGGCGGAGTAGCTCCCACCGGCACGATCACGTTTCAGTTGTTCGGACCCAACGACGCCACATGCACTGCGGCAGCGGCATTTACGTCAACGGTGACGGTGGCCGGCAATGGCAGCTATGCGTCCGCTGATTTCACGCCTGTATTGGCGGGCATTTATCGATGGATTGCGGCCTACAGTGGCGATGCCGCCAACGCTGCTTCGGCAACTGCCTGCAACGACGCGAATGAAAGCGTGACGGTCTCCGCCACTGCCGCTCAAATCGCTGTCACCCCTACACTCTCCGAGTGGGAGATGTTTTTGCTTGCCGGACTCGTCGTTGTTGCGGGCTTCACAGTAATGCGCAGGCCAGCGGGCTAGACGCCGCACGTGCCCTGATCGAACGGCACTTTGGACCGGCCAAACGCTTCCCAACCGGTCATTCGCCCGACGAAATTTTTGGAATGACGGTCTGCTCCTGTGCCGGGTAAGCGGCGAGCTTGTCGCGCAGGAATGCCGCTGTGGCGATGGTTCGGCCATCAGCGAACTTGATCTGGTATGCGCCTCCCGTCATCGACGAGCCGGTCGCACAGTAAACGATGAAATCTTCGGCTGTTTTGACGCGGCCGCTGGCATAGTGCAGTTTCACACGCAGGTGATCTGCGGCCCGCTGCGCGTCGTATTCGCTGCCATTGCGAATGAATCGCGCACCGTGCAGGTCGGCGATCGAACTGATCAGGTATTCGATCTTGCGTTGTTCGATGTCTTGCTGGCTGAAAGCCGGCGCGACCAGAAATCCGAGTAGAAAGAAAATACCGAGCGCCCTACTCATGCGCGGTATCGTTCGGCTAGGTGTGGTGCTCAACATGAATTATTCCCCGGCACGCGACGCATATGATGATAAAAAAAGCATGCTGCCCTACAGCAGACCTTCGATTGGCAGCAGCCGCATGATGAATACCTGCAGGCGACGATTCCCGGACACGCCGGGGTCGCTGTGCTCGCTCATTGCGCGCCCGTCTTCGCTCCATTGCCACGACATCTTCGCTTCGCCGGATTTCGACTCTGGCGATTCCAGTGTTACGCGAAATGCGTTGCCGGGCAGAACCGCGGTGTCGAAAAATTCCCTTACTGCTTGCGCGAGCTGCGCGGAGTCGACGATCAGGCCCATCTCGGTGTTGAGCAGCTTGGAGCGCTGATCCATGTTGAGCGAGCCGATGAACACATACTGACGATCCACGACCAGAGCTTTCGCATGCAGGCTGACCCCGGACGAGGTACCGCCCGCAGTTGCTGGTTGTGCCGCTCCAGGCGCCGGACGCAACTCATGCAGTTGCACGCCAGCCTCAAGCAGTTGACGCCGGTAGTGTGCATACCCGGAATGCACCGCGGGTTCATCGGTCGATGCAAGCGAGTTGGTAAGTACCTGCGTGCTCACGCCGCGTTGCACGATCTCGGTCAGAAAGCGTGTCCCCGCATCTCCCGGAACGAAATACGGCGAGATCATGATCACGTCACTTTGCGCCGCTTCGACCATGGCCTTGAGCTTCGGGCCGATGCTAAAAGCACGCACATTGGCGTGCGCGTCGATCTTTTCGGGCTCATCGGCAACCAGCATGGCCGGACCCCAGAACCACTCGCCGCGGCGATCCGCCGTCGGTCCGCCGGGAATCTCATCCAGCGCCGCCTGCGCGTAGTCGGATTGCGCAAAAGCGCGCGCGTCACGGGCCAAGGCGACCCGCAGTGCCGCCAGATCGGCATGCGTATCACGCTTGTTGTCAAACGCGGTGACCGGATAGGCGGCGTCACAATTCCAATAGTCGTCGAAGACACGCGACGCCTCCACCACGACCGGACCGATCGCCACGAGATCCAGATCGCGGAAGTTGGTGTCGTCGCCGGCGTCGAAATAGCCGTCGCCGATATTGCGCCCGCCGATGATCGCCACAGAATTGTCGGCAATGAAGGACTTGTTGTGCATGCGCCGATTCAGGCGTCGGCCTTCCAGCATGAATTGTCCAATCCTCGACAGCGTGGATGCCTCACGCGTGCGAAACGGATTGAACAGGCGTACTTCGATATTCTCGTGTGCATCGAGCGCGTCGAGCATTTGCCCTTCATCTTTCAGACTGACGTCGTCGAGCAGCATGCGCACGCGCACGCCGCGATCGGCCGCTGCCAGCAGGCGCTGCGCTAGGAGTCGCCCGGTCGCGTCGTTCTGAAAGATGTAGTACTGCAGATCGATTGATTGCTTGGCGTGATCGGCCAGGGCGACCCGGCTCATCAACGCGTTGGTGCTTCGAGCGAGCAGTCGGAATCCGGACTGCTCGCCGCGTCGGCTCAACTCGCCGGCGATATAACGTGCCGATGGTGTATCGGTCGCCGGCGGCAGCGCGCTCGAGGGGTGCTTGGCGAAGTCTGAGCGCAGCGAAGAGCAAGCGGACATCGCGGCAGCGACCGCAACCACGATGACCAGGCGAGCGAAAATTTTCAAATACACGGAGACCGGCCGCATGGAGATACAACGCGCGAACACGACCAGGTCATTGCTGACCGGCTCGTGCATCCCGCGAAGCCACCCGAGCGTTTCAGATGCGTCCCATCACCAACAGCACGATGATGATGATCACCACAAGACCCAAACCTCCGCTGGGACCGTAGCCCCAGCTGCGGCTATGCGGCCACGTCGGGAGCACACCGAGCAGGAGCAACACGAGGACGACTAATAGAATTGTGCCTAATGACATACGCTTCTCCTTGAAAACTCTCCACGGCTCATGCCGCGCCCCGCTCGATTTGGCTCACGTGCTCGTTTGCACTGGAGCCGATTCGCGCGAGCGGCCTCACTGTTAATGGAAGTTGCCCAAGCCAGGGAACAACCCGAGCAGCCCGATTACGATCAGGTAAATAGCCACGATGTAGTTCAGCAATCGCGGCACCATCAGGATCAATATCCCGGCGATCAATGAAACCAATGGAGCCAGACTCAATGTCATTTGCATAAAAGTATCCTTTATCCGTCGGGTGTGACCTTTTCGGCGGCGAAAATGCTATTCGCGGTTACCACCACTATCCTTCTTGTCAGCATCCTTGCTCTCGTCCTTCTTGTTGTCCTTGGCCTTCTTCGGCGCAGGTGGCGAAGTGTGCTGCGGCGGCGATGGCGACACGGACTGCTTGTGGTCGACTGGTGCCGCCTTTGTTTCCTGCTGTGATGCCGGCTCGGCCTTGCGTTCGACCGGCGATGCCTTGCGTTCCTGCATCGGCACGGCACGCTCGCGTTCGACGGGCGCCGCTTTGTGTTCCGGCTGTGGTATCGGCTCGGCACGCTTGCGTTCGACCGGTGGCGCTTTGGGTTCCGGCTGTGGTGTCGGCTCGGCACGCTTGCGTTCGACCGGTGTCGCTTTGGGTTCCGGCTGTGGTGTCGGCTCGGCGCGCTTGCGTTCGACCGGTGTCGCTTTGGGTTCCGGCTGTGGTGTCGGCTCGGCGCGCTTTTGTTCGACCGGCGCCGCCTTGCGTTCCGCTGTCGGCTCGGCACGCTTGCGTTCCTGCCGCGCCGGTTGTGGCGTGGGCACGCTTGAGCGCTTCTGATCGGTCGCACTCGCATTCTTTGGTTGCGCTACCGCGGTACCTTCAGGCGCAGCCTTGGGTTCAAGCGCTGGCGCGGCATGAGCCGGCCCGGCAGCGCGTGCATTTGCCGCGCCGGCCTGTGGTCCGAGCACGCGTACATTTCGCGTTGCAGATGCCGCGTTTGTACGCGACTGCAATGCAGCGATCGCACTGGGCGTCAGTGGGCGTCCGGGTGCGCGCTGCAATTCTTGCTGGCGCGCGGCGAATGGAACCGGTTTCGGCGGCGGCGCGGTTCGCGCGACAACCTTGCGCTCGAGCACAGCATTCGAAGGCGCTGCCTTCGCGACGGGCGCGTTGCCGATCACGCTACGTGCGCTGGGTGCTACGGCGGCCACGCGCGTGACCTGGGCGCTCGCTACCTGCTTGCTGTCCATCCTGATGGCAGCAGCACGCACCGGCTGGGCACTTGCGAACACGTTGCCGGGCACTGCAGTAACTGCGCCCGGAATCACGCGGTTGACGTAGCTCGTCTGCGCAAGCGGCTGCCCGCTCGAATAGTTATTGTATACATTTGTAATAGTAGTATTGTTTATCGTGGTATTGGTCACGTTGACGCGCGTGAAGTAGTCGCGACTGGTATGGTAGGAAGGCTCGTAGATTTCACGTGCACCCAGCGGAAACCAGCCGATCGGCCCGGCACCACCGACGGAAACCCCAACGCTGAAACCACCGCCACCGATAAAGGCAACCAGTGCCGGCGCATACACGGCCTGCTCGCCGCGCGGCCCGGGCACCCAGCCCCAGCGGTTGTCGATGGATACCCAGCGTCCGTAATGGGAAGGCGCGAAGCCCCAAGGCGCATTGTCGACCCATGTCCAGCCCCAGGGATCCTGCCAGATCCAGTGGCCATCGCTGTACGGCGCCCAATTGGACTCGACATGGCTGGGGTACCACACGTGCCCGTAGTCGCCATGTGCGCTCCAGCTGCCATATTCGTCGAGATCGGAGGCGCCTACGACGTCGTTGCCGACGTATTGTGTGGACACACGGCGCTCGGCGCGCAGGTCACGCTCAGCGCTGAAACGGTCGAAATCGTCCGGCGGAGAAGCGTTCAGTTGTTCGGCGTCGCGCAGGCTCGTATCGTGGAAACGAATGCGATCACCCTCCTGCAGTGGATAGGTGGCGTTCTCTCCAAGCGCTTGCGCGCTGCCATGCGCCACGACGACGGTAGTGTGCTGACCGTCCGCATCGACCTGGATCCGATATTGGCCGGCTTGTGACAGTGTTACGGCCATCGTCGGCGTATCGACCTCGTAGGTCTGGCCTTGGGGAAGCTGCCGGAGGCTCACGTTGAGCGTGCCTTGGGTGATCTCGACTTGCGTCGTCTGGTCGTCCAGATTCACGAGTTCGAAGCTCGTATTCGCGTCAAGTCGCAGCGCGGAGCCACCGACTTCGAGTTCGGCGCGGCCGTCCCTGTCGGTCCAAAGGCGATCACCGCTGACAAACGGCCGATTGACTACGGTGTCGACCCATTCGTTTTCGCCGGCTGGCGAGAAACTGGTCACACCGTGGGTGTAGCTCAATCGCGCGGCGCGATCCGGAGGATCGTCATTGTTCGCCCAGGCGTTGGCGACGCCGAAAATCGCGAATGCCACACCCAGTGTGGTGACGGAGAATCGAAATTGCAAAGACATGGCGATCACCTATTTACGTAACCTGTGTTGCCGGCACGACATCAGGACACGAGATGTCCGGATCCGCGCGGGACCAATTGTTGCGAACCTAGTTTTTTGAGCGCACGGATATCAGCAACCCGCCGATGACGATGGCGCCAATGCCCGCCCAGATCGGAATATTGACGGTTTCCTTGTCCTTGACCGAAAACTCGATCGGGCCCAGCTTGGTCTCATGCGTCTCTTTGGTGTAGGTGAATCCGCCGTACGCCAGCGCTAAGGCCCCAGCGACGATAAACATGATTGCCAATAGCTTCTTTGCGTCCATTCGCTCTCTCCCAGTAATGAACCGATTCGTCCAGGTATTCGACTGGACTAGCAACGCGAGTGCATTGTCGGCATCAGCATGAACGTTACGCCACCGCAGGCTATTTATCGGTGCGCTAGCGTACCTACCGGTGTTCCGTCACGCGGCCAACATCTTGGCCAATGTATTCCACGCCGGTATGCGCTCAGCGAGGATCCGCACACAGGTCAGCAGTGGCATCGCCAAGAGCAAGCCGGCGACGCCCCACAGCCAGCCAAACAGCATGAGTGCGAGGAACACCATCACCGGGTCGAGGGCCAACCGGCGCCCGACAATCAAAGGCGTCACCAGTTGCCCTTCGATCAAGTGCAAGGCGAGGAAGGCCCCGGGCACGCTGAGTGCCGCCAAGGGTGTCTCGAAGCGTGAAAATCCGACGACAACGAGGATCATCACCGCGAGCATCGGCCCTATGAACGGCGCGAAGTTCAGTACGGCGACGACGCCACCCCAGAGCAGCGGCGCGTCTACGCCCAGCCACCACAGGACCGAGGCCGTGAGCAGACCGAGAATGCTGTTGATCACGGCAATCGTAACCATGTACGTCGACAGTTCGTGCTGCGCGCTACGTGTTGCCATCACGATGTCTTTTTTCATGGACAGCGCCGGCGCCAATTCGACGAACTTGCGCAGCAGCGCGTCGCCGTGCAACAGGAAGATGAAGATCAGCAGCAACGTTGCGATCATGCTGGCGAGCGCCGCCGGTGTCGCACTCAGCATCTGTGCGATACGGCTCGGACCTGCATCGACGACGCGCTGCACTTTGTTTTCGCCGTCGACGCTGGTGAGCTTGGTGATCTGTTCGCTGGCATGGGTGGCTGCCAACAACGGCCGGCGCAGCTCGCTCAGCGCCAGCTCGATGCGCTCGATCGATTTTGGCACTTGCACCATCCAGGCGCGCGCGGGCGCAACCAGGCTTATAAGCAGCGATGCGCTCAATACGATCGCGAATAGCAGAACCAGCAAAGTAGCCAGCGCGCGCGGCAGATGCCAGTGGCAGAGCAGACGCACTACCGGCGCAAGCACCAAGCTCAACAACAACGCCAACAGGAACGGCACGATCAACACCGCGGCCGCGGAGCAGGCGTAAAGCGCGAGCAGTACAAGAATTCCAGCCAGCAACCGGTTGCGCGTTGGATGCTCGGCGGCGACGCCGATATCGTCGACCTGCGGCACGGCGGTCATGTCTGTGCGCTCGGCGCTTCAGGACGGACAGGTGCAGGACTACTCGCGGAGCCAGGGTCACTTTGTAGATACGTCCACAAAGCGCCAAAAATGGCCGGTCCAAGCGCCGAGCGCGCGAGCCATGCACTGCCGCCGAACAACGCTGCGCCGGCGCGTGCCCAACGCTTCGGCGGCACCGTAGCCAACGCCAGACCGCCGAGCAACCCGCCGCCGATCAGCAGAAAAAGCCTGTGACGGCCAATAAGTCGGCGCCATGGTGTCCAGCGCGCTGTGAGTTGTTGCTGGGCCGCATCGAGTTCCCGCTGGGCGCGATGCACTCGCACTCGCGCGCGCGTCTTGTCGCGGTTCATGCCATGCACTTCATGGCATGTACCAGTGCGGCGCGACTTTGCGGCAGTGTAAGGTCGTGCGCCCAACGTTGCAGTTGATCCAGCAGAATGGCGAATGCAAGCAATTGCACGCCGGCGCCAAGCAGCAACGCGAGTGGCCAGCTATTGGTATACATATGTGCCCCCGCAACAAGCAGGGCGCTGAGACTTAGGAATGCGCTCAAGGCGGCCAGGGGTACGACCAGCGCGCCAATCAGCAGCCAACGCAAGCTGCGTTGCGCCAGGGCGAGCTCAAGATTCAGGAGGCTGGCCCAAGCGCTGACTACGTCGGCGGCAGAAGTTACCAGGGGTTTGAGCAAATCTTCCGAAGGCGTAGCGAAAGCATCGCCGGCTGCAAGCGCCGCACGTTCAGGTGTGGCGTTCATGTGTGTGCTCCTAGCGACGCAAAGCTCGCGCAACAATGACGCCGGCGACGAAAGCGACGCCGAGCACTGCCAGCGGACGCAGGCGCGCCTGCTTGGCGGCTGCGTCGCTCAGTTCCTTCGTGGTGTCCAGCAGGCGCCGGCCGATGTCGCGCAACGTGTCCTGCAACTCGTCGCTCTGTTCGCCGAGCGCGTCGGCACCGTTAGTAAGGCTCGCTGCGACTGCCTCTACGCCGCTTTCAACTTGATCTGCGCTCTTGCGGATCTGCGCCTTCGTCTCTTTCGTGTTCATTTCTAGCCTCGGTTGGTTGCTGATTACGATCGATGCGCCAAGGGCGGGCCGTCGCGGGTTACGCGCCGGCCCGCGACGCACGCTGCGATTAATGCAGCGAGCGCTCGAACTCCTTGACCTGTACATCTGCCTGGTCCTTGGCGATGCCGTAGCGCTCTTGCAACTTGCCGACCAGATACTCGCGATGTCCGTCGAGCTGGTTTACATCGTCGTCCGTAAGCTTGCCCCATTTTTCCTTGAGCTTGCCGCTCAGTTGCGACCATTTGCCTTTGATGATGTCTTGGTTCATTGCTTGCTCCTTGATGGTTTGTGTGTGGACAGCTACAAACGCCCGCGCCTGCCGAAGACGAACGAAAGCGCAAACAGGATCAGGAATACGAAAAACAGGATCTTCGCAATACCGACCGAGGCCCCGGCAACGCCGGTAAAGCCCAAAATTCCCGCGATCAGTGCGATAACCAGAAAGACCAATGCATAGTGCAGCATGACGACACCTCTTTTGAACGCGCGTGAGCTATGCACGGAGCGTACGCATAAGTTCGACATTACTCGGTACGTAAGCGCACATAAGAATCGTCGACTCCATAAAACTTCGACACGTTGCGCATAGCTCAGCGTGCTAAGAGATTTAGACTCGTTCAAGTGTACGTTTGCGTACATACAAACGCGTTTGCAAAGGCGATGATGCAGCCGCAATTCCAGATGCGCGCGACGCAATCGAGTCTCTGGCGGGTGACCGATACGGTCTATCCATCACGGTTCGGGCCGCGCGGGAAATTCCGTCCCTAGGCCGCGCCCCAAGTCATCTGCCAAGTAGCGCGGCCGGGACATCAAAGCCATTCAACGGAGAAGCATCATGACACGCAACCTACACATCGCGAGCGCGCTCGTCGCACTCGGAACAGTCGTTTTTTACCCCGGCCATGCCCGCGCGGAGAGTTCCGCCGAACTCGACTGCAAACTGCAATTTTCGCTGTCGACCTGGTCGGCCATTTACAAGCATTCGGAAGGCAGCGGTATCGTCACCTGCGAAAACGGCAAGTCGATGCGCGTCACCATCGCCGCCAAGGGCGCCGGTTTGACCGTCGGCAAATCACACATTGATAACGGAACCGGACGGTTCTCAGACATACACAGCATTTCCGACGTTCTCGGCGATTACGCCCAAGCCGAAGCGCACGCCGGAGTCGTCAAGTCCGGAACCGCTCAGGTGCTGACCAAAGGCACAGTCTCACTGGCCCTGGCCGGCAACGGCGAAGGTGTCGATCTCGGCGTCGACATCGGCAAATTCACTCTGACACACGCAAAATAGTCCGAACGCGATTCGGCTAGCAACGGCAAAACTCAGAAGCGCCGACCCAATCGACCGGCTCGGCGCTTTTCTACTCTGCGTGCTCGTCGGATCTCGCCGCATCCAATTGCGCGAACGCGTCATGCGTCGCGCGATCAGCGATCGCTGGCTGAGTTGCGCTGCAGTCCGCTCACTGATCAGCGAGACTAAGCCTTACCTTCGCGTTTTCGGCCGATTGATCGCGTATCGAGCGAGCGTCGGTCTCACACGCCTTGCGCACATGTGCGGGCACCAGCGAGCATTTTTTGACGGCCACCGAGAGGTCATCTTCCGCCTTGGCGATTGCGTCGCTATAAACAATCCGGGCTCGTTTTAGATTTACCCTCATAGCCGCGCCATTGATTTCGCGGCTCGCTGCCGCGTGAACCTCAGCGGCTCTTGCATCGTTTTCGTCCGATTTGACCCATGCGTCGTGCGGAGCCTCGACGATTTTGCCGGGCGTGGGCGCCCCGCAAGCAGCGAGGGCGATTCCGAAACCACAGACAAACACTTGCGCGGTGATTCTCATAACGCAGCCATCCGCTTACCTTCGCTGTGGCTCGGACTCATGTTGAGACCGCATATAGCCGGCATCGACGATGATGTGATTGACAACGACTTCGATACCGTCCACGCCGAGTGCAATTCTCCCCGCCAAATCCTTGTTGATCCCGTTATCCACAGTGCCGCCGAGCACGACTGTGCCAACTTCCACTCCGACAGAAAAATCGAATGCGTGCAGGGAAGGATTTCGATCAAGAGCAGTCAGGACTTGCATCTCACGATGGGCGTCGCTGACCTGTTCGCCGACCGCCTCGTGCAATTTCGGATCGACTGCCATGTCGGTCGCCATTCCGCTGAGCGGCATTGCAAAGCAGCTGGCCAGCACCAGGTTGACTACGATCTGCTTCATAACCTCACCGGAACATTTCTGTCGGGAACGTTACTCACAACGTGCACGCGGTTCAGTACGGTGACGTACATACGAATAGCAAGTAGCCAAAACGTGGGAGCACTGTCTACGTGCTCCGGTTAGACGGCGTGGCAATTTCTGGTTGCGCGTCCCGTGGATCTTGCCGAGGCGGGCGACCGCGATCTAGCTCAAGACGCTTTCATACAGTTTTTTCGCGGCCAGGTAACACCCGCACGAACTAGCTAGTAATCCGCGTCTATTGAGGATCGTGATTTTGCCGCGGCTGTAGCGAATGAACCCCAGCTGTTGCAACGACGTCGCAGCGTTGGTGACACCAGCGCGACGCACGCCGAGCGTGTACGCAAGGAACTCGTGCGTGGCGTGAAATGCATCAGAAGGCGAGCGATCCTGTGCCATCAGCAGCAGCCGGGCCAGGCGCGCCTCGACCAAATGGAAACGCGTGCATGCCGCGGTTTGTGCCATCTGGTGAATCTTCACGTATACATAAAGATTAAGGCGTTGTCGCAGCACCGGACTGAGTTCGAGCGCGCTGCGGAATGGCGCTACCGGAATGCGCAATGCGCCGCCTGCACCGTGAACAAGGTGACGCAATGGTGATATGGAAACACCCAATACGGCCGAAATACCCACCATGCCTTCGTTGCCGACCAGCGCAACTTCCAAGCCGCCCTTGGACCTTAGCGGGGTCACCAGTGAGACAAAGCCGCCAGTCGGAAAGTAGACATGGCGCTGGGGCGCACCAGCTTCATGCAGAACATCGCCTGCCTCGAGTTCAACCTGGTCGCATTGCCCAAGAATTCGGCCCCGATCTTTATCCGGTAACGCCGCAAGCAGGCGATTGTTGGTCATGGCGGGTCTTAAGCTTGGCATGGCAATTCCTCTTGCATCCCGCGGTCCAACGGGCGCTGTCCTCGCCGCGGCGTCACGTCACAATAATATCGGGCAGCAAACGATCGAATTCCTTCTTGACGACCTGATAGCACTCGCAGCACTGCTCCTCCAGACGCGGTCTGTCCAAAACCGTGATCTGCCCGCGGCTGTAACGGATGAGACCGCTCGTCTGCAGCTTGCCCGCCGCTTCGGTCACGCCTTCGCGGCGCACGCCGAGCATGTTGGCAATCAATTCCTGCGTCATGCTCAGTTTGTTCGACGGCAGCCGATCCAGGCTTAGTAGCAACCAGCGGCACAATTGCTGATCGACCGAATGATGCCGATTGCACACCGCAGTCTGTGCCATCTGCGTGAGCAGCGCCTGCGTATAGCGCAACAACAAGTCCTGCAGCGCTTCAGCGCGATGGAACTCATCTTTCAAAAACTGGCCTTTCAGGCGGTAAGCGTATCCTGCGCTCTGCACCAGCGCGCGGCTTGGTGTGGTCTCGCCACCCATGAATAACGCGACTCCCACCATGCCTTCGTTGCCGACCACGGCAATTTCGGCCGATGCGCCGTCTTCCATCACATATAGCAGCGACACGATTGACGTCGTAGGGAAATAGACGTGGCGCAACGTAGTGCCGGACTCGTACAGCACATTCCCGAGCGGCATCGGCACCAGTTCAAGGTGCACAAACAGGCGCTCCAATTCCGCCGCTGGCAAGGCACGCAGAAGGTGATTTTGGCGCGGATCATGGGCGGCGGACATATCGAATCGTTCTCCTCGGCAACGCGCGCTCTGTTGCCGATTGCGGAGCGTGCGCTGCCAAGCATAGGCAATATAAGAACAAGATTCCAGTTCGTATGTACGCTAGCGCGCAAATCGTTGAGTCTCCGCCTGCCGCCACGAATTCCAGCGTGAATTGTCGAAACGTCCTTCGTGACGTCAGTCCCCAAACCCGTCGACGAAGATGTCGTCGGCCGCTGCGCCGATGTCGATCCGCGCACGCGTATATCCGTTAGCGCTGACCGGTCCACCGGTGTTTGCAGAATCGTGAGCCGTTGGCTAAAACAGCAAACTCTCCGAGCTTGACCAAGCCAACGTCACCTCAGACGAGCATGCGGAGCTGCTAGACAAACATCGCATCGTCACTAGGCCAATAGTCACTGAGTCATTCAGCACATAGTCGCATCACCCAAGCGCCCCTCAGAATGGCGACACCTTTTCTCCGGCGCAACGCATGCCTCCGATCTTCCGCAACTCGCAAGGGCAAATTCGCAATGGCTGGTGGATTGCATTGTTCGTTTTAGTGTTCCTCGCCAGCCAGTTCGTTTATCACCCGATCTCCAGGGCGCTGCAGAAGCAAGGCTTCGATGGACTGTGGCTAGCGCCACTGCCGGTGCTCGCGCTGTTGCTGGTGACGTGGGTCTGTACGCGCTTGCGGCGCCAGCCGCTGGCCAGCGTGGGCCTTGCGATCAATGGACGCTGGCTGCGCCAGGTGTTTATCGGTACTGCGGTCGGCACGGTGATGATGTTGGCCGTGGTAAGTCTGATCTACGCGGCCGGCGGCGTGAGTTTCGCGATCAACCCGGCGCGCAGCATGAACGCGCTGGTCGCAGCTGCGGTGACGTTTGCCTGTGTAGCGGTGATGGAAGAGATGCTCTTCCGTGGCTTCGTGTTCCAGCGGCTGCTCGATGGGATTGGCGTCGCGGCCGCGCAGGTGCTCATGGCCGTGCTGTTCGCCGCTGCCCATTCCGGCAACCCAAACATGGAAGGCGCGACGCTGTTCTGGGCGACGCTCGATACCGCATTGGGCGCCCTGCTGCTGGGATTTGCCTATCTGCGCAGCGGCAGCCTCGCACTGCCGATCGGTCTGCACTTGGGTTGGAATTGGGCACAGGGCGCGCTGCTTGGTTTCGATGTGAGCGGCTTCGACCAAACCGGTTGGCTCGTTCCCAAACTTCTGGATAAAGCGCAATGGCTCACGGGCGGCAGCTTCGGCCCGGAAGCGAGCGTCTTCGCCGTGGTGGTCGACAGCGCAATGCTGCTAGTGTTTTGGCGGTGGCGCGGGAATACAAAGGCGTCCCTCCTTGTACGCACAACGCCGCAACATTATCCGCCCGTGTCCGCTGCGATTCCGGCAGATTCACGGTGAAAAGCGCGCGCTTCCCGGCCTGGTCGGTACCGATGCAGCGGGTTGTGCTTGGGTGTAGGCTCGTCGACTGTGAGTGATCCGCAGCCGGCGTCTTCACACCGAGCGGACGTCAGCACGCAGCCGGGGCCAGTTGCTTGTGCCCGGGCAGCAGCGATCCGACGTGAACGTTGCTATTTGGCTGAGCGTTTCGGCCGCTTCGCCTTTGCCGCCTCGCGACTCTCTTCCGCGAGGGCAACCGCGCCGAGGGTGCTGAGCGGCACTTTGAGCACTTGGCTCAATTTCACCGCCAGCGGCAGGCGGATATTCACGGTCTTGCCCTGCTCGAGTTCATACAGGTAGCTCGGGTTCGTGCCGACCGCTTCGGCGGCCTTGCGAACGCTGAGTTTTCGCAGTTCCCGCTTGGACCGGATCAACTCACCAAGTGTCTTGGACATAAGCAGCCCTCGCCTTCGAGCACAGCAGCGGACGCCGCTGTGAGCTACAGTCTACCGCAATTGGACCGTCTTCCTCGTCCGCTTGAGCGAATAGTTAGTCAGGGGAACGGGAAATGGCCGCACAGCGCACGATTTCGGCGGCTTTGAGGCTAGTCAGCAGGCCGGCGCGTTGTTGATCGAGCCGACGGCCAAGGTCGCTGCGGCCGAATTTGCGCCGCGATGGAATCGAGAGCAGCGCTCTGCCGTCCTTGTCGTAAAAGAAGATCGGTGCATCGTCAGCCTGGCGACGGGCATGCATTTCGAGGATCGTTGCTTCGTCTTTGGCGCTACGCCACACCTGTACTTCGGCGCCGTCGTGCTCGAAGTTCCAGGCGCTGCACAGTTGTGACAGCACTTTCGCTGGCGGCCGCTCCCCGGGCGGGGCGGAGCGCGACACGCAGCCGACTGCCGGACAGTTGCTCCAGAATCCGTGGGCGTCGGGATTGCAGGCAACGACCGATTCGCCGCGATACGGCAAACCGCGGCAGCGCGAGTCGCTGCGGCACGACGCCTCATTCTTGTGGGCCCCGCATGGATCGGTCGAAGAGCCGGTGCACCAGTCATCGGGACTCAGGCCGCAACTTGGATCTGCGCTGCTTTGCACTACGGCTGCTGCATCCGGTTCGGATGCATGTGCAACGCCGAGCAGTAAAAGAAAGGCCAGAGCAATGGGCGAAATGATCGCTTCTCCGTGTGTTGATAGAGTTTAAGCGGACTATCGAACAAGTACTCGACACGAACATTATGGCGCGGCTGCAAGCGAATCAGGCCCATCGCAACGCCAATAGCGGCGAGGCGTTGGCAACGCGCCGCGTACCGATAACGATCGATACAAATGGTTTTAGGCAAACCAACGCTGGACTACTGCGCTATCTCCGCGACCTCGACGCGCGGCTCGCGAGCGCCGAGCACCGCACCGATCGACGCGGCAATGATCGCTGCGATCGCCAACCACTGGAACGCATCCAGGTGTTCGTCGAGGAACATCAGGCCGAGCACCGCGCCCATTGCCGGCTCGACGCTCACCAGGATTCCGACCGTGCGCGCCGGCAATCGCGTGAGTGCGAGCATCTCGAGCGAATAAGGCAGCGCAGAACTTAGCACCGCAACACCGAATGCGAACGGCAACGTGGAAATAGAAAACAGAGCGGCGCCCGCGTGCATTACACCCACCGGCACTACTACCAGCGCACCAATGGCTGAGCCCAATGCCACTGCATCATTGCCGAAGGCCGTGCCGGCGCGGCGGCCGAGCACAATGTAGGTAGCCCAGCCGACCGCGGCGGCCAACGCGTACAACACACCCCCCAAATCGAGTGCTTGCGTCTGTTCGCGCCATGGCAACAGCAATGCGAGCCCGCCGACGACCAGGCCGACCCACAAGAAATCCAGCGCGCGGCGCGAGCCGAATAGCGCGATCGCTAGCGGTCCGAGGAACTCCAGCGCCACTGCGATACCTAGCGGAATGGTGCGCAATGCCATGTAGAAGCAAAGGTTCATGATGCCGAGCGTGAGACCGTAGCCCCACAACGAAGCCCAGTCTTGTCGACCAGTTAGGCGTCGCCACGGTCGCCGCAGCAACCACAGGATCAACGCGCCCAATCCCAAACGCATCGCGGTCGCGCCCTGCGCGCCCATCACCGGGAATAGCTGCTTCGCCAGCGCAGCGCCGAACTGGAAAGAAAGCATGCCGAGCAGCAGCGAGCCGACCGGCAACAGGGGTGACGCGCCGGTACGTGAAGTCATTTTGCGGTTATCGGCATGGAGTGAGACCAACTTGGATTGATGGTAGTACGATTGCCCTGCGCAATCCTGCGTGCAGAGGAGGGCCGCACATGAGTTCGCAACGCTTAGCCAAGACTCTCGTAGGTCTTTGTCTCTTGTTACCTTTGGCCTCGGCTTTCGCGCAAGACAATTCGAAAGCTGCAGGACAGAACGTGTCCGAAATGAAGTTCGCAGCGTTTCCCGGGATGCCGACCTGCTCGAGCGGAGCGGTAGTGTCGGGCGATCCCGCAAAGGGACCGTCGATCATTCTTGCGAAAATGAAACCAGGCTGTGTGTTTCCGTGGCACTGGCACACGCCGTCGGAGCACCTCATGGTTGTCTCAGGCGCGGTACGTCTCGAGATGAAGGATGCAGTCCCGAAAACGCTCGGCGCGGGCGGTTTCGCTGTCATGCCGGCTCACCACGTTCATAACGCCCGCTGCGCCAAGGCATGCCTACTCTATATATATTCCGACGCCGCGTTCGACATGCATTACGTCGATGATCAGGGCAAGGAAATCTCGCCGGATGAAGCGCTGAAAAAAGTGAAGGAAACAGCGGCGCACGCGCCGAAGTGATCTCCAATGGGTCGGAGTCGATCGCTTGAGAGGTCGTTACCCCGTCGACTCCGGCCCGTTGACTCTATCGAACCTTTACCACGACTTTTCCTTTTGCGCGTCCCGTTTCCACGTAAGCCATCGCTTCCTTGGTCGATACAAACGGGAAGACCCGGTCCAGGACCGGCTGTATGGCGCCCGCTTCGATGAGAGAGCTGATCTGACGCAACTGATCGCCGCTTGCTCGCATAAAGAGAAAGGAATAATTCACTTGATGACGTGTGGCTAATCGTCTGATATGGAAGCTTAAAACACGCATCACGAGTCCAAGTATTCGGTTCAATCCAAATTGCCTGGCAAACTCCGGATCCGGTGGACCAGAAATGGAGATGAGCCTTCCACCGGGCTTGAGCACTCGGACGGATTTGTGGAGCGTCTCTGCGTCCAGGCTATTCAGAACGACATCGTAGTCGCGCAGGACCTGTTCGAACGCCTGTTTCTTGTAGTCGATCACGACATCCGCGCCGAGGCGTTTCACCAAGTCGACGTTCGCCGTGCTCGTGGTGGTCGCCACCATTGCGCCAACATGTTTGGCAAGCTGGATTGCGAATGTTCCGACACCACCCGCGCCCGCGTGGATCAAGACTTTCTGACCTTTCTTCAACTGCGCCATTTCGACGAGCGCCTGCCAGGCGGTCAAGCCGACCAAAGGAATGGAAGCCGCTTCCTCCATCGTCAGGCGCTTGGGTTTGATTGCCACATCCGCTTCATTCACGGTGATGAGTTGCGCGAAGGTGCCGATCCGCTGCTTGTCCGGTCGCGCATACACTTCGTCGCCCGGCCTGAACCGGCGCACGCGAGATCCCACGCTCATGACGACCCCGGCGAATTCGTTACCGAGAATCAACGGCAGTCGATACGGCAGCAGCAGTTTAAATGCTCCGTCCCGAATCTTGGAATCCAGTGGGTTCACACCCGCAGCGTGGATCTCGATCAGGACGTCGTCCTCGCGAAGTTCCGGTTCGGCAACTTCGCCGTAGCGAACGCGATCTGCACTGCCATATCTATCGATGATGAATGCTTTCACGTTGCGCTCCGGGTTGCGGCGCGCGGCTGCGCCGACGTTGGTGCGTCGAGCCGCAAATCCTTGCGAAGTCCGGCGTCCACCAGTCCAGCCGGCGCAAACCGACGCAGCAAACGCAGGCGATTCGCCAGTGCACCGGCCGTGTAGCGCAGTTTCGGCTGTTCGGCGGTCGCCGCTTTCAGCACGACCTCGGCGACGACGGCCGGCTCGTCGGCATTTGCCATCACTCTCTTGAGCACGGCGTCTTGAAGCGCGCGCACGTCGCGATATTCGTCGAGTTTCGCATCGGCTGCCATGAAGTTCGCGTCGAACCGGGTCTTCGTGTACGCGGGTTCGACGATGCTGACGCGGATGCCGCGCGTGCGCAATTCGTGATCAAGCGACTCCGAATAGCCTTCTACCGCATGCTTGGTCGCGGCGTAGAGGGCGCCGTAAGGCATCGGCAGAAAACCCAGCACCGAACCGATATTGATGATGCGGCCACTGCCCTGGCGGCGCATGTGCGGCACGATGGCACGCGTCATGCGGACAAGTCCGAAGAAGTTGGTCTCGAAGATCGCCTTCGCCTGCTCGATCGAACTCTCTTCCGCTGCGGCGGGTGCAACGCCGAAGCCGGCGTTGTTCACGAGCAAGTCGATGCGACCCTCCAGGCGCATGAGCTCGCTGACGGCAGCTGCGACAGACTCGCCACGAGTGACATCGAGCGGCAGCATCTGAAATGGACCCTGGCCAAGCTGCGCGCCGCGCCGGCTCGTGCCGTAGACCTTGTAGCCAGCCGCGGCGAGTCGCGCCGCGGTCGCTTCGCCGATGCCGGATGAGGCGCCGGTCACCAGTGCAATGGAATCTTTGATGTTCATGCGAATACCTTCAGTTCGGTTATGACGAACGCAACGGGAGTTGCGAGCGTCGGGTTGGTGGTCAGGTATATGCTGTAAATATGACGTTCATCATATTTCGGATCGAACGAGCGCGGTCGACATTGCATGGGCCGTCAGTTCTTGATGGCGAGTTGCTTCAGCGTCGCTTTGCGCAGTGCATCGGAAAGCTTGGGATCATCGACGGCGCGTGCGAGTACCAGCGTGCCGACCATGGCCGCTATTGTGAATAGAGCGCGCTCGTGTGCGCCGGGCTGTCCCCAGTCCGGTGACTGACGCGCGACGAGGTCGATCATCTGCTTGATGCGGCGCGTGGCCGCGCGCCGTACTTCGGGAACCTGCCGCGGCATCTCGGAGCCGAGCGCAGCCACGGCGCAGCCCATTTCGATCTGTTCGACGTGCTCTTTCGACAGATACGCCTGCATCATGGCCTGGAGTGCCTGGTTGGGCGGCAATGTCGCAGCGATGCGCTCCATCATTTCCACGCTTTCACTACCAGCCCGGTCTGCAGCTTCGGCGAGCATCGCCTCGCGTGATGGAAAGTGGGCGTAGAAGCCGCCATGCGTCAGACCGGCATCTTTCATGATTTCGGCCACACCCGCACCGTGGTAGCCACTGCGCCGAATGGCACGCCCCGCGGCATCGACGATGCGGTTGTGGGTGGTTTCCTTGGTTCGCCTGGTCACGCGTTTCATATTACGTTCATCATATTCTATTCGGACCTGCAATGCAAGGGTTTCGTTTGCCGGTACCAGAGCAGGCCTGCAGACAAAGGATCGTCAGCGTCAAGACTATTGACATATTCAACCGTTTGGTTGAATATACACACATGCCCAACCTCGATCTCGCCTTCGCCGCCCTCGCCGACCCGACCCGGCGCCTGATCATCCGCAGGCTAGCGCGTGGACGCACGCGGGTGACAGACTTGGCCTTGCCGTTCGATATGTCGCTGAACGCGGTGTCCAAGCACCTGAAAGTGCTGGAGCGCTCGGGTTTGGTGAAGCGCGAGCGGCTCGGGCGCGAGCATTACTTGCAACTGCGCGGCGCGCCGTTGCGCGAGGTAGTGCGCTGGGCATCGCAGTACGAACGTTTCTGGAACGAGCGTCTCGATGCGCTCGGTGAATTTCTCGACAACAACCAAGACCAGGAGTAACCAATGAACGCAGCAGTAGCCCACAGCCCGCTCACCCTCGTCCGCAACCCCGACGCAATGGGCCCATCCTCGACCCGTGTTACGCGCACCTACGCCGCGTCGCCCGACAAGGTGTTTCGCGCCTGGACCGATCCGGACAGCATCAAGGCCTGGTTCGCCAAGGGCGAAGAGTGCTCCGCCGACGTGCGCGAGGGCGGCCTGTTCTATATCGCGATGCGCGGTATGAACAAGCTCAATCACCACTATGGCCGCTATTTGCGCATCGACAAGCCGCGCACGCTCGAATTCACCTGGGTCAGTGAATGGACACTGGGCAAGGAATCGGTTGTGACGATCGAAATCGCCGCGCACGGCACGCAAACCGAATTGACGCTGACGCATGAGGGCTTGCCGAGCGAGGAACACGCCGCAATGCACAACAAAGGCTGGTCCGGCTTTCTCGACGAACTCACCGAACGCCTGCCGTAGAGACTTGAGCTAAATCGGCATTCCGCGGGGTTGCAGTCGCGCACCACGAAACGCATACAGCACGGTAGGCTGGGTTGCAAAGCCCAGCCCGTTGAGATTTGACGTTCGCTGCTGGGCGTTGCAGCCCAGCCTACGGCCATCGCGGTTTTGATATCCCCCGCGCAATTCAACCGCACATCTGGTATACTGCCGCGGCTGAGTTTGCCAGGCTCACTGCAGTCTGTGACTCGATCACGCGGCTAAACCCGCCGTCGTCGTCTCCCTCCCCGCGTTTTCCTCGCATCCAGTACACAGGCTTGCCTCGTTGAGACAAGCTGCCATCGTTATTACATGTTTAGGAGTTTTACCCATGTCTGATCGTCAGATCGGCACCGTCAAGTGGTTCAATGATGCCAAAGGTTTCGGCTTTATCAGCCGCGAGAACGGCCCCGACGTATTCGTGCATTTTCGCGCGATCACCGGTTCCGGCTTCCGCACGCTGCAGGAAGGCCAGAAAGTCTCGTTCAACGTGACGCAAGGCCCGAAGGGCCCGCAGGCCGAAGGTGTCAGCGCGGCGTAATTGCTGCGCTTCAGCGCGGGACGCAACGCGTCCCGCGCTTTTTACGGAGATCAAGTATGTTGACCATGTTCGTGCGCGGTTTGCCGCGCTCGATGACGCAATCTAACCTTGAACAACTGTTTGCCAGCCATGGCCGCGTGTTCGAGGTGCAGATCTCCAAAGACCTGTTCAGCGGCGAGTGCAAGGGTTTCGGGCAACTGAAAATGGAAGGCCACGAGGCGCGCGCGGCAATTGCGGCACTCGACGGCTCGCTGCAGGAAGGATCCTACGTACGTGTTTCGCTAGATGACGGGAGGAAGCGGCGCGGCCGCTGAAGCTTTCGTCATGAGCGCATTGTTGAAACAGGATGGTATTGCCCCGCGCGCGTTCAGTCGCTTGCGCGGCGCGAAGGGTTTACGCGCGGTGGTCGGTGAAGTCACCGAAATCCGCGACGGCAAGGCCGTGTGGGTTTTGCATCCGGCCTATGCGGCATGGTTCTGGCCGCTGATGCTCAAGGCCACGGACCTGGCGCTGTTCATCCCCGAGTCGTTGCTGGAGCCGGCCGAAGACGCCGATTGCCGCCTCGCGCCGAGGAAACCGACCGAACCGGAAAAAGACGAACTGCTCAAGACGCCGGAACGCAGCGATGACGCCGTGCAGGTTTACAGTCTCATCCTCAAAGGCAAGCAGCCCTCGGTCCGCAAGGGCTTTCCAACCCGCACCGTCGCATTGAGCGCGCTGCGCTACTGCGGTCTGCACATCGTCGGCGATCGCAAAAAGTCTATCGCCGGTATCGTCGACTAAAATCCGTCGGCTGCACCCGTGCGCGCCGTCGCGCGCGCATCGCCAGGCACCGCGTGACGTACAGCTGTGGTGCTAACTCACCGCAATTTTCGCCCGATAAACTGACTCCGATCTCGCACTGAATTTTCCGTGCACGGATCGCTGCGTCGTGCGCTATGCCTGCCGGCACACGATGGAACTTGTCCGGACAACGGATTGCCGCGTTGGGTTCAGCTGCTGTAGTGTCTGCGCGTTTGGGTCTGCCGCCGTCTCTTGCAAGGAGCAAAACGATGAGCGCGTCGCCTCCACTTGCCCCAGCTGTCGAAACCGGCGCTGCGGGTTTCGATACGCCCAGCTACGTCGCCGGCATGGAGCGCCTGTTGCGTGCTGCACGCGATCTCTCTCTTGCGCGCACGCAGGAGGATGTGCAGCGCATCGTCAGCAACGCGGCGCGCGAGCTCATTGGCTCCGACGGCGCCACGTTCGTGCTGCGCGATGACGGCCAGTGCTACTACGCCGACGAAGATGCGATGGCGCCGTTATGGAAAGGCCTTGCGTTTCCGATCGAGCACTGCATCGGCGGCTGGTCGATGCTGAATCGGCAGTCGGCATCGATTTCCGACATCTACGTCGATCCGCGCGTGGCCCACGACGCCTACCGTTCGACATTCGTGAAGAGCCTGCTGATGGTGCCAATCGGTGCCGATCCGGTCGCCGCTATCGGCAACTACTGGGCCCAGCCGCGCGAGCCGAGCGACGAGGATCAGGCGCTGCTGCAGCAGCTCGCCGAACTCACCGCGATCGCAATGGAAAACGTGCAGGTGTGTTCCGATCTCGAACGCCTCGTGCGCGAGCGCACCGCCGCGTTGGAAAAAACCCAGGCGGAAATGCGCATCCTCGCGATCAGCGATGAAGCGACCGGCCTGTATAACCGACGCGGCTTCCATGTGCTCGGCGAACATGCACTGAAAAACGCACGGCGCATCAGCGGGCGTTGCCTGCTGACGATGATCGATATCGACGGCGTCAAGCGCATCAATGCCGAACACGGCCATGCCGGCGGCGACGCGCTGATTGCTGATTGCGCGCAGGTGCTCAAGACGACGCTGCGTCAATCCGATCTCGTCGCCCGCGTTGGCGGCGACGTATTTTGCGCATTGTCGATCGAACCCGAAGGCGATGCGCAGGGTATGCGCACGCGGCTGGCGGAAGCGTTCGCTGCGTTCAATCGCCGGTCTTGGGCCAAGTACCGGCTTTCGGCCAGCATCGGCATCGTGCAGGCACAAGCCGACGAAAGCTGCACGCTGGACATTCTGCTGATGCGCGCCGAGAAGCTGATGGCCATGGAAAAGAAGGCGCGTCCGCAGAGCGCCGAATTCGCCTAGGGACAAGTGCGCCGGCCAGACTGGCGCCATCATTCAAATTTCAACCTCCGGCTTGCCCCGGGATTGCAGTTTGCACGCGCCGGATTCGCCTAAACCCCGGCAGGGCGCCCGCCATGTCTTGGCGCAGGACTTGCCTGAGGGTTTCCCCCAAAAGGCGGCGCATGAGTAGATGCCGGCCGTGGAGGCGAAATGTCGAGATGCGTGTACATGTTCGAGCGCGCCGGGACGCCAACGGGCAGCAATGAACCGGCGTCAATCGCGGCGAGCAGAGCCATCGAGGCAGGCATCAATGACCGGCCCGGCATTCACTATCAAGAACTTACCGACCCGGCTAATCCGAAGCCGGTTTTTGCCGTGCTGTTCGCCGACGCCGAGCAGAAATTGCCTTTCGAGAAATTGTTCGAGTCCGCGCTCAAGTTGTGCGGGCTGCGCGCCAACCTTGCGCGCGAACCCGCGGAAATGCTGCCAGCGAACGCAGCGGCCGGGAAAGGCAAAGCCGAACTCGGTTATGTCGATCGTGAACGCGGCTTCGTGATCGTCATTCCATCCGTGCGCGGCGTCAACGAGACCTGAGCCCTCACGGCACATCGAGCGCTGCCAGCCGCGCCTCCAATTCACCCAGACGCAAGTCCGCGGCAGCGCCAGCGGAAACGCGCGCAGCGAGGCTCGATTCCGGAGTACGTCCCTGCCCGGCCGTTTCCGCGGTTTCGGCGGCATGCAGGTACGCCTGGCGAAACGGCACGCCAGCCACGGCCTGCTCGATCGCAACGTCGGTGGCGTGCATCGATGGCTCGATCGCGGCGCGCATCGCGGCTTCATTCCACTGCAGGTGCACAAGCAAATCCGGCACGAGGGCAAGCGCGGCAAGTCCTCGCGAGAAACCGTGGAACAAGCCGCCCTTGGAAAATTGCAGATCGCGTTGATAGCCGGACGGCAGCGACAGCAGCTGCTCGATCTCGGTGCGACCGGCGGCAACACTGGCGTACGTGGCACGCATCAATTCGATCACATCGGGGTTGCGCTTGTTCGGCATCAGCGACGAGCCGGTCGTGAATTGCGGCGGCAGCCGCACAAACCCAAACTCGCTGCTCGTGAAAATGCTCAGGTCCCAGGCCAGTCGGCGCAGGTCCAGCAACGCGCTGCCGAGTGCCTCCAGTGCCGCGATCTCGAACTTGCCGCGCGCAAGCTGAGCCGCAATCGGCGAAATCTGCATACGCGCAAACCCGAGCGCACGCGTCGTATGTTCGCGGTCGAGTTTCAGATTTACGCCGTAGCCAGCCGCGGTGCCGAGTGGATTCGTGTCGATCCATGCGCGTGTGTCACGCGCACGCTGCGCGTCATCGATGAAGCTTTCGGCGAAGCCGGCGAACCACATTGCCGTAGACGAGACGACCGCGCGCTGCAGATGCGTGTAGCCGGGCATCGGCAACGCTTCGCGCGCGGCGCGCGTCAGGCACGCCTGTGCGATCGCGCGCGTATACGCGAGCACCTCGTCGAGCTGCGCCTTCAGCCACAAGCGCGTGGCGACCAGGATCTGATCGTTGCGGCTGCGCCCGGTGTGCACCTTGCGGCCGACGTCGCCGAGACGCTGCGTGAGGCGCGCTTCGATCGCGGAATGGCCATCCTCGAAGTGTTCGTCGAGTACGAATGTGCCGTTGCGGAAATCTGCAGCGAGCGCGTCGAGCTCGCGCGCGAGCGCAGCGGCCTCATCCTCACCGAGCACACCGATACGGGCGAGGCCTTCCACGTGCGCCTTGCTGGCCTCGATGTCGAACAGAAAAAATTCGCGATCGAGAATGACGTCGTCGCCGGCGAGGAAGCGCATGATGTGCGCATCGATCGCAACACCCGGTTTCTGCCACAGCGGTTCAGTCATGGGGAATTCCGCTCAGTTCGGGAAAGCCGAATGCAAGGTTGAGATTCTGCAGCGCCTGCGTCGCCGCGCCCTTGAGCAGATTATCCAGCGTGGAAACTATCGCGACACGCTTGCCGCCGGCGGCGACGGCGAAACCGCCGATCTCGGCGTGATGCCTGCCGGCGATCCGGCTCACCCACGGCGCATTGTCGACGACGCGCACGAGCGCCTCGTCCGCGTAAAACGCGCGGTACTGCGAGGCGACGGCATCCGCAGTAACCGCCTGCGTCAGCCACAGATTCACGGTCATCGTGATACCGCGAAAATGCGGTGCCACGTGCGGCAGGAATTCCACGGGCACACCGAGCTGACGCGTAACTTCGCGCTCATGGACATGGCCGGTTAGCGAATACGGAATCAGATTGTCGCGCAACTGGTCCGGATCGTTCTTCTCCGACGGCGTCGTGCCGGCGCCGGAGTAGCCGGACACGCCGAAGCACACCGGTGGCCCGGCGAGTTGGTCTTTCAGCGGCGCGATCGCCAGTTGCATGGCCGTCGCGTAGCAGCCCGGATTGCTGATACGTCGTTGTCCGGCGTAGCGATTACGCGTCAATTCCGGCAAGCCGTAATACCACGTCGCATCGAAACGGTAATCGGCTGACAAATCGACAACGACGCTTTGTGGACTGTGCGTGTCGAACGCAGCGACGTAAGGCGCGGCCTTGCCGTTCGGCAGCGCGAGAACAATCGCATCGGCATGGCGTCGCGCGACCGCCGCGGCGTCGAGATTCTCATAGCGCAACTCGCCGGCGAACTCCGGCACGTGATGGCGCACGCGTTGTCCGTCCAGTTCACGCGATGAGACAAACGCGAGTTCCAGCGACGGATCCCGCGCGATCAGCCGGATCAGTTCGGCCCCAACGTGGCCGCGCGCGCCGATCAGGCCAATTGCCTTCATGCGGCCACCGCTTGCGTGGCCGGGGCATCCAGCAACGTCGCCGGCCGTTCGCGGCAGTGTTTCACGCAATCGGCGATCTCATCAAACTCGGCAAAACCGAACCAGAACAGTTTCCAGCCGTTGATGCGATAGCAGCCGTCGGCTTCGCTGAAATAAAATTCGTTGACCGGATTGTTGTGGCGCGAGCGCCAGAACACGCGCGGATTTTCTTCGCGCATCACCTGCCATACCGCGCGGCCGAGGCCTTCGCCCTGCGCCTCGTCGAGCACGGCAAACTTGTCGAGGTAGATACCTTGCGCCTCGTCGGTCAGGATGATCGCGGCGCGATAGTTCTCGCTGACATAAGCCCGGTGCAGGCGGGTGCGCTCGAAGTAGTCCGGCGCAAGCACGCGCCCGAAACTGGATTCGATCAGCTCGCGCAGGCGTGCGCCATCGATCTGCTGCCACGACGTGTACGTGTGCACTTTTTCGCCACGCCGCACGAGCGTGCCGGAACCCTTGTGCGTGAACAACTCCTTCGCCAGTTCCGCGGGCTTGGTAATCGACACCGAGGAAGTCAGCGGCAGCGTGTCGAGCAGCGCCTTGATCTGTTCGATTTTCACGCGCATGCCCGAGTGCAGCCAGGGCTGCGCCATCAGGTGTGCGTATTCGCTGGACAGGTTGATCGAATCGATGAGCTTGCCCTTGCCGTCGAGCAGACCGCCGGTCTCGGTCAGAAACACGATCTTGTACGGTTGCAGGGCCTGCACGAGTTCGTTCGCAGCGAAATCCGCATTGACGTTGAGGATCTGCCCATCCGCCGTTTCGCCAAGACTCGCGATTACCGGAATCGAGCCGGCCTGCAGGCTCGCTTCGATCGGCGCCAGATGCACGCTCGCGACCTTGCCGACGAGCCCGTATTTGTCGCGATCCAGGTAATCGGCCTCGAACACGCCGGACACGATCGATGTCGCGCGCGCGTCGACTTCGCGCAGCGCGGCGACGAGCGCCAGGTTCTGTGCGTGAAACACGCGGCGCACAATCGCCAGCGCCTGCGGTGGCGTCACGCGCAAACCATCGATGGTCTGCTTGGCGATGCCGGCGGCGGCCAGTTCCGCATCAAGCTGCGGGCCGGCGCCGTGGAGGACGATCGGTGTCAAGCCGACCTGCTGCAGGAACGCGAGCGAGGACGTCAGGGCCTCCAGATCGTCGCGCAGCACCGCGCCGCCAACCTTGACCACGGCGAAGCGCTTCGCGTCGAGCTGGGAGAAGCGCTTGAGGTACTGCGAAATCTCCTTCGCGCTGCCCATGCTCGAAAGCAGGCGCACGATGGTCTGGCGGGTTTGCTTATGCGTGTCCATGGCTGATGATCCGCAAGTAGGTCTCGGCGACCTGTTGTAATTGGGACAATTCCACAAATTCATCTGCGCTGTGCGCCTGAGCGATGTCGCCCGGGCCGCAAACGAACGTCGTGTAGCCGGCCGCGGAGAACAAAGCCGCTTCGGTCCAGAAATCCACCGCGTTGCCAATCGGCACTGCGAACTCGTCTGCGAGGTCGCGCGCGGCAAGCCGTTTTGTTTCGGCCTGCGCGATATCGCCGGCTGGCAGCGGCGCGCCGCGGAAGGTCTCGGTGAATTCCGCCGACGCGCCGGCGTAATCGCGAAACGTGGCCAGCAACGCGTCGGCATCCATCGACGGCAGCGGCCGGAAACCGAAACGCACTTCCGCCGCCGGCGCGATCACATTGGCCTTGATGCCGCCATCGACGCGGCCGATATTGAAGCGCAGGCCGGTGAGTCCACCGAAGCGCTGGTGCGATTGGCTTTCGACGTAATCCAGCGCCTGAGCGCCCCAGCGCATGGCCTGGTGCAACGCGCTGGCGTCGGTGCTGCCCGATGCGTGACCGGCGCGCCCGGCAAAGCGCATCAACACTGAACTGATGCCGCGATGGGCAAGCACGGCTTCACCACGCGTGGGTTCGGCGACGATCACTCCGGCGAACGGCAGTTTGCGCGCAAGAAACGCCGCGATGCAGCGCGCGTCGTTCGCTTCTTCGTCGGTCGTGAACAGGAATGCGGCGTCGCCGTTCGAACGTGTGGCCGCTGTGAGCAGCGCCGCCGCCGCGCCTTTGATGTCGCAGGCACCGAGTCCGATCGCCTGGGTTTCGCTTACACGCAGCTCCAGCGGATTCGCTGTCCAATGCGGCGAGTCGGGCACCGTATCCAGATGCACGTTGAACAGGATTTTCGGCTTGCCCCGCAACGCATACAGGCTCACCGCACCGGCCCCGTGATCAGTGACCGTGCACTGAAATCCTGGCAGCTGCGCGCGCAGATAATCAAAAATGCCGCCGGTACCGATCGCGCGCGGCGGATTGCGCGTGTCGTGCGCGACGAGCGCGCGCAGGTGCGTGAGCGTGGTGGCAAGCGAGTCGCTCATCGATTGACTTCCGCCCACAACGTCGAACTCATGCCGTAGAGGCGGATAAATCCTTCCGCTTCCGCGACGCCCCAATCTGCCGACTGCGCGTAAGTCGCGCCTTTTGCATTGAGGATATGCGGCGACTTCACCGCAATTGCGTTTACCACACCGCCTTGCGTTTCCAGCGTAACCTCGCCGTTGACGCAGCGCTGCGACGAGCCGAGAAACGCTTCGAGATCGGCTTTCAGCGGATCGTTGAAAAAGCCCTCGTAGGCCAGTTCCACCCACTTGCGCGCGACGTCCGGTTTGAAGCGGTTCTGCTGTTTTGTCAACACCGCTTCTTCGAGCGCGCGATGCGCCACCAGCAACGCATTCAGGCCCGGCGCCTCGAAGATGATGCGGCCTTTCAATCCGATCGTGGTGTCACCCGTGTACAGGCCACGACCGACACCGTATTTGGCGAATTCGCGATTCAGGCGCCCGAGTAGTTCGTGCCCGGCGAGTTTTTCACCGTCCAGCGCAACCGCTTCGCCGTTGACGAATGTGAGCGTTGTCCGCAGCGGCGTCTGCGGCCACTCTGTACGCGTTGCACACCAGCCGCGCGCGCCCTCGCCCGGCGCTTCCCAGCGGTCGATCTCGCCACCGGACATCGTCAGGCCGAGCAGGTTTTCGTTGATCGTGTAGCTCTTCTGTTTCGCGCGCACGCCAAAGCCGCGCTCCTCGAGGAATTCTTGCTCGTACGCGCGCGTCTGCGTATGTTCCTTCTGGATCTCGCGAATCGGCGCGATGATCGTGTAATCGCCCAGCGCCTTGATCGTGAGATCGAATCGCACCTGGTCGTTGCCCATGCCGGTGCAGCCATGCGCGATCAATTTCGTCTTCAGCTCGTCGCAGCGCTTGACTGCGGCTTCGACAATCAGGTAACGATCGGATACGAGCAGCGGATATTGGCCCTGATAACCTTCGCCCGCCCAGACGAACGGCTTGACGAAGCCATTCCAGATCGCCGGGCCGCCATCGACAGTGACGTGACTGGCCGCGCCGAGCTCCTTTGCGCGCGCCTCAATGTAGGCGCGCTCGTCCGCATCGACGCCACCGGTATCGGCAAATATGGTGTGCACCGCGTAGCCGCGCTCCTTGAGATACGGCACGCAGAAGCTGGTGTCGAGACCGCCTGAAAACGCGAGCACGATGTC
>Ga0163163_10000164_pt1 | contig 69244 bp, 59 predicted proteins | sample S65metaG_FD_119766 | JGI IMG/M metagenome (GOLD analysis project Ga0163163, IMG submission 119766) | Switchgrass rhizosphere microbial communities from Kellogg Biological Station, Michigan, USA - S6-5 metaG | ecosystem: Host-associated > Plants > Roots > Rhizosphere > Soil | place: USA...
CACGAAGACGTCGAGCGCGGTCATCTGCGCGCGCTAGCGAAGTCTTTTGGTCATTGCGAGCCACCAGCGTATCCGCCATTCACTGAGCCATGACGGGGGACGCGGACCTACTTTTCATCATCGGCAGCGGCGACGAGGCGGATCAGATCACCCGAGCCGGCTCAAGGATCGTCGTCACCGGCTCGAGCGACCTGACGAAGCTGCTGCTCGATCGAGTGCCCCACCACCGCCTCCACGTCACCCGCAATTATTTCCGCCAAGGGCGGCAGGCGGACCTCACCGGCTATCGAGTCCTGGTCAATCTGATCACCGAGGCGGAGCACAACGACAAGGTGCTGGAAAACCTCAAAAAGCTGCTGCGGGGTGTCCCCGGCCGGGTGATCAACAAGCCCGAGGCAGTGCTGCGGACAACCCGCGACCAGGTGGCGCGGTTGCTCACCGGCGTGCCCGGGCTGATCGTGCCCAGGACCGTCCGGCTGAACGGGCGCAAGCCGGCGGTCGCGGCGTCGGCCATCGCCAAGGTCGGCCTGGCCCCGCCGATCATCCTCCGCCAGGTCGGCACTCACAGCGGCAAGATCATCGGCCTGTTCGACAGCATCGACGGCGCGGTCGCCGCGCTTGGAACGGGCGAGCATGTCGCGATCCAGTTCGTCGCTTTCGCCGGCGCCGACGCGCTCTACCGCAAGTATCGCGTCTTCTTCATCGGCCCGCACCTCGTCCTTCGCCACATGATCGTCTCCGATCACTGGAACGTCCACGCCAAGGACCGCGGACGGTTCATGGCCGAGCATCCCGACGCGGTTGCAGAAGAGCGCGCTCGGCTCGAGAGCGAAAACCCGTTCCCGCCCCGCATCCGCGCGGTGCTGGAGGCCATCCGCGAGCGCATGCCGCTCGATTTCTTCGGCATGGACTTCGGCATCACCAGCGATGGCGACGTCGTCTTGTTCGAGGCCAATGCGACGATGAGCTTTTTCCCGTTCTCGTCCGACCCGCAATTCGAATATCTCAAACATTGCTTCGCGCCCGCCCAGGCGGCATTTCGCGAACTGCTCGGCCTCAAGCCCGAGATTGCGCCCGTGGCTCGCGTCCGGCTCCAGACCGCCTGAGATGTTCGACAGCTACGCCGAGATTTTTGCCGAGCGCGGCGCTGCCTACCACCAGGCGATGGCCGCCTGCCCGCACGCGCGCGACGCCGAGTTCCACGCCGTGCTCGAGCCGCTGGTGTTTCGCACCGGCCTGCTGTGCGACATGCCGTCGGGCGGCGGTTATCTCGCCGCCTATCTGCCCCCGGCCCTGCACTATGTCGGGGTCGACCCGTCCGACGATTTCGTCTGCGCCTGTCCCGTCGGCACAGTGTGCATCAAGGGCGCGATCACGGATGTACCGCTGGCCGACGGCGCAGCCGATTGTCTGGTCAGCCTCGCCGCCCTCCATCACGAGGGCGACCTTCCCGTGGTGTTCGCGGAGATGCGTCGGCTACTTCAGCCCGGTGGTCGCGCGGTGATTTGCGACGTCGCGGCCGGCACGCCGGCGGCGCGCTTCCTTAACGGCTTCGTCGACGCCCACAACCCGATGGGCCACGTCGGCCTGTTCCTCGACGAGCTCACCGCGGGGCTGATCGAGGGAGCCGGCTTCGCCATCGCGGACGACGCGCAGGTCGAGGTGCCGTGGGTATTCGACAGCATCGCCGAGGCCGGCGATTTCTGCCGCTCATTATTCTGGATGCCCGAGCTCGATGCCGCGGCGGTCGCCGACGCGATGTACCGCGAAATCGGCTTCGAAGTGATCAACGGCCGCCCGCACCTGCGCTGGTCGCTGCGGAGGATCGTGTGCGACGCGGTTTAGGTCACCGCCCCAAGATCTGATCGACCAGTTCGCGCAGATTGGCGAATTCGGCAAGGCGGAGGGCTTCGCTGCCCTTGACGCTTTTGGGTGCCCAGGCGGTCTCGAATCCGAGCTTGGCCGATTCCTTGAGCCGCAGCCCGGCATGCGCGACGGGACGGATTTCGCCCGACAAAGCGATCTCGCCGAGCACCACCGCTTCGCTCGGCACCGGCCGTTCGGACAGTGCCGACACCAGCGCCGCCGCGACCGCGAGGTCGGCCGCCGGGTCGCTCAGCCGGTACCCGCCGGCGACGTTCAAATAGACCTCCGCAGTCGCGAAACTGAGACCACAGCGCGCTTCCAGCACCGCTAGAATCATCGCCAGCCGCCCGCTGTCCCAGCCGACCGCAGCGCGCCGCGGCGTCGCCCCGCTCGCCAGCCGCACCGTTAGTGCCTGGATCTCGACCAGCACCGGGCGCGAGCCTTCGATCGCCGGGAACACGGCTGTGCCGCTGACCGGCTCGCTGCGATGGGTCAGGAACAGGGCCGACGGATTAGGCACTTCGGTCAGGCCCTCGGTCTCCATCGCGAACACGCCGATTTCGTCGGTGCCGCCGAAGCGGTTCTTGCATGCGCGAAGGATGCGGTACTGGTGACTGCGCTCGCCCTCGAAGCTCAGCACCGTGTCGACCATATGTTCGAGCACGCGCGGGCCGGCGATGGTCCCATCCTTGGTGACGTGGCCGACGAGCACGACCGCGGTGCCGCGCTCCTTGGCGAAGCGCACCAGCTCCTGCGCCGAGGCGCGGACCTGGCTGACGGTACCGGGCGCGCCCTCGATCAAGTCGGAATGCATGGTCTGGATCGAATCGATCACGAGCATCGCCGGGGCATCATCGCCGACCGTGGTCAGGATATCGCGCACCGAAGTCGCCGCCGCGAGCCGCACCGGCGCTCCGCCAAGCCCGAGCCGCACCGCGCGCAGCCGCACCTGCTCGGCCGATTCTTCGCCCGAGACGTAGACGATCTGGTGCCCCGCGCTCGCCAGCCGCGCCGCGACCTGGAGCAGCAAGGTCGACTTGCCGATGCCCGGGTCGCCGCCGACCAGCATCGCCGATCCAGGCACGATCCCGCCGCCGATCGCGCGGTCGAATTCGGGGATGCCGCTGGGCAACTGTTCGGGCAACGCCGCCGGGGTGTTGAGCCCGATCAACTGGACGACGCGTCCGCCACCCTGGAGGTTGTGCTTGGCGGCGAAGATGCTGGTGACTTCGGCCGCTTCCTGGACGAGTGTGTTCCACTCGGCGCAATCGGCGCATTGCCCCTGCCACCGCGTCGCAACCGACCCGCAAGCCTGACAGACGTAGCGAATCTTGGGCTTGGCCATGATGAGAACAATACACGAACATCGCTGCGGTGAAAGCAGCAATTTTTCACGCGGAGACGCGTGAACTAATCAATCAAAATACCACCTCGGCCTTGCCGCCCATCATCTGCTGGCGGACCAGCGGGATCGGCGGGCCGCCGTAGCTCAGAAACTGGTCGTGGAACGCCTTCCACGCTTTCTCCCCGCCGCGGCTCGCGGCCCAGTCGTCGCGCAGCTTGCGGATCATCAGCTTGCCCATCGTGTAGTTGAGATAGGCCGGGTCATAGGTCCCGCGCGCCGCCTGCTGCTTGGCGTTGCCCGGGTCCTGGTAGCATTGGTTGCGGAACAAATCGTAGCTCTGCGCCTGGGTCATCGATCCGGTGTGCATGCCGATCGCCGAGAGGAAGCGGCAGTCGCGTAGCAGTGCGTTCGACAGCTGGCCGATCATCACTTCGTCGCCGCCCCCGCCGACGCCTTTCACGCGCATCATTTCCTCGGTGTAATGGGCCCAGCCTTCGGCGAAGGCGTAACCGACGAAAACCCGGCCGAACATGTCCTTCGAGCGATTGGCGTGGAGGAAGTTGAGGAAGTGGCCCGGCCACACCTCATGGACCGAGGTGAACAGCAGGTCGGCCTTGCCCGGAATGAACGCCTCTTGCTCGGCTTTGGGCCAGGTCGGGTCCGGCGGTGCGATGTAAAAGACCGACGGCAGCCCTTTCTCGTACGGGCCGGGGATGTTGATGTAGGCCGCGTTTTGCCGATTGTACGGCGGCGCTTCTTCGACCTTCGCTTCCTCCGGTCCGGGGATCGTGACGATGTCATGGTCGATGATGAACTGCTTGAGCCCGGCGAGCTGCGCCCGCGCCCCGGCGACCGCGCCGCCGACCGGCTTGTCGGCGTTCATCTTGAGCATGCAGGCTTCGATGGCCTGGCCCGGCGCGTAGCGCGAGCAGGCCTCCCCCAGCAGCTTCTGGTTCGACGCGAGATCGGCGCGGCCGATCTGCTCGAGCTGCTCGACGGGCGTCGTCACCATTTCGGTGTCGGCGAGCATGCGCTGGAACTTCGCCTTGCCCAGCGCGAAATTGGCCTGGGCGGTGGCGCGCTGGGTTTCGACCCACGCGACCGTGTCCTGCATCGCCTTGACCGCATTGTCGGTCGCGGTCTTGAGCGCGGCTTGGTCCTCCGGCGTGCCGACGCCCTTCCACGCCGCGGTGCCGTCGCCCGGATAATAAGTCACAAACCCGCCGAACGCATTCTTGGCGTAATCGACGAAGCTGGTCGCCATCGGCGTCTTGATGTTGGCGCGCATCTGCTCGGTCGCGCGCGGCACGTTCTGGAGGAACTTGATGTACGCCTTCAGCCGCTGCTCCTTGGGCGCGTAGGGCACGGTGATGTACACCGACGGATCGAGCGCGCCGAGGTACGATGCCGGATTGGTGTGCGGCTGGTCGGCGCCTTCGGGGTCGATCCAGAACAGCTGGCCCTTGGCGACCGCGATCAAATAGTCCCGCTGGTAGCGCTGCTCGGGCGTCAATTTGTCGTCGCTGAAGCTCTGCGCGTCGGCGATCGCTTTCTTCAACCGCGCGACCTCGCTGTCGACGCCAGCTTGCGACAGGTCGCCGATCTGGCCGTCATATTCGTGCCGGCCCTGGGCGACGGCGAAACCTGGATTGGCTTTGAAACTGGCTTCGATGAAGCCGTTGACGAAGCCCGGCCAACCACCCTGCACCGCGGCGGCCTGGCCCGTGTTGTTGTCCGGCGCATTCGACACCTTACAACCCGAAGCCGTCAGCGCGGCCGCCATGGCCGTCGCCAGCAAGAATACACGCATCCCTCTCTCCTCCTCTCGAAGCGCGGCGCGTACCCGTCGACCCGTCGAGCGGCAATAGCGTGTCGGCCAACCGACGGACGGCGGGAAAAACTGGCCTCGCGCATCCCAGCCGTTATGGCAGATGCCATGACCAACATCGCTTTCGGGCCAATCGGGCTCCTGCTGCTCGTTGCGTGCCTCATTGCGATGTTGTCGCGTCGCCTCGGCCTGCCTTACATCGTCGGCCTGGTAGTCGCCGGCTTCCTCATCGCTTTGCTGCCGAGTACGCCTGAGCTCCCACTTTCTCCGGCGCTTATCTTCAACGTGTTTCTTCCGCCGCTGGTGTTCGAGGCCGCGATGCAGCTCGCCTGGAAACGGTTCAGGGGCGAGCTTCCGCTTACGCTGACGCTTGCATTTCTTGGCGTTGGAATCGCCGCGACCGTGGTCGCGACCGGCATGCATTGGCTGGTTGGGTGGAGCTGGATCGGCGCGGGTCTGTTCGGCGTGCTCATCGCCGCCACCGACCCGGTTTCGGTAATTGCCGCCTTCCGCGAAATGGGCTGCGTGCCGCGCGTGTCCATGGTGGTCGAATCCGAAAGCCTGTTGAACGACGGAGTCGCCGCGGTCGGTTTTGGTGTCCTCCTTGCGATCGCCCGAGGGTCGTCGCCCGATGCCATGACGGTCGTACCCGAGTTCCTTTGGTCGCTCGGTGGCGGCCTTGCGATCGGTCTGGCGGTCAGCAGCGTGGCGTTGCTCGTTGTCGGTCGAACCAGCGACCACCTGGTGGAGATCACGCTGACCACGATCGCCGCCTATGGCTCCTTCCTTCTCGCCGAACATTTCCATGCATCCGGGATCATCAGCGCACTCGCGGCGGGTCTCATGATCGGCAATGTCGGCTGGGCTGGCGTGATCTCGGCCAAAGGACGCGAGCGCGTCCATTATGCCTGGGAGTATTTTGCATTTCTCGCCAACAGCTTCGTCTTCATTCTCATTGGCATGAACACTGCCGACCAACCCTTGCTCGAATTCGTCTCGGGCGCCTCAATTGCCGCTGTCGGGCTGGTCCTCTGGGGCCGCGCGCTGTCGATCTATCCGCTGGCGGGATTGTTTGCCCGAACACGCTGGCGCTTGCCCTTCTCCTACCAGCATACCCTTGTCTGGGGCGGCCTGCGGGGTGCGCTGGCCCTCGCTCTGGCTTTGGCGGTCCCGACAACCGTGCCGGAACGCGGCGCGATCATCGTTGCCGCCTTCGTCGTCGTCGCCTTCTCCATTCTGGTGCAAGGGCTGACCATGCCGTGGCTGATCCAGCGTTTCGGCCTGAGCGGCGACCAACCCGATGAGGCAGTTGCCGCCAATTAGCACCCCGGCTAGGCGGCCAAAGTGAGTTTCCTCCCCGAACCGCTCCGCATCCCCGACTTTCGCGTCTACTGGCTCGCCCGGCTGGCTTCGACCATCGCGCAGATCAGCATGGTCGTCGTGATCGGCTGGCAAGTTTACGACATCGCCCGCCAGACAATGGGCCTCAAGCAAGCGTCGTTCCAGCTTGGCCTCGTCGGTGTCGTCCAGTTCGTTCCCTTGTTTGCGCTAACCCTCGTCACCGGCTGGGCCGCCGATCGCATCGACCGCCGTTACATCGCCCGGGCGGTACTGGCGCTCGAAGCGCTGTGCGCCGCGATTCTCGCCTGGCTGGCATGGACCCACACGACGACCATTCCGGCGTTGTTCGGGGTCGCGGCCTTGCTCGGCGTCGCACGGGCATTCGCCGGCCCGGCGTTGCAAGCTCTCGCGCCCAATCTGGTCCCGCGCGAGATCCTGCCGCGGGCGATCGCTCTGTCCTCGATCGCGTGGCAGGTCGGCTCCATCTTCGGCCCGGCGGTCGGCGGTTATCTTTACGCCGCCGCGCCCTACCTCCCCTACGCCGTCGCCACGGTCCTGTTCGCCATTTCGTTGCTGTGCGTGTTCCTGATCGGCCCCAAGCCCCAGGCCGGAGTCGACCGCGACCACCACCCGTGGAAGCAGATGATCGACGGCCTCCAATATGTCCGCCGCAACAAGCTCGTGCTCGGCGCGATCAGCCTTGATCTGTTCGCGGTCCTGCTCGGCGGGGCGACCGCGATGTTGCCGGTGTTCGCGCGCGACGTACTCCACGCCGGGCCCGAAGGTCTCGGCCATTTGCGCGCCGCGCCGGCGGTCGGGGCGACGCTGACCGCCGCCTTCTTCTCGGTCCGCCCGCTGAAGCACAACGTCGGGCTCAAAATGCTCGGCGCTGTCGGGATTTTCGGGATTGCCACGATCGTCTTCGGCTTTTCGCGCTGGATGCCGCTATCACTCGGCGCGCTGGCTTTGCTCGGCGGCGCCGACATGTTTTCGGTCTACGTCCGACAGTCGTTGATCCAGCTTCACACACCGGATGAAATGCGCGGCCGCGTCGGCGCCGTCTCGTCTTTGTTCATCTCCGCTTCGAACGAACTCGGCGAGGCGGAATCGGGATTCCTCGGGGCGCTGATCGGCCCCGTGGCGTCGGTCATCGCCGGCGGGTTCGGCGCCATCGCAGTGGTCGTCCTGTGGTGCTGGTGGTTCCCCCAGCTGCGTCTTGCAAAAAGCTTTGAGGCGCCCGATCTGCGCCGTACCCCAGTCCCCCCGGAGGAGATCCTGGAATGAAAGCCGGTACCATTCTCGAGACCATCGGCGGCACGCCGCATGTCCGGATCAACCGCTTGTTCGGACCCAATGCCGACGTGTGGATCAAGCAGGAACGGGCCAATCCGGGCGGGTCGATCAAGGACCGTATCGCGATGGCGATGGTCGAGGATGCAGAAAGCTCGGGCAAGCTCAAACCCGGCGGCGTGATCGTCGAGCCGACGTCGGGCAACACCGGCATCGGCCTCGCCATGGTCGCTGCGGTCAAGGGTTATCGGCTGATCCTCGTCATGCCCGACAGCATGAGCATCGAGCGGCGGCGGCTGATGCTCGCTTACGGCGCAGAATTCGAGCTGACGCCGCGCGAAAAGGGCATGAAGGGCTCGATCGCCCGGGCCGAGGAAATCGTCGCCGCGACAGCCGGCGCGTGGATGCCGCAGCAGTTCGAAAACCCGGCCAACGTCGCCATTCACCGTCGCACGACCGCCCAGGAAATCCTGCGCGATTTCGCCGACGCGCCGCCAACCGCTCTGATCACCGGCGTCGGCACCGGCGGCCATATCACCGGCTGCGCCGAAGTGCTCAAGCAGGAATGGCCGGAGTTGCAGGTGTTCGCGGTCGAACCGACGCTGTCCCCGGTCCTGTCCGGCGGCGAACCGGGGCCGCATCCGATCCAAGGTATTGGCGCCGGCTTCATCCCGGCAATCATGGATGTCAGCGTGCTCGACGGCATCATCGAGGTCGATCCGGGCGACGCCAAGGAGATGGCCCGCCGCGCCGCTCGCGAGGAGGGCATGCTGGTCGGAATCTCGTCCGGCGCCACCCTCCAGGCGATCGCGCAGAAGCTGCCCGAACTCGGTCCAAACGCGCGCGTACTCGGCTTCAATTACGATACCGGCGAGCGTTATTTGTCGGTCCCGGATTTCCTTCCCGAACAGGCTTAAAACCCCGCTAACCGCGCTTGTTTGGCGGCCCGTTAACCGGCCGCCGTTTAAAGACTCACACATACCCGGGCGCAAGGGGTCGTCCGGGTCAGTGGGTGAAGTCTTTATGCGTCGAACGTTGTTCGGCAAATCACCGGAAATCGAACGCCTTGCGCCGGCGCGTGTGTCGGCGCGCGAAGCGCTGACCTTCGACATCGTCGACCATGAATCGAGCGTCGACCAGACCCTGATCGAGCGCCGCGTGGGCAGTTGGGCCGTCGCTCCCTGGCTACTGCTCGCCGGACACATCATCATCGGCGTGTCATTGCTGATGCAAGACCGCCCGCCGGCCAGCTCGGCGACGCTGGCCGCAGTGTTCCTCCCCTTCGGGCTGTCGATTGTCGCCGACATCGTCGCCGGCCTGGTCCTGATCTATCGCCGCAAACTGCACCTCGCACCCCATACGGCCGCCCGGCTGATGTGCGCCTACATCGCCGTAACCGGCGTCTTGTCGAGCCTGTCGAGTGTCGCCACCGGCTCACTCGGGCTACGCGACGCGAGCTTTGTCACCCTCGCCATGGCCACCGGCTTTTTCGTGCGGTCGATGGCCGCGGTCGCCGCTCCGCCGCTGGCAATCGTGAGCGCCTTCATCGCCGCCATCACCACCCTGTTCTTTTCGCGCAACCCGTTCGTGTCCTTCACCATCAACACGCTCGCCGTGACCATGGCGATCTACAGCGTCGCGGTGACCCGCCGGGCGATCGCCGGCGGGCGCCGCCGCCTCGCCCTCGAATGGCAGGCCAAGAAGGCGCTCAATTTCGTCGACGAATTCGAAAACACCGGTCGCGGCTGGTTCTGGGAAACCGACTCGCTCGGTACCCTGTCCTACGTTTCGCGCCAGCTTGCCGAAGATTTTCAATGCGAGCCGGAAGCGCTGCTTGGGCGCCAGTTTACCGATTTGTTGTCGGTCGACACCGAATGTTCGGACACGGTCGAGGAGCGCAAAACCCTCGGCTTTCACCTTTCCGCGCGCTTCCCGTTTTCCGACGTGGTGGTTCGCCCGGCGAGCGACCAAGACGTGCACTGGTCGCTGTCGGGCAATCCGATCTTCGACGACCGGGGCCGCTTCCTCGGCTTCCGCGGCATCGGTACCGATCTGACCGAGCAACGCCGATCCGAACGGGAAATCTCGCGGCTGGCGCGCTTCGACTCTCTGACCAGCCTGCCCAACCGGGCGATGATGCGCCAGACGCTCGACGAGGCGCTCCGCAACTCGACCCACCGGCGCAAGGGCTGCGGCCTGTTCCTGATCGACCTCGACCGCTTCAAGAACGTCAACGACACGCTCGGTCACCCGGTTGGCGATGCGCTGCTGCGCCAGGTCGCCGACCGGCTCAAGTCGGTGATGGGCAATCACGGCCAGGTCGGGCGGCTGGGCGGCGACGAATTCCAGGCGGTGCTCCCCGGCACGGTCGACATCGGCCTGCTTGAATCGCTTGCGCGGACCCTGATCGAGCAGGTCTCGCGGCCCTATGTGATCGAAGGCCACAGGGTGACCATCGGCGCCTCGGTCGGCATCACCATCGGCGATCCGGGACGGGCCAGCGCCGACGCCCTCGTCCGCAACGCCGATCTTGCGCTCTACGCGGCCAAGGACGCCGGCCGCGGCAAGCACTGTTTCTACCAACCGTCGATGCACAGTGAGGCGGCCGAACGGCAGGTGCTGGAAAACGACCTCCGGCAAGCGATCGACCGCGGCGAATTGAGTGTCGCCTACCAGCCGATCGTCCGTACCGCTGGCGAGGAAATCTCGGGGTTCGAGGCGCTGGTCCGCTGGACTCACCCGACCCGTGGCCCGATCTCGCCCGACAAGTTCGTCCCGCTGGCCGAGGAAGCCGGGCTGATCGGCAAAGTCGGCGAATGGGTGATGAAAACGGCGCTCGAAGAGGCCGCGACCTGGCCCGACCAGGTGCGGGTCGCGGTTAACCTCTCGCCGCTCCAGTTCAACGACCCCACTATCGTCGCCACGGTGTCGCGGATGCTCATCGAATCCGGGGTTCGCGCCGACCGCCTCGAACTCGAGATTACCGAGGGCGTGTTCCTCGCCGACGGCGAGTCGACCGACGACACGTTCGCCGGGCTCAAGCACCTCGGCGTGCGCCTCGCGCTCGACGACTTCGGCACCGGGTACAGCTCGCTCGGCTATTTGAAAAAGGCGCCATTCGACAAGATCAAGATCGACCAGAGCTTCGTCCGCGGCGCGGCCTCGACCACCAACCGCAACGCCGCGATCATCCGCGCCATTGTCACCCTGGCAGAAACCCTTGGCATGGACACCTGCGCCGAGGGCGTCGAGACCCACGACGACCTGCAGCTGATCCGCGAACTCGGGGTCAACATGGTCCAGGGCTATATCTTCGGCCGTCCGGGCGATGCTGCGAATGCGCGCGAACTGGCCAACAGCGCGTCGGTCGAAGCCGACGGTTACCAGTGCATTCGCGAGCCACGCCAGCGCCTGATGCGCCGCGCGATCACCTCCATCGACGATGAAATGGTCGAGGTGAAGCTGCGCAACATCTCGTCGATGGGGGCGCTGGTCGAATGCCCGCTGGCGATCGCGCCGGGTGGTCAGATCACCATCGACATCGTCGGCGTCGGACCAGTCAGCGGTGTCGTTTGCTGGGCGCAGGCCGGCAAGTTCGGGATCCGCTTCGGCGATCCGTTCGACCTTACCCGCCTTGCCCCCAAGCGCGACCGCCGCAAAGACGAGGAAGCGACGCGCCCATGGTACGTCGAACGCCGCGTCAGCTGACGACAAAAAAGAGCGCCGGGTACGAACCCGACGCTCTTCCTTTACTCAACTGGCCGCTTAGCGGCGGTTGATGTCGACGTCGCGGACGTAGCCGCGATAGTCGACGTCACATTTGAACGACAGGTCCGGATAACCGTAACCATAGCCGTAAGCGGTTCGGCCGCTGCTCGCGAGGCCGCGGACACGGACATAGCCGTTATTCGGGCTGACACGCGTGATGCTTAGCACCCGGCCGGTCGTCCCATAAGCGCCGACCAGCGATCCGAGGATGCCGCCGAGGCCGTTGCGGGTGTACAGCCGGCTCTGGACTGCCGCCGAGCATTGCTGCGCGGCCGCATTGGTATTCACCCGATACCCGTAGCCATTGTTGTAGCCGTAGCCATAGCCATAGCCATAGGGCTGCGTCTGATAATATTGGGCAGCCGAGGGAGCGGCTGTGGCCAGCGCCGCGAGGCCTGCGCCACCGGCAAGGATTTTGGTCATAATCGTCATGGCTCTGTCTCCTTTCGATTTGATTGGAGCCTTCGCCGGAAAAACGCGTGGGAAAGCGCAAACGGGCGCTACGTTCATCGCACGATACGCTCAAACCGTCGCAGCGAGGTGAACCCGTTATGAATTGCTGGGGGCGTAAAAAGGGCCCGCCGGGTGAACTGGCCGGCGAGCCCCGTACACAGGGAATCTTGCGCGGTCCCCAACCGCCGACGACTCGCAAAGGGGTTAGCAAGCCGGTTATCGAACCGTCTCACGCGCGGCGCGCAACGACAACGCAGCGTTCGCGGCTGTCCCGATCGGGGACGGTTTGCGACGTGGCTGAAGCGCCACAGCGGCGCAGGATACGAGTGCCGACGCGCTGAGTGGAGGAACGGACTTAACCTAGGTGAATTTCTGCAATGTGACTGACGAAGATCGCCTGGTTGTCGAACGGATGCGCGCCCGCGCCGAACAATGCCGGCGCCTCGCTAAGGCGATCCTCGACCGCAGCGCCGCCGCGGTCTTGATGCAGATGGCCGAAGAGGTCGAAACCGACATCAAGCGGCTCGAGTGCGGCGACGATGCGGGTCCGACCCAACATGTCCCGCCTCCTGCGCAATGCTGAGCCGTACGACCGTTCGATTCAACCCGTAACATGTGATAATGCGCCTCATGCCGAACGTTTCGCGGGTGCCCTTGCCGGCATCACGCGCATGCGGAGGCACAGATGAATCCTCTTATCCGATCGAGTTGCTGCCTCGCCGCAATTGCCGCCTTGGCGAATTGTGGCGGCGGAGCATCGAAGAACGACAGCGGCAACATCGCGACCACAAGCCAAACCGTAGCCACTGGCTCCACGAACACGCTCGCGCCCGCCGCTCCGCCCGCCACCGCGGTCGCCGCCAATGAAAAGCGCATAACCATCGAAGCGCTGCCGATCGCGCAGCCGGGACCGGGTACGGCGGTCGGCGCGTTTCATATGATTCGATCGGCCAGCGGCATCGAGACCGACGGCATCGGCGGCGGCTGCATGGTGTTCGAGGATCCGGCGAGCGCGGTGTGCCACCAGGACAGCGATTGCCGCGTGCCCAAATACATTTCCGCTGCAAACGGGCCATGGGCTTATTGCGCGGAACAAAAATGCTGGATCAAGCCGGCCGACAAGGCTTTTTGCTGGAAATCGCGTTACTCGACCCCGCAGCAGCCGTTGCAGGTCGGCAAGCCGCAATCGACGCCCAAGGTGACCTTGGCGAGCCTCCCAGCGCAACTGTTCCAGGGACCGGCCAAGAACCAGACCAAGGTCCGGGTCATCGCTTGCCTCAACGGAAAATTCAAACCGGGCGACGCGCCGCCCTGCGCCGGTGGCAGTGGCCCGCATGTCGAGGATATCGGGGACGCGAAGACCCTGACGAAATAGGGTCGGCTAGTCCCGGCGCGCGAGCAACATTGCGCCGACCACGCAGCCGCCGAACAGCGCGCCCTCGAGCCCGCCGGTAACGATCTGGCTGATCGGCCCGAAGCCGTGCTCGCCGAACAGCGCGCCGATCTGATCAAGGCGCAGCCGCGACGCGGGGAAATGCCGCGAAAGCAAATCGAGGCTGCCGCCCATCATCCGGCCGCCGAGCAATGGGATGATCAAGCCGGCCGCACCACCGCACAGGGCGGCGATGGCCGCGCCACGCCTGACCGATCCGACGCGGCTCGCAAGCCACGCGCCAAGCCCGACGGCGCCGCCGAGAAGCACGCCTTCGAAGGGTCCGGTAATATCGCCGGGCGACTGACCAATCAGCAGGTTGAAGGCGTCGAGTCCAAGCAGTTTGACGATCGCGCCGACAATCAGGCCGCCAAGTGCGCCGCCGGCGATGCTCCAACGGCGACTATGGTCGCGAGCAAAGCCCGTCGCAGCGATGCCGAAGGAGACCCCCGCCCCGCCCAGCAACGCGACCAGGAGCGACAAGCAGACGAGGACGAGCAGCACGGAGATCGCGCCCATCTCCGGCTGCAGCGGCTGCGATGCGCCGGCAAAGCCGTAAACCAGGCCGCCCGCCAGCCCGGCGACGGCGCCGCCAAGCGTCCCCGCGGCGCTTTGCCGCACGACGTCCCGCCATGGATGAGGCACGGCCCTATGCAGCGGCTGCGCCTCAACACCCGCGGCAGTGACCGGCGCGATGAAGCGATAGCCGTGCTTGGGCACCGTCTCGATGAAACGCGGCCGCCCGGCATCGTCGCCGAGCTTGCCACGCAGCGTCTTGATGCATTGCGTGAGCGCTTCGTCGGTGACCGGGACGCCCCGCCACACCTCCTCGAGGAAACGATCCTTGGAGACCAGCTTGCCCGGCTCGCTAACCAGCAGCGCGAGGGCGTCGAGGTAGCGGGCGTTGAGGTCGACCGACTCGCCATCGCGGCGCAACTGCCGGTCCGCGGGATCGAGCGTGAAGATATCGAAGCGAAAACGGCCGGGCGTCATTTCTCAGCGAAACCTCAGGAGTTGCTCATGGCGCCCACCGGCCACACGGGCAGGATCAAGGCTCATTGATGCATGGCGGCGAGACAATGGCAAGCAAAGGACGGCGCTGACGAACGTAATCGTCGCCCACGCCAAGCCGGACGGAATGGCCGCTAGAAAGCTTCGGCCGGGATTTTCATCAGCGTCTCGGCCCCGGCCTCGATCTTGCGCTTCAAGCCCGACGTCATCGGCAGCTCGCGGGTGACGAAGAAGCGCGCCGTGGTCAGCTTGGCGTCGTGGAAGTCGCTGTCACCGTCCCCCTCGGCGAGCGAGCGCGAGGACGCCGCGGCCATTTTGACCCACATCCAACCGAGCGCGACCAGGCCCATCAAATCCATGTAGGCGTACGCGCCCGCGCCGGCGTTATCGGGATCGGTCATCGCATGTTGGGCAAGCCAAATGGTCGCCCCCTGCAAGTCGGCGAGCGCCGGCTCTAGCGCCGCGGCGACGCCGCCTGGATCGCCGGCCGCCTTGGCGTCGGCGATGTCGCGGCCGACCGTTTCAAAGAACAAGCGCACGGCGCGGCCGCCGTCCTTGGGCAGCTTGCGCCCGACCAGGTCCATCGCCTGGATGCCGTTCGTGCCTTCGTAAATCTGGGTGATCCGCGCATCCCGCACAAACTGCTCCATGCCATGCTCGCGGATGTAGCCGTGCCCACCGAACACCTGCTGGGCCTTAACCGCGGCGTCGAAGCCCTTGTCGGTCAGATAGCCCTTGATCACAGGGGTCAGCAGACCGAGCAAATCGTCCGCCTGCTGGCGCTCAGTCTCGTCGGGCGAACGGCGTGTCAAATCGACCTGGAGCGCGCCCCACAGGACCAGCGCCCGGCCCGCCTCGATGTAAGCGCGGGCCTCCATCAGCATCCGGCGGACGTCGGGATGGACGATAATCGGGTCGGCCTTGGCCCCCGCTTCGCGTTCGGATTCCTTGAGCGCGCGACTCTGCCGCCGATCCTTCGCGTAGGCTGCGGCGTTCTGATAGGCGACTTCGCCTTGGGCGAGACCCTGGAGGCCGACGCCGAGGCGCGCGGCGTTCATCATAATGAACATCGCCGCCAGGCCCTTCTCGGGCTCGCCGACCAGCCAGCCCGTGGCACCGTCATAATTCATCACGCAGGTCGCGTTGCCGTGGATGCCCATCTTCTTCTCGAGCGCGCCGCAGCCCAGCGCATTGCGCTCGCCCAGGCTGCCATCGTCGTTGACGAGAAATTTGGGGACGACGAACAGCGAAATGCCCTTAACGTTGTCGGGCGCGCCGGCGATCTTGGCCAGGACCAAATGGATGATGTTGTCGGCGAGGTCGTGCTCGCCCGACGAGATGAAAATCTTGGTTCCGGTGATCGAATAACTGCCGTCGGGATTGGGATCGGCGCGAGTCTTCAACAGCCCGAGGTCGGTGCCGCAATGCGGCTCGGTCAGGTTCATCGTCCCGGTCCATTTGCCGGTGATCATCGTCGGCACATACTTCTGCTTGAGCTCGTCCGAGCCCTTGATCAGCAGCGACGCGATCGCCCCCGAGGTCAGCCCCTGGTACATTTCGAAACTGTGGTTGGCCGAGAGGATATATTCGGTGACCGCGGTGCCGACGACCTGGGGCAAGCCCTGCCCGCCATATTCCTCGGGCCCGGTCAGGGTCGGCCAGCCGGCTTCGACGAACTGGTCGTAGGCCGCCTTGAAGCCCGGCGGGGTCGTGACTGAACCGTCATCGGCGCGTTTGCAGCCGGCCTCGTCGCCGACCTTGTTCAGCGGCGCCAGCACTTCAGCAGAGAACTTGCCTGCTTCCTCGAGGATCGCCTCGATCAAATCGGGGGTCGCGTTGGCGAAGCCCGGGAGATTCGCGTAGCGGCCGATGTCGAGCACGTTTTCGAGGATGAAGCGGGTCTCCTTAACGGGCGCGTTATAGATCGGCATTTTCACTGACCTCCGTGTCAGTTCCTCCTATTGCGCCGCCGCGAAAGCGTCCAGCCGTGCGAACGGCTGTAACCGACACTATATTCGATCCGAATAGGGCCATGAGAGGACCCCGCAGATGAAGTTCGCACGATTGATTATATCCGCCGCTCTAATCGCCGCCGCCGCCCCCGCTACGGCCGCGCCCCGAACCGAAACCGCCGTGCTCGCCGGTGGCTGCTTCTGGGGCATGGAAAGTGTGTTCGAGCATGTCAAAGGCGTGACCGACGTGGTCTCGGGGTTTGCCGGCGGCGACGCGAAGAGCGCCAACTACGACGCGGTCAGCACCGAGCGGACCGGCCATGCCGAAGCAGTCAGGATCATCTACGACCCTAGCAAGATCAGCTACGCGCAGCTGTTACAGATCTATTTCGCGGTCGCCCACGACCCGACCCAGGTCAACCGCCAGGGGCCCGATAGCGGACCGAGCTATCGTTCAGCCATCTTCCCCCAGAGCAATATACAGGCGCAGGTCGCACGGGAATTCATCACCAAGCTGCAGGAACGCCATGTGTTCAAGGCGCCGATTGCCACGCGAATCGAAAGCGGCGGCTTCTTCCCGGCCGAGGCCTATCACCAGAATTACGCCGAGAAGCACCCGTGGGAGCCGTACATCGTCATCAACGACCGGCCCAAGGTCGCGGCGCTGAAGCGGCAGTATCCGGGCTTTTACAAAGGCTAAGCGCCTAAACCGCTAAGATTTCACACTTTATTCAGGGCGGGGCGACAAAGCTTGGGGCCCACCCTATATGACGCGGACGTGGCCAACACCGCGGGTAGCCGGGAACCCAGACGATGCTGACGACCAATCCGTTCGATGACGACAAACTGCGCGAGGAATGCGGCGTATTCGGTGTTTGGGGCGCCGATAACGCCTCGAACCTCGTCGCGCTCGGGCTCCACGCGCTGCAACACCGCGGCCAGGAAGCGGCCGGGCTGACCAGCTTCGACGGCACGCGTTTCCATTCCCACCGCGCAATGGGGCACGTCGCTGGCACTTTCGACCGCGACGACGTCATGCGCGAGCTCGGGGGCCGTACGGCGATCGGCCACGTCCGTTACGCGACCACCGGCGAGACCGCATTGCGCAATGTCCAGCCATTGTTCGCCGAACTCGCCGAGGGCGGTTTCGCGGTCGCCCACAATGGCAACTTTTCGAATGCCATGAAGCTTCGTCGGACGCTCAACCGCCGCGGCTCGATCTTCCAGTCGACCGGCGACACCGAGGTCATCATTCACCTCGTCGCCACCTCCAGTCACACCAATTTGCTCGACCGGCTGACCGGTGCGCTCAAGCAGGTCGAAGGCGCTTATTCGCTGGTCGTGCTGACCGAGGAGGGCCTCGTCGCCTGCCGCGACCCGCTCGGCATCCGGCCGTTGGTCATGGGCAAGCTCGGCGAAGCGACCATCTTCGCGTCAGAAACGGTCGCGTTCGACGTCATTGGCGCAACGTTTATCCGCGACGTCGATTCAGGCGAGGTGATTATCGTCAACGACAGCGGCATCCGGTCCTTCCGCCCGTTCGAGAAGGCGACGCCGCGGCCATGCATCTTTGAGCATGTCTATTTCTCGCGGCCGGATTCGATCGCCGAAGGCCAGTCGGTCTACGAAGTCCGCAAGGCGATCGGCGCCGAGCTCTCGCGCGAAGCCCCGGTCGAGGCCGATTATGTCGTCCCCGTCCCGGACAGCGGCGTTCCGGCCGCGATCGGCTTTTCGCAGGCTTCGGGCATTCCGTTCGAGCTGGGCATCATCCGCTCGCACTATGTCGGGCGGACGTTCATTCAGCCGACCCAGGAAGTCCGCCACCTCGGCGTCAAACTCAAGCACAATGCCAATTCGGCGCTGGTTGCCGGCAAGCGCATCGTGCTGGTTGACGATTCGATCGTCCGTGGCACAACTTCGGTGAAGCTGGTCCAGATGATGCGCGATGCCGGGGCGCGCGAAGTCCACCTGCGGGTCGCCTCGCCGCCGACGCGCAACAGTTGCTTCTACGGTGTCGACACGCCCGAGCGCGCCAAGCTGCTGGCGGCGCAAATGAACGTCGAACAGATGCGCGACTACATCAACGCCGACAGCCTCGCCTTCATTTCGATCGAGGGTCTTTACCGGGCGCTCGGCGACGAGCGCGACGGGGCCGCGCCGCAACGCTGCGACGCCTGCTTCACCGGCGACTACCCGACGGTGCTGACCGACGTTTCCGAGAAGGAAAAAGGCGCGCCTTTGTCGCTGGTGGCGAGCCGCTAGCCAGCACCCACGCAGCCCCGGTCAGCGCGCAGGACACGATCGTCTCCTGGAAATGCATCGGCGTGAGGCCGCCAGCGGCGACTATCGGTCCCCACACCAGCAATGTGATCAAGGTGATGTTCGCGGCGGCGCCCAGTGCGGCCAACCGCGACTCGAACCCGGCGACGATGGCGAGGCCACAGACGGTATAGATGATCCCGGTCGCATAGGCCCAGAACACCGGCGTCCCTGGCAGCCAGGCGGGAACCCGCGGCGCGGTCAGATCGAGATAGAAGAAATGCGACAGGCCAAAAGCGATAAGTCCGAGGCCGTAGAACAGATAGGCGATCCGCACCCCTAGTTCGCTCGACAGGAAATTCCGGCTCTTCACCTGGTCAGCATAAAGCACCCAGGCGGCCCCGATCAGGACCCAATTCTCGCCGTTGCTCTGGTACGAACCTTCGACGAGCGGCGCGCGGACAATGTACAAACCCTTGGTCGCAACGGTCCACGCGATCAGGAAGATCGTCAGCGCCAGCGCCGCGGGCGCGGCAGTGCGTTTCGCCAGCAGACCGGCACCGCAGACAAGCGAAGCAAAGGTGCTGAGATAAGCAAGCAACGAGCGCGCCGGGGCGGTCTCGGGGACGGAGTTCCAGATGGGTGCGAAGGTCCCGCTGACGAGACCGATGACGCCGATCCCGATGAACGTCAGCGCAAAAACGATGCGAGCTGCAGTTTTCCAGTCCATGAGCGCCCCCTCTCGCCTAGCTGTTCGGCAATTCGGGCCAAGGGGAACGGCTATTCGAGGAACCGCCCATTTTTTGCGGGTGAAGGTCGAACCAAGAGCGGCTAGAGCGCGGGCATGACCAACCCACAACCTTTTGCCGGCCAGCTCGCGCTGGTCACCGGCGCCAGCCGCGGGATCGGCGCCGCGACCGCCGAAGCCCTCGCCAAGGCCGGCGCGCACGTCATCCTCGTCGCCCGCACCGCCACCGCGCTCGAGGACGTCGAGGACCGCATTCACCAGGCCGGCGGATCGGCGACCATCGCCCCGCTCGACCTCACCGAGGGCGAAAGTATCGGCAAGCTCGCGGTCGCGGTCGCCGAGCGCTGGGGCAAGCTCGAAACGCTCGTGCTCAATGCGGCGATGCTCGGCTCTCTGACCCCGGTGCAGGACATCGATCCCAAGGAATTTTCGCGGATCCTGAGCCTCAACGTGCTCGCCAACCAGGCGCTGCTCGCGGCGTTCGACCCGCTGCTGCGAAAAGCCGACCACGCCGACGTGGTTGCGCTGACCTCCTCGGTCGGCGGCGAGCCGCGCGCCTTCTGGGGCGCCTACGGGTCGTCCAAGGCCGCGCTCGAAACCCTGCTCGGTGCCTACGCCGACGAGACCGCGCACACCGACCGGATCCGGGTCCATATCGTCGATCCCGGCGCGACCCGGACGCGGATGCGCGCGCTCGCCTTCCCCGGTGAGGAACCCGACAGCGTCAAGCCGCCCGAAACGGTCGCGGAAGCGATTCTTGAGCGGCTGCGCGGCGACGCGCCGACCGGCGAGAAGGTGCGGGTCGAAGCCTAGGCCAGCGCGAACCGCGTCAGCCGTCGCACCGGATCGACGTCATCGAGACGGAGACTGACCGCTTCGCCGATCGTACGCCCCTCGCCCGGCACGCGCGTAATCACCGCCGGATCGGCGATTTGAATCCGCGCACCGCGCTTCTTGTCGATGTCGGTGACGGTGCCGGCGAATTTCTCGCCGACCCGGCCTTGCAGCACGACCGCCTCCGCCAATTCGAGAACCGCGCTGTCGACTTGCCCCGCCTTCGCCTCGGCCTTGTTCATCACCTCGGGCAGGCGCTCGAACGCCGCGGTCACGACATCCGGGACTGGACGCCCGTTGGCGACCGCCAGCGCCGCCAGCGTTACATAGCGATCGGCCAGTCGGCGCAACGGCGCGGTCGCATGGACATAAGTCGCGCGCATCGCCGAGTGCCACGGCTTCTCGCCCGCGTGGAACGGCGCGTAGGTCGCGTGCACCCCGGCCCGGCGGATCGCGAGCATGAACGCCGCCTGCTTGGGATCGTTGGGATCGAGACTGCGCTGGCGATCTTCGAGGCTGACCGCTTTGGGCCAGTCGACGCCGAGCGCCTTGGCGCTGTGGCGCAGGCGCCTAATGCCCCAATCGTCGGGCTCGGGCATGATCCGAAACAGCCCGGTGCCATGGCTGTACAACGCGTCGGCGACGGCCAAGTTGGCGGCCAGCGACAGCGACGCATTGGATTGCTCCGCCGCGCTCATCGGCCGGAATTCGAGGCAAAAGCCCCCGCCCGGCCCTTCGCTCACCTGCTGCTGCGGCGGGTCGACGCGCGATGCCCCGCGCGCATCTTCGGCCGCCGCGATGCGCCGCGACAGTTCGTCAAAGCCGGCCGGTAAATCCTCGGGCCGCACGGTCGCATAGTCGAGCTTGGCGCGGCTGCGGACGATCACCCGCTCGACCCCGTCGAGGCTCGCGGCGCCATCGCTCGCGATGCGGACGATGAACAGGATCGCGGGCTTGTCGCCGTCCGGCAGCAGGCTCGCCGCGCCTTCGGACAATGCCGTCGGATAAAGGCTGATCTTGCCGTCCGGCATATAGATCGTCTCGCCGCGAGCCCACGCTTCGGTGTCGACCGGGCCGCCGTCGGGGACGAACCAGCCGACGTCAGCAATCGCGTAACGCAGAATCAGGTCGCTCCCCGATTGCTCGAGCGCGAACGCCTGGTCGAGGTCGGTCGAACTCGCCGGATCGAGCGTCACAAACGGAATCGCCGTGCGGTCGATATGATCGCTCAGCGGCTGCCGCGCCGCGGCCTCTGCCGCCGCTTCCGCCTCCGGCGCAAACCCCTTGGGCAGCTGGAATTGAGTGCGGATCGCCGCGAGGCCATCGCTCAGCACCCGCGCGCGGTCGACGAGGGCTTTCACGCTTTGACCATCGTCACCTGGGCGACGTCGATCGCACCGCCGCGGAATCCGCCCTCACAATACATCAGGTAGTAACGCCACAGATCGTGAAACGGCTCGCCGAAACCTTTGAGCGCGCCGCGCGCGACCGCCTGATCGTAGCGCTCCCGCCAGCGCTTCAGCGTTTCGGCGTAATCGAGGCGAAAGCCCGCGCGGTCACTCCACGACAGTCCACGCTCGCCCGCCAGCGCCGCGAAGCGCGGCTCATCGAGCAGCATCCCACCTGGGAAGACGTAGGTCTGGATGAAGTCGGCGCTGCGCGCATAGCGGTCGAACAGGCGGTGCTCGAAGGAGATGAATTGCAGCGCCGCACGACTGCCCGGCTTCAGATTGCGCGCGATGCAATCGAGATAAGCGCCCCACCACGGTTCGCCGACCGCCTCGACCATCTCGACCGAGGCGATCGCATCGAACTGCTCCGTCGTCGCGCGATAATCCTGCAAGCGAATTTCGATCTGCGCCGACAGACCGGCGGCTGCGATCTTGTCCTCGGCCCAGGCCTTCTGCTCCTGCGACAAGGTCAGGCCGACCACCTTCGCGCCACGCCGCGCCGCCTCGATCGCAAGGCTCCCCCAACCGCAGCCGATCTCGAGCACGCGCTGACCGGGTTTGAGTTCAAGCCGGTCGAGCAAAGCGTGGATCTTGTTGAGCTGCGCGACTTCAAGACTGTCCCCAGGCGATGCGAACCGCGCGCACGAATAGGTCATCGTCTCGTCGAGCCAGGCCGAGTAGAAATCGTTGCCGAGGTCGTAATGCGCCTCGATATTCTCGCGCGCCTTGTGCGGGGCGTTGTCGCGCAGGCGGTGCGCCGCGAGGTTGATCCAGCGGAACACGCCTTTGGCCCGCCCGACATCGCCGAGGCTGACCGCGTTGGCGGAAAACAATTCGAAGATCGCAACCGGGTCGGGGCTCGTCCATTCGCCCATTGTCCACGCCTTGTACCAGCCAACCGAGCCTGACGTGGCGAGACGAACCAGCGCCATCCAGCTCGCTATCTGGACGACCGCCGCCGGACCGGGCGAACGGAACCCGAGGCGATGACGGCCACCGTCCGGAACGGTCGCGTCGATCCCGCCACAGTCGAGCCGGCGGTCGAGCTCGGCGATCACGTGCGACAGGGCCGGTGCGGCCAGCCGGGCGAGCATCCCGCCGCCGGTGGCAAAGCCCCGGTCCGCGCGCACCAGATGTTCGCCCCGAGCCATGGTCGGGCGGATTATTGGGATGGCGGCGCCGAGTCGAGCGGGATGAGGAACGCGCTGCGGCGAATCATCCGTCGCATCTTCGCCGCAAGCGGCGATGGCTGGACGTTGTAGAAGCGCTGGTCGGTCAGATAGGCCTGACCGTCCTCGATCACCACGATCGGCATCCGCGACCAGACGAGGAATGCGCGAACGCGGCGGCTTTGTGACTCCGCGGCAGCGAGCCGGGGGTCATCGAGACCCAGCGGCTGGCTCGCCGGATCGAGCACCAGGCCATGGCGCCAATCGAACGACCCGGCGCCGAACCGGTCGGCGCTGCGCCAGGCGATCGTCCGTTCCCAGAACGCCAGCGGCGGCGGACCGGCGACGACCAGGGTCGTCTCGATCCCACGAGCGCGAAGCTGGGCGGCAACCGCCTGCTCGACCCGCGCGCTCTCGCCAAGGTTGAAGGCGATGTAGGCGAGCATCACGACACCGGCGATCTGCGCCGGGCGGCCACCGTGCGCGGCTCCGTGGCGCCAGCGCAGCGCCGACCAGCCGATCCCGCCAACCATCAGCAGCCAATAGACCCAGTCGATGATGAAGATCGCGTCGCCCGAACTCCAGCGCCAGCTGAGCGGCGCCAGCAAAGCGATCGCATAGGTCGTCAGCCAGTCTAGGAACGGATGGGTGAGGACGGCGACGAAAGCGACGACAAACAGCGGACCGGCGCGGAACGGGACGGCGCCGGGCGGCGCCCGTCGGAGACGATCGACCAGCCACAACAAGAGCACGATCGCCGCCGCCAGGAACGGCCACGCGAACACCCCATGAAGCGGCCCGCGATGAAACTCGATCCCGTCGACCGGAAAGGCGAGCGGCGCAAACACGTCGATGTCCGGCGCGTTGGCGCCGAGCAGGCAGGCGGCGAAGGCGAACCGCGAGCGGCGCTTGAGCCCCATCTGGGCAATCAGCGCGCCGGCCAAAGTGTGCGTGATATTGTCCAATCAGCCGCCGCGGATCACTCTGCGCGTGGCTCCTTTTCGACCTGCCAGGTCTGGCCTTTCGAGACCAAAGCCTGGAGGTCGGCCGGCTTGCCCTTGGCCGCGGCGGCATTTTGCTCGATCACCGCGGTCTCAAAGGTCGGCGCCGGATCTTCGTAGAGCACGCCCAAAGCCATCGGGAAGCCGTCGGGCATTTCAACCAGCATGTGCGCGATCGACCGGTTCTTGGGGTCGTGGACGATGACGTCGGGGTCCTCGGCATCGACCACCTTTAGTGCCAGCCGCTCGCGGTCGAGCGCGATGCCCTTGGCCCCACCGGCGAACAGCATTTTCTCGCCCGCCTTGAGCCACAGCTGCTTCTCGGCGGCGACGTCGCGCTCGGTGAAGCTGGCGAAGACGTCGTCGTTATAAACCACGCAATTCTGGAAGATCTCGATGAAGCTCGCGCCGCGGTGCGCGTGCGCGGCCTTGAGCACGTCGGGCAAATTCTTGTGCACGTCGATCCCGCGCGCGACGAACCGCGCGCCCGATCCCAGCGCGAAGGCGCAGGGCTGGACCGGCCGGTCGACCGATCCGAACGGGGTCGACGGGCTGCGCGTGCCGACCCGCGACGTGGGCGAATATTGGCCCTTGGTCAGCCCGTAAATCTCATTGTTGAACAGCAAGATCTGGCAATCGAGGTTGCGGCGCAGGATGTGCATCGAATGGTTGCCGCCAATGCTGAGCGCGTCGCCGTCGCCGGTGATGATCCACACGTCGAGCTCGGGATTGGCGAGCTTGACCCCGGTCGCGAATGCCGGGGCGCGACCGTGGATGGTGTGAAAGCCGTAGGTTGCCATGTAATAAGGAAAGCGGCTCGAGCAGCCGATGCCGCTGATGAACACCGTTTTCTCACGCGCGACGGCGAGATCGGGCATCGTCCGCTGCACGGCTTTCAGCACCGCATAATCGCCGCAGCCGGGGCACCAGCGCACTTCCTGGTCGCTCGCCCAGTCCTTGGCGGTGGTGGTCGGGATCGGGGAGATTTCGTTCATCCGTGGGGCCTCAGCCAATAAACCAGGAACAGCAACGCGATCAGCAGGATGATCATCGGCCAGACGCTGAGCTGTTTCATGACAGCGCCCGGTCGATCGCCGCTTCGATCTCGGCGATGCGGAACGGGTGGCCCGAGACCTTGGTCAGTGACTGGGCGTCGACCAGATACTGGTCGCGCAGCAGCGTCTTGTACTGGCCCATGTTCATCTCGGGCACAAGCACGTGCTTGAAGCCCTTGAGCAGCGCCCCGAGATTCTTCGGCGCCGGCCAGATATGGCGGACGTGGATGTGGGCGACGTCCTTGCCGGCCGCGAGCGCGCGCCGCACCGCCTGGTGGATCGGGCCGAAGGTCGAGCCCCAGCCGACCACCACGAGATCCGCCCCCTCGCGGCCGAGGCAGATGTCCTGGTCGGGGATGTCGTTGGCGATGCCGGCCACCTTGGCGTGGCGGGTGTCGGTCATCTCCTGGTGGGCGGCGGGCGAATAATCGATGTTGCCGGTTCCGGGCTGCTTCTCGATCCCGCCGATGCGATGCTCGAGGCCGGGCGTGCCGGGCTTGATCCACGGCCGGGCGAGACCGTCGCCGCGGGCATAAGGCATGACCTGCTCACCCTCGGCCGGAGGCGTGTCGAAGAATTTGACCGGGAATGGCGCGTAGCCGCTCATGTCCGGGACCTTCCACGGCTCGGCGGCATTGGCGATATAGCCGTCGGTCAGCAGCATCACCGGGGTCATGTATTTGGTGGCGATGCGGCACGCCTCGATCGCGCATTCGAACGCGTCGGCGGGCGATCGCGCGGAAATCACCGGCACCGGCGAATCCGCGTTGCGGCCGTAGACCGCCTGATAGAGATCGGACTGTTCGGTCTTGGTCGGCAGCCCCGTCGACGGCCCGCCGCGCTGCGAATTGACCACGATCAGCGGCAACTCAGTCATGATCGCGAGGCCGATCGCCTCGGTCTTGAGCGCGATCCCCGGCCCCGACGACGAGGTGATGCCGAGGTGACCGGCGTAACTCGCGCCGATCGCCGCGCAGATCGCCGCAATCTCGTCCTCCGCCTGGAAGGTCGTGATCCCGAACTCCTTCAAGCGCGCGAGATGGTGGAGCAGCGGGCTTGCCGGAGTGATCGGGTAAGAGCCGAAAAACATGTCGACGCCCGCGAGCTGGCAGCCCGCGACCAGGCCCAGAGCGAGCGCCTCGGCGCCCGTGACCGTGCGGTAAAGCCCGGGCTCGGCCGGCGCGGCGGCGATATGGTGCTGCTTGAACGGCGCGCCCATCTCGGTCGTCTCGCCATAGGCATGGCCGGCGTTGAGCGCCGCGATATTGGCCTCGGCCAGTTCAGGCGCCTTGGCGAACTTGAGCTTGAGCCAGTCGACGATCGGCTGGCGGTCGCGGTCGAACATCCACAGGGCCAAGCCCAGCGTCCACATATTCTTGCAGCGCAGCGCTTCCTTGTTGCCGAGCCCGAACGGCTTCACCGAATCGAGCGTCAGCTGCGAGATGTTGAAATGGACCACCTGCCATTTGGCCAGGCTGCCGTCCTCGAGCGGGCTTTGCTCGTAGCCCGCCTTGGCGAGGTTGCGCGCCGAGAACTCGCCTTCGTCGGCGATGATCAGCCCGCCTTCGCGCACCTGGTCGGCGTTCACCTTCAGCGCCGCCGGGTTCATCGCGATCAGCACGTCGGGCTGGTCGCCGGCGGTTTCGATCGCGGTCGAGCCGAAATTGATCTGGAAGGCGGAGACGCCGAAGGTCGTGCCCTGCGGCGCGCGGATTTCGGCGGGGAAATCGGGGAAGGTTGCAAGGTCGTTGCCCGCAAGGGCGGTGCTCAGGGTGAATTGCCCACCCGTGAGCTGCATGCCGTCGCCGCTGTCGCCGGCAAACCGGACGACGACCGCTTCGGCCGGCGGATGTGCGGTTGCTTCCTTCTCGGTGAGCTGGTGAGTGGCGGTGGCCACAAAGAGGTCCTTCACAAACGCGCGAGTTTCAGGTCGCCGCCCTTTTAAGCGGCCCCGCCCCCTTTCGCCACCTTTCTTCGTCGGGCAGTGTGAGCTCATGGCAATGAGTGAAAACGGCTACCGCCGCGGGGTCGGCGTGATGCTCCTCAACCGCGAGGGCAAGGTGTTCGTTGGGGCGCGGATCGATAATACCGACGAGGCGTGGCAGATGCCGCAGGGCGGGATCGATAAGGGCGAGAAACCGTGGGCGGCGGCGCGGCGCGAGATCGAGGAAGAGACCGGCATCCCACCGCATCTGGTCGAGAAAATCGCCGAGTGCCCCGAGCGGCTGAAATATGATCTCCCGGAGGAAATCCGCCATCGCCTGTGGGGCGGGAAGTGGCTGGGCCAGGACCAGGACTGGTTTCTGTGCCGGTTCCTCGGCACCGATGCCGACGTCAACATCGCTACCAAACATCCCGAATTCCGCGAATATAAGTGGATCGAACCGGCCGAGCTCCCCGACCTGATCGTGCCCTTCAAGCGTGACCTGTACCGCCAGCTCTTGCGGGAATTCGCCGAGCATCTCTAAAGCGGCGCCGCGAGTCCCCAGTGCTGTTTCGTTACCTCACGTCCTTCGCCTTCCTGACGCTTTTGCCTTTAGGCGAGTGGCTTGGCGGCGCATGGACCTTCGCCGCCGCCGCCGCATGCCTGTTTTCGATCGCCGGTCTGGACTCCATCCTGGGTGAAAGCCGGCTGGCGTCGCAGCAGCCGCGCGGAATCGCGTCTCGGTGGCTCCCTCGCGTCTACATCCTCCTTCAACTTGGGGTCACGGCGTGGATGGCCGTGCGGGTCGCACAATCTACGACAAGCCTGCTGGAGGCGGCCGGTCTGACCCTCTCGACCGGGCTGATGACCGGTATCTTTGGCTTCGTCGCCGCGCACGAAATGATTCACAGCCGCAAATCCCGCGAGCGCGCACTCGGCCTCACTTTGCTCGGTAGCGTTTTCTACATGCAGTTCAGGATTGCCCACGTGTACGGCCACCACCGGCGGGCGGCGACGCCCGCGGACCCGGCGACGGCGCGGCTCGGCGAAGGCTTGTATACGTTCGTGGCGCGTTCCGCCGTGGGTCAGTTCCGCGAGGCATGGGCATTCGAAACCAAGCGCAAGCTGGGCAATCGCATGATCGGCTATCTGGCAATCGAAGCCACGTTCGCCTTGGCGATCGCGGCGATCAGCCTCCGTGCACTCGCCTTTTTCGCCGCCGTCGCGGTTATCGCGATCTTCGTGCTGGAGAGCTTCAATTATGTCGCCCATTACGGACTCACCCGCCGGGTCGGGTACGATGGGCGCGTCGAACGCCTGGGGCCGCGGCACAGCTGGAATTCCGCGCGGCGGATGAACAATGCATCGCTGCTCAACATGGGCCGGCACAGCGACCATCATCGCCGGATGACCACCTCGTACGAAGAACTGAAGCCGCTTCCCGGCCAGACCGAACTGCCGTCGGGCTACGCCTCGGCGTTGCTGACGGCGCTGGTTCCGCCGCTGTGGCGCCGCGTCATGGACCCGCGGGTGGAAGCCGTAACTAGCGCTGAGGCGCGGTGAAGTAACCGATCCCGCCGCCGACCAGGGCCCCGAGGATCGGGCCGATGAACGGCAATGGGATGGCGACAACCGCGCCGATGGCGGCGGCAATCGCGGTGCGCTTGGCAACGGGGTTTTCAAGCATCGTCTTCGCTCCTTGAGCGGTGTCTTATATAGATAATACACTGTCATGTCCATGATGGATTTTGGGACACAAGTGGCGGCCATCGTCACGTCACTGAAACCAAGTGGCTTCCCTCGCGTTCGGCCCCGAACACGTTAACTTTTGGGAAGAGGCATCCGCATTAGGCGTTGGTGACTACCGGCCGGGGGCGGAGCGTCGGAGTGGGTGCGTATGCGATTGAGCCTTGCGACGGGCGCGTGTGGCCTGTGTCTCTTGTGTGCGTCTCCGGCGCTGGCCGACACCGTCGTGGCCCCACAGGACGATTTGTCAGACCTCAGCATCGAGCAACTGGCGAATATCCAGGTGCGGTCGGCGTCCAAGCGCGACGAGCCGCTGAGCGCCGCGCCGGCGGCGCTCTACGTGATCGATCACGAGCAGATCGTCCGGTCGGGCGCGGTGACCATTCCGGAAATGCTCCGGCTGGCGCCCAATTTGCAGGTCTATCAGCAAAGCCCGGCGCATTGGGTGGTGACCGCCCGCGGTCTCAACGGCTCGCCCAACGCGCAGAGTTTTTCGAACAAGTTGCTGGTGCTGGTCGACGGTCGAACCGTCTACACCCCGCTGTTTTCCGGCGTGTACTGGGACCTGCCCGACCTGATAGCCGACGACATTGAGCGGATCGAAGTGATCAGCGGCCCGGGCGCGACCTTGTGGGGCGCGAACGCCGTCAACGGTATCATCAACATCATCACCCGCGGCGCCGCGGCAACGACCGGTGTCCGCGCGTCCGTCCGGGGTGGGACGGTGCAGCAGGCCGCCAGCCTGCGCTTCTCCGGGCAAGCGGGCGAGAAGCTCAGTTACCGGGTTTATGCGCGATGGCTGCATCAGGACGCCGCCGACATCCCCGGTGGCGGTTCGGCAGACGACGGATGGCACCGGCTCGGCGGTGGTTTCCGGCTCGACTGGACACCATCGACCAAGGACTCGGTGATGCTGCAGGGGGGTATTTTCGGCGGGCGCGAGAACCAGCCAGGCGACGCGTCAGAGCATATCTCGGGCCGCGACCTGGTGCTGCGCTGGAAACGCGACACGGGCCAAGGCCAGCACTTTCAGGCGCAAGCGTTCTACGACCGGATCAAGCGCACCTCGCGGCCGAACAACGGGTCGTTCTTCGTCGATACCTACGACGTCGACCTGCAGCACGGCTTCGACATCGGCAGCCGACACCAGATCGTCTGGGGCGGCGGTGCGCGACTCGCGCATTACGATATCGACGGGACCGCGGGCCTGTTCTTCGTTCCCGACAGCCGCGACCTGTTCCTCGCCAATCTGTTCGCCCAGGACACCTTCGCGATCAGCGACGCGATCAGCCTGACCGCCGGCATCAAGGCCGAGCATGATCCCTATGTCGGGTTCAGCCTGCTCCCCGACGTCCGCCTGGCGGTGAAGCCCGGCAAATCGACGTTGTTGTGGGCAGCGGCCTCGCATGCGGTGCGCTCGCCGACGCCGTTCGACGAGGATGTGCAGGAGCGGCTTGGGGCAATCGTCGCACTCAGCGGCAACCGCGATTTCCGGACCGAGAAACTGACCGCCTACGAGTTGGGGATTAAGGCTCAGCCGCTGGCCGAGCTGTCCTTTTCGGCGACCGGATTCTATCACCATTACGACGACCTGCGGTCGGTCGAACTGATCCCCGGACCGGCGTTTCTCAACCTTCGGTGGGGCAACGGGCTCAAGGGCCACAGCTACGGGCTCGAAGCCTGGGCGAGCGCCAGCCCGCTCGATTGGTGGACGCTGTCCGCCGGTGCGATGCTGCAACGGCAGAATTTCCACTTCAAGCCGGGCGCCTCGGGGATCGTCGGCACGTCGCAAAACGGGACCGATCCTGGTCACCAGTTCACCGCGCGATCGAGCATGAACTTCGGCCCGGCGGTGACCTTCGACCTCGATTTCCGCGCGGTCGGCCGGCTCAAGGGAGCGAACGTGCCCGCCTATGCCGAGCTCGGCGGGCGGCTCGCGTGGAGCGTCACCGACCATCTCACTTTGTCCGTGTCGGGCGCCAATCTGCTGCACGACCACCACGTCGAATATGCCGGCGGCGACGCGATCTCGCGCAAGGTCCTCGCCGGCGTGGAATGGCGCCCCTGACCATGGGCGGTTTCCGCGCCCTGGCCCGAACTGCCGCCGCCGGGGGAGCATTAATCTTGTGCGCGCCGGCGATCGCAGAACCGACCGACACGGCGGTCAAGGCCGCGTTCCTGCCCCGCTTCGCACGCTATGTGACGTGGCCCGCTGCGGCCATGCCGCGGGGCAGCGATCCGTTCGTGCTGTGCGTCATCGGTGGCGATCCTTTCGGCGCGGTCCTGGACGACGCCGCCCGCTCACAATTCGTCGACGGTCGCCGGATTGTCATCCGGCGAATGAGTTCGGCCACGGGTGCCGAAAACTGTCAGATCGCCTTCGTCCAGGGAAATAAGGCTCAGTCGCCGGCGCAATTGATCACCGCATTCGGACGCCGATCGATCCTTACCGTGACCGATGCTGGCAACGGGAGCCAACGCGGCATCATCCATTTTTCCGTAGTTGGCGGACGCGTCAGATTTTTTATCGATCAATCTTCCGCCGCACGCAACGGGCTGGCGATCAGTTCGCGCTTGCTGGCGCTGGCCATCGGGGTGAAGCAATGAGGACGATGCTGCAGGGGAACTGGCGCTCGGCGCCAGTCGCAATCTTCATGGCCGCCATGCTGATCGTCCTGATCGGCATTGCCGTGATCATGCAGACCGACAGCGGCTACCGGGACGCGCGCGAGGATTTCGCGCGGTCCCAGGCACAGTTGCTCGCCGTCTCGGTCGCCGCCGCCGTCGACTTCGACGATCCGGCGGCCGCCAAGGAAGCGGTCGATCCGCTGCGCGTCGTCAGCAGCATCCGGCGCGCGGCGGTCTACGATCGCGGCGGGCGCCTGATCGCCGGTTATGACCGGTTCGGCGAGGCGGTCCCGACGCTCGAACAAGCGATCGATTCTTCGAATGCTCTCGTCATTCGCGCGTCGGCCCCGGTCGAAATGCGCGGACAGCGGATCGGCACCGCCTACATCCAGCTCGATCGACAACCGCTGTGGCGGCGAGTCAGCCGATACGGCACGCTGACGGCGTTAATCGCCGCGGCGGCCCTGATCGTGTTCGGCCTCGGGTTCGCCCAACGCGCGCTGCGCAACGCCAACCACGAGCTTGCCAAGCGCGCCGAAGCCCTGGCTCAGGCCAACCAACTGCTCGAGGAGCAAGTCGCGCAACGCGCGGAAGCCGAGGACCAGCTGCGCCAGAGCCAGAAGATGCAGGCGCTCGGCCAGTTGACCGGCGGGATCGCGCACGATTTCAACAACCAGCTGACCGTGATCCAAGGCGCGGCGGACATGCTGTCGCGCCCGGGCCTGACAGATGCCAAGCGGACGCGGTTTGCGCGGGCGATCGTCCAGTCGGCCACCAATGCGGCGTCCCTGACCTCGCAGTTGCTTGCTTTTGCCCGCCGCCAGCCGCTGAAGCCCGAATGGCTCGACCTCAACGACCTGATTGGCGAAATGGACGACTTGCTCGACCGGACCATGGGCGAGCGTGTGAAAGTGATTACCGATTTGTCGGCGCCGTGCCTGGTCGAGGCCGATCGCGCCCAGCTGCAATCGGCGATCCTCAACATCGCTTCCAACGCGCGCGATGCCATGCGCGATGGCGGCACCCTCACCGTAGCAACCCGCGACGTCGCAGCGAAGGCAGGCAGGCGCATGGTTGGCATCGAGATCAGCGACACCGGCGAAGGCATGAACGCCGAAACAATGGACCGCATCTTCGAGCCGTTCTTCACGACCAAGGGCTTCGGCGAAGGAACCGGCCTCGGCCTTAGCCAGGTCTATGGCTTCGCGTCGCAGTCCGGCGGCGACGTGCGCGTCGAGAGCACGCCTGGCAAAGGCACCACCCTCACCCTGATCCTGCCCTGCGTGGCAGGTAACGGCGCCGCGGAACCCAAGGAAGTTGCTGCCGAGCTCGCTGAGCAACCGCTGGCCGACATCCTCGTCGTCGAGGACAATGAAGACGTCGGGGCCTTTGCCGAGGCCATGCTGTCCGAACTCGGGCACCGGGTCACCCGCGCCAGCTCCGGCGAGGAGGCGCTCGTACTGTGCCGCGAGCAAGACTTCGATGTAGTGCTCAGCGATGTCGTGATGCCAGGAATGGGAGGTCTTAAGTTCGCCGACGCGCTCGCCAGGGAAAAGCCGGACCTGCCGGTCGTGCTGGCGACGGGCTATAGCCAGGAAATTGCCGAAGCCGGCAGCGGTGGCCGGACGGTCATCCTCAAGCCCTATCGCCTGGCGACCCTGTCTGACGCGTTGGCAGTCGCCATCCGGGAATCGCGAGCGGCCTGAGCGGTCGGCAGCCGCAACGATACCGCCGGTCGAAACGAGGTTGGACGGATCAACTGCCGCCGCTAGCGCATCCAAGGTCTCAAACGCGGAGGGGGTTCGATGCGTTATCTCTCTTTTCTAACGTTTGCCGTCGCCACCGCAGCGCCGGTCGCCGCCGCGCCCAAACTCGCCAACGTGATCGCCGCCGCAGTCGGCGATCCGGCGCGGCCGGCAGAGGGCCGGGCCGCCGATCCACTGCGGAAGCCCGCCGAGACCCTCGCCTTCTCCGGCGTCAAGGCAGGCATGACCGTTGGCGAATTCTATCCCGGCGGCGGCTATTTTACGCGGATGATCAGCGGCGTGGTTGGACCAGCGGGTCACGTCTATGGACTTGAAAACCAGGGCTGGAAGGGCGCGGTCAAGGCCGACCAGGACCTGTTCAAGGAATGCCCGAAGTGCACCAACGTCACGATGGACGCCCAGCCATTCGGCACGGTCGCCTTTCCCAAGCCGCTCGACCTCGCGTGGGTCACGCAGAATTACCATGACCTCAAGATCGCGGAATATGGCACGGTCGACACCGTCGCGTTCAACCGCGCGGTCTACAAGGCACTGAAACCGGGCGGCATCTTCTTCATCCTGGACCATCAAGGTCCGGCGAATTTGACCGAGGAGCAGATCGCCAAAATGCACCGCATCAACCGCGACCTGGTGGTCAAGGAAGTCACCTCGGTCGGGTTCAAGCTGGTCGCCGAAGGCAAGTTCCTGCGCCGCCCAGGCGACGATCACACGCTCTCGATTTTCGACAAGGCGATTCAGGGCCACACCGATCAGTACGCGCTAAAGTTCGTGAAACCGCGGCAATAGGCCTTCGGAGGAGTGCTCGACGACTATCTGATCGACACATTGTCCCGCGACGACTGCAAGGCGATCGCCTATCAGGTTGCGTGAGGAGATGGGGATGATGTTCAGGGCACTCACGATCGCGGTTTCCATATTTGCGGGCGCCGCCGCGTTGGCCGCTCCGGTGCTTGCGCCGGCGCCGGCGCTCGGTCCCGATGTAAGGCAATTCGTGCAAGTGCCGGCCGGCCAGACCGCGATCACGCACCTGCGCATCATCGATGGCACCGGCGCCGCGCCGCTGGAGGATCAGACGTTGCTGCTCGACGGCGCGAGAATCGCGGCAGTGCAGCCGGCGAGCGCGCCAATCCCCCCAGGCTATCAAGTGATCGACGGCAGCGGCGAGACGGCGCTGCCCGGCCTCGTCGGTATGCACAACCATTTGTTCTACCTGCAGCGGCCAAATCTCGACGCCGCCGGTCATTCTGAACAGCCGATCATCGTCCCGCAAATGACGTTCAGCGCGCCGCGGCTGTACCTGGCGAGCGGCGTCACGACGATGCGCACCACCGGGAGTGTCGAGCCCGACACAGACCTCAGCCTCAAGCGCGAGATCGATGCCGGGCACCTCGTCGGGCCGCACCTCGACGTGACCGGGCCTTATCTCGAGGGTCCTGGCGCGTTCTTCATCCAGAATCACCAGATCACGTCGCCCGACGACGCGCGGCGGGAGGTCGCTTACTGGGCCGACCAGGGCGTGAATTCCTTCAAGGCCTATATGAACATTACGCGGGCCGAGCTTAGAGCCGCAATCGACGAAGCCCATCGGCGCCATCTCAAACTGACCGGCCACTTGTGCTCGGTCACTTATCCCGAGGCGGTGGCACTTGGCATCGACAATCTCGAGCACGGTTTCTTCGTCAACACCCAGCTAGACCCCGGCAAGCAGCCCGACAAATGCTCGGACGGGACGGGCACGCCGACCTTGCTGGCGATGAAACCGGGAAGCCCGGCAGCCAACGCACTGATCAAGCTGCTCGTCGACCATCATGTCGCGTTGACCTCGACCCTGCCGGTATTCGAGCAGAGCGTGCCCCTGCACGCCCCGCTCCAGGCGCGGCAAATGGACGTGCTGGCGCCGCAGGCTAAGGAATCTTACTTGTACTTGCGCAACCTAACTGCCAGCCGCGCCGGCACGCCGCGCGGAGAGCAGGCCGCGCAGGCGTACAAGAACGATCTCGGCCTCGAGCGCCAATTCGTCGCCGCGGGCGGCCTCCTCATGGCCGGCCCCGACCCAACCGGGAATGGCGGCGTGATTCCGGGCATCGGCGACCAGCGCGAGCTCGAGCTGCTGGTCGAAGCGGGGTTCACCCCGGTCGAGGCGATCCGCATCGGAACGCTCAATGGCGCGACCTATCTCGGCCTCGCCGACCGCATCGGCTCGATCGCGCCGGGCAAGAACGCCGACGTGATCCTGGTCAACGGCAATCCGGCCGCGAACGTCGCCGACATCGAGCAGGTTGTGACCGTATTCAAGGATGGCGTCGGCTACGATTCAGCCAAGCTGCTGTGCAGCGTCAGGGGCCGGTTCGGGCAGTACTGAGCCGAGTTATCGGCTAGCCCCGCACCCGCTTGAACACCGGCATTTTGACCGTGAAGACCTGCAGCACCTCGCCGTCCTGGTCGCGGGTTTCGTTGCGCGCGGTGACCATCGCCATGTCGGGCTTGGAGCGCGATGGCTTGATCTCAACGATTTCGCCGAACACTTGCAACGTCATGCCCGGCCGGGTCGGTTTGGGCCAGGCAAGCTGGAGTTCGGCGCCGACCAGCCCGTCGGCCAGCGGCATCGCCTCGACCAGCATGCGCATGGTCAGCGCCGCGGTATGCCAACCGCTCGCTGCGAGCCCGCCGAACAGGGAGTCCTTCGCAGCCTCGTCACTCAGGTGAAATGGTTGCGGATCGAACTCGGCGGCGAAGGCCTTGATCTGATCGGCGTCGAGCGTGTGCGGTTCGCTGACAAAGCGCTGACCGACACGCAGGTCCTCAAGATAGAGGCGCGAAATTGGAGTTTGCAGCATGGTCATCGCGTTAGGCCGTGTCCGCCGCGCACGAAATGCCCGGACGGCCGGATGACTTGACCCAGACGCCGTTGCATCGCGCGATGATCAGGCGTCTTCGAGCTCGCCGGCCACCGACGTCCTGAGTTCGCCGCTGGCGTAAGGTTTGTGGAGAAACCGCACCCCGACCGGTACATCGGACGGGGCCAACTCCGACCCTGCGGCCGTAACTACCAGCCGGACATCCGGCCGTTCCCGCGACAGCCGCCGCGCCAGCTCAAGCCCGTTAGCCCCGCCGGAAAGCTGCGCTTCGGCGACAACCACCTCAATCTCGGGATGCTTGCCGAGCATCGAAACCGCGTCATCGGCATTGTCGGCGTGGAAAATGTCGAAGCCAGATTCGCTAAGAATGTCCGATGCGACCAAACCGATAAACGGCTGATCCTCAACGATTAAGGCGGCGGGTCGGCTGGAAGTCATGGGACTGTCACCTGCTGTTCGCGGCCTCTAGCTGTTGTGCGGCAACCCGTTCGTCAACGGGTGTTGCGCCATGCAGAGTCACTTTTTGGGACGGACCGATCGAGTGGCTCGAGCTTTCGGGGCCGCCTTCGAAATGGTCTTGCGGGCAGCCTTCGGAGCGACCTTGCGCGCGACCTTCGGAGCGCTCTTGGCGACCGCCTTGCGGGCCGTCTTCGGCGCCGCCGTGCGGGTCGTTTTCTGAGCACTCCTCGCGGCAACCTTGCGAACCGGAGCAGCCTTGCTCACAACCTTCGGCGCGTCCTTCACGCCGAACTCTTCGAGTGCGCGGCGGCCGACATCGAGCGCCAGCTGCCACATCGCATTGCCGCGATCGACGCTTTCCTTGGCGAGGTCGGTCAGCTGGTCGCCGGTCTGGGCGGCAAGCTTGCGGGCCTTGGCCGGATCCCTGATCGCCGCGGCCGTGGCAACCAGCGCCGACGCGACGATGTTCGCGACCATCGGGTTTTCGGCCAACGATTGCAGGCGCTTGACCGCCTGGCCGCTCTTGCCGGCTTTCTTGTCCTTTTTCTTTTTCTTCTTGTCCTTGGCCATTCGCCTGCTCCTGCCGACTCGTTCGATCGGCCAGCGAATTACCACCAGTCGTCACATCAGTGTAATATCCCTCTGTTTCAGTTCTGCTACATGACCGCGACCGCCCAACCGCCGCCCCTCGCCGGAGAACCCATGGACAGCCCGTCCGCACCCGCCGCGCCTGTGGCCGAAGCCCCGGCCAGGGACGGAGCCGCGCCGGCTGCGCCGCCACATCCGGACCTGCCCGAGGCGCGCTATTTCAACCGTGAATTGAGCTGGCTCGCCTTCAACCGCCGCGTGCTCGAAGAAGCGTGCAATCCGCACCATCCATTGCTTGAGCGCGTCCGCTTCCTGTCGATCTCGGCCAGCAACCTCGATGAATTCGTCATGGTCCGCGTCGCCGGGCTCAAGGCCCACCAGGCGCTAGGGGTCGAGGAACAATCGGCCGACGGCCTGACGCCCAACCAGCAATTGCTGGCGATCAATGCCGAGGCCGACCGGCTGGTGACCAGCCAGCACGAAGTGTGGGCCGAATTACAGACCGCACTCGACGGCGCCGGAATTCATGTCATCGCCGACGAGCCACTCGACGACGATGCGGAAAAATGGCTCGACGTGCATTTCCGCGAGCAGATCTTTCCGGTTCTCACCCCGCAGGCAATCGACCCCGCGCACCCCTTCCCGTTCATCCCCAACCAGGGGCTGAGCCTGATTTTCGAGATCAAGAAGGGCAAGACCAGCGTCCGTGAGTTGCTGATGGCGCCGGCGTCGCTGCCGCGGTTCATTCGCATCCCGGGAACGAAATCACGCTACATCGCGCTCGAGAATTTGATCCGGCGCAAGACCGACTACCTGTTCCCCAAATATGAGGTGCTGCGCGGCGGCGCGTTTCGCATCATCCGCGACAGCGACATCGAGGTCGAGGAAGAAGCCGAGGACCTCGTCCGCTACTTCCGCACCGCGATCAAGCGCCGTCGCCGCGGCCGCGTTGTCCGTCTCGAGTTCGAACCCGGCATGCCCGAGGGCCTGGTCGGCGCGGTCAAGGAAGGCCTCAACGCCGCGACGGCGATTACCTCCGAAACCCGCGGCTTCCTCGGCATGGCGCAGCTCTCGCTGCTGGTCGACGAGGATCGCCCCGATTTGAAGTTCCCGTCGTTCGATCCGCGCTTTCCCGAGCGCATCCGGGAGCATGGCGGCGATTGTTTCGCGGCGATCAAGGAGAAGGATATCCTCGTCCACCACCCCTACGAGAGTTTCGAGGTGGTGGTTGCGTTCATCGAGCAGGCGGCGGCGGATCCCGACGTCATCGCGATCAAGCAGACCTTGTACCGCGCCGGCAAGCAGTCGGCGATCGTCCGCGCGCTGATCGACGCCGCCGAAAGCGGCAAGTCGGTGACCGCCGTGGTCGAATTGAAGGCGCGCTTCGAGGAAGAGCAGAACCTCGTCTGGGCGACCGCACTCGAACGCGCCGGGGTCCAGGTCGTCTACGGCTTCATCGACTGGAAAACCCACGCCAAGGTGTCGATGGTCATTCGCCGCGAGGAGAAGGGCTATCGCACCTACTGCCACTTCGGCACCGGCAATTATCACCCGGTGACGGCCAAGATCTACACCGACCTCAGCTACTTCACCGCCGACCCCAAGACCGGGCGCGATGTCGCCAAGCTGTTCAATTACATCACCGGCTATCTCGAGCCGCGCAACCTCAAGCTGCTGGTCACGTCGCCACAGAACCTGCGCGCCGAGCTGATCAAGCTGGTCGACGCCGAGATTGCCGCCGCGCGCGACGGCAAGCCGTCCGGTATCTGGGCCAAGATGAACTCGCTGGTCGATCCGGAGATCATCGAAAAACTCTATGAAGCGAGTAACGCCGGGGTGCAGATCGACCTCGTCATTCGCGGGATCTGCTGCCTCCGCCCCGGCGTTCCGGGTATGTCGGAGAACATCCACGTCAAGTCGATCGTCGGCCGCTTCCTCGAACATGCGCGGCTGTGGGCGTTCGCCAATGGCAAGCAGCTGCCCAACCCCGAGGCCAAGGTCTACATCAGCTCGGCCGACTGGATGCCGCGCAATTTCGACCGGCGGATCGAATATATGCTGCCGATCGAGAATGCGACGGTCCACGCCCAGCTGCTCGACCAGGTGATGGTCGCCAACCTCATCGACAACGAACAGAGCTGGCGCCTGAAGTCGGACGGCACCTACGAACGGCTGCAACCCAAGCCCGACGAAGCCTTCAACCTGCACAGCTATTTCATGTCGAACCCGTCCTTGTCGGGCCGGGGCCAGGCACTAAAGAAGGGCCGGAAAGTTCCTAAGCTGCGTTTTCATCGCGGACGTTGAACAGGGCCCTGGAATTCGAGTGAGTAGTGCCGAACCCGTAGCCATTATCGATATCGGGTCGAACTCGGTTCGCCTTGTGGTCTACGCTGGCGCGCCGCGCGTTCCCGCTCCCATTTTTAACGAGAAGGTTCTCGCCGGACTCGGCGCGGGCCTCGAACAGCGCGGCACGTTCGCCCCGGCCGCCCGCGACAAGGCGCTCGCCGCGCTGCGCCGGTTCCGGCTGTTGATCGATCACATGCGGATCAAACGGACTTATGTGCTGGCCACCGCCGCTATCCGCGAAGCCGAAGATGGCCGCGCGTTCGTCCGCGAGGTCGATCGTATCGGCTTCCGCTGCGAAGTGCTGAGCCCCGAACGCGAGGCGGAGTTGGCCGGCGAAGGTGTGCTGTCGGCGATCCCCGAAGCGGATGGCATCGTGGGCGACCTGGGCGGCGGCAGTCTGGAACTGGTCGATGTCGCCGACCGGCAGGTTCATGGCGGACTGTCCCTGCCCTTGGGCGTGTTGCGACTCGACGGCTCGTCGGCTGGCGAGCGTGAAACCCGTGACGCGGTTCGCAGGGGGATCAAGCAATTGGGCGGCGTCAAAAAGACGCGGGGGCGGACGTTCTTCATGGTTGGCGGGTCGTGGCGCGCGCTGGCCCGGATCGACATGGCCGAAACCGATTACCCGCTGCCGATCACCCACGAATATCGCATCGCGCCGAAACGCACGCGCGAACTGCGCCGGATCGTTTCCCAGCCCGATCCCAAATGGTCGAAGGCGGCGGCCGCGGCGCGCATGGCCAGTGCGCCGGTCGCCGCGATGCTGCTCGACGTGCTCGCCGATGAACTCGAACCGAGCGACTTGGTGGTGTCGACATTCGGCATTCGCGAAGGTCTGCTCTACTCGACCCTCAAGCCGCGGACCCGCGCCCGCGACCCGTTGATCGAGGCGGCGCGCGAAGCTGGCGGCGGCGAACATCGCTTCGGCCAGCACGGCGACCTGCTCGACGAGTGGATCTCGCCGTTGTTCGACGACCTGCCGGACATGATCCGGTTGCGCCGCGCTTCATGCCTGCTCGCCGATGTCGCGTGGCAAGCCAATCCCAACTTCCGCGCCGATCGCGGGGTGGAGATGGCACTCCATGGCAATTGGGTTGCGATTACCGCCGCGGAGCGCGTGATCATGGCGCAGGCTCTCACATCCAATTTCGGGCGAGAGAAGTTGCCCGACTCGAAGCTCGCGCAATTGGTCACCGAGGACGATTTGCTGCGTGCGCACCAATGGGGGCTGGCAATGCGCCTCGGGCAGCGGTTGTCGGGTGGAGTCGCCTCGGTGCTTGAGCACACCGGCCTTAGCGTCGATGACGAGGCCGTGCGCCTCCACGTTCTTCGGTCTGACCAGGCACTGGTTGGCGAACCAGTCAAGCGTCGGCTCACCCGGTTGGGCGACTCGCTGCTGTGCAAAACCGAGATCGTGGTCGCCGTCTAGCCGGTGTGGCGTTCGGCCATGCCTCCGGCTAGGGAGCCGGGCCATGGGGGAACTCTCACCTACTGAACAACAAGCGATCGAGCGCGCCGCGGCCGAGCCGATGCTTGAACAGGTCGAGACCTGGGCGGAGATCAACAGCGGCTCGCGCAATCTCGAAGGCCTTGGCGACATCGCTTATCTGCTGTCCGACGCATTCGCCGTCTTGCCCGGCGAACTTGCATTCGTGGAGCCGTCGCTGGTCGAGGCGGTCGATTCCGCTGGCCGGACGATCGAGATCGGCCATGGCAAGAATCTGCACGTCAAAGTGCGCCCCGAAGCGCCGGTGCAGCTGCTCTTCACCGGCCACATGGACACGGTGTTCGGGATCGACCACGAATTCCAGACGACGACGTGGCTCGAAGAGGGCGTGCTCGGCGGGCCAGGCGTCGCCGACATGAAGGGTGGCATCGCGGTCATGCTCGCCGCGCTCAAGGCGGTCGAACAGAGCCCGGACGCTTCGCGCCTTGGTTACGAAGTCGTCATCAACAGTGACGAAGAAGTCGGCTCGCTCGGTTCCGCCGCATTGTTAGTGCAGGCGGCACAGGGCAAGCGCGCGGCGCTGACCTACGAGCCCGCAGCCCTGCCCGATGGAACGCTCGCTGGAGCCCGGCCGGGTAGCGGCAATTTCGCTTTGGTCGTGCGCGGCAAATCGGCCCACGCCGGGCGCAACCCCGAGGAAGGCCGCAACGCGTTGCTCGCCGCCGCCGACCTTGCGCTGCGCCTCGCGGCTGCGAAACGCCCCGGCCTCAGCGTCAATCCCTCGCGGATCGAAGGCGGCAGCCCCAGCAACGTCGTCCCCGACCTCGCGATCCTGCGTTTGAACATGCGCCCCGCCACGCCCGAGATCGAGGCGGAGGCCAAGCGAGAAATCGCGGACATCGTTGCTGCGGTCGCCACCCAGCATGATGTGACGATTGAGGTCAGCGGCGGATTCGGCCGCCCGCCCAAGCCGCTGACGCCCGAAGCCGAAGCTTTGTTCAACCTCGTCAAACAAGCTGGCACCGATCTCGGCCAGACCATCGCCTGGCAAGCGACCGGCGGGGTGTGCGACGGCAACAATATCGCCGCCTGTGGCGTCCCCGTGGTCGACACCATGGGCGTTCGCGGCGGCAAGATTCACAGCATGGAGGAATTTCTGATCGTCGACAGTTTGCCGGAGCGCGCCGCGTTGTCCGCGCTCACCATTTTGCGCCTCGCGACGGGGGCCGCATGACCTATCGCCTGCGTTCAGCGCGCCGAAGCGACCTGCGCGCCTTTTACAATCTCGCCAAGCTGACCGGCGGCGGCTTCACCAACCTCCCGGCCGAGAAATCGACGCTCGAAGCCAAGCTCGAACTCAGTTCCGCCGGATTCGAGCGCGAGGGCAATACGCCGGGTGATGACCTCTACGTCTTCATGCTCGAGAATGTCGCGACCAAGCAGATCCGCGGCACCTGCCAAGTGTTCGGCGCAGTCGGCACCCGCCAGCCATTTTACAGTTATCTGATCTCGACCCTGACCCAGAAGAGCAGCGAACTCGGCAAGATTTTTCGCAACCAGACGCTGACGCTGACCAACGATCTGGAAGGCGCGAGCGAGGTCGGCGGCCTGTTCCTCCACCCGCAGGAGCGGGCCGGCGGGCTTGGTATGCTGCTCGCGCGGTCGCGCTATTTGTTCATCAAATCGCATCGCGCACGATTTGCCGATACGGTGTTGGCCGAATTGCGCGGAGTCATGGACGAGGGTGGACACTCCCCCTTCTGGGACGCGCTTGGCGGCCGCTTCTTCGACCTTACCTTTCCGCAGGCCGATGAATTCAATGCCGTCCACGGCACGCAGTTCATCGCCGACCTGTTCCCGAAGTCGCCGATTTACGTGTCCATGCTGCCCGAGACCGCGCGAGCGGTCATCGGCCAGCCGCACCCAAGCGGCCGGGCCGCGCTCAAGATGCTCGAAAGCGAGGGCTTCATCTGGGACGGCTATGTCGACATCTTCGATGGCGGGCCGACCGTAACCGCGCGCACCGACTCGATCCGGACGATTCACGGGACCAGCTGTGTGAAGGTCGCCGACCGCGAGCCTGAGCAAGGCCAGCCGATGCTGCTGGCGCACGGCCGCCTGCAGGATTTCGTCGCCTGTTACGGCACCGTCGAGGTATCCGGCGACGAAGCCGCGATCGACGCCGGGGCGCGCAAGCTGCTCGGCGTGAAGCCGGGCGATGAGATCCACGCGGTCGCACGCTGATGGCCCTGACCGAAATCAACTTCGACGGGATCATCGGCCCGAGCCACAATTATGCCGGTCTCAGCCTTGGCAACCTCGCGTCACAGCGCAACGCCGGCGAGGAATCGCAACCCCGCGCCGCCGCGCTCCAGGGCATCGACAAGATGCGCGCCAATCTCGCCATCGGCCTCGCGCAAGGCGTGTTCGTGCCCGCCCCGCGGCCCAACCGGGCGTGGCTGGCCGAGCTCGCTACGACGATCAATGACGCCGATCTGGTGATTGCCGCCAACGCGCTTTCGGCCTCGGCGATGTGGGCGGCCAACGCCGCGACGGTATCACCAGCGCCGGACACCGCCGACGGACGCTGCCACCTGACCGTCGCCAATTTGAAGACCATGGCCCACCGCAGCCACGAATGGCCGGCCACGCTGGCACAATTGCAGCTGGCGTTCGCGGCGGACGCGTTCGCGGTGCACGGCCCGGTCCCGCCGGCGTTCGGCGACGAAGGCGCGGCCAACCATATGCGGCTGAGCGGCGGCCATGGTGAGACCGGTGCGGAGGTCTTCGTCTACGGCGTGTCGGGCGGCGCGTTCCCGGCGCGGCAGCATCTCGAGGCATCGAAGGCGATTGCGCGGCTTCACCGGCTCGATCCGGAACGGACTCTGTTCGCCGAGCAGTCCGAGGAGGCGATCGCCGCCGGGGCGTTCCACAATGATGTGGTCGCGGTCGCCAACGAGCGGGTCCTGTTCGCCCATGAGCAGGCGTTCGCTGACAAGGACGCGCTGATTGCCGGCTGCGAGTGGATGGTGCCGGGCTTCGAATATGTCGAGGTCGCGGCGGCCGACGTGCCGCTGGCAGATGCGATCCAATCCTATCTGTTCAACGCCCAGCTGGTCACCGTGCCGGGCGGCGAGACCGTGCTGGTCGCGCCGACCGAGTGCCGCGAGACGCCGAGCGTGTGGGCGTGGATCGAACGCCACATCGCCGGCAACGGCCCGATCCGCCGGGTCGAGATCGTCGACGTCCGCCAGTCGATGGCCAATGGCGGCGGGCCGGCGTGCCTCCGGTTGCGGGTCGTCGCCGACCCGGCGACGGTCGATCCGCGCGTCCTCGTCGACGACTCCCGGCTCGACCTGATCGCCGACGTCATCCGCAGCCACTGGCCGGTCGCGATCCACAACAGCGAGTTGCAGAAGCCGGCGCTGATCCGCGACATCGAGGCGGCGCGGGCGGCGTTGCTTGAAGCGCTCGACCTCACTGCCCTGACCTAATCCCGAAACGGGACGCCGACGCACTTCTTAACGCCACTTTTACCTTGTCCGTTAGGGTGGGAATGGCTCAAAATCGCGACCGAGCCGTTCAAGCGTTAAGGAATGAGAGGCTGGGTATGCTGCGGAAGATCGGTCGCCTGTTCGTGATCAAGACGCGCTTCGAAGCGTGGCTGGTGACCTATGCGATCGCCCTTGGGGCAGTCGAGCGCGGCCGGCTCTACCTCGAGACCTATCCCGGCTTCAGCGGCTGGCTGCTGGCCGCGGCGTGCACCGGAGTCGTATTCATCGCCGGCGCCAAACTGCTCGACTCGGTCAAGCCGCAGCCGGCGGCGATCCGGGTTGGCCCCTATCCCGCGTCAGGCGAGCGGCGCCACCAGTTCAATCGTAATCGACCCACGCCCCGGTCGCTGCATCGCGATGCAGAGTCACGCTTTTCGCGCCGCACAGATTAACCCCGGTCCAGGTCACCGGCGCCCCGCCGACCGTCGCCCGAAGATCGAACGCACAATCGGGATCGCTGAACTGCACCGCGCCGCCCGCACCCTGGCTGAGCGGCTTCCAGTCGTTGGTCCCGACCCGGCGAATCGACAAATTGCCGAGCGGCCCGCCGGCCCCGTTGACCAGAGTGAAATTCGACGCCCCGGCCAGGGCCGGTGAAGCGGCGACGAGCAAAGCGGCAAAAATCAGCGTCTTCATGGGGTCGGTATATATACCCGTTACGCTGGCGGCGAAATGAACGAATCCCGCGCCGGGCCGAAACGCCGCCGGGTCAGGCGGCGATCGACACCAGGTTCGGGCGCGAGCGCCAGAAGGTCACCGCCGGCGCGGGGCCGCGGGTGTAGGCTTCCTTCAACGGCAGCGCGGTCGAGCAGAAGGCGCATTCGGCCGAGATCCGGCCGATGATCCAATGGGTCCGCCCACAGCCCGGGCAGTGATTGATTTCGCCATCGTGATAGACGGCATGATAGCCCCGCGCGTTCGGGTTGAACGTGGTGCGACGGGCGACATTCGACTTCATCATCTTCCTTTGTCCTTCGGACGTTTCCGCCATGTAACGAGCGACGAGTCGTTAGGTTTCAGCGATAATCTGCTTAATCCCGCTTCGTGTCACCTTTGCGGCGGGATTTGTGCCGCATCGGGACAGGCTGTGAACGCGCCTGTGGATAGTAACCATTGATAAACCCTTTGATGGTCAAGGTGCTGTGCGGCCACAGCCGCGTGTGGGGACGAGGGGACCGGCGGACACCGGTCTGGACCAGGGGACCGGGGACATGGAATCGAACGCGCGCTATTACAGCCGGAGGGCCGTCGAAGAACGGATGAAGGCGCAGCGCGCGATTACCGAGGCCGCCCGCACCTGGCACGCCAAACTCGCCCACGATTTCGCCGAACGCGCGGTGAGCTGCGCCAATGGCTGCGACAACAGCAGCGGCGTCACCGGCCCGACCGCGGCGACGGCGTAAGCGCCACATCCTCTCCGCGATTGCGCGGGGAGGTGGCAATCCAGAAGATTGACGGAGGGGCCCCTCCACCATCTGCGGTTGTCAGCATCCGGTCCGCCACGCCCCCAGCATGCCGGCGTGCGGCCGCTTCCCTGAGCAAGCTCGGGGCGGATGAAGGTGTCCGGGACGCGCCAACCCTAAGGGGCCTTCCACTTCCTCCACTTCGTGACCTTTGGGGTGTGGTTTGGCGCACGCGTCGTGGCTGAAAGGCTGGCGCGACTCGTCCATCGGCGAGCTTAAGCCACGGATGGGGTGCTGTAGGAAAATGGTTTCTTAGAGCGCGGCTTTGATCGGGGAGGGAAATGGGAAGGGCTGGTTGGCAGAGGCAGGAAGGTGGGTCCCGGATCACGTCCGGGATGACGAAGAAGGAAAGAAGGCCCCTCCACCATCCTTTGGATGGTCAGCATCCGGTCCGGCATGCCCCGAGCAAGCTCGGAGCGGATTTTGTGAGAAAACGCGCGACCGTTGCCGGCCGCGCGCATCCCCCTCGCGTCAGTTCGTCGATCGATTAGCCGCGACGGCCGCCTCTGTTGATCCGGACGTCGGCGACGTAGCCGCGGGCGTCGACCCGGCAGCTGAAGCTCATGTCCGCGTGCTGCGCGGCGTTGGCGTAATTTGGGGCGTAGCCCTGGTTCGGGTAACCCTGGTTCGGGTAGCCCTGATTGGGATAACCGTTGCCATAACCCTGATTGCCGTAGCCCTGGTTGCCGTAAGCGTTGCCGTAAGCGTTGCCGTAGCGGCCCGAGCTGATCAGCCCGGTGACGCGCAGGCCGTTCGAGCGGCGCTCGACGCCGGTGATGCCGACGACCTGGGCGCGGACCATCTGGTGGTTGTAGCCGTTCTGATTATAGCCGTTCTGGCCGTAACCGTTCTGACCGTAGGCGCTGGGGCGATAGTCGCGGGCGACGCGGGCTTCGGCGGCGCGGGCGCACTGGTCGACCGCATTGCGATCGGCACCCTGGCCGTAGGCGCCGTAGCGCCCGCCGCCGAGGACCGAATTGATCACTGCGCCGACGACGCCGCCGCTCTGATTGTAGCCGTTGTTGTAGCCGCCGTTGTAACCGGGCGCATATTGGGCCGACGCCGGGGCGGCGCTGGCGACGATCGCAAGACCACCGGCGCTAACAAGAATTTTTGACATAGTAATCATGTGAATATCCTCAATGGGATTCCCGAATAATATCGGTTTCTCTTAGATCAAACGCATCTAGAGCGAATTAGATGCATGGGGTGTGAATAGAAAAACCAGAGAAATTATTGGGTTAATGTTTGTGAGGGCAAGTTCGACACTTGCTTAGCCAGGGAAAGGTCAGGTCGGACGGGTTCAGTCGGCCTTGTGCCGCCTGCCCCGTCGGCCGACCCAAGCCAGCTCTCGACATAAGCACGCGATTGCACGGCAATCGCTCTGTTTATGCTCGGTGGCTTGGGGTGTGGCGCGCCCGGAAGGATTCGAACCTCCGGCCCCCAGATTCGTAGTCTGGTGCTCTATCCAGCTGAGCTACGGGCGCCTGTGCCGCTGGGCGGCAGGGGCGCGACATAGGGGGAGGTGCGCCGGGAGGCAAGCCTGCCGGTTGCCGATTGGGCGGCGCCGGAATAGGGCCGGACGCGATGCGCTTGTCCCTGGCCCTGCCCCTGACGGTTCTGGCGATCACCGGTGCCTGCGCCGGGCCGAACGCGCCGCCCTCGCTGCTGCCGCGCGCGGCCGAGGCGATCGATCCCCGGGTGCCGGTCGAGCGGCCGGCGAACGACCGGCCGGTCAATGGCGCGCTGGCGACGGCGCTGGCCGGGTTGGTGGCGCAGGCGCATGCCGGGGATGCGGCGTTCGGGCCGGCGGCGAGCGAAGCCGGGCGGCTGGCGGAGGCGGCGGGCGCGGCGCGGGGCGAAGCGTGGATCGCGGCTGAGGAGGCGCTGTCGGCGGCGATCGCGGCGCGCGAGCCGACCGCGCGGGCGCTTGGCGATATCGACGCGATCGGCGCCGGAAAATTGCAGACGCAGGGCGGGCTCAGCCCCAACGACCTCGCCGCGATCAAAAACGCGGGCGATGAGGTCGGCGCGATCGACCAGCGCCAGGCGGCGGCGATAGCCGCGATCAAGGCGCGGCTGGGGACCTAGCTCAGGAGTTCCAGCGGAACAGCGGCAGGATCGCGGCGTGGTCGTCGGTCCATGGGGCGAAGCCGGGGCGCGGCGCCAGCGTCCGCCAGCCGGGATGCGCGGCGGCGAGCCGCTCGAGCGTCGCCGGATTGCGCGACAGAGCGATCCAGATCGACGTGGTTTCGTGCAGCTTGCGCGCGGCGGCGTCGGGATCGTAGCGGATCCTGAGCGCGCGCCAGCCGCCGGCAGCGGCATTGGCAGCGACCACCGGATCGAGATCGAGAAAGCGGTTGGTGACGTGGACCATGAGCAGGCCATCGGGGGTCAGGCGGCGGCCGTAGACCGCGAACGCCTCGCGAGTCAGCAGATGGATCGGGATCGCGTCGGATGAGAAAGCGTCGACCATCAGCACGTCGGCATCGGCGGGCCGGGCGTGAGCGAGGCTCAAGCGGGCGTCGCCGATAACGATCGGGACGTTGGGCAGGCAGGTCGAGAGGAAGGTGAACTGGGCGGGGTTGCGGGCGATGCGGGCGACCGCCGGGTCGATCTCGTAGATCGTCCAGCGTTGGCCCAGCAAAGCGTAGCAGGCGAGCGTGCCGGCGCCGAGGCCGACGAGATCGACCCGGGCGGCAAGGCCGAACAGCTGGAGCGCGGCCTGCAAAGCGAGGCCGACCCCAGACAACGGGGCGTAATAGGTCGTTTCGGTCCGCTCGCGCGCGGGCGATCCCAAGAGCTGGATGCCGTGGACGGTGGTGCCGTGTGTCAACATGCGCGCATCGTCGCCGTTGGGGCGGACCCCGTAGATGCCGAAGTAGCTGCGGGTCATCGCCCCGGGCTTGGCCGCCAAAGCGAGGCGTTCCCAGCCGCCGGCGGTGAGCATGATCGCGACCAGGCAGGCGGCGAGGAGCACCGGGTTGCCGATCGCGAACAAGGCGAAGCCGAAAATCGCGAAAATCGCGGTGCTGGCGAGGATCGCCGAACCGGAGAGCTTCGATGCGACGGCGAGGATCAGGACCGCAGGGACGGCGACCAAGCCGATGGTCCGGCTGGCGGCGCTGCCATCCCAGATCTTGGCGATGTGCTCGAACGGGCTCGGCACGACCATCAGCAGGGCCGCGGCGACGAGCAGCAAAGGATGCTCGTAGGTCCAGTTGAACACCAAAGGCGCGACCAGAGCGCAGAAGATCCCGCCGAGCACGCCGCCGACCGACAGCATTAGGTAGAACAAGGTGAGATAAGCGGCGGCGGGGCGGCGCGCGAACAACTGGCTGTGGAGCGCGACCGAGACCGCGAACAGGTTGAGCAACGCGATGATCCCGAACAGCAATTCGCGGCCATTGGAATCGAAGCCGAGCACGCCGGCGGCGGCGATCAGGATAATCGGCGCGGCGCGGGCGATGATTTGCGCCGGCACGCGGTTGCTGGCGAAGGCGACGGTGAAGCTGAGCAGATACAGGCCGAGCGGGATCACCCACAGCAGCGGCATCGCGGCGATGTCGGTGGTGAGGTGCAGGGTTGTCGAGAGGATCAGGCCCGACGGAACCGCGGCGAGGACGATCCAATAGGCGCGTTCGCGCCAGCCCGGCGGCGGCGTGACCGCCTGCACGGTTTGCAGCACGACTTGGTGCTTGGGCAGCTTCAACGTGCACCAGGCGATGAGCAGCGCGAGTAAGGCATAACCCGCGCTCCATACCCACCGCTGGCCGCGGATCGGGAGCAACGGCTCGACCACCAGCGGGTAAGCGAGCAGCCCGGCGAAACTGCCGAAATTGGACGCCGCGTAGAGCGGATAGGGATCGCGCTGCCCGGCATGCGCGAACCAGCGCTGGATCAGCGGCGCCTGGGCGGAGACGACGAAGAACAACGGCCCGATCGAGACCACCAGCAGCCACGGCACCCACAGGAACGGATTGGCGTCGGCCGACGGCTCGGCGGCGATCAAGCCGATCGGCAAGGCGAGCGCCGCGAGCGCGAACAGGACCAAATGGAGCGCCGCCTGTCGCCGCAGCGCGAAGCGTCCCAGCCAATGAGCATAAGCGTATCCGGCGAGGAGCAGCGCCTGGTAAACCAGCATCGCCGAGTTCCACACGGACGGCGCGCCGCCGAGCCGCGGCAGGGCCATGCGCGCGACCATCGGCTGGACGAGGAATAGCAGGAATGAGCCGACGAAGATCGTCACCACGAACGGCAGCGTGGCCGAGCCCGTCGTCTTGCGATCGCCTACGCCCGTCGCCATGCACACCCTCCCCGATGCGTGACTGTAGTCGACGCGGCGCAGGGCGCAATCAGGCCAAAGCGGCGTCCCGCGCGGCGGGCCAGGCGGCGGCGTCGATGCTGTAGACGACCTGCGGGTTGACCTCGCTGTCGGCCGGGAAACGCTGGTCGACAAAGTCGAGATCGCGGCGGCGGGCCATGCCGAGCCGGACCATCAATCCCTGGCTCGGGGCATTGTGGGCGGCGGTAATCGCGACCACGTGCGGCGCCGCGAAGCGGGCGAAGGCGAGGTCGAGCGCGGCCAGCGCCGCTTCCTTGGCATAGCCCTGCCCCCACGCCTCCTCGCGCAGCCGCCAGCCGATCTCGATATCGCCGGCAATCGCGTCGCCGCCCGGCGCATTGGCGCGCTTGAGCCCGCAGAAGCCGAGGATCGCATCGTCCGACACGCGCTCGACGATCCAGAAGGTAAAGCCGAGATCGCGTTGATAGGTGCGGAGGCGGTGGAAACCCGCGCGCCATTCCTCCGGGGTTTGCTGGCCACCGAGGAAGCGCATCACCGCGGGGGTGTTCATCACCTCGTAAAAGCGAGCTTCGTCTTCCTCGTCCCACTCTCGTAGACGAAGGCGCGCGGTCTCGGCGACCACTCTAGCCATCGAGCGCCGCCACCCCGCGGGCCAGCGCGTCGAGGCATTCGTCGACATGTTCGATGTGGGTGCGGAAGCAGAGGATCGCGCAGCGCAAACGATAGCCGCCGTCGATCCGGGTGCCACTGAGCATCACGCGGCCCTCGCGTTGGATGTGATGGATCAGGCGCTCGTTATATTGGTCGACGTCGCCGCTCTTCGGCAGATAACGGAAGGCGACAACCGACAGATCGGGCTCGGGTCCGGCATCCCAGCCATCCATTTCCGACAGCCGCGCGTGGAAGTAGCGGGCGAGCTTGAGCTTCTCGGCCTGCGCGGCGCGGAACGCCGCGACGCCGGCGATTTGCAGCGGCAACCACAAGCGCAGCGCGCGGAAGTGCCGGGTGAGCTCAGGCGAGAGATCGGACGGCGACGGACCGACGTCGGTTTCGGCGAACGGCTGGATGTAGGCGGCGCTGGCGCTGAACGCGTCGTGCAATTGCTGGCCATCGCGGACGACGACCGCGCCGGTGCCGTAGGGCAGGAACAGGGTCTTGTGCGGGTCGAGCGCGACGCTGTCGGCCTGCTCGATCCCGCACAATTTCTCGCGGCCTTCGTCGCACAGAGCGAACAGTCCACCATAGGCACCATCGACATGGAACCACGCGCCGTAGCGGCGGCACAATTCGGCAATCTCGGGCAGCGGATCGAGCGCGCCGGTATCGACCGTCCCCGCCGAGGCGATGACCAGCCACGGCCGGACACCGTTGCGGCGGTCTTCTTCGAGCGCCTGTTCGAGCGCGTCGAGCGACATCCGGTACTGCTCATCAGTCGCGATCACCCGCCGCGGCGCGCGCCCGCGCCCGGCGATGTGCAACGCCTTGTCGACGCAGTGATGGGCGAAGCGGGTTAAGTAGACCGCGCCGCCGCCATCGGGATCGCGCGCCTCGCGGGCAGTCACCACTGCGGTCAGATTGGCGATGCTGCCGCCCGAGGTGAGCGTGCCGGCGGCTCCGTCAGGATAGCCGATGACCTTGGCCAGCCATTGGGTGCAAGCATTTTCGATCCGCACCGCACCGGGCGCGGCGGGGGCAAAGCCCGAATATTTGTTGGTTGCCGCCGCCAGCATGTCGCCGAGCGCCGCATGAAACAGCCCGCCACCCGGAATGTAGCCCATGAACCGGGGCGAGGTCGCGGCGATGCCGGGTTTCACGATACAAGCATCGACGTAATCGAGCACCGAGGCGGGATCGCGGCAGCCTTCCGTGAACTCGGGATCGAGGCGGAGGCTGAAGGCTTCCTCGGGCGGGCGCAGAGTTGGCGCGTCTTCGATTCCGTCGAGGAAGGCGAGCGCATGATCGAGCGCTTGTCCGCCGAGTGCGCGGCGCTGTCCGGAATCGGGCTCGAGCGGACGCGTTTGGGCGCGCAACCGCTCGATTTCCCCCCGCAGCTGCTCGATCATCCGGTGATAAGCCGCGCGGCATCGAGCGCGTGATAGGTCAGGACACCGGTCGCCCCGGCGCGCTTGAAGGCGAGCAAGGTCTCGAGGATCAGCGCATCGCGGTCGCCGGCGCCGGCCGCCGCCGCGGCCTCGATCATCGCATACTCGCCGCTCACCTGATAAACGAAGGTCGGCACGCCAAACGTGTCCTTCACCCGCGCAACGACGTCGAGATAGGGCAGCCCGGGCTTGACCATGACCATGTCGGCGCCCTCGGCGAGATCGAGTTCGACCTCGCGCAGCGCCTCTTCGATGTTGGCCGGGTCCATCTGATAACCGCGCTTGTCGCCCTTTAGCCGGCCCTGGCTGCCAACCGCTTCGCGAAACGGGCCGTAAAAGGCCGACGCATATTTGGCGGCATAGGCCATGATCGCGACATTCTGGTGCCCGGCGCTTTCGAGCGCCTCGCGGATGGCGGCGACGCGGCCGTCCATCATGTCCGACGGCGCGACGATGTCGGCACCGGCCTCCGCCTGCACCAGCGCCTGGTCGGTGAGCACCTTGACCGTGTCGTCGTTGATGACGTTGCCGGCCTCGTCGGTCAGGCCGTCGTGGCCGTGGGCGGTGTAGGGATCGAGCGCAACGTCGGTGAGCACGCCGATGTCCGGCACCGCATCCTTGATCGCCTTGATCGCGCGGCAAATGAGATTGTCGCTGTTGAGCGCCTCGCGCGCGTCCTCGGTCCTGAGGTCGTTGGGGGTGTTGGGGAACAAAGCGACGCACGGGATGCCGAGCTCGGCGGCAAGGCGGACGCGGCCGGGGAGCTTGTCGACGCTCCAGCGGCTGACGCCGGGGAGCGAGGCGATCGGTTCCTCGCAATCGCGGCCGTCGCAGACGAACAGCGGCCAGATGAAATCGGACGGGTGGAGGCGGTGCTCGGCGAGCATGGAACGCATCCACGGGGTCACGCGGCCGCGGCGCATGCGGAGATAGGGGAAGGATGACATGGTTGGCCCTCTACCGTCATTCCCGCGAAAGCGGGAACCTAGTTTTTTGTTTTGACTGGGTCCCCGCTTTCGCGGGGATGACGAATTGCGCGCCTACCCCGCCGGGTTGAGCGCGCCGCCCGGTTCGCGGGTGGCGAGCGCGTCTTCGGTGAATTCATCGTCGCCGGGGCGCTGTTCGACCGTCATTCGCGCCTTCTTCCACCCGCCCTGCAAATAGAAAGCCGTCGCCAACGCAAGGTTGATCAGGGAGGTCGCGGGGAAGCTGGTCCAGATCGCGTCCGCGTGGAGCCAGGAATAGGTCGCGAAAATATAGCCGAACCGCACCGGGACCAGTCCAACCGCGAGGACGATCAGCGGCACCCACACAGCCCCGTTCGCGCGCATCGTCGCGAACAGCACCATCATCACGCCGAACATCAGGAAATTCCAGGTCGCTAGGACATGGATGTGGCGGGCGATCGGCAGTGCCGGGCTGTCCGCGCCCATGAACAAGGCGAGCACTGTCCGGTCGGCAAGCGTCAGCACAACGATGAGCGCGCCGGTGATCAGCAATGCCTGGACGATTCCCACCCGGGTGATTGACCCAACACGGTCCCACCGCCCTGCCCCGATATTCTGCGCGACCATGGCACTGACCGCCGCGCCGAGGGCCATCGCCGGCATCTGGACATAGGTCCACAATTGCATCGCGACGCCGAAGGCGGCGGTCGTATCAACGCCCTCGCGGTTGACGAGCCCGACCAACGCCAGGGCCGACATCGAGATGACGATCATCTGAATGCCCATGGGGAAGCCCTTGGCGACAATCGTCTTCAGGATCGCGAGGTCGGGGATCAGATAGCGAAGTTCGCGGCCGCGCAGCCGCAGCGGCAGGTCCTTGAGGTACATGTAGCCGAGCAAACCGAGAAGCGCGGTGTAGTTGGCGACCAGCGTCGCCGTTGCCGATCCCGCAATCCCCATCCGGGGGGCTGGACCGAGACCGAGGATGAAAACCGGGTTCAGGCAGCTGTCGAGCACGACCGCGACAATCATGAACCACAAGGGCGTCAGGCTGTCGCCGGCGCCACGCAGCGCCATCATCAGCAGAGTCAGCAGCAACAAAGCCGGCATGGCGAGGAAGATCACGGTCAAATAGGCCCAGGCCAGCGGCGCGGCTTCTGCCGGCGTCCCGAGCACAGCGAGAATCGAGCCCGACAGGTAAAAACCGGCGGCCGCAATGACGATGGTGACCAGCACGAACGACCCGCTCGCGGTTCCGAACACGCGGCGGGCACCGTCGACATCCTTGCGCCCCCAGGCCTGGCCGATGAGGATGGTCGAGGCCATGCCGAAGCCGAATACGAAGGCGGTCAGCAGGAACATCACCATATTGGCGTTGGACGTCGCGGCGAGCGCATTCTCGCCGAGAAAGCGGCCGACCCAGATGGCGTTGACGGTGCCGTTGAGCGACTGGAGGATTGAGCTGGCGAGGGTCGGCAGAGCGAAGGCGAGCAGGGTCGAGGAGATCGCCCCCTGGGTGAGGTCGCGGCCGCGTGATCCCTTTTGTGGTGCTGCGTCGGCCATTCGTTCTCCTCATCATGCCGGACTTGATCCGGCATCTGCCTTTCTTGCCCGCATTCCGAAGGAAGGCGGATCCCGGCTCAAGGCCGGGATGACGCTTAGCCCAGCCGCTCCAACGCCGCACGGAGGCGTTCAGCCTCGGCGGATTTCACGTCATGGTCAGAGCGGGCTTTTTCCACCGCCTCGGGCTTGGCGCGTTCGGTGAAATTGGGGTTGGCAAGGCGCTGGGCGAGACTGTCGCGTTCTTTCTCGGCGGCTTCCGCACCTTTCGCCAGGCGCGCTTTCTCCGCTTCGAAGTCGACATGCTCGGCGAGCGAAAACGCGTAGGTTTCACCGCGCACAACGATCTGCGCCGATCCGGGGGGAGGCGAGTCCGCGGCCCGCGCCGGACCAAGCTTGGCCATGCGCGCGAGCGTCGCCGCCTGGGCATTGAGCTGGTCGACCGGGGCGGCGATCGCGATCGGTTCGAGCGTCGCGCTCCACGGAATGTTGAGCTCGGTGCGCATCGCGCGGGCTTCCGACACAAACGCGATCAGCCACTCGATTTCATTCTTCGAATAGACATCGACCTGCGCTTCTGGCTCCGGCCACTTGGCGACGATCAGATCGTAGGGACGCTCATTGGCGTTCCACAATTCCTCGGTGATGAACGGCATCAGCGGGTGGAGCATCACCAGGATCTGGTCGAACGCCCAGGCGGCGACGGCCTTGGTCTCGGCGTCGAACGCGCCTTTGATCAGCTCGACATACCAGTCGCAGAAGGTGCCCCAGACGAAGTGATAGATGGCGTCGGCCATGTCGTCGTAGCGCAAGTCGTCATAGGCGCGGTTGAGTTTTGCCAGGGTCTCGACGACCTCGCCGATAATCCACCGGTTGACCGGGAGGACGGCGTCGGGTGCGGCGATGCTATCCGACGCCCCCACCCCGTTCATCTGCAGGAAGCGCGCGGCGTTCCACAGCTTGGTCGCGAAATTGCGATAACCCTCGACGCGTTTCTCATCGAGCTTGATGTCGCGGCCCTGGCTTTCCATCGCCGCGAGGGTGAAGCGGAGGGCGTCGGCGCCGTACTGGTCGACCAGCCCGAGCGGATCGACGGTATTGCCCTTCGACTTGGACATCTTCTGGCCGTGGGCGTCGCGGACCAGACCGTGGAGGTAGAGCGTCTGCCACGGCGCCTGACCAGTCAGTTCCAGCCCCATCATCGCCATCCGCGCGTCCCAGAAGAACAGGATGTCGAAGCCGGAGATGAGCACGTCATTGGGGTAGTGGCGCTTGAGGTCGTCGGTCTCCTCGGGCCAGCCTAGCGTCGCGAACGGCCACAGGCCGGAGCTGAACCAGGTGTCGAGGACGTCGTCGTCCTGGCGGAGCGGCCGGCCGCCGGCTTGGGCGCTCGCTTCAGCTTCGGTTGCGGCAACGAAGATATTGCCGTCGTCGTCGAACCACGCCGGAATCCGGTGACCCCACCAGAGCTGGCGCGAGACGGTCCATGGCTGGATGTTCTCGAGCCAGTTGAACCAGGTCTTCTTCCACGTCTCGGGGACAATGCGGATGGTGCCGTTGCGCGTCGCCTCGAGCACCGGCTTCACCAGCGTCGCCGCATCGACATACCATTGGTCGGTCAGCATCGGCTCGATCACCACGTTCGAGCGGTCGCCGAACGGCTGCATGATTGGTTTGTCCTCGACCATGATCATCAGGCCATCGGCATCGATGTCGGCGACCACCGCCTTGCGCGCGGCGTAGCGGTCGAGGCCGCGATAGGCCTCGGGGACGAGGTTGAGGGCGTCGACTTCTTCCGCGGTCGCGGGTGCGCCGTGGGCGATGGCCTTCGCCCGGTCCGAAGATTCGGCGTAGGACGGGCCGTCGGCGCGCATGTGTGCCCGCTCGTCCATCAGGCGGTACATCGGAATGTTGTTACGCTGGGCGACGCCATAATCGTTGAGGTCGTGAGCGCCGGTGATCTTGACCGCACCCGAGCCGAAATCCGGGTCGGGGTAAGTATCGGTGATGATCGGGATCAGCCGCCGGTGCGCCTTGGGCCCGACCGGGATTTCGCAGAAAGCACCGACGATCGGGCGGTAGCGTTCGTCGTCCGGGTGAACCGCGACCGCGCCATCGCCGAGCATGGTTTCCGGTCGCGTGGTGGCGATCGAGATGTAATCGCGCTCTTCCTTGAACAGGACTTTGCCGTCTTCGTTCCGCTCGACGTAGGTGTAGGTGCGGCCACCCTCGAGCGGATATTTGAAGTGCCACATGTGGCCGGCGACCTCGCGGTTATCGACTTCGAGGTCGCTGATCGCGGTCTGGAATTTGGGGTCCCAATTGACCAGCCGCTTGGAGCGATAGACCAGGCCGCGCTGGTGCAGCTCGACGAAGGTGTGGGTGACGGCGCGCTGGTACGCTTCGTCCATGGTGAAGCGTTCGTGCGCCCAGTCGCAGCTGGCGCCCAGGCGGCGGAGCTGGCCGGTGATCGCGCCGCCCGACTGGCCTTTCCATTCCCAGACATGCTCGAGGAACGCCTCGCGACCGATCTCGGCGCGCTTGATGCCCTGGCTTTCGAGATTGCGCTCGACCACCATCTGGGTGGCGATGCCGGCATGGTCGGTGCCGACGACCCACAAAGCATCCTTGCCCAGCATCCGCTCGCGCCGGGCCAGCACGTCCTGGAGCGTGATGTCGAGCGCGTGGCCGATGTGCAGCGAGCCGGTGACGTTGGGCGGCGGCATGACGATCGTCCACGGCGCAGCCTCGGGGCGGTCGGGCCGGAACAGGCCGCGTTCCTCCCAATGGGCGTACCAGCGATCCTCGATCGCGCGGGGTTCGAAGGTTTTGGGCAGCTCTGACACCTAGCGGCGGTTAGCGATGCCGCGCTGCAGCATCAACCTCGGCGGCTTGCGGCCCGGACCAATCGTCCGCAGAACGGCGCAATGGAGGGGCGGATGAAGCGGCTGTGGCTGGGATTGGCGGCGCTAGCCTTGCCCGCGAGCTTGGCGGCTGCGCCCGTCCCCGGTTTCCTCAGCACCAAAGGCACACATGTCGTCGATGGCAACGGCCAGCCGGTGATCCTGCGCGGCATGGGGCTCGGCGGGTGGATGCTCCAGGAAGGCTATATGCTGAAGCTGGGCGAGCTCGGGCAGCAGCATGTGATTCACCGCCGCCTCGCCGAGCTGGTTGGCCAGGACACGGTCGACGAGTTTCAGCGCGCATGGCTCGACCATCACATGACCAAGGCGGACATGGATGCGCTCGGTGGCTGGGGGTTCAATTCGGTGCGCCTGCCGATGCATTATGCGTTGTTCCTCGACCCCGCGGCGCCGGCCGGGACCGATCGCTGGAACGAGGACGGCTTCCGCCGGGTCGATAAGTTGCTCGAATGGGCGGCGGCGAACCGGATGTGGGTGATCCTCGACCTCCACGCCGCGCCCGGCGGCCAGGGCACCGACCTCGCCATCTCCGACCGTGACCCGACCCAGCCGTCGCTGTGGGACAGTGCCGAGAACCAGCGACGGACGGTCGCCCTGTGGCGGGAGATTGCGCGGCGTTACGCCAACAACCCCTGGGTCGGCGGCTACGATCTGGTCAACGAGCCCAATTGGGACTTCGGCAAAGCCGGCGGCGGCCACGGCTGCAACGACAAGAGCAACCGGCCGATCACCGCGCTCTACAAAAGGATCACCGCCGCGATCCGGAGCCAGGACCGCAATCATCTGATCGTCATCGAGGGCAATTGCTGGGGCGGCAATTACGCCGGGATCACGCCCAATTGGGACGACAAATTGGTCATCAGTTTCCACAAATATTGGAACAAGAACGACGCCGCTTCGATCGCCGATATCATCAAATTGCGCGCGACCACCGGCCGGCCGATCTGGCTTGGCGAGAGCGGCGAGAATTCCAACCGCTGGTTCCGCGACGCCATCCGGCTGGCCGAGACCAATGACGTCGGCTGGGCGTGGTGGCCGCTGAAAAAGCTCGGCTTCAACAACCCGCTCGAGGTCGTGCCCAATTCGGGATGGCAGAAGATCGTCGACTGGCTGACCGCCAAGGGCCCGCGGCCCGACCCGGCGGAAGCGCAAGCGGCGATGATGCAGCTCGCGACCCATGACGTCGATTTCGCCAACGACGTGGTTCATCCCGACGTGGTCGACGCGATGATGCGCCAGCCGCATTCCGACCGGGCGCTGCCATTTCGCGACCATCGGCTGGGGCCGGGCGCGCTGGAGATGGCCGCGGTGGATTACGATCTCGGACCGCCGGGGGTTGCCTACGCCGACCGCGTCGATGCCGATCTTCATGCCGCCAGCGGGGGCGAGCTGAGCGAATGGAACGACGGCCGCACCTATCGCAACGACGGAGTCGACATCGTTCGCGATTCCGCCGGCGCTCCCGTCGTGACGGCGTTCGAGCGCGGGGAATGGATGCAATATACGCTCGACGCCGAAGCAGCCGGTCCGCGCGCGGCAACGCTGATCGTCGCGGCGGATGCGCCCGCTAGCCTGTCGCTGTCGGTCAACGACGGGACGCCGGTCGAAGTGCCCGTCCAAGCCGGCGGCGGCTGGCAGGCGGTGCCCGTCCCGCCTTTGTCGATGCTTCAGGGCACCAACCGGCTGAAACTAGACGTGACCTCCGGAAGCGTCAGGCTCAAGGCGATCTGTTTCTAGGGAGGATTAATTTTCGAGTTCGTTGGGGTCGCGGAGGCCCTGGCCGATCGCGCCGCGGAGGTTGTCGGCCTCGCTGCTGGTCACCGGATAGGCGCAATAATCGGCGGCGTAGAAGGCGCTTGGGCGGTGGTTGCCGCTGAGGCCGATGCCGCCGAACGGGGCGTTGGACGGGGCGCCGTTGGTCGGCTTGTTCCAGTTGATCACCCCGGCGCGGACGTTGGCCCAGAATTTGTCGTACAGCTCGGGACTGCCGCCGATCAGGCTCGCGGCAAGGCCGAAGCGGGTGTTGTTGGCCTCGTTGATCGCCGCATCGAAATCCTTGACGCGGATGAGCTGCAAGACCGGTCCGAAAATCTCCTCGTCGGGCCGGTCGCGAACGTCGGTCACGTCGATCAGCGCGGGAGTCAGATAGGGTCGGTCGGCGACCGAACGGTCGAGCCGGACGAGCGGCTTGCCGCCCCTCATCATCAGTTCGAGCCATTGTTCCTGGACATGGTCGGCCGACGCATTGTCGACCACCGGGCCCATGAACGGCGGCGGATCGGCGAACGGCTGGTCGACGATGATCCGCCCGATCAGTGACTGGACCGCGTCGAGCAACTCGTCGTGCGCCCCATCCTCGACGATCAAGCGGCGCGCCGCGGTGCAACGTTGGCCAGCGGAGAGATAGGCCGATTGGATGACAATCGCCGCGGCGGCCGGAATGTCCTTGGCCTGCCACACGACCAAGGGATTATTACCGCCAAGCTCAAGCGCCAGGATCTTGTGGGGCATATCGGCGAACTGGCGATGGAGCGACATGCCGGCGCGGGCCGAGCCGGTGAACAGCAGGCCGTCGATCCCGGGCTCGGACGCCAGCGCCTTGCCCTGCTCCGGTCCGCCGATGAGCAGCCGCACGACGCCTTCGGGGATACCCGCCTGATGGAAGCAATCGACCAGCATTGCCCCGGTCGCGGGGGCCTTCTCCGACGGTTTGAACACCACCGCATTGCCGGCGATCAGCGCCGGGACGATGTGGCCGTTGGGCAGATGCGCGGGAAAATTATACGGCCCGAGCACCGCCAGCACGCCGTGCGGCTTGTGGCGGACCGCGATCTTGTTGCCCAGCGCGGCTTCGAGCCGGCGCTGCGGAGTGCGCTCGGCGTAAGCGTCGATCGAGATTTCGACCTTGTTGATGACCGCCGCGACCTCGGTCTTGGCTTCCCAGAAGGGCTTGCCGGTTTCCTTCGCGATGAGGCTTGCGAATTCCTCCTCGGCCTTGCGCACGACGTTGGCGAAGCGGCGCAACGCCTCGATCCGGAAGGCGACCGAATGCGCCGCCCAGCCGGCCCACGCCGCACGCGCGGTCGCGACTTCGGCCGCGGCGTCGCCGATGGCGCCCGACCAGACCTCTGCGCCGGTCGTGGGATCGTTCGAGACGAGTTGCTTCGTCATTGACGCGGGCTTCACCACGTTGGCGTTTTCGTCAAGCTTCAGATGCATCGGACCTCATTGCTCCGCCCATCCGGCGGATAGCTGTGACCTTGTCGGTGAAGGGCTGCCAGTCGTCTCGCTCCGCGATGGCCGACCAGATGGCTTCGACCTCGTCGATATGCATGGAGCAAGGTGCGGCATCTGACCAATATGGGTGCGGTTGCGGACGTTCGCGACCCTCCAGCGCTTTGGCCAACGCGCGGAACGGAGCGGACGGGTATTTGTCCGGCCCGGGATCGCCACCGCCGCGCCAATCGAAGAAGACCCGGTCGATGGTCGCTTCGCGCGTCGCCAGCGCGGCGATCAGGGCTGCGGCGACCTCGCCATCGCCGGTGACGCCAAGACGCCGCAACAGGGCATCGGTGAGCGCCGATTCAAAGCGCGCACCCCATCCAGCGAGCAAATCGGACAGCGGCGGACCGTCGGCGATCAACGACAGGCAACCCGCGAATTGCGCGAGGTCCCAGTGAATGGCTTCGGGCTGCCGGCCGAAGGCATAGAGTCCGTAATGGTCGAAATAGGCCGCGGTGAAGCCGGGGTCCCATTCGGGGGTGAAGCGCCATGGGCCATAATCGAAGCTTTCGCCGGTGACGTTGATGTTGTCGCTGTTGAGGACACCGTGGACGAAACCCGCGGCAAGGTAGGAGGCGGCGAGCGTTGCGGTCGCCTGACTGACTAAGTCGAATAAGCGGAGCGCGTTGTCCTGGTCGCTGGCGGCGGGTTGATCACCGTAAAGCTGTTCGAGGCAGTAGCGGGTGAGCTTCGCGATATTTTCGGTCTCGCCGAAGAAGGCAAGCCGCTGGAAGGTGCCGATGCGGATGTGGCCGTGGCTGAGCCGGGTCAGCACCGCCGAGCGGGTCGGCGAGGGTTCGTCCCCGCGTTCGAGGTCCTCGCCGGTCTCGAACAAGGCGAACGTCTTCGAGGTATTGACCCCGAGGGCCTCGAGCATTTCGGTCGCCAGCACCTCGCGCACCCCGCCCTTGAGCGTCAGGCGGCCGTCGGCGCGGCGGCTGTACGGCGTCTGTCCCGAACCCTTGGTGCCGAGATCGAGCAAGCGGTCTCGATCGTCGCGAAGCTGGGCATAGAGAAAGCCGCGGCCGTCGCCGATGTCGGGATTGTACACGCGAAACTGGTGCCCGTGATAGCGGAGCGCAAGCGGCTCGGTGAGGTTGCCGGGCAACGGCTCGAAGCGGCAAAAATGGGCCACCGACCCCGCGTCATCGAGCTCTAGGCCGACCTGTTCGGCCCAGCGATGATTGAGGAATCGCGGGATCGCCTGGGGAAACCGTGCCGGCGCGACCGGGTCGTAGAAATCGGCACCGAGCTCAAGGATCTTCGGGTCGGGGCGGTAGTCGGTCACCCGGCAATCAGGCCGTCAGGCGCTTCAACTTGGCCAGCGCCGCCGCATCCGGATCGTCGGTCGCGATGGTGCCGGCAAGCTTCCCGCCGCGATCGAACAGCAGCACCGTCGCGGTGTGGTTGATCATCATGCCGTGGCCGGGCGTCATCGGCTCGGGCTTGGCGAAAATGCCGTACTGCTTCTTCACCTTGTCGATCTGCGCCGCGCTGCCGGTCAGGCCGATGATCGGCGCGTTGAACAGCCCGGCATATTGGCCAACTTCTTTCGGGCCGTCGTTGCCCGGATCGATGGTGATGAAGACGATGTTCAGCGCCTCATCGCCCCCGGCGTCCTTGCGCAGCTTGACCAGCCGGGCGAGCGTGGTTGGGCAGACGTCGCCGCAGCGGGTGTAGCCGAAGTAGAGCGCATAGGGTTTGCCAGTGAGCGCGCTGCTCGAGAACGGCTTGCCATCGCCGCCAACCAGGCTGAACGGCCCGCCGAAATTGGTCGTGGTCTGGACCGTCACCGTCGCGGTGTCTTTCGGCGCCTTCGGGAGAAAGACCAACGCGGCAGTGCCGGCCAGGGCCAGCGCGACCAGAAGCCAGAGAAGGATGCGGACGAGTTTGAGGTTGCCGCGCGGCGGCTGGGCATCTTTGGTCATGGGCGCGCCTTTGCCCCAAGCCGTGGACAAAGCAAAGGCGGCGCCCCTGCGAGGAAGCGCCGCCTGCTTTGCCAGTCCCCTCCGACTAGAACCCGACTGTCAGCGTGCCCGTGATCGCGCGCGTCGAAACCGGCGTGAAGCGCGGATCGCTATGCCCGAAGCCATAAGCGTTAATCGTCGTCGACAGATTGCCAAAGTAGTGTTCGTTGAACAAGTTGATGACGTTCAGCTGGAAGTAGGACTTCTGACCGTGTGGCAGGAAGTCCAGGCCAAGCCGTGCGTCGAGATCGACCGTCGTATAACCCTTTACCTTCACGTCATTGACGTCCGTCGCGAAGCGCGAGCTGACACGCTTGGCCTGAATGCCGAGCGTCACCGGCTTGATATTGACCTCGGCACGGCCGCCATATTGCCACTTCGGCGTTTCCACTACGAACTTGCCCGTGGTGTCTCCGCAGATGTTGACCCGGGCTGTCCCGGTCGTCGGGATCGGGCTGCAATACGATTGAAACGGGCTTAGCGTCGAAGCCGGCGGCGGCGAGGCGCTGTTGTAATTGATCGCGCCGATGATCACGTCGTCCTTCAGCTTGGCGCTGGTGTAACTCAGCAGGCCGATCAGGTTGAGCTGACGGATCGGCTTAAATCCGACGCCGCCGTCGAAACCCCAGCTACTGACCTTGCCGACGTTGCGGTCGATCGACGTATTGGTTTCCGGGTCGAACGACGTGACGATCCGGTTCTGATAACTGATCTTCCAAAGAGTGCCTTGGGCCTGGAACCGGCCGGCGATGTAGCGGGCACCGAGATCGAACGAATCGGTCGTCTCGGGCTTCACCGTAATCACCGGCTGGCGATAGAGATTGTCCGTCCGCGGCGCGGAGAGGCCCTTGGCGTAGCTGCCGAAGACGCTCAGGCTCTCGTTGATAGCGTAGGTTAGGCCGACGTTCGGCAGGAGTTTGTGGTACTTATACTTCGCCTTGAATGGTGCCCACAAATCCTTGGAACCCGCCAGCGCAGGATCGAAATCGACCGGCCGGATGGTATAGCCGAGCCCTGTCGGATTTTCGATACAAACCGGAAATCCGGAGCCCGTCAGCGGCGTGAAACAATGCTGATCAAGATCACGCACGAACCAGGGCGAGCGCAGGCCAACCTCGAGCCGCAGACGGTTGTCGAAGAACTTGCCGATGTACTGCCCAGAGACCTGGTTGAGGAGCGCGATCGATGTGCGATCGCGATTCTGCAGCACCGTGCCGGCGGCCGTGATCACCGGCGTCCCATTGCGACCGAAGAACGGATCGGTCAGCTTAAAATGATCGTCGGTGAAAGAATATTCGCCAGTCTGACGGTGATGCGCGCGATCGTAGGTGTAGGCTAGACGGATCGTGTTGGTCGCGTCCGGCTTCCACACGAGCGAGCTGATCACGGTCCAGCGATTGGTGTTGGTGATCGACGGCCGGCCGAGCAGGACCGTATCAAGGAAATCGCCATCCCCATTGAGATCGATACCCGGCGATCCGGCGACTCCCTGCTTCAGAAGATCGTCGTTCTCCTTGATCAGGGCGCCCTGGCTGCCGCCGTTGGCAAGCACATACTGGTAGGTCGGATCGATCGTCAAGACGAGGCCGTCGAGCAGGGTAAAGCGCGACTGGCCGCGGACGTTGCCCGTGTTTGACGGATTAATCTGGACGCCCAGATGGTTGGTAACCGCCTGACTCACAAACGGCCCGTCCGGAGTGAAGCACACATTGGTTGCCCCCGAGGCCGGCGGGCCGTTCGGATCAACCTGGGCCGTCCCGTTGACGCCGACCGGGCGGGTTACCGGATTGCCACCGGCGTCAAGGCATTCCGACAGATAGGCGATGCTATCGATCGCCTTCCACTGGGCCTTGCTAAAATCACCGACCACGACCGTGTCAGTCGGGATCGTATTTGTCTTCGGTATAAGCGTGTTGCCGAACAGGGCGTTGAGGTCGCTCTGGTTCGGGTTGTTATAATTGTTGTTGCGGTTCTGGTTGTAGTGGCCGGCGAGCGAGATGAAGTCGCCGTTCGAGCCCAGCGGCTGGTATACTCTGGCGTTGATCTGCCACTTGTCGATTTTGCCGTCGCCACGCCACTGGTCGTAAATGTTGCGGCTGCCGGCGATCCACGCCTTGGTCCCGAATGGCGTGAACACGCCCGTATTGATCATGCCGAAAACGCGGCGGAAGTTGAACGTGCCAAGCGACCCATCGACCAGGACACCCGGCTTTTCGGTCGGAATCAGCGAGCGGAAATTGACGGTGCCGCCCGCGGCCGAAGCGGTCGGCGAATCGACGTCGGTCGCGCCGAGGTTGACGTTGACCTGCTCGACCAGCTCCGGATCGAGGAACTGGTTGGCAAAAACGGCATAGTTGCCGCTGTCGTTCAGCGGCACGCCGTCGAACGTCACGCTGACGCGGTTGCCGTCGAAGCCGCGGATGCGGATGTTGCCGCCCGAGCTGCCGTACGCGTCATTCTGGGTGAAGTTGACGCCCGGGATGTAGTTGATCGTGCTGAGCAGCGTCTGCCCGGGGCTCTGCTTGGCGATATATTCCTGGGTGATCAGGCCCTTGGCCTTGGTCGAATCCTGGATGACAATCCCGTCGACACCCTTTTGGGCACGGGTACCGGTGATGACGATCGTATCTTTTTCAGTCTCGACCGTGCCGGTCGACTGGGCGGAAGCCATCGACGGCAGGAAGACGGCCGTCGAGCACAGCAAAAGCGTAGTTTTCTTCACGGAAATGACCCCCCCAGGGAAGACTGGACAACTTGGAATGCTGGGGCGGCTATAGGGGGGAAAGGACAGATTTGTGACAGCCGTTATCCCGACTCCCGCGAATCCATCACACCGTTGCTTTTTGAACACGTTCCCCCGTTGAGCCGCCCCCGCGACTCGCTGCGAAAGCAGCACTTGTTGGCGAGTCAATCAAGTGCAAACGGGATTCTTATTGGCGCGCGTCGAGGGCCCGCCCGAGCGCGACGAAGGCGTAAACCAGAGGTGGGACGAGGACTGCCGAAAGCACGACCTTGGCCAGCATCTGGCCGACGATCAGCTGCTGGATCGGGAACACCCCATAGAACGCGACGCTGATGAAAATCAGCGTGTCGACAATCTGGCTGAGTGCGCTGGCGATCCCGGCGCGCAGCCACAGCAGGCCCGACCCTTCGCTCGCTTTGAGGCGGCCGAAGATGGTGACGTTGAGGAAGGTCGAAACACCATAAGCGGTGATCCCCCCGACCCAAATCCGGGGCGTCCCGCTCATCATCGTGTTGAACGCCTTGAGCCGGTCCGGATCCATGTCGGGCGATGGCGGGACCGCGAGCACGGCGATGCTGAGCAACACCGATGCAATCAGCGGAACGAACCCCAACAGCACCAGGCGCCTGGCGACCGATTGCCCGTGCAGTTCGGCGACCGCGCTCGAGGTGACGACGAGCAGCAGGAACGCGAAAATCCCCGCTTCGACCGCGAGCGGGCGGCCCATCAGCAGTTGGCCAATCTGTGCGATCGGCCAAGGCGCGACCTGCTTGTTGCCGAGCACCCCGGCGATGCACACCATGCCACCGTAAAAGATGGCGAGGGCAAACAGCGAGGGGGGGATGGCGGTGGGAGCCTGGGCTCGGGCTTCGGTTGTCATGGGGGCGAGGGGTAACGGCTTTGCGCGACTGCGCAAGCCGCCGCGATTGACCGGGCGCGCAGGCGGCGGCTAGCGACGCCCCGTGACTTCTCCCCAACTCGATGTGGTGGCGATCGGCGATGCGATCGTCGACGTAATCGCGACCTGCGACGATTCGTTCATCGCGGCGCGCGGGCTGACCAAGGGCTCGATGCAGCTGCTGACGACGGCCGAGGCCGACGAATTGTACGCGGCGATGGGCCCGGCGCGCGAAAGCAGCGGCGGATCGGCGGCCAACAGCATGGCGGGGCTGGCGGGACTGGGGCTCGACGTCGCGTTCATCGGCCAGGTCGCGAACGACCAGCTCGGCGAGATTTTCGCGCACGACATGACCTCGCTCGGGGTGCGCTTCGAAACTGCGCCGCTGAGCGATGGGCCGCCAACCGGGCGCTGCCTGATCCTGGTCACGCCCGACGCCCAGCGGACAATGAACACGTCGCCCGGGGCGAGCCACGAACTGACCCCGGCCGCGCTTGACGAAGACATGATTCGGTCGGCGTCGGTGACCTTCCTCGAAGGCTATTTGTGGGGGCCCGAGCGGCCGCGCGCGGCGATGCTGCGGGCGGCCGAGATCGCCCATGGCGCCGGGCGGACGGTCGCCTTCACCTTGTCCGAAAGCCTGTGCATTCCCGGCCGCCGCGAGGGCGTCCGGGCGATGATCGATGCCGGGACGATCGACATCCTGTTCGGCAATGAGGACGAGATCCGCCACCTGATGGGACTCGACGACCTCGCGGCATGCATCGCCGGGCTGGGCAGCGCGGTCCGGACACTGATCGTGACCAGAGGCGCCGACGGCGCGCTTGCCATCGAAGACGGCCGCCGGTGCGAGGTCGCCGCCGCTCCGGTCGCGGAAATCGTCGACACGACCGGCGCCGGCGACCTGTTCGCCGCCGGATTCCTCGCCGCGCGGTGCCGCGGGCACGACCTCGAGGCCTGCCTCCAGGCCGGCGCGGCGTGCGCCGCCGAGATTATCTCGCACTTCGGGGCGCGCTCGGAAAAGGACCTCAAGACCGTGGTGAAACTGTGAAGCACATCAAACGCCTCGCGGTCTACTGCGGGTCGGCGCCGGGCAGCCAGCCGGAATTCGCGGCGCTGACACGGGCGACCGCCAAAGCGATGGTCGAGCGTGACGTTGAGCTGGTTTACGGCGGCGGCCGGCTTGGCCTGATGGGAATCATCGCCGACAGCGTGCTCGAGCTCGGCGGCAAGGCGTATGGAGTGATCCCGCAACTGCTCGTCCACCTCGAAGTCGCGCATACCGGCCTGACCGAGCTCCGCCACGTCATCACGATGGGCGAACGCAAGGCGGTGATGAGCGAAATGTCCGACGGCTTCCTGTGCCTGCCGGGGGGCATCGGGACACTCGACGAATTGTTCGAGGCGTGGAGCGAGAATGCGCTCGGCTTCCACAAGAAACCGTTCTGCCTGCTCAACGTCGACGGGTTCTGGGACGGGCTGATCGAGTTTGTCGAGCATGCCCATCAGTCGGGCTTTCTGTCGGCCCCGCGGCGCGCGCAATTGCTCGTCGCGCAAACTCCTGAGGAAGCCTTGAAATTGCTGGACGATGCCGCCGCAGCCGCTACGCAAGGCATGGTCTGGTAAGGCTGGGGAGCCGCTAAGTGCTGAATCAAAAATTGCTCGGCCTCGCCGGGATCGTGGCCATTCTTGCGCTCGCCTGGGTCGTGTCGACCAACCGCAAGGCGATCAAGCTCAGGATCGTCGGCGCGGCATTCGCACTCCAGGCGGCGATCGCCTTCCTGGTGTTGTGGACGAGTTGGGGCCGGGCGTTCATCGCCGGCCTGTCGGAGGGCGTCGCCAGCCTGCTCGGCTACGCCACCAAGGGCACCGAATTCCTGTTCGGCCCGAGCGAAGCCAACCCCCTCGCCCACACCTTCGCCATCGCCGCTCTGCCGGTGATCATCTTCTTCGCCAGCCTAGTCGCCATCCTTTATTACCTCGGCATCATGCAGCGGATCGTGCGCTGGGTCGGCGGGGCGATCGGCTGGGTGACCGGGATCAGCCGGGTCGAATCCTTGAGCGCTGCGGCGAACATCTTCGTCGGCCAGTCGGAATCGCCGCTGGTGGTGCGGCCCTATCTCGCCGCGCTCCCGCCATCGCGGCTGTTCACGGTGATGGTCGTCGGCATGGCCGGGGTCGCGGGCACGATCCTTGCGGCCTACGCCAGCCTGCTTGGCGAACGCTATCTGCCCTATCTGCTCGCGGCCGCGTTCATGTCGGCGCCGGGCGGGATCCTGATGGCCAAGATGATCATGCCCGACGATCCCAAGGACACCGAGGCGGTCGAGGACCATAAGGTCGAGGTCGCCGAGACATTCGAAGAGGGCGAGCAGCCGGCCAACATCATCATGGCCGCGGCCGCCGGCGCGCAGACCGGGGTCAAGCTCGCGGTCGCGGTCGGGGCGATGGTGCTGGCGTTCGTCGCGCTGGTCGCACTTGCCAACGGTCTGCTCGGCGGGTTCGGCAACTGGGTCGTCGCACACGGCGGCTCGCCATGGTTTGCCGACCTCAGCTTTCAGCGCCTCGTCGGTTACGTGTTCGCGCCGTTCATGTTCCTGATCGGAATCCCTTGGAATGAAGCGGGCACCGCCGGCGGGCTGTTCGGGACCAAGCTGGTACTCAACGAATTCGTCGCCTTCATCGACCTCGGCAAGATGGACGCGGCGACCTTGACCGATCGCAGCCGGGCGATCGTCACCTTTGCCTTGTGCGGCTTCGCCAATTTCAGCTCGATCGCGATCCAGATGGCGGTGACCGGCGGGCTTGCCCCCAACCAGCGCCCGGTAATCGCCAGGCTCGGCCTCCGAGCATTGCTCGCCGGCAGCCTTGCCAATTTGATGTCCGCCGCGCTGGCGGGGCTGATGATTCCCTAGTAAAACTCAGCGCATGGC
>Ga0163163_10000165_pt1 | contig 69209 bp, 44 predicted proteins | sample S65metaG_FD_119766 | JGI IMG/M metagenome (GOLD analysis project Ga0163163, IMG submission 119766) | Switchgrass rhizosphere microbial communities from Kellogg Biological Station, Michigan, USA - S6-5 metaG | ecosystem: Host-associated > Plants > Roots > Rhizosphere > Soil | place: USA...
CAGACTTTCGCGAAACGCAGGGCCCAGCCAAATATCTGGCCGGAATCGGCTGGCACCGAACCACCTTTCAGGCGGCTGAATCCTGGCGCGGCCACGCGGTCACGCTGACAATCGGTCGCGCGATCTCCATCGTCCACGTCTGGCTCAATAATCGACACATCGCCAGCTATGATTATGGGGTATATACTCCGTTCGAGGTGGACCTCAGCAGAACGCTGGAATATGGCAATTCGAATGAACTGGTTATCGCTGTCGATAATACCAAAGGTTTCGCTGGTGGCTGGGCTTACCTCGGCAACCAAGGCCAATCCAGCGGCATCACGGAATCTGTGAGTATCAAGGCTGCGTCGGGACCTGGCCGTCTTGCCGGGTTATTCATTCGGCCAGGAAAGGGCCTTAAGGAAGTGGAATGGAACGCGGACTTAGAAGTCCCAATAAGCGCGGTACCGAATAGGCCATCGAGCATTGCGTGGCAGCTATTGGACGCAAGTAAGAACAAGGTCATCAGCGAGGGCCGGGTCGAGGTGCCTGCTTTCGAGAAGACTCATCACCTGTCCTGGCGGGCGGGCATCGATGCCATCCAACCCTGGAGCGATCGACATCCGAATCTTTATTGGACCAGGCTCCGATGGCTTTCGGGGGAGGGAGAGCAGTGGGATGATTTGGAGCAACGCTTCGGCCTGCGGCGATTCAAACTCGATGGGCGCAAGCTGCTGCTCAATGACCACCCCATCTACCTCCGCGGATGTTTTGGTTTTTATTATTTTCCAATTCATTGCACACCACCTACCGAAAAGAGTTTCTGGCAGGAAAGCATTCGAAGGCTCAAAAGCATGGGGTTTAATTATATTAACTTCGCGGCCCAGGTATGCCCGAGAGGCATGCTCGACGCTGCAGATGAGGAAGGGATGATCCTTCAATGCGGCGATCATCAAACGGTCCTCGAACCATACGCCCGGTGTTACGAGGGAGTTTGGACGCCTCTTGTTCGATGGACCCGGACCAATCCCAGCATGTGCATTTATGGCTTTGGCGGCGAGCGCGATTATTATGAAGGCATCATCGAACAGTACCAGCGCCAGTATGATCTGATCAAAAAACTGAATCCGGAGGCGTTGGTAATGCCGCAGCAGGCCATTCGCGGAATTGATTATTCATTCGACGCAAAGGGCGCCACCGAGCTGACCAAGACCCCTTTTCGCCACCATGCGGAACGCTTGGCCCGCTATACAAAAGCATGCGATCTTTTTGGCCATTACTCAGGCGGCGCTCTTAGTTATACCTACGACAAACCACCAACCTGGCAGGGAATGGATGAACGCTTCCGCATCTATAGTAAACCACTGTCGGCGCATGAATTGTTTATGGGGGCCAGTCATCTCAACCCCGAAAATGCCGCGCGCTACACCGGTCGCGTCGGGCCTTATCAGTACGACGATACCCGTCAGCGGCTTCAAGCGACTGGCTTATTGAACAAATGGCCCATCTGTTTTGAAAACAGCGTGCGCCTGCAATCGATCTGCGCCAAATACAATCTCGAGAAGGTCCGCAAATGCCATGAGCTCGTTGCTTTCGAGTTGCTGGGGGCGTTCGATATGCATGCGCTGCCATTCTACACTGTGGGCTTGCTGGATGAATTCCTGAATTTCAAGCCGGGCAACAACGCCCGTACGTATCTTCCATTTAATTCAGAGAACGTATTGCTCATAGATTATGACCAGGGTGAAAGCATCAACCGTGCTTACTACCAAGACGAAAAGTTTAAAGCGGATGCTTTGCTCTCCCTTTATGGGGAGAACGATCTGCAACAAGGGACTTTCAATTGGAGTCTCTCCCATGATGGCGAGGTAACAAGCAGCGGTTCCTTCCCGGTCAAAACGATCTCCATTGGCCAGGTTGCCAGCCTGGGCCAGGTTGACCTGGTGTGGCCTGAAATTAAGCAGACTACCAAATTCGAATTGGCGTTCAGGTTGGAGAGCAACCTCGCCTCGGTAAGTAACGAATGGAACTTCTGGGTGTTTCCGAAGAGACCAGTCCCTGCCGTCAACGCAGCAGCTGATGAAAAATGCGTGAGCCTCCTGACCAAACGGTACACCGGGCTTGCGACAATGGCCGAGCATCCAGAACGGCGCCTGCATATAGTGTCGAGTATGACCCCGGCAAGCCTTTCCCACCTCAAGGATGGCGGCGATGTCCTGCTGCTTGGCACTGACCCTTTTCCAATAAACAAGGATTACAGTTCATTCCGCTCCGGTTTAGGTGACAAGCCTTACGCCAATATAGGAACCATTCTGGCCAAACATCCAATTTTCGCGGACCTCCCCAATGACGGATGGGCGGACTGGCATTTCTATTATGTGCTCGATGGTGCGAAGCCATTCATCATCGACGATGCTGCCATGCCTACCTTCAACCCGATTCTCGAAGTCATCAGCCCGGCCAGTCATGTGCGAAAGCAGGCTGCGATCTTCGAGTGCCGCGTCGGGAAAGGCCGCCTGCTCGCCTCTTGCTGCGTAAATAAGCTGGATAATCCGGCGTGCGTGGCCCTGCTCGATCGCATTGTTCAATATGTCAGCAGCGACCAATTCCAGCCGAAAGACACAATGGATCTGGATCTGAAACTTCTGGCGAACTATTCATCGACTCCTCAAACGAACGATCCCAATAATTTCATCCCGGAACCCACTTTCAATCGGCGCCCGGATGTCCTTCTGATGTGGCAACCTTATGGCAAAGGTTTCAAGATCGATCAACAAATCACCCATAGCGGGCAGGGGTCGATGCGCCTCCAACTTTCTCCCGAACAGGTTAAGGAAGAACCCGGCGCTTCGGTTGGAGCAGGTTCCATCGTTATAAAATTCGACAAAGCTCAGCGGATGAGATTCTCCACCTGGTGCCGAACGCAGGAGCTATCTGGAGAAAAAGGGAGCGACTTTCAGATCCTTCTCCATGTCTTTTACGACGATGGCACTCGTGGCACTTTCAGATTGCCTCTCCCGACAGGAACTCATGATTGGCACCTTGTTGAAAGCTTTTTCACTCTTGAAAAAGAAGTCGATCCTGATCAGACGCCTATGCTGTACGTCAGCATGTCAGGAAAAAGCGGGACTGTCTGGCTGGATGATCTCTATCTCGGTCCGGCTGGAGAAAGAAAATGAACTGGAGCACAAACATTTGCGTAAACCAAGGCATTGAGACGATGAAAACTAGCTGCAGTCGCCTCTCCACAACCCTCGGCCTTCTCGCGCGCTCGGCTGAGCTCCAACTCCGCAAGGAAAGGTGTGTTGTCCCAATTGCTTCCATCGTCCTTCTTGGAGCGCTTGCAAACGTTGCTCCGATAATCGCCGGCGAACCAGCTAGCCATATCAGCGACGGATTGATCGGATTTTGGAAACTGGCTGGGGATTGCAAGGATTCTTCCGTGAAAAAGAATCACGGCATCAACCGTGGCGTCGTATTTGAAAACACCGGCAGAGGCCTGGCGGCGAGATTTGACGGAAACGAAAGCTATATTGAGGTGCCAAACAATGCGGTGCTCAACCCGGGCACAAACGATTTTTCTATTTCCGTTTGGGTTAAGTGCGATCCAGGCGTGACCGGCCCGCCCGGGGACATAATAAACAAGTTCGATCCCGTATCCAGAAATGGAGTGAACTTCCACATCTCCGCAAGTGCGCCGGGGTACAGCTCGGTCAGTGATGTCCGCAACGTGGGGTTTGGCATTGATAACGCGGTGGAGGGCGATTGGGTGGACTGTGGCCGGCCCTGGTTTGAGAATACGCTGATCAGCACAATAATCGTGTACAAAGGCCGGCTCTACGCTGGTCTGGCGGACGCGATCGATCCTGGAAACGCCTGCCGGGTTTTCAGCTACTCTGGAGGCACCAATTGGACTGATTGCGGTCGCTTGGGAACTGACCCCAAAACGCCTTCAGTGCAGTCTATCATTGTGCACAAGGGAGAATTGTATGCCGGCACCGGGGTCGCGGATTGGGAGAAGGTATGGACCGGGAATGCCGGGCCCACCCATGTGTACCGCTATGAAGGCGGCACCCAGTGGCACGATTGCGGGAAGTTTGGCTCGGGGTACAGGGTTTTGTCGCTGGCGTCCGCAAACGGCGAGCTCTACGCATCTGACGACAAAGGATTTCAGTATCGTTACGACGCGGACAATCATTGGGTGCTGTGTGGCGACGTGAACCAGCAGGCGGCCAGGAAGGACAAGAAAATTTACTCGCTGATGGTTTACCGAGGCAAATTATACGGCGGGTCCAGCACCACGGTTCATAGATTTGAAGGTGCAACCGTCTGGGATACGGTTGCTCAGTTTGATCCCAAGGCGATCAACCAGATTCACACGCTGGAGGTATGGCGAGGCCGGTTGTTTGCTGGTACTTGGCCCGAAGGCAAAGTGATGAGATATGACACGGATCAGAACTGGGAAGACTGCGGCAACATGGGGATCGAAACAGTCCATCAGAAGATAAATGAGATTAATGAACTGACCGCATATAATGGGATGCTCTACGCCGGAGCGCTACCCAAGGGCGAGGTTTGGCGATACGAGGGCGGCAGGCAATGGGTGCGCGTCAGGCAATTGGTTCAAAATCCTGCCTGGGATGCCGGGAAACTGGTGAGTTGGAACCGAGTTCCGTGCATGACGGTTTATCAAGGAAAGCTTTTTGTGGGCACCTCCACCTGTCACGGGCGTGCGGAAGCTCAACCCAGCACCGATGCCGGCAAAGTTTTTTCGTGGGAAGCTGGCAAATCCGTTTCTTTTGATGACGATATTGGAACTGGCTGGAGACACCTCGTCGCGGTCCGGCAGGCTAATCGCCTGCAGCTTCATATCGATGGTAAACTCGTGGCGAGCTCTTCAGATTTTGAGGGCGCCAGATTCAACCTTTCCAACCCGAAACCGCTTTTGATCGGGTTTGGAGAAAGGAATTATTTCCGCGGGCAATTGAGTGAGTTGCGCCTCTATAGCCGCGCGTTGAAGGAAAACGATATCGCGTATCTTTATGCAAATCCGATTTCACGTAGCAGGTCAAAGTAAAGAGTAATTTGGGGACTATTTGGGCGCGGCCGGTTTGTTTGGCTCCGCGCCGGCGGAGGCGGTGTTCAAGCTCAACTCATAACTGTCGATGCCGCCTTTTTTCGAACGAACAATTTTGACATGTTTAACACCGAAGGCACCGGCGAGATTGACGGTGAAGGTATTCCCATTGGCCGTCTGGCTGACACGGGTAACCGCATGATTGTTACCGGCGACGGGAAGGAGAAGCCAGGCTTGGAGCAAATTCGCGGTGTGCATTTCGTATTTGACGAGTGGATGGGCCAGGTTTTGACCCTGCCGATTCATGGTGCCTCGGTCCAGCTTTGGTCCCGCCAACTGCTCGGAGGCAGCTGGCAGGAGTAGGAGATTTTTCTCCGCGAAACCGGTGAACACCGATTTGAATTCGTTATCGAGGACAGGTGAGCAAGGCATCAGATGGAATAGCCAAACATAATCGTGTTCCCCTTCGCTCTCGATCTGATCAACGAGCAACACGCCGACGCCTTTCAACGAGACAAAATGCCGCACCCAGGAGACGGGCGCCTGCTGATGCTGAAATCCCGCGTGCTTCATCACCGCCCAATCATATTTAGCGTTCGATTTCCATTGGAGAATGCGGCTCCCGGCCATCGGCGATGTCGTTTCAGTGAACTTGTTCCAGTCGAAATCGCCTTTCCCATCCACCAGGATGGTATTGTGCGCCTCCGGCGTGTTGAACCACGCTCTTCTGAGTTTGTCGTCGTAGTTGCAAATGCCGCTGTCAACCACCATGGCCTTGTCCCAAAACCAGAGATGGAATCCAAGTTTCCCGCCATGCCAATGGGCCGATACCCTGGGTCCCGCGTCGAGGAAGGCATAAACGGGTGTTGCGGAGGCAACATCGCGCATGACGGCCTGATCGGATGCTGAAAACCAATGCGAGGCGGGCGCCGGATAGGGATAAGCCAGCCCGAGCAGGTCGGCCAGCACGTGGAGTGAAACCGATGGGTCGCTCTCTGTCGAATCGTTGATCGGAGGCATCCGGCCGTCCGGCTGCGCGACTGTGCCCAGGTAGTGGTAGAACTGCTTGAGCCGTTCCTCAGAGCGAGGCGGCGGGGCAATATGATTCGCGCGGCACAAGAGGAAGGCGTCACGGAAGATCGAGGCAAAAAACGGATAATAACCGGGAACCAGCTCGACGGAGTTGCCGTCTTCGTAAAAAGCATGGTTCAAATGATGATTGAGAATCGCGAAGGCCCTTTCCTTGAGCGCAGTGGCCTCGGGAATGTCGGGAAAGAGCAGCGCGGCATACAGCATCGCCGAGGCGCCGTGCGACTGATGATTATTTTCGTTGAAAGGCTGTTTCCCGAAATATTCAAGAAGCACATGCGCATGCGTTTTCACCAGCTCAAAGAGTTCGCGCTTTTCCTCCATGGTATAGCCGTCCCTTCCCAGAAAATAGCACCAGGCGAGGTTTTGCATCCGCCAGGCCACCTGCATGTCGCGCCAGTTGTATTTCCTGGTGGCAAAGTATTCCGCCAGGTTGGGCGGCACGGGATTATCGCCCGCCCATTTTCGGATGAATGTCAAAACCTCAGCGAGGTAACTTTTGTCGTGAGTAAGATAATACTGGCGAGCGAGGCAAGGGAGAAAATACCAGCGGTTAAGCCAAACACTTTTTTCGAGCTCGGTCTTTTCGAGCGAGTCCCAACGGATGGGATTGCCCCACGGGGCGAAGAATCCGGGGGAGCGGATGCCCCTGATTACATCCGCGTCTCGTTCCGAACCGATGACCTGGAGTTGGATGAGTCGTCCTCCCTGGTCGAGTGGAGTGAAATTCAAAATGTCGTAGCGCGCGGCGTAAGGATAAAACGGGAAAACTCCTTCATGAACTTCGACGGATTTTGCGACATCCGCTGCTGCCAAAGAGGCCGGCCAGGCAACGAGGCAGGTGGTTACGAGGCTGGCGCAGAGGTTGAATTGCTTAATGCTCACATGAACAGACGCTGGGTTCAATAACGCTCTAGATCTACCGGGCAGATCCTGTGAACCAGCGAACAATGAAACTCATTTTATGAATACGCTAGCGGTTTTTCAAAGAATGTGAGGAATGGCCGAACAGTGTGATTGGGACAAAGTCGGGGGGTGGAAGGACAATGTGGGCGAACGTGCTCCCGTTCATTGGGTTAGTATGTTCCCTCAACAATACCGGTCAAGATTCATGTTTCGGCCGATGGGGCTTCGAAGGCGAAAGCGGCGTCGCGCTGCACTTGCCGCCACAGTCCATGACGGAGATGATGAATCCAGGATGTTGCCTCGCAAGGGGTCCTCCACCTATAGTTAAAGTCATGGTCCGGATGCCGAGCGCAGCCGAATGTTCCCACGCACCGAGCCGGATGGCCGCGGCGGTTGCCCGCCAGCGGCTGGTTTCGGTGGATGCGCTGCGCGGGTTTGACATGTTCTGGATCATCGGCGCGGGTTCGCTGGTTGTTGCCTTCCAGAGCATGAAATCGACGCCGGCCACCCGGTTTCTGGCGGACCAATTTGAACACGCCGACTGGGAGGGTTTTCATTTCTATGACCTGATTTTTCCGCTGTTCGTATTCATTGTCGGAGTGTCGCTGGTTTTTTCGCTGACGAAAACGATCGAGCGATTTGGCCGGATTGAAGCGTTGAAACGAATCTTCCGGCGAAGCGTCCTGCTTTATTTGTGCGGGATGTTCTACCATGGAGGGCTTTCGCATCTCTGGCCTGATGTTCGATTCAGCGGCGTGCTGAACCGGATTGCCTTGGATTACTTTTTTGCCGCGGTGTTGTTTTGTTTTTTCAAACCCCGGGCGCTGGCGGGGATTTGCGCCGGGCTGCTGATCGGGTACTGGGCCCTGATGACTTTCATCCCGATCCGGGACATTCAATTGACGCGGGAGCACCTGGCGATTCTGGCCGAGCGAAACGGTGAAACGGCGTTGGCGGCGCAGTTCCGCGACAAAACGCTAGTCAATCCCACAACGGTCAAGAACAGTCCAGTGTGGGCGGCTGCAAAAACGATGTTCTATGGCACGACGAATTGGGTCACCGGCAAATTCGAGCAAGGCCGCAACCTTTCCGAACATTTGGATTTCCAATTTTTACCCGGCCACTTCAATGCTTACGAACATGAATGGGCCGAGCCACAGGGTTACTTGAGCACACTGCCATCGATCGCCACCTGCCTGCTGGGCGTGTTTGCCGGATTGCTACTCAAGAATCAGACCATCGATGGCCGGCGTAAGGTGGTTTACCTTATCACGGTTGGCATCGCGGCGGTTGCGCTGGGCTGGGTTTGGAGTCTGCAGTTTCCGGTCATCAAACGGGCCTGGACGTCGTCTTATGTTCTGGTGGCCGGGGGATATAGCTCGATTCTCCTTGGTCTTTTTTACCTGATTGTGGATGTGTGGGGCGCGCAGAACTGGTGTCAGCCCTTCGTCTGGATGGGGATGAACTCGATCACCGTTTACCTGGTGGCCGAGATCATCGGCGGCTTCAACTCGGTGGCGGCCCGGCTGGCAGGTGGCGATATCCGGCTCTTCTTGGATTCACACGTGACCAAGGGTTTTGGAGATCTGGTGATATCTTTAGTGGGTTTGGGCCTCGCATTCTGGTTCGTCCGCTTTCTCTACCAACGCAAAGTCTTCATTCGATTATAAAGCGAGTGATGCGATCAAACATCAAAACCCTCTCGGTCAATATTATGAAACAAATCTTTCTATTGTCGTTAGCGGCAGGATTCCCAGAGTTGATTGGGTATAGTGCTGAGCTTCCGGAGAGCGCGGATGCCGGCACGCGGAAGGAACCGGGACTGGTTGGGTACTGGAAGTTCCAGGGTGATTGCCGCGACTATTCAGGGCACGGAAATCACGGAGTTAATCATGGAGTCAATCTCCAAAACGGCGCTTTCGATGGTAAGAGTTCGTATGTTGAGATTCCGAGCAATCCCTCACTCCAATTCGGCACAGGGGACTTCACACTGTGCGCCTGGATCCACACCGAGAAAGACCTGGACGATGTAATTGGTGATATTCTCGATATTTATGACCCGTCAGCGCGTCAAGGTATCACGCTGTCCGTCTATTCCAGCGGTAGTGGATATCAAGGCCCGGGAAATGACCGCCATGTTTTCTTTGGCATTGACCACGCTCGATCGAGTGATTGGCAGGATTGCGGCAGGCCAAGCCCAACCAGCCGCTATGTGAACAATTCGATGCTGGTCTATAAGGGCAAACTTTATGCATCCATCATGGACGCGAAAGATCAGAAAGATTGGTGCCACGTCTTCCGTTACGAGGGAAAACAGAAATGGTTCGACTGCGGGCGCGTAGGTTCAGGCAGAACCACGGGAGTCGGTCCGCTAGTAGTGCATAATGGCGATTTGTACGCGGTGACCTCAACTTATGATTGGACACGCATCAATAAACCCGATTACGAGCCAGGCCGTGTCTATCGTTATGCGGGCGGGACCCAATGGCAGGATTGTGGCCAGCCGAGCCAGGACGATCGGACCCTCAACGGGGCTACAAGTTTCAAAGGAAAACTCTACGTCGGCGGCGGGCCCGCAACCTGGGGCGTATTTGTCCAGGATGGTGAGAATCGATGGAAGCCATCTCACATTTTTTCAAAGGACGGGGAGCGCAGATTGTTTCCGCACACCATGGGCCGTTACAACGGGAAACTCTACACCGGGTGGCCATGCGTGTTTTCTTTCGATGGCAATGAATGGACTTATGCAGGTCTGCCCGGTCCGCTGAATACATCTCCACCGCTCCAAACGCATTCGATGACGGTTTATCAGGGGAAACTCTGCGCGGGAACCTGGCCGGAAGCCAAGGTCGGTCGTTATCTGGGCGGGGAAGATTGGCAGCAAATTGGCCGCGTCGGTGAAGAGGGCACAGAAGTCAACGCGCTGATGGTCTACAATGGGAAACTCTACGGCGGATCGATTCCGCATGCTGAGGTTTGCCGCTACGATGGCTCACTACAATGGACTTCGCTTAAACAGTTTTATGCGCCGGTAGGCTGGCAGCCAGGGTTGCCTGGCAAGGCCAATAGCAAGCAGGTGAAAGAATGGAGCCGCGTAACCTGTCTCGCGATTCATGAGGGAAAACTTTTCGCCGGCATCGGCACCTGCACGAGTGCAGTGGTGGACACTCCCGCCGACCCTACCGATGTGCTCGGTAAAGTATTCAGCCTGGAGGCTGGAAAATGCGTATCGTACGATCATGATTTGGGACCGGGCTGGAAACACATCGCCGCGGTTCGCGAAGGTGGGATGTTGAAACTGTACGTCGACGGCAAGCTGGCAACGAAATCATCGGCGTTCAGGCCGGCCGATTACGACGTCTCCACCGATCAGCCTTTGCGCATCGGTTTTGGCCAAACCGATTATTTTTGCGGTAAGATGTCTGATGTGCGGGTGTATAACCAGCCTTTGAGCGCAGGAAGAATCAGAAAATTGTTTTCACAAAAGCCAAGGTGACGAAGCCTGAATGACACCGTACTTGACGATCTGGGTGATGCTTTGGGCTGTCCTCTCTGTCTTTCGGTGTTATGACCATCGATCCGTCCAAATGGTTTCTGTTCTACTCCCATTGACATGAGCGCCACACGCATTCTCGTGGTTGAAGACGACTCCGCCATCCGGCGCGGCATCGTGGACGCGCTGGAGTTTGCGGGCTACGAAGCGTTGCAGGCCGGCAACGGCAACGAAGGCATGACTCAGGGGCTGCGCGGCGCTTTCGACCTGCTGCTCCTGGACCTCATTCTGCCGGGCCATAGCGGCTTTGAGATTTTGAGGGCCGCCCGGGAAGCGCGCCCGACCTTGCCCATCATCATTCTGACAGCGCGCGGAGAAGAGGCCGACCGCGTGCAAGGGCTGCGACTCGGGGCGGATGATTACGTGGTCAAGCCGTTCAGCGTGCGTGAGCTGCTGGCGCGCGTAGAAGCGGTGCTGCGCCGTTCGCCCGAACGCCCCAGCAACGTGAGCAAAATCAAATTGCCCAAAGGCCTGGTGGACCTGGCGCGCTGCGAAGTGCGCCATGACAACGGCCAGCGCTGCGAACTCTCCGAGCGGGAAGTCGAGCTCTTGCGCTATCTGGCGGCCCATCCCGGGCGAGCCATTTCCCGGGATGAAATTCTGCTGCGCGTCTGGCGTTTGAACCCCAAACGCATGGAAACCCGCACCATCGATATGCACATCGCCAATCTCCGCGAGAAGTTGCACGACGACGTTGATGAACCAAAAGTGCTCCTCACCGTGCGGGGAAAGGGGTATATGTTTGCGTGGAATGACGAGTGACGAATGACGAGTGACGAAATGACTAATCGATAGCGAAACGGGTCCCCGCCCGCCGTTCAGATTTCGTCATTCGTCATTCATTCCTGGTTTTGTAGCTAGTCCGGATATTTTACACTGCGAGCCTTGGCCGCTCCCTTCTCATTAACACCCTGCTTTAGCGGGGTGTGGAAGCGTCACCAGCCGAAAAACCGTTTCAACGGTTTGCCAAACACTGTCGAAACCGTTGAAACGGTTCCGAGAGGCCCTAAGCCGCTTTTCACCCAGCTAAAGCAGGGTGTTAATGAGAGCGCGCTAAGTCGGCGACAAAGTTTCGGACAAGGACCCGGATGGCATTTTTGCGTGCAGCACCTCCACGTGCGATTTACACACCGTTTACACACAACCCCCGAAGCGCGTGGTAGCCTGACAGCAGAATATGAAAGTCTTAGCTTAGATCGCCTAAAATGAAAATTCCCCACAAAGAATCGCTCGATGTCACGGTGCTTTTACTGCTCATGCCGTGTGTTCTCGTTGGCCTGCTAGCCGGTTGCGCAACCCATCCACCAATCGCTGCAGAACTAAAACCTCTCCAGGGCTACTGGGAAGGCGAAGGGGCGGGAGGCAAATGCTCCATAACCATCACGGGCAACTCGCTCCACTATCGTGTCGGCGAGAACTGGTATAAGACGACATTTACACTGCCTGCAGGCACAGCCCCACAGCAGCTGCACGCCACCATCAAAGATTGTTGGCCACCATCGACTAATGCCATCGGCACAGTGGTCTTCGCCATCTTCAAGATTGAGGACGGGACACTCACCTTGGCCGAGGACGACATGTCCGACAAGCCGCCGAAAGATTTTCCCAGCGCCTCGAGCCGCTACAACGTCAAAAAGGTTCAGCCTCAAAAAAAGAATCTCGAAACCTCCACCTTGAGCAAAACGGGCCAGCCCCAGCAGACCACCCGCAATGCAAAGGCTTTAGAACCGGGCCGGAGGCACCCCGCCGAGATTGCAAAGATTGTCTCCGGGTCGGACCTGGTTCCAACTCCAATCGTCTTCCAAAACAACACCGCGGATATTCGGAAGGTTTATTGGCTCGATTACAAAGGGAAGCGCAAGCTCTACCGCGAGCTCAAACCTGGGGAGAACTACGAGATAGGGACATACTTGACTCACCCCTGGGTAATCACAGACGAACATGGAAATGCCTTGGCCCTTTATTTTCCAGACGGCCAGAAGCGCACCGTGACTTTGGGGGGAGCCGTGGCCTTGGTGGATCCCTACTTTGTTGAGACGACCAACACGGTCTCGAAGGAGGGTCCGCGCAGTATTACGCGCAACATCCTGCAGGACAAGAAAGGCAACATCTGGCTTGCTTCGTGGGAGGGTGTGGTCCGTTATGATGGCAAATCATTCTTTAACGAGACTTTGATAAACAGTCTCAAGAAATTCCACGTGTTCTCGTTGCTGGAAGACAGCAAAGGAAACATCTGGATCGGGACCATTCGCGGCGGTGCCTATAAGTACGACGGTAGGCAGTACACGTATTACGCAACTACAGACGGACTCATCGACAATATAATAGCGTGCTTCGCGGAGGACAAAGATGGCAACATATGGTTTGGCACGGATGGCGGTGTGAGCTGCTTCGATGGGAAGCGGTTTAGAAACTACTCAATGACCGACGGGCTGGCGGGCAATTCGGTGAACTGGATCATGCAGGACAAAACCGGCATACTCTGGTTCGCGACGCGCAGAGGTGTCAGCAGGTTTGATGGGAAGTCATTTACCAATTTCAAAACTGCAGCAGGCAAGGACTTTGACAATGCGCGCACGGTGATTGAAGACAGGGCAGGGAACGTTTGGATCGGCGGCAACGATGGACTCATCCGCTACCGCGATGGAAAGATCGAAACGTTGAATTCCAATTTTATCGGCTACCTCTATGAAGACAAGTCCGGCAACATGTGGATCAGCTCGAGATCGGAGAGAGGCTGGTCGCTCTCAAAGTATGATGGCAAAACATTTGAACTTGTGATCGACCAGTTTGGCGCAGGCGATTTTCAGGGACAGGTGTTTGGGATTCACGAGGACAACGTTGGGAATATCTGGTACGGTACCGTGCGTGGCGCCTGTATGCTGGAGAAGGGGAAGGATATGCATGGGACGAGGTTAACTCTGGGGGTACCGCGGTAGCGCTGGAGAATGACGAAGGACGAATGACGAAGGAACGCCCCATGTCCCATACTGACCCGACATCGGAGGTCGCTTTGTCGTTGGTCTTTGGTTTTCCCACTTCATTCTTCGTTCTTCCTTCTTCCTTCTTCATTTCTCCATGAGCCGTCCCGCCCATATCTGGATTGGATTCAGTCTTTGCTTTGCCGTGCTCCTGGCCGCGATGGTCTGGGCCAGTCAGGCCGTGCTGCGGCTGGACCAGGTCAAGGCCCACGCCCAACAACAAGCCGAGTTGGAAGAGCACACCCGGCTGGCTCTCTGGCGTATGGATTCCTCGCTCATGCCGTTGATGGTTGAAGAAGGCGCCCGTCCCTATTTTGCCTACAAGCCTTTTGCGACGGACCGGGCCTACACGAAGAGTTCCGTCCAGGAGGAAGTTCTCATTCCATCGCCCTTGCTGAATTTCTCTTCCTCCAATGTGTGGTTGCACTTTCAATTCGATGCTGAAGGAAGAATTGTTTCCCCGCAGGTTCCGGTCGGCAAGGAGCGGGAGCTGGCCGAAGCAGTTCACGTTCCCCGGGAAAAAATTGAACTTGCCGCCGCGCGCCTGGCCGAGTTGCGCCAGATTTTGAATCAGGAAACCAGCCAGAGCCTGGCGAGTGTGGCGCCACGCTCGTCTGCTAATCGCTCGCCTGCGCCATCTGAGGCGTCGGCATCCTCGTTGAAGGCCCGTGATCTATTGGCCAACGTGTGTGCGCGTCCCGCAACCAACACTGTGCCCGCGATCAGTCTCAACCAAATGGATCCTCAGAGCAGGCAGAGCCAGCTTTTGCGTAATTCCGCTGAATGGAATGCCCGCGCCAATATCTATCAGCAAGTGGCCGGCAACGACAATGCCTGGGGCCATTATGACCTGCCACCCGGGCTTAATTTGAATGAAGGTCCCACCAGACCAGTCTGGCTCGGTTCGACGCTGGTGCTCACCCGGCGGGTCGCGCTGGAGGGCACCGTCTATGTCCAGGGCTGCTGGCTCAACTGGACCAACGTTAAGCAGTCTCTTTTGGCCAGTGTGCGCGATCTGTTTCCCACGGCTGATTTGCAACCGGTGCTCGACCCCGACGCCGAAAAGGACCCGCACCGGCTGGCGTTTATGCCCGTGAAATTTGTCACGCCGTCCCTTGTGTTCGCTCCCGTGCCTTTTTGGTCGCCCCTTCGCGTGCCGCTGGCCGTGGCTTGGGCGTGCGTGCTGCTCGCGGGCCTCGCGGTCGCCGTCCTATTGCACGGCACCGTTTCGCTGAGCGAGCGCCGCGCGGATTTTGTCTCGGCGGTGACTCACGAATTGCGCACGCCGTTGACCACTTTCAAAATGTACTCTGAGATGCTGGCCGAAGACATGGTCCCGGACCCTGCCCGGAAAAAGCACTATCTTCAGACCCTCTGTTCCGAAGCCAATCGCCTCGGTCATCTGGTGGAAAATGTCCTGGCCTATGCCAGGCTGGAACGGGGCAGCGCCCGGAACCGTGTGGAAGGCGTGAGGTTGAGCGACCTGATCGAGCGCGTCAAATCACGCCTGGTCCAACACGCTGAACAGGCCGGCATGGACCTGGCCGTGGACGGCGAAGAAAACGCCTTGGCAACCGTCGTGCACGTGGACGTCTCGGCGGTGGAGCAAATCCTCTTCAACCTCGTCGATAACGCCTGCAAATACGCCGCTCCGGGTGCAGCGGAAAAAATCATCCACCTGGAGGCGGTGCCCGGCGTGAAATTTGCCATGCTGCGAGTGCGCGATCATGGCCAGGGAATCTCGGAGCAAGGCGCCAGAACACTCTTTCAACCCTTTAGCAAATCCGCCCATGAAGCGGCGCACTCCGCTCCCGGAGTGGGCCTGGGGCTGGCCTTGTGCCGCAGGCTCAGCCGCAGCATGGGTGGCGATTTACGTCTGGATCGACTGGTCAAAGGCGGCGCGTGCTTTGTGCTCACACTGCCGATTACCCAAGCGGACCAGGTTGCCAGTCCAGCGTCGATCGCCTGAGACCCAAACTCGAAATGAGCGAACGGCAATTTGGGCGCTTTGAGGCGCAAGAATTTCGGTTGGACAAAACTCCAGGGCTGGCTGAAATACACAGATGGGCTGAGCCCACATTGATACAATGTCATACATGCAACGATTACTCGCATTCAGCGTAGTCCCTTTTTTGACTTCATCACTTCTAGCTGGTTCGTCGGAATGGACGCAGTGGGGTGGCCCCAATCGCGATGGAAGGTCCACCGAGACTGGGCTGCTCAAGGAATGGCCTCCCGCTGGCCCTGCACTGGCTTGGAAATCCACCGAGTTAGGTGCGGGATATGGCAGCGTTTCAGCCTCCGGGTCCCAGTTGTTCACCATAGGCGATAAGAGCGGCAATAGCTATGTCATCGCCCTTGCCCAGGCGGACGGCAAGCTCTTGTGGCAAACAAAAATAGGACAAGCCGGAGCGCCGGGCTGGGGCGGTTTTTCCGGCCCGCGCTGCACTCCTACATTAGCCGAAGGGTCGGTAGTTGCAGTGGATCAATGGGGTGACTTGATATGTGTCGATGCCGCCACGGGCAAGGAACAATGGCGGAAAAATTACGAAAAGGATTTTGGCGGAAAACGCCCGGAATGGGGTTTTGCGGAGTCGCCATTGGTTGATGAGAACCGGGTCGTGGTGATGCCCGGAGGCCAGCAGGGCGCGATGGTGGCCTTGAATCTCAAAACAGGGAAAACCCTTTGGCGAAGCACCGCGTTCACCGATGATGCGCAATACAGTTCGGCCGTTGTGGCGGGGATTGGTGGAACGCGGCAGTACATCCAGTTGACGATGGAGAGCCTGGTTGGTGTCCGTGCCGCTGATGGGCGCGTCCTCTGGAAAGCCAGACGCAAAGGGTCCACCGCAGTCATTCCGGATCCGATCGTTGCGGGTAACCGCATCTATGTTACTTCCGGTTACGGTACCGGCTGCAATCTTTTTCGAGTAAGCGGGACTGCTCCCTTTACCGTTGCACAGGAATACGCCAACAAAGTAATGGTCAACCACCACGGTGGCGTAGTGAAGGAAGGGGATTACCTTTATGGTTACTCCGACGGCAAAGGCTGGACGTGTCAAAACTTTCAAACCGGAGAAGGAGTTTGGACAGAAAAGGGAAAGCTCAAAAAGGGTTCTATCGCCTTCGCCGACGGCATGCTTTATTGCCGGGAGGAAGCCGACAACAACAAGACAGCCAAGGGGACCGTGGCATTGCTGGTGGCGACTCCGGCCGGCTTCAAGGAAAAGGGACGCTTCGATCCACCGGATCGTAGCGACAAAAACAGTTGGGCGCATCCCGTCATCAGTGGAGGCAAACTGTATCTTCGGGATCAGGAAGTTCTCCTCTGTTATGACGTGAAGAAGAGGTAAGGTCTCTCGATTTTTAGATCTGGTCCGTTTCGCGTTGCAGGGACTTCTAACTGAGAAAGCCAATGCACGATTCGGAAATAGGCTCTCCCCACGTTCAGGAAACGAATGGACTCTGCCTTTCTCGTCACTTTGTCAGCGCTTTGCCTTTCATCGGCACAAAGCGCACGGGCAACACGCCGCGCCGCTCGAGCTTGCCGCCCTTTTTTCGCAGCAGGACCAGCTCCTGGCTCGCAGTGGCCGAGCCGACAGGAATTATCATGCTGCCACCGTCTTTGAGCTGATCAACCAAGGGTTGTGGCACGTGGTCTGGCGCGCACGTGACGATGACGGCGTCGAAAGGAGCTACCTCGGGCCAGCCTTTGTAACCATCCCCGGCGCGGACCTGGACGTTTGTAAAACTGAGTCGCTTCAGATCGGCGGCGGCACGTTGGGCCAGTTCGTCAATAATCTCGACCGTGAAAACTTGCGCGACCAACCCCGCCAGGACCGCCGCTTGGTAACCCGAGCCGGTGCCCACTTCCAGCACACGATCGCTGGACTTGAGCTCGAGTTGCTCGGTCATGAATGCGACCACGTAGGGCTGAGAAATCGTCTGACCATGGCCAATGGGCAATGGGCTATCCTGATATGCGAGCGAGCGCAGACTTTCCGGTACAAACTCATGGCGCGGCACTTTGCTCAGTGCAGCCAAAACGCGGGCGTTGGTGATGTCGCGTCCCGGCGCCATCAGTTGTTCGGCTACCATCCGACATCGAGCAGCCGCGTAAGGATCATCGGCTGCGACAGCAAGGAATGGCGCCAAAATTTCCGGGGCGCCCAAGGCGGCCATCCCCACAGCCACGCACAAAGACGTTTTTCTCATCGCTCAAATTAATCCCTTGTGGTTCTGTCTGCCAGAGGTGCGGTTGCCACTTTTTCTTTTTCCTCGCTTATGCAACATTCCGAGGGTGAGCAAGCCGCGGAGAATCCTGCTTTTCGCAACATGCGGATTCATTTGTGCTGCCGTGGCATTGCTTCTTCTTCGCACTGACTCGGAACCAATATACAACGGCCGCACTCTCACCGAGTGGATGGAGAGGGCCTCCATGAGCGCCGCTCCCAATTACACCACGCAGGAGGCAACGGACGCCATCAAAGCTATCGGCACAAAAGCATTGCCAACCTTCCTTACATGGCTTCGATACGAACAAAGCCCTGCCAAAAGGTGGGTGATCGAACTTATCTACCGTTTGCCGTTGGGGAAGCGGAAGCATGATCTCTGGCTGGCCCTTGGTGGCCCAAAGATCTCGCTGCTGCCAAAACAGGCGGATGAGGGCTTTCGGATTCTTGGCGCCGATGCTCAGTCGGCTATTCCCGAATTGGTACGATTGGCAAAAGACCCCCGCCACCCCAGGCCGAGTTTCCGCGCGATCAAGGCCCTCGGTCGCATCGGGCCACTGTCTATGCCTGAGTTGGCGAAACTCCTGTCCGACACAAGTTGCCCAAATCGCGAGGCGGTCGTTGTTCAAATCGCAAACTTCGCTACAAACGTTCCCAGCGCTGTGCCCATGATTCTGCAACTGACCTCCAACCCTGCCGAGGACCTCTCCAGTGCCGCAGTCTCCATCCTCGGCACCAGGCAAGTACCTTATGAACTCGCCGTTCCCGCGCTCATTAACGGGCTCGGATCTAAGCACCCTAAAACGCAGCAGTTTGCTGCGGCTTCTCTGGGCCAATACACAACACAAGCAGTCCAAGCGGCTCCCGCCCTCCGTCAGCTCCTTTTCGCTTCCAACCTCTTCACCCGCTACGAGGCGACGAACGCCCTGCTCAAAATACAGCCGGAGGGATTCACCAAGACACGTTTGCAGTGACTCTCTGCGAGCAAGATCCTCAGATTGTGAACGGTGCTCGCATCGCGCTCAGGCCGAATCAAGCGTGAGCCCTGTGATTTGTGAATGGTCATCGCTCAGGCTCAGCCCAACGCTATTACCGCCTTCTGTCCTCGTGATAATTATCCTGACTCAGAAAAGCCAACGCAGGCCGATACAAAACAGGGCGCAAATCAACGACCCGATGACAAGAGTAACTGCGCCGGGAAGCCGTTTATGAGGAAGCTTGAGCCACATATACAAGCTGCTTAAAACCATGAAAATTAAACCGACCGCAACGGCATCCATGGAAAAAGCCCACATGGAAGTGAGCGCCCAATCACGTCGGTTGCGAGGATCATCCATTTGAGCGCCGGTGAATACGTGCAGCACTTTGATCACTCCCCAAAGGTTCACCTCACTATGCCGCACGTTAACGCGCTTCCGGGCGAAATCCGCTTTGATGAAAAAGAAATGACCTGGACGTCTGACTTGAAATTCAAACAGATCCGGGTTGGTCCTGGTTGCGGTCCAGAGGATCTCACCCTCAATACCAAGCGCTTTCAAAATCTCGCGCGCCTGTGCGAGGTCACCTTTCAGCTCAGGTCCGGGAACAGTCATCTCCTTCTCGTAGTTCCTCTCTTTGCGGTTATTCCAGGACTCCGCGAAGCTCCAGGTCGGATGATTCAGCAGTAGCCCGCTGAAGGCAAACAGCCACATAAAGAAGAGCAGAAACAATCCAGAATAGAAATGCAGCTTGCGATTCCAACGCTCGCATGCGGCCCAAAATCGAGCGCTTTTCAGAGTTCGGTCAGGAGCTACTGATTCAGTGGCTGAGGACATATACCATTCCGAAAAGCGATAACGCACCCGCGAGAAGGAGAAATAATCCCACCGATCGTTCAGCGCGCAGGGCATACCAAAGATAAATGCCGCTGACCGAGATAAACAGGGTCAGGTAAACGGTGGCGTCCGCCATCCAACGCCATGCTTTCATATAGAACCAATTCATCCGGATAGCAGGCCCATGCTGACCGGGAGATTTGTGGAGAGTCACCAGAGAATCGGCCAAACCTGTCTCGCGGGTCACAATGGATGCTTCACGGCTGACGATGCTGAGGGTCACCGTTGTCTCGCGTCCGGGGATTGTTACAGGTATGATGAGCTTCTCTTCTTTGACCAGATGCCGAACGAATCCGACCTCCCCGCGGACACCCACTTTTTCAAGGGCCGGCTTAAGCGCATCGATGAGCGGACGTCCCGAAAGGCTCTGCAAATCTCCTGGAAGCGGCAATTCTGATACAGCGCGTGTGGTGGAAGTTCCCGATGTAAACCCTGGACGCCAGGCGTGGACCAGAAAGAAAACGCTGATGGCAAAGACGAGCACGAACGGGCTGATGAAAAGCCCCAGGTACAGATGAAGGTCTCGAAGGAGTCGGTAAAATCGCCCTCTCATTGAGCGAGGGCTCCTTTCAGAATTTGAAGACCCCGTACGGTCATCGCCTTAAATATCTCGTCTGGCAACGTCGAATATAGACAAAGCTGATAATGCAGCTTAAAACGACGCCCGAATAGAAACCACCAAAAAACATTTCTCCTAAGCCAATACAAAAGTTAAGGCGTGAAACGAGTCTTCTCTAAAGCATTCCTTGCCAGCACCGCCCGGTTTATGGCACAAAACAGCATGCGGGCCGAGCATACAAGTTTCGCAGGACCTCACACCACAACCACTAACACTCTATGAATTGGTATTATGCCAATGCAGGACAACAAACCGGGCCATTGGATGAAGCGCAATTGGAGGCACTTCGAAGCAGCGGCCAAATCAACGATGAGACGTTGGTATGGCGTGAAGGAATGGCCAACTGGCAACCTTATCGAGAGGCACGCCAGACTGGCGCACCAGGCGGAACTGCGCAACCTTCCAGCGCTGGAGCTTCCGTGGCTGCCGCGTCAGGGACGAATGAAGCCGTTTGTTCGGAGTGTGGCCGGATTTTTCCCATTGAAAATACCATAAAGTTTGGGGAAGCGCGTGTTTGCTCCGGGTGCAAACCGATTTTTATGCAGAAGCTTGCCGAAGGAGCGAGAATCGGTGGTGGACTTGCTTATGCAAGGATTCTGACAAGGTTTGGCGCAGTATTCCTGGATGGCATTATCCTGGGCGTAGTAAATGTGGTGATCGGTCGTCTCGTCGGTCTGAGCGTCCTACAAGCCGCCGGCGCACAGCCTGCCGAGAGCGTAGCCGCGCAACTTGGTTTGTTCTTCTTACAGATGGCGGTTGGCATTAGCTACGAAGTGTTTATGATTGGAAAATATGGCGCTACGCTTGGCAAAATGGCTGCCAAGATCAGAGTAGTCACAGCGGACGGTGGAAGAGTCACCTATGCCCGCGCTCTCGGCCGCTATTTCGCCAAAATTCTGAGCGCGGCTATCTGTGGCATCGGTTATATCATGGCTGCATTCGATGAAGAAAAGCGCGCGCTGCATGACCGGATTTGCAATACCCGAGTAGTCACCAAGTAAACATTGCGGCCGCATGAGCTTGTCTTTGCTTTTGTGCCCCAAGTGCAATGGCGCGCTCACCGAAACGGTTTTCAACCGGACCGAGCTCACTCCCTGCCCGGTTTGTGCCACTCCTCTTCAGGTGGAGGTTTTTCCCGCTCTCTTCCGCAGTGTGTCGGCTGGCCGGGATGGCGAGGCAGCTTTGATCGAAACTGAATCTACTTGCTTTTATCATCCGCAAAAAAAGGCCCATTTGCCTTGCGAAGGATGTGGCAGGTTTTTGTGCGCGTTGTGTGATTGTGAACTGCATGGCAAGCATTATTGTCCGGCCTGCCTCGAAATCGGCAAAACAAAACGGAAAATCAAAAGTCTCGAGACCGAGCGAACGTTATACGATAGCCTAGCACTCTCACTGGCGGTTGTTCCATTAGTTATCTTCTATTTGACTTTTGTCACTGCGCCAGCGGCTTTGTACATCGCGGTGCGTTATTGGAATGCGCCTCGCAGTATTGTGCATCGCAGCAAGATTCGACTCGTTCTCGCTATCATTTTCGCCAGCCTGCAAATTGTCGGCTGGGGTATCGCGATTTATTTCATTGTCGCTAAAAGACATGGCTGAAAAAGAATACGTACGTCTCACTCGGGCCAAGCCACGGGCAAGATTCGCCGTGATTTCTTCGGGGAGTTCGAGCCTTTGGCTGGGCAAGGATCATCTTTTGTGCATTGATACCACTGGTTATACGGAGAATTACAAACGGTTTTATTTCCGCGACATTCAAGCTTTTCTGATTCGCAAGACCGATCGATACAAATGGTGGGGTATCGTAACAGCTGTTATGGCAGCAGGGTGCTTGTTTGCCGCCGCGCTTAGTGGAGAAATTGTCATCAAATATATCCTGGGCATTATGGGAGTAGTGTTTGCTTTAGTTTTCCTCATCAACCTGGCCCTGGGCCCAAGCTGTGTCTGCCAACTTCGAACGGCAGTGCAAATCGAAGAGCTGCCTTCCTTGAGCAGTCTGCGTAAGTGGCGAAAAACGCTCGAGCGCGTGCGGCCCCTTATCGTAGCCGCTCAAGGTGTCCTGACACCGGAAGAAATTTCCACCCGTGTCCGGCAGGGATCTGCCATCGAAACCATTCCAGCATCGGGATCTCGAAACCCTACAACATCTCCCGTTGAGGATCCGAATACACCGCCGCGAATCATCTGATGCCAAGTCTCGCTGAACAACGCTGTTTTAATCATGCCTTGAGGGAAGCCGCCGCCCGCTGCCCTTCCTGCCGAAACTTTTTTTGCCGGGAATGTATTACCGAGCATGAAGATCGCGTCATCTGTGCTGATTGCCTTCGAAAAATCGCAACCGCCCGGCTGCAAAAGCGGCAAGCGTTTTCTGGGGCGCTGCGCGCCACCCAATTGGTGCTTGGGTTGCTTGCCGCCTGGTTCTTTTTTTATCTCCTCGGCGAGAGCTTGCTCTCGCTGCCAAACTCTTTCCACGAAGGAACGCTTTGGAAATCGAATTGGCTGGATGAAGAATAAAATGTGAAGCGGGGCGAGCGTCAACTGGAGAAAGGAGCGATCGATCTCATCGAAGAGGCGATGCACTTGCTGCGTGGCGCACCGCTAAGCGTTCTGGCGATTTATTACATGGGTACGCTGCCCTTCATCCTTGGCCTGCTTTATTTCTGGGCCGATATGAGCCGCAGCCCCTGGGCTTACCAGCATTTGGCAGGAGCAGCTTTGGGACTGGGAGCATTATTCGTTTGGATGAAACTATGTCAGAGCATCTTTGCAGTTCATCTCCGTGCCCTGATGGCGGGCGAACCGCCGTCCGCGATGTTCCACGGGCGCTGGCGTCGGACGCTAGTGTTTCAGGCAGCACTGCAATCTACCGGTCTGTTCCTCCTGCCGTTAGCACTGGTTTTGACCCTCCCCTTTGCCTGGGTGTACGCCTTCTATAATAATATTACCGCACTGGATAACGGTGAACGCGACAGCCTGCGCAGCCTCGTCAGTGAGGCGCAGAACCAGGCTATGTTATGGCCCAAACAGAATCATATGGTCCTGGCTTTCATCCTCGCCTTCGCCCTTTTCGTATTTTTAAATTGGACATTGCTCTGCGCACTTCTGCCGGGCCTCATAAAAACACTGTTGGGTGTCGAATCTATGTTCAGCCGCAGTGCTTTGAGCCTGCTTAATACGACTTTTTTTGCCATCATGTTCGGTCTGACCTATCTCTGTGTGGACCCGATTTTTAAAGCGATTTTTGCGCTCCGTTGTTTCTATGGGCAATCCCGCCAATCGGGCGAAGACCTCAAGGCGGAACTAAAAAGACATCGCCTGGTCGTTTTACCAAGTGTCGCGTGTGTCGTGTTTACGCTGCTGCTACCATCTGGCTCACTGAAGGCAGCGCAGGCAAAGGTACCCGGTGAATACATCCACGAGGAAGGCCACCCCAGGGCTGTTGTTTCAGAAGGCGCCAGCGCAGTTTTGGCGTTTTGGCCAGCAGTTGGGGCTGAAGGTCCTGAACCTGTTGAACTTGAAAACAAAATTGAACAAGTCCTGCAACAACAGAAGTACACCTGGCGCATGCCTCGTGAAAAACTGGAAGAACCCGAAACGAACAAGGGTTTACTCGGCCGTTTTTTCGAGAGGATACGGAGCTGGCTGCGTTCTGTTCGAGATTGGGTAATTGAATTAGTAAGAAAGCTTTTCCGGGATCGCGCTAGGAGGGGCGCGGGCGCCTCGTCCGGCTACGGCTGGATGCTGACCCTGCAACTGGTGCTGTACCTTCTAGCGGTGCTGGTCGTTTCCGCATTGGGCATTTTGATTTGGCGAATCGTCAGAGGCAAACGTTCGAAGCAGGCCATCGTGACCAGCGCAGCGATCCAACCGGTACCTGACTTGCGTGATGAAAATGTCGGTCCAGAGCAATTGCCTGAAGATGGTTGGAGCCAACTGGGGCGCGAACTGTTGGAGCGAGGGGAACTTCGATTGGCACTGCGAGCCTTTTACCTGGCGAGCCTGTCACATTTAGCTTCGCGCCAGCTCATCAGTCTGGCTAAGTTCAAATCCAATCGAGATTACGAGCGGGAATTATCGAGGCGTGGCCATTCTTTGCCGCGGTTGCTGTTGATTTTTACCAATAACGTGCAGGTGTTTGATCGCGTTTGGTACGGAATGCACGAAATCAACCGGGAGCTGGTTCAACAATTTCTTTCCAGCGTGGAATTAATGCGCTCTCCAGAGTGATGAGAAAGCACCTGGCGATTTCACTCCTGGCGGTTTTCAGCCTCCTATTTGTGCTGGGGCTTGTGCATCTGTTCATGCTCCGTTTTGACGCTGGGGATGTCTATCCCGAATACTCCTCTTTGCGGGCTGATCCTCTGGGCACGATGGCTCTTTGCGAAAGCCTCGAACGGATGCCTGGCCTTATCGTCCGGCGCGATTTCAGTGCTGCAAATCAATTGCCTCATGGCAAGGAGACCACCTATCTGCATCTCGGCGCGCGAACTACAGAGTGGCGGGCGCTGGATGAGGAACTGGTCAATGAGATCGAAGGTTTTGTCACGAGCGGCGGGCGTCTGGCGATCAGCTTCTTCCCTGAGACGACAAAACCGTTTCAATTGTTTCCAGGTCCAGATCAACCCGAGCAGCAAAAATCCGGTCCCAAAAGATTGGATAGGAAGACGGCTCCATCCAAGCCTAACAAAGAAGAGACCAGGAGGGGCAACGACGCGAAGGCAACCTCACAGCGCACTCACCTCAAAAAACATTGGGGCCTGGAATTCGCCTTTGTCGGGCTGGAACGGGGCAGAACGGCTTCCTTCGAGTCTGCGCTTGTGGAAAATCAAACCCGGTTAGCTCTGCCCGATAGCCTCCAATGGCACACCGGCATGATCTTCACAAATGTCCCAAATTCCTGGGAAATCATTTACTCGCGGGGAACCAACCCTGTCGTTATCGAGCGGAGGTTTGGCTCTGGTACCGTGGTGATGGCGACCGACTCGTATTTTCTTAGCAATGAAGCGTTGCGCAAAGACCCTCAGCCGGCATTGCTTTCGTGGTGGGTTGGCCCCGCCAAACACATCATTTTCGATGAGGCGCACTTCGGCATTGTCGAGACGGAAGGCGTTGCCGTTTTGTTGCGCAAATACCGGCTCCATGGAGTTATAGCCGGGTTCATACTGTTAGCAGGTTTGTTCATATGGAAAAATGCGGTGAGCTTCCTCCCATTTACCCAAACCACTCCAAACCGTGAACCTGTCGCTGGGAAGGAAGCGTCGGCCGGTTTTGTGAATCTGTTGCGACGAAACATTCCCAGGCATGAGGCGCTAAACGCCTGCTTCGCCGAATGGAAAAAGTCCAGACCGCCAACCACCGCTGCTGTGTCCGGTCGGCAGTTACAGGCCGAAGCCATACTTCGAGCGTTCAATGAGCGGCCGCAACGCGAACGTGACCCGGTAAATACTTACCGGGAAATTTGTGGACTCCTAAAAAAACTATGAACACGGACCGCCTAAAAGAGGTTCTTGCCCAGGCCCGCCATGAGACTGCCAAAGTGATCATCGGCCAGCACGATGTCATCGAGAAGGCCCTGATCACTATCTTTACGGGAAATCATGCGCTCATCGAAGGCGTCCCAGGCGTTGCCAAGACTCTTCTCGTGCGCACGTTTGCTCACGTTCTTGGTTGTGATTTCGCCCGTATCCAATTCACTCCCGATCTGATGCCTGCTGACATCACGGGAACCAATGTTTTCAACTTCCAGCGCAACGAATTTACGTTAATCAAAGGTCCAATCTTCACTTCATTTCTCCTGGCCGACGAAATTAATCGCGCCCCGGCGAAAACCCAATCCGCTCTGCTGCAGGGAATGCAGGAGCGCCAGGTTACCATTGATCGAGAAACCCACCCGCTATCGCCAAACTTCACGGTTTTCGCCACCCAAAACCCCATCGAGTACGAAGGAACCTATCCATTGCCCGAAGCTCAGAAAGATCGGTTCATGCTCAAGATCACGATGAAGACTCCGGAGCGTGACGAGGAGTTGAAGCTTGCCCAAAGGACAATGACATCGGAATCGCCTGAAGCGCTGCTGGCCAGCGGTGCTGTCAAAGCCGTCATCAAAACTGAGGATTTGGTGGAACTGCGCGAGCAACTCACCCTGGTCGTATTACGGGATGAATTGATTGCTTACCTGGTCGATATTGTCCGTGCCACTCGACAGCACGAGAGCGTGCTGGTCGGCGCCGGCCCGCGCGCCACCCAATCCCTTATCATGGCCGTCCGGGCTTACGCCGCTCTTTCAGGCCGGGATTTTGTCACGCCCGACGACGTTAAGTTTATGGCGCTCCCGGTCCTTGAGCACCGCCTGATCCTGCGACCAGAGTTCGAAATTGAAGGTTTGTCCGTTGCGGAAGTTATCGCGCAAATTCTTCAGCAGATTGCTGTCCCGAGATGATCGTCCCCCATAACAGACTTTTGTTCTGGGTTGCAGTGATTATTCTGCCCGGTTCTCTGCTGGCAGCCATTGAACCGGCTACCGCCTGGTTTTTCTTTGGCGGCACCGGCGTCCTGTTTCTTCTGGCCCTTCTGGATGCGCTTAACGCGAGGCGTTCCTTGTCCGGTATCAGCGTGGAAGCTCCTTCCGTCGTTCGGACGTCCCAGGACCGCGAAGCCAAGCTTCCGCTCAGAATTTGCAACCAACGCCAGACCTCACGTCAGTTGCGCCTGGGATTGCCGTTACCGGGTGCCATTCAACCCAAGCAAGAGGATATGTGGATCGCTTTGCCGGCCGGCGCTGAATGGTCGCAAATGGATTGGACTTGCTGGCCGCGAAAGCGCGGTAAGTACCGCCTCGCGTCGGCATGTTTGGAAGGCACTTCTCCGTTTGGCTTTTGGGGTGTCAGAAAACAAGTCGCGCTTGATTGTGAAATCCGAGTTTATCCCAATTTACTCACAGAGCGGAAAAGTCTTGCGGCGCTGTTTCTGCACCGTGGCTTGTTCGGTGTCCACGTGCAGCGACAAGTGGGCAAGGGCCGCGAATTTGAGCAACTCCGCGAATACATTCCAGGCGATGGTCTTGACGAAGTGCACTGGAAAGCCACCGCCAAACGCGGCCATCCCATCACGAAAATATTTCAAGTCGAACGAACGCAAGAAGTCTATATCGTAATAGATGCCTCGAGGTTGTCTGCACGGACTGCCCAGGGCGGAGGAGTTTTTACTGGTAACGCCTCACACCGCGCTCTGCCGACTAAAGGCTCCGCGCTGGAACAGGAAACCCTGGCGCTGGAACAGCCTCCCACGATTTTGGAACGTTTCGTCACTGCGGCCCTCGTTCTGGGTCTGGCCGCCGAACAGCAGGGGGATCTTTTCGGCCTGGTCACTTTTAGTGATAGAGTGGAAAAGTTCATTCGGGCCAGGAGCGGCAAGGTGCATTATAGTGCGTGTCGCGATGCCCTCTATACCCTCGAGCCGCGTATTGTAACGCCGGATTTTGATGAGCTTTGTTCCTTTCTCCGCTTGCGCTTGCGCCGCCGTGCTCTGCTGGTGTTCCTCACATCGCTGGACGATTCAGTTCTGGCCGAAAGTTTTCTGCGCAACATCGAATTGCTTCGCGGCCAGCATCTAATCCTTGTCAATATGGTGCAGCCACCTGGCCTGATTCCCGTTTTTACCAATCCCAACGTGGTTTCTCTGGATGAACTCTACCAGCATCTGGGCGGCCATTTGCTTTGGCAAAAACTTCGCGAACTCGAAAGAGTTCTTCAGCGGCTGGGAATTCGTTTTTCTCTGTTACAAAACGAGCGCCTCAGCGCCGAACTGGTCTCGCAATATTTAAGCGTCAAAAAAAGACAATTATTGTGAGTGAAACTCATTACTCCATCACTCCATCACTCCACCGCAATACCCTGTTATTGGCTGATTCGATCCTGTTCGAATGATCATTGACCTCCAACGCTTTGTCTCCTCCGAACGCTCCCGCTGGGTCGAACTCGAACGCACTCTGGACAAGCTGGAAGCCGAGCCGAACTTCCGCATGACTCTTGTGGAACTGCAGCGGTTTCACCTGCTCTATGAACGCACCGCTGCCGACCTCGCGAAAATCATAACATTTTCATCCGAACCTGAAACACGACGTTACCTTGAGAATCTCGTGGCTCGCGGCTATGGCGAACTGCACGAAACTCGCGAACGGCAGCGCCGAATTTTCCCGCTCAAATGGTTTTTTCAAATTTTGCCACAAACTTTTCGGCGTCACATTCGCGCCTTTTGGATGTCCCTGGCCATCACCCTGGTAGGTTGTGCTTTCGGCGGATTTGCCATCGCCTTTGATCCCGGGTCCAAGTCAGCTCTCATGCCCTTTTCACATTTGCAGCAGGATCCCTCCAAACGTGTAGCAGAGGAGGAACGTGCGACCGAAGATCGACTTTCCGGGCAAAAGACCTCGTTCTCGGCATTCCTGATGACCCACAACATCAAGGTCTCCATCTTCACCCTCGCGCTCGGAATGACTTGGGGCATTGGTACCATTATCCTGCTCTTTTATAACGGAATAATGGTCGGAGCGATTGCTGTGGATTATGTGCGCGCCGGGCAGTTGAAGTTTCTCCTGGGTTGGCTCCTTCCTCATGGCGTTGTCGAAATCCCCGCTATTCTGATCGCCGGGCAGGCAGGATTAGTCATGGCTTTAGCCCTTATTGGCTGGGGTAAGCGCATCCCGCTCAAGGTCCGCTTGCGTCGGGTATCCGGGGATCTGGTGACATTGATGTTCGGGGTGGGGGTTCTCCTGGTTTGGGCCGGCTTCGTCGAAGCTTTCCTTTCCCAGTATCACGAGCCGATCATTCCGTACACGGCGAAGATTGTATTTGGTTTGGTAGAACTCATTCTACTCGTGGTGTTTTTGTCCAAGTCTGGATCCTCCTCGAATCGGTCGCTTGCCGAAGAAGGTCCTCCACGCTCACCCGCCCGAGAGCCTCATCCATGAAAACCGCTGCGCTTCAAATCCGCACGCCTGAGGGGATCGTTTTTTCGCAGCTGTTGGCCGGGCCCGTGACTCGTTTTCTCGCGTGGTTCGTTGATGTGTTATGCATCGGGTGCGTTCTCAAGATTTTAGGAAGTGTGCTATTGTTGCTGCAGATTCTCAGCCCGGATCTGGCCCGAGCCCTTTACACAGTAGGTTATTTCCTGGTGAGCATTGGTTATGCGATTGCCTGCGAATGGGCCTGGCGCGGTCAAACGCTTGGAAAAAAACTCTTTCGCCTTCGGGTGGTGGATGCGGAGGGCCTGCGATTGCAATTTAACCAAATTGTTACGCGCAACCTTCTTCGATTTGTCGACTCTCTTCCTGCTTTTTATCTTGTTGGCGGGATCACGTCGCTTCTTAACCCGGCTTGCCAGCGCCTTGGGGACCTCGCGGCGAATACCATTGTCATCAGAAATCCGCGGCTATCACAACCTGACCTGGAACAGTTGCTTCCTGGCAAATTCAATTCGCTGCGACAATATCCTCATCTGGCAGCTCGTCTTCGCCAGCGGGTTTTTCCGGCCGAAGCGGCATTAGCTGCGCAAGCGGTACTGCGGCGCGATGAACTCGAGCCCCTCTCGCGAGTTGAGTTATTTGCCAGCCTGGCAGCACATTTCCGCGCGAAGGTCGAATTTCCTCCAGAAGCCATCGACGGAATCACGGATGAACAATACCTGCGCAATGTCATTGATATCCTGTACCGAACTCGAACCGATGCTCGAATGGAACGGGTGGCAGTGTCTTGATCGAAAAAGCTCCTATTGGGTCAGCACTGTTGAGTGAACGACAAGGATGACTCTTACTTCTTTTTGTTGGCAGCTTGTTTTGCGGAAATAGCCTGCTGCTTCTTTTGATTTGCTGTATTCGCCTTGAGCTGTTTCTGCGACGCTTGCTTGTTCACCGACTTGGGGGATCTATCGCCCATAATTGCTTACCTTTCACTTTCTGGTTTACCTACCTGCGGCATATTAGTTTCTCCGAGGCTCTGCAAACCTTGTGTTGCAGGCGGGCTATTGTCAAAGCGCAAATGTACTGCTTTTGGTTCATCACCAATTAGGCACGGCCGGCGTCGAACCTTTACGAATTCTTAACGGCGAACTAGTGGATCTTAATTAGTCTTTGCCCGAGGGCCGAACCACCGTAACAGCGTGAACAAAATCGACGGTGATTAGGTAGCAGGAGAAGTCGTATGAGTGACCTGATTTTCATCGGCATTACCATTGTATTTTTTGTTTTGAGCGGCCTTTACGTCCGCTTTTGTGAAACCCTTTAAGGAGGATCGAATGGAAACCATCATTGCGGCCGTGATTGCCCTATTGCTGTTCTTGTATTTGTTCGTCGCCATGATCCGGCCGGAGAAATTTTAAGGAACGACTATGCAAACTTCCGGGTGGATTCAACTTGCTTTATATGTGGCCGCGCTGGTGGCCATCACCAAGCCAATGGGGCTTTATCTCATGCAGGTGCTGGACGCCAATGGCAGAACCTGGTTTGACCCAGTCCTCAAACCGCTCGAACGGGTTACTTATCGCCTAATGGGCGTGAAGGCAGACAAGGAACACGATTGGAAACAATACACTTTAGCCCTACTTCTATTCAGCCTGGTGAGTTGTGTGTTCACTTATGCCATTTTGCGGCTGCAGCACCTGCTACCGCTCAATCCGCAAAAATTCGGCCCCGTAACTCCCGATCTGGCGTTCAACACTGCCGTCAGTTTCACGACGAACACCAACTGGCAGAGTTACGCAGGCGAGTCCACGATGTCGTATCTATCGCAAATGGTGGCGCTAGTGATTCACAACTTCGTCTCCGCAGCGACAGGTATTGCGATCGCGGCGGCATTGGTTCGGGGGATTGCCCGGCATTCCGGCAAGACGCTGGGGAATTTCTGGGTGGATTTAGTGCGAGTGACCTACTACTTGCTCTTGCCCATCTGCCTGGTTTTCGCTGTGTTTCTTGTGTCGCAAGGGATGATTCAGAACTTCAAACACTACACGAAAGCGAAACTAACGGAACCGTTCACGATACAGGTTGCTAAAACGGATGATAAAGGCCAGCCCGTGACGACAAATGTGGCGGTTATGGTCCAAGTGCCGAAGATGGACGCAAAAAACCAGCCAGTGCTGAGCAATGGCGTGGCCGTGATGATGAATGTCCCCCAGCTCGATGATAAAGGGCAACCGGTACTGACAAACATGCCAGTGATGGTCGATCAAAAAGTTGAAGAACAACTCATCGTTCAAGGTCCGATGGCCTCCCAGGTAGCCATTAAAATGCTTGGCACGAATGGTGGCGGTTACGTGAATGCCAATGCCGCGCATCCGTTTGAGAATCCCACTCCCCTGTCCAACTTCTTCCAGATGCTTTCCATTTTCTCGATTGGCAGCGGACTGACTTACTACCTGGGTCGCATGGTGAAAAACCAAAGACACGGATGGGCCGTCTGGGCTGCCATGATGGCGCTGTTCCTGGGCGGCACTTTGCTTTGCTGGTGGGCAGAAGCGCGGGGAAACCCGATTCATCACCAGCTTGGTGTCGCCATCGCGGACGGGAACATGGAGGGGAAGGAGGTCCGCTTTGGTATTTTCAACTCGGCATTGTTTGCCACGATAACAACGGACGCTTCCTGCGGTGCGGTTAATTCCATGCACGATTCCTTCACCGCTCTCGGTGGTTTCGTTCCGCTGTTCAACATTCAGCTTGGCGAAATCATTTTTGGCGGTGTTGGCGCCGGACTTTACGGGATGCTTGTGTTCGTCGTGCTCGCAGTGTTCATCGCCGGACTGATGGTGGGGCGCACGCCGGAATACCTCGGGAAGAAAATTCAATCCTACGAAGTCAAGATGGCGATGCTGGCGCTGCTGATCCTTGCGATTGATATCCTGGGATTCTCCGCATGGGGTGTGGTGAGCGAGTGGGGCAAGGCCGGGCTGAACAATCAAGGCCCTCACGGGCTGAGCGAGATTCTTTATGCCTTTACCTCCGGCACGGGTAACAACGGCAGTGCCTTTGCCGGCCTCACCGCCAACACACCGCTCTACAACACGACGCTGGGTATCGCCATGCTGATCGGGCGTTTCTTGATGATTGTTCCCATCCTGGCGTTGGCCGGTTCGCTCGTGCAAAAGAAGATTTCGCCGCCCAGCGCAGGCACGTTCCCCGTTTCAGGCGGAACATTTGTCGTGTTGCTGCTCGGCACGGTGCTGCTGATCGGCGCGCTGAATTTTCTTCCCGCGCTCGCACTGGGTCCGATTGTCGAGCACTTCCTGACGGCGCAAGGCAAACTATTCTAACACGGACTTTTGCATGACACAGAAATCTCCATCTCTCTTTGACTGGAACATCGTCGGACCGGCAATCGGCGATTCGTTCAAGAAACTTAACCCGCGCCTGATGATCAAAAACCCGGTGATGTTTGTTACCATGGTCGGCGCGGCGTTGACCACGGCGGGCATTTTCACAACCTCCGCCGAGCGTGGCTTCGTCGCACAACTCGCCGTCTGGCTCTGGTTCACGGTTTTATTTGCCAACTTTGCCGAAGCCGTTGCGGAAGGCCGAGGCAAGGCCCAGGCCAATGCGCTCCGCAAGGCGCGCAAAGACACCATCGCCCGCCGACTACTCAAAGGGCGCGAAGAAAAGATTCCCGCCGCGGAGTTGCAGAAAGGTGACATTGTCGTCTGCGAAACGAATGATGTCATCCCTGCTGACGGTGATGTGATTGAAGGCATCGCCAGCGTTGACGAAGCTGCCATTACCGGCGAATCCGCGCCCGTCATTCGCGAGAGCGGCGGCGACCGAAGCGCTGTCACCGGCGGCACACGTGTGCTCAGCGACCGCATCGTCATTCGCATTACGGCTGACAAAGGCCATGGCTTTCTGGACCGCATGATTTCGTTGGTGGAAGGGGCGTCCCGCCAGAAGACGCCAAACGAAATCGCGCTGACGATTCTGCTGGCCGCATTGACGTTCATTTTCCTGCTTGTTTGCGTGACGTTAAAACCATTCGGAATTTATTCCGGTGCGGCGTTCTCGGTGCCGGTTCTCATCGCGATTCTGGTTTGCCTGATTCCGACAACGATCGGTGGACTTCTGAGCGCTATCGGTATCGCGGGAATGGACCGCGTTCTTCAGCGCAACGTCATGGCGATGAGTGGGCGCGCGGTGGAGGCATCCGGCGACGTTGATGTGCTTTTACTCGACAAGACCGGCACCATCACACTGGGCAACCGCATGGCGACAACGTTTATGGCGGCGCCAAACGTCGAACTGGAACGCCTGGCTGACGCCGCGCAACTTGCGTCCCTTGCTGACGAGACTCCCGAAGGCCGCAGCATTGTGGTGTTGGCGAAGGAGAAGTTCCAATTTCGCGCCCGTGAAATTGTGCAGCCCCATATAAAGTTCGTGCCGTTCACTGCTCAGACGCGCATGAGTGGCGTGGATTTTGCCGCTGTCGATGGCCAGCCGGCGCGTGCCATTCGCAAGGGTGCGGCGGATGCAATTCGGGTTTATGTGGATCAATTGGGCGGCCAGTTTCCGCAAACCGTAACCGAGGGCGTTGATGAGATTTCCCGCTCCGGCGGCACACCATTGGTTGTTGCCGAAGGCCGCGAAGTGTTGGGCCTTGTTCAGCTCAAAGACGTCGTGAAAGGCGGAATCAAAGAACGATTCGCTCATCTGCGCAAAATGGGTATTCGGACGGTCATGATCACCGGCGACAATCCGCTCACGGCGGCTGCGATTGCCGCGGAAGCGGGCGTGGACGATTTCATGGCGCAGGCGACTCCTGAGCAAAAACTCAAACGGATTCGTGAGGAATAGGCCGCGGGACATTTGGTGGCCATGACGGGGGATGGCACCAACGACGCGCCGGCTCTCGCCCAGGCTGACGTGGGAGTCGCAATGAACACCGGAACGCAAGCGGCCCGAGAGGCTGGCAACATGGTGGACCTCGACAGCAATCCAACCAAGCTTATTGACATCGTTGAAATCGGGAAGCAAATGCTGATCACCCGGGGCTCACTGACGACTTTCAGCATTGCCAATGACGTTGCTAAATACTTCGCCATCATTCCAGCGATGTTGATGGCGACATTTCCGGCCATTGCACCGCTTAACATCATGCGGCTCCATAGCCCTACGAGCGCGATTCTCAGCGCGGTTATTTTCAATGCCCTGATTATTATCGCGCTCATTCCACTCGCGTTACGCGGCGTGAAATACACTCCCATTGGCGCCCTGGCTACGTTGCAACGGAACCTGCTCATCTACGGCCTGGGAGGTGTCATCATTCCCTTTATCGGGATCAAAGCCATAGACCTTTTCATCACAGCACTTCACCTGGTGTAAGCTTATGAAAGAATTCTTTTCACATATTCGAGGCGCGGTGGTTTCCACTCTTGTTCTCGCAGTCGTTTGCTGCGGTCTATATCCGTTGGTGGTGTTTGGCATCGCGCAAGTTGCCTTTCGCGACAAGGCGAACGGAAGTCTCATCGTGGATAAAGACGGGACGGTGCGTGGCTCGAAACTGTTGGGCCAAAGCTTTACCGACGCAAAGTACTTCCACCCACGTCCGTCGGCGGCGGGTAATGGTTATGACGCGGCCAATTCCAGTGGCAGCAATCTAGGCCCGACTTCCAAAAAGCTGAATGATGCTATCAAAGACCGGGTTGCAGCGTATCGTGCTGAGAATGGTTTGAAGGAAACTGATCCTATTCCCGCTGACGCTGTCACCGCCTCGGGTAGCGGACTTGATCCCCATATCAGCTTGCGGAACGCGGAACTGCAAGCAGGGCGAGTTGCGAAGGCTCGAAATGTGCCAGTTGAAAAAATTCGCGAACTGGTTCGCGCCAACACAGACCCTGCCGACCTGGGCATTCTTGGGGAGGCTGGCGTGAATGTGCTTCAACTAAACCTTGTTTTAGATAAATGAGACCAGGCGATGAGTCAACTTGAGCATCGCGTATGCTTTTCCACTTTTGCACTTTCTTAAACGCCGGGAAGGCACTTCTTAACATGACCTCCGGTCACCCAAGCCCCATTTGGGGTGGCATTCGGTACCGGGAGTGCTGGCATCTCTGCCGGCGAGTTCGCCTCCTCAAGAAGCCGCCAGGGATGGGGGCGCTCCCAGGAGCAATGGCTCATTACATTCTCCATAGGTTCGATCCAACGCGTCTTCTGGTGCATCAGATCAAGAGCCTTTTGAGTAGCCACGTCTTGACTACTTGGGTAAGGCCTACATACAAGCCCAGCGTGACCAGCAGCAGCGGCCAATAAAGCCTCGGTAACGGCACAAATCCCAATGCCGCCGCGAGCGGCAAATAGGGCAGACACGCTCCGACAGCCATAATGATCACCGTGGTCAGAGTGAGTTGCCAGCTTGCGCGCGACTGAACAAAGGGAAGGAGATTCGTGCGAATCACGTGGATGATTAGCGTCTGAGTCATTAGCGATTCAACAAACCACCCCGTATGAAACAATGCCGCCGCATAGGTTTGGTCCGCCGAGGCCGCCCCGCCGAACCGCGCTGCGAGTTCCGCAGGCGGAGACAGGTTCAAGTTCCTGCATTGGAAAACAAACCACATCATCGCGTAAGTCGTATAATCGAAGATCGAGCTGATGGGTCCAATGAACACGATAAACTTCGATATCTGCCCGATGTCCCAGGGCCGCGGTCGAGCGATTGCCTGCGGCCCAACGTTGTCCGTCGGAATCGGCACCTGAGAAAAGTCATACAACAGGTTGTTGGTAAGCACCTGAATCGGCGCCATCGGGACGTATGGGAGCCAGGCACTTGCACCGATCACGCTGAACATGTTGCCGAAGTTCGAGCTCGCACCCATTCGAATGTATTTCAGTATGTTCGCAAACACCTTTCGCCCTTCCAACACGCCTTCCTCCAGCACCATCAGGCTCTTTTCCAGTAGAATGACATCCGCGGACTCTTTCGCGATGTCCACAGCATTATCGACCGAAATACCCACGTCGGCCGCTCTCAGCGCGGGGGCATCGTTAATCCCGTCCCCCATGAAGCCCACGACATGCTTTCGCTTCTGCAGTGCCTGGACGATCCGGTGTTTGTGCGCGGGTGACAGCCGCGCGAAGACGTCCGTGCTTTCCACCGCGTCGCCCAGTTGTTCCTCGGTCATTTCCTCGACCTGGCTGCCCAGCAGGATTTTCTCCGCCTTAATCCCCACCTCGGTGCAAACTTTTCGGGTCACCAGGTCGTTGTCTCCCGTGAGGACTTTGATCGTCACGCCATGCTGTCGAAGCACAGCAATCGCTTTGATCGAGGTGTCCTTAGGTGGATCAAGGAACGCCAGGTAACCCGTCAGCACCAGTTCGGACTCATCCGCTTTGGAGTACACTGGGCGCTTATCTAATTTCTTGGTGGCGACCGCGAGCACTCGAAACCCGTCCTCACTCAAATCATTCACCTGCTCGACGAGATTTCCCACTAAGATGGGCTCCATTTCGAAGATCTCACCCTCGCTTTCAAAATGGGTGCACTTGGCGAACACAGCTTCCGGCGCGCCCTTGGTTAGCAGTTGGCGATCTCCGCCCGGCCCCTCGACTGCCACCGACATCATTCGCCGCGAAAAATCGAACGGGATTTCGTCCACCTTCGTGTACTTGTCGAGCGAGAGCTCGTGGTGTAAATCCTTGTGCTGGAGCACAGCTCGGTCCAGGACGTTTTTGAGACCGGTCTGGAAATGGCTGATCAGGTAAGCGTCCCTCAATACTTCCTCATTTTCCTTTTTGAAAACGTCGCAATAAATTTCCAGGATGACCTTATCAATCGTCAGCGTGCCGGTTTTGTCCGTGCATAAAACATCCATCGCGCCGAAGTTCTGAATCGAGTTGAGCCGCTTGACGATCACTTTATTCTTCGACATAGCGAGCGCCCCTTTGGACAAGCACACCGAGACGATCATCGGCAGCATTTCCGGGGTCAGCCCCACCGCAACAGCCATCGAAAAGAAAAACGCATCGTGCCAGTTGTGCTTGGTCAGGCCGTTAATCAGAAAAACTAACGGCACCATCACCGCCATGAAGCGGATCATCAGCCAGGTGAATCGTTTGATCCCTCTTTCAAACGCCGTTTCCGGCTGCTCTCCCGCCAGACTTCGTGCCACATTGCCGAAATAGGTCTGCGGGCCTGTGGCAACGATGACCGCAATGGCTGAACCGGTCTCTACGCTGGTCCCTAAAAAGCAAAGATTCATTCGCTCAATCGGAGAAACCTTGTCCCGCATATCCGGAGCTTCGATCTTTTCCACCGGCAACGACTCCCCAGTCAACGTCGCCTGAGTGACGAACAGATCCTTGGCGGAAATCAGCCGCACGTCCCCCGGAATCATGTCGCCTGCGCAAAGTTTTACCACATCACCAGGCACCAGCCGTTGGAGTGGAATTTCCAGGGGTTGCCCATCCCGGACAACCGTGGCAGTGACGCTGATCATCTCCTTGAGCTTGGCTGCGGCGTTGTCGGCGCGCGTTTCTTGCACAAAACGCAGAGCCAACCCCAGCACGACCATGAGGACCATCACCGTCCCCGCGCGGAAATCTCCTGTCGCAAAGGAGAGGGTGGCCAGAACCGTAAGCAGAATCACCAGGGGATTGCGAGAGGAGGTATAAAGCCGATGCCACCAACTGTGTTTCTTCTCGTAGGCCACCTCATTCGGGCCGTACTTCAGAAGGCGTTCCTTCGCCTCGGCTTCCGTCAAACCGGTGGGCCGGGAGCCCAGCATCTGAAAGACCTCCTCGACCGGCTTGCTGGAAACTTCAGCTAGCAGCGGCGATCCCTTCACAGGTCCTGCCACCTTCTGATTCGGTATTGGCCCTTTCGCCGCCACCGTATTTGCCTCTGAAACACTCATCATGTGCAATCTATGATGCTGTCCCGCGCGATCCAATAACCGAGCGGATTTGCGGCCCGCTTCCAACAAGCCTAGGCTATGAGAACCGCCAGGAAACGCGAGCGCCGTAATCTGAAGAATTCTTAAGGCAGCCGCGGCTCGCACGCAGCGAGAATCTTTGGCATCCCTTCACCGGACATTTGCCATGCGCCTCCTTATCATTGAAGACGATGAAAAAACCGCCCGCGCGCTCGAATCCGGGCTGAAGCAGGAAGGATTTTCGCCGGCGAGGGCACGCATGGGCGAAGAGGGATTCTTTCTCCTGAACACCGAGGCTTTTGCACTCGTGGTACTGGACTGGAGCTTCCAGCGCGCGATGGAATTGAAATCCTGAAAGCTCTCCGCGCGCGGTGCAAAACCCCGGCCTTGTTGTTGACGGCACGCGACGCGGTCGAGGATCGCGTGCTTGGTTTGGAAAGTGGAGCTGACGATTACCTGGTCAAGCCATTTGCATTGCCGAGTTGGTCGCTCGTATCCGCTCGCTGCTGCGACGGCCGCTCCCAACGACTCCTTGAAGAAGAGCTTTGCGGATCGCCGCCGAGGCGCAGGAGCGGCCGTAAATCGGCGCATATTGACCGAAATTGGCCGCCAACCTGTAATCTCCTAGCTTTTTACCTCTTTATAAGGTAGGTATGAATTGTACGCGCATCAAATTCCCCTTTATGCACGGGCGCCCAAGAGCATTCACGCTCATCGAGCTACTGGTGGTAATCGCAATTATCGCAATTTTGGCGGCCATGCTCTTGCCGGCCTTGTCCCGCGCGAAGGCGAGGGCTCAATCGGCGAAATGCCTCAACAATCTGAAGCAGATCGGCCTCGCAAACTGGATGTACATCAGCGACAACAAAAAGCCGGTGAACTACGACGCCTGGCCGAACCTCTGGATGCGCAAGCTGGCGGAGCAGTACAATGCCGTTAATGGCGTTCGCTGTTGCCCCAGCGCCCCGGAACGCTCCCCCGACCAGGTGGCAACGGATAACGTCTCCTTCGGCCGGGTAGCACGGCCTTGGCTCATTTATGGGACTGCCACCAATTACTACCAGGGCAGCTACACGATAAACGGCTGGCTCTACAGCGGCAACCCGCCGGTAAAAGACCCCAGGTATACATTCATGAACGAAGCAGAGATCCGGTTCCCGGCACTGACACCTTTCTTTGCCGACGGCGTGTGGGTCGATGCGTGGCCAAAAGAAGATGATAGGGCAGCGAAGAATCTCGATACTGGTGACAACGGTAATTTCAGCGGGGGCGACGAAATGCAGATCGTCGCCATCCCCCGCCACGGGTCAGCCGGCGCGCCCCCCACGCACTTCAACCCCAAAGATACCCTCCCTGGCGGTGTGAACGTGGGCTATGCAGACAACCACGCCGAGTTTGTCCGATGTGAGAATCTCTGGTTCAGTTACTGGCACAAAACTTGGCAGCCGCGGCTCAGGGTTCGGTGAATCGGCGCCTCCTATACCCAAGGAAAGAAATCAATCCCATGAAAGAACTTCTCACCGCAGTTCGCTCCTATTCGCAACCAGTCGCCACCGTAACGCATGGCCAGGACGCAGTCATCGCCTGCCTGTTGATGCGCCAGGTGGTCTACACCAAACGACCCGTAGAGTTGAAGGAGATCCTGGGAGGACTAGTGAAGGGCTCCCCGGCGAGTTCGGCAATGAAGTAGCAATCAGAACACTAAAGAAAAAGGCATTATGAAATTAACACCCATACCAATACTCCTCGGGACATTGTTCGGCGCAATGCTGATCCAGGCGCAAACACCAGTCATCCTCTCAGCCGCGAAGGTCGGGACCTCTGACAAAGTCCGGGTCACTTTTAACGTGCCGGTCACTCCCGCGGGCGTGACGACGCTGCTAACGGATGACTTCTCGGGTGGAAGCATCAATACGAGCCTATGGAGCAGCAATGCCACCCCGTGGTTAGTGGGCGGATCGATAGACGGCCTTAGCACCTCGGTCGTCCAGGCCGGCGGTCAGGTGGAGTTCGACGTGTTTGCTGCCTCGGACTGGGGTGGCGTTTCTCTGAAGACAGTGAACTCCTTTTCTGCTTCGGCCTCCCAACCTCTGGTTTTTGAAATAACTCGTGAGTTTTTTGACCAAAACGCGAACTACGCGTTTCCGGGGGTGTGGATCACCGATAACACTCGGACAAAATTTGTCTATTTTGGGGAAGACTTTGGTACCGACCCGGTCGGCTGGCAATACGATCGGCAGATCGGGGATGCGGACGATAACACCGACCCCGAGGACGGCACACGGAATACGGCGCTGGTGAACGATGACAGCATTGGGGGGGCCTTTTTCAATAACGGGGATGCCCATCGCATCAAAGCGGTCGTCGATGGAACTACGGTACGGCTTTACCTCGACGGATTTTTCGCCTCGGAGGTTTCGTTGCCCTTGACCAGCGGGATTTTCTTCGAATTTGGAGCCTATTGCACTACTTTCACTCCTGATGACGCTAATGAGGTGGATGCAGCCTTCAGTCACGCTCTGGTTGCAAGACTGAATGCGGTATCCCTTCCCAATTTTTCGATCAACAATGGGGCGGCAGTTACCGGCGTTTCGATAAGTTCAGACCCCAAAGTGCTTGAGTTGACGACGACTGGTGTTGCTAACGGTTCCCCGTACACGCTCACGGTCACGGGGGTCCAGAGTTCGGACGGCACCCCTATCGCCCCAAGTTCCACGATTTCAATTCAAACCGCGGCAACCAAAAACGCCGCTTACGCGGCCGCTGTTTTGGTCGATAATCCCGTGGCCTATTTTCAGATGGATCAAATAAATGGAACCATCGTTCCGAATATCGGCAGCGCCGGAACTCCGGGGACCTATACGGCTATTGGAGGCCCTAATGACCGGTCAGAGTTGACTGCAGGGCCTGGACTTCCGTTGCAACCTGGCTTGGATGCTGAAAATACGGGCGTGGTGTTCGACGGCATCAAGAACTATATAGATACCGGTGTGCCGTATTTCAAGAGCCCCCTGCCTGCATTCACGATTGAATTGTGGGTCAAACCAGCCGCACTCAATAACGAGAGGCTTGGGCTGGTCGGAAATGATGACTCTTCCTCTCCTATCGAATTTGGTTTCGTCGATCCAGGCTTCGGCGGTTCAGGCACGGTGCAATGCTGGACTGCGAGCGCAGGCCAAGTTGACGTGGCGTACCCATTCCCGTACAACGAGTGGCACCAAATCGTTGCGGTCGGCAACGGGACCAATCTTTCGGTGTATTTTGATGGAGCATTGGCCGGAACGGACGGAGACCCGATAGCCGATTATGGTGATGATGGTAGCTTGCCCACTTATATCGGCAACGGCGTTTTCGACCCGCTCGTTATTGGGGGGTGGCAAGGCGCGATGGACGAGATCTCTATCTACACCAACGCGCTCTCTGCGGCGCGAATTCAGGCCCACTACGCCGCTGCGTATGCCGCAGCGTTGCATCCGACTGTAACGATTACAAATCCGGTGGAGAATGCGGCGATCGTTGCTGGCGCGTCCGTAACCATTGGGGTTCAAACTTCGGCCGCGCCTGGTAGGACCGTTACCAAAGTGCAATTCTTCGACCACGGCAACCTGCTCGGCGAAGATACCACCAGCCCATTCTCATTCGTCATTCCGTCGATCGAGGCAGGCCGTCATGTGCTCACGGCAAAGGCCTTTGATGATCTCGGTGTTTCGAGTGTGTCAGCTCCGGTGAAATTTAAAATCGGGAACCTGCCGCTTGCGGTCTTTGTCGTCCCGCCTCCTACGGATGCTCTCAACGCCAGCGATGAGGCAGTGCGGTTGCGCTTGAGGGGCCTCGGCTACGACGTTGTCCTGGTGTCAGCAAGTGCTTTGACCGCAAACGATACCAAGGAAGCCGTTGTGGTGGTCGAAAGCGATACTGATAGTGATATCGCGGTCGGCCTGCTTGCGGGACTTCCAGTGCCGATCGTTACCTGGGACGAGGGCCAACAGCCGAATTTTCTCTTCACGGGCAACGCGGGTGAGGCAGATTGGAATGACTGGGATAACGCGCAATTGGACTGCGTAGATAGGTTCCACCCCATTGCCGCTGCCGCCGGACTTTCGGCCGGCGCCAATGCAATCCAGGACACCGGGGCCTGGGGCAATAACGAGCATTGGGCTCCTTGGGGTGTTCCAAGTTCTGGGGCGCACATCATCGCCCGCACTCAGGACGTTGTGCCTGATGCTAATCCTGACCCTGGTTCTTCACGCCCGGCCGAGATTTATGTTTACACGAATGGGGCGTCAATGATCGACGCTTCCCTGGCACCGGAGAGGCGTGTTTTCCTCCCGATCGACAATCGTTGGAACGATGATGCTGGGTTTCTGTTGCTGAGCCTCAAGGGCATGGCGGTATTCGATGCGTCAATCGAATGGGCAGCCGTGCCGTTTTTCTATACCCCGACCGTTTCGGGAGGTAACTTGAACCTCCACTGGATCGGCGGTTTAGGCGGAAAATTGCAATCGGCCAATACTCTGAGTGGGCCGTGGACAGATGTTATTACAGGTACCCCCGGTGCAGGCACCTATTCGACCCCGGCTACCGGGCCGGGCAAATTCTACCGGATAAAGCGGTAGTCTTATTCGATCAGCAAGGCTTGGCGGGGATGCTCAAGTCAGAGATTTCCAGCCGCTCGTGCGTCATTACTACGAACGCTATCGTTGGCCATTGTCTTGGTCGTCGCAGAGATTTTCGTGTCCGAGCGCAAATCAGTCGATCAGCCACACCCGTCGCAAGCGACCACGCCTTGGTCAAGTGAACACAGCGTCCAAAATCTGCCGGGCCCAAACAAACGTTTCTTTAGGATGCTCCGTCCGGCTCAGACGGACGATCCGTCTCGTATCGACTCGGGTTGTGCATTGGTTTGCGTGTCCCACCACTGTGAGAGTCGCGCAGCCGGTGCCGCCGGAATAGAGGGCCCTCTTGGCTGTAATGGAAAGTGTCATTGAAAAGGGCGAGCCGCGCACGTACCAGGTCTTTGAAGTCAATAATGTTCAACACAGCAGGACTTTGATCAAGGTTGTCTCGGTAGCGCCGCGGGTCAAAGCCGAGCAGCGAACTCAGAAGCAGCCGGATTGTCGCCTTGTGGGACACGATGAGGCAACCGAGGATGCCAATTGCCCACTTTCATCCCTTAATGTGATGTGGGGGCCTTGACGGCGGAATAAAGGGTTGAAAACGCCGCCGCATAGAACGCCATCCAATGCCCGGAAAAACCTCTCAGAACAGACGCCGGGGCAGAACCGACTGGCTTGGGCTGCCCACTCATTGTTATCATGAACAGGATAAAGTTCACGACCGCATAAATAAAAATGAGTTGAACCGCACGCTGCATCCACAGGGGGCATTCGGAAAGGAACGCCTTCCAACTTCGATTAGAGACACTACCGGGTATCCTTCGGTTTCCTATTATTACTGTTGGAATCCAAACCGCAAAAATTCCAATGTGCAATCCCCAAACAAGCCCGCCGCCGGGCGGAGTCAATCCGCAGAGGGCCAGCAAATGCGTAACCAGGCTGAGCGCGAAACCAATGGCGGCAATCGTAACAAATGGATACAAAATAATTCTCATAAGACCCCTTCGACGCAAGTTCGATGCGAGCTTTTCTTATTTTGTTGTTGCACGTGGTGATTCCGATGGAACCGGCGTTGGCAGCTGAAAAAGCACACTAGGGTTGGGTCCGCCATTGCCAGTTCCACCCAGCCACATCTGCGGATAACGTCCATCCCATTTCTCAACACGCGCTTTTTCCACCTCGAGCGCGCGGATCTGGAGCAGTAATGGATTTTGCTGGGCCTCAATCGCTGCGCTATTGATCAGGCGGATGGCCTCAGCTTCTCCCGCCGCGGCTGTCCGTCGCGAGTCAGCCTGGCCCTGAGCTTCCCGGCGGGCTTTCTCGGCAAGACCCTGGGCTTCGAGCTCCATGCGGTCGTTTTCTTTTTGCTGCGCCTGGAACTTCGCCTCGGACACCACTTTCAATTGCTGAGCGACAAAGGTATCATCGATAGCTTTTTGAATCTGCGGGTTTTCATACGTCATCCCGCCAAACATTCCTACTGTGGTAATCGTGACACCTCGTGCGGCAAAAAAGTTTGTAACATCTTTCTTCACAGCATCCGCTATCTCCTGTTTACGAGAACGGAGAAGATCGAGTGGATATTTAGTGGCGACCTCCGCAGCCGCCTGCTGAATTCTGCCACGAACCTCCTTATCCATCACATCCGCGAGTGAGCCGGTAGGATACCAATACAGGAATCTGGAAGCGTCATCCTCGGGAATAAAAGCGGTACAGGTAAACCCCATGCTGAAACCAACACTATCGCCGCTCTCAATCCAAATAGCCTTGTCCGCGCGTTGACTGGCCCCGCCCGCGGTGCTGGTTTGTGTCGTCGCCCACTCGCGCGTCACCGGTGATCGATTTACTTTGATCAACCGAACCATAGGTATCCAATGGCCAATGTTTGGAAGACGGCCTTCTTGCGACCAGCGATGTGTAATCCGAACTCTTTTGGCAGCCACTTTTCTTTGCTTCAAATAGTCTTCGGATTGGAATTTTGCCTGGGTGCCGCTATCCCCTTCGAGTGGGATTAAAAAGCCGGTTTCCGATGTGTCAATCTCAATATACTCAGGTGTGTCGTATGGCCTCACACATCCGCTACAAAGGATAACCAGAGACAAAGGGCTCAGTAATATCAGGACATTCTTCGTTCGGAAGAAACGGAACACGTTCCTCAAGGGAAGCCCCAGTTTTTTCCTGAACGGTGCGTCAAAGCAGAGGAATGCCGCAAGAACCGTCAGGATAGTTGCTGCCTCCGCTAATGCGTCCTTTAAAGCTTCAAACTCACGCAACTGTCTCGCCTCAACGATTCCGCCATTAAGCTGGCCGATTGCATAAGAGGTCGAAATCTCCGGCTGACGCACTGTCAGCCAAACTTGCTCAGCGGTCCAAAGGCTGCCCGCAATTAAAGCGAAGATCAAAACACGTTTCATAATCACCGATCTTTTTGTGTGTGCGCCGTCGTGAATTCATCCTTCGGCGACGACGCCACGGTTGTTACTGCCGGGGTGATCAGATGGAGCCCTGCCCAAGCGGGACTCTAGAGGATCGCCCTTCCAATTGCCTGCGAGGTTAGCTGACGGGCTGGATCATGGAAGTGACCTGGAAACCGGTTACCCGACTTCCTGCGCCCCGGCCGTCCAAAGAGGACGGGAATTTGGGTCCCCCGCGCCGACCCGCAGGAAGGCGGGCCGACTTCGGCTGCAATGTGTCTTAAACAGACATGAAGGAACCATCAGCCAAAAATAGCGGATCGCAAATTAAGAATGGGGCCGAAGACATTAAGAAGTTGTTAAGATTTGCTCCGGACGCGCTTTTGGCTATTCCAAAGGAGGCCATTAGCTGCACATTACAAGGGCGTAAATGAACGGTCATGAGTGATTTGCCACGTCCAAATCCCGACACGCTGCTCTCCGCTATTCAGAGAGAGGCCGCCCGGCAGCACGTTGGCCACCTCAAGGTCTTCCTGGGCATGTGCCCGGGCGTGGGAAAGACGTATGCCATGCTGGAAGCCGCGCAACGCGAGTCCAAGGTTGGGCGTGACGTAGTTATCGGTTACGTTGAGACTCACGGACGCAGGGAAACAGACGCGCTCACTCAGGGTTTACCAATTATTCCCCGACGCGCGGTGGAATATCGCGGTGTTGCGTTGACAGAAATGGATTTGGATGCGGTGCTGGCACGCAAGCCGCAGGTCGTACTGGTGGACGAACTCGCCCACACCAATGTTCCCGGTTCCCGGCATCCAAAGCGTTACCACGACGTGCAAGAACTTCTCGATGCCGGTATTGATGTCATTACCACGTTAAACGTCCAGCATGTCGATACCCGCGCCGACACCGTGCGCCAAATTACCGGCTTGGAAATTCGTGAGACCGTCCCTGACAGCGTGCTGGATAACGCGGTGATCGAACTGGTGGACCTTCCGCCTGCAGAACTTGTCCAGCGTTTGCACGAAGGGAAAGTTTATTTACCCGACCGGGCCGCGGTCGCCGCACAAAACTTTTTTCGGGAAGGCAATCTCACTGCGTTACGAGAGTTAGCCTTGCGTCTGGTGGCTGACCACGTCGGAGTGGACACGCGAGAGTTTCGCCATTCACAAACGAACGCTGGCCCTTGGAAGACCGGGCATTGCCTGCTCGTTGCGGTCGGGCCTGGTCCGTTTTCCGAACCGCTCATTCGCTGGGCGCGGCGCATGGCGGATGGTCTGCGATGTCGTTGGCTCGCCGTGCACGTTGAAAGTTCGCGACCTCTGACCGAATCTGTTCAGGCACAACTCGAAAAGAACCTCGCTGCGGCCCGTGAACTTGGCGCAGAAATTTTTACCACCACGGATGACGACCTGGTGCGAGGACTATTGCGGGTGGCGCGCGAGCAGAACGCTACGCAGATTATCGTTGGCAAACCAGCGGGAGAGGGTTGGCTGGAATGGATGCGAGGCGACCGGTTGTTGCGACGCCTGGCACGGCAGAGCGGGGACATTGACCTCCACGTTGTCCGTGCCGAAAAGACGAGCAGCAGCCCGGCGTCCCGGTATTGGAGACCGGCCTTCAAGTCGAACCTGGAACAATACGTGTTTGCGGTCGGAGTAGTGGTCGCTACGAGCATTTTGAACCTGGGACTAATGGCGCTAGCTGGACCGCGTGTGCCCGGTCTGGTGTTCCTTTGTATCGTGGTGTTGCTGGCATTGAAAGTGGGTCGGGGCCCAGTGTTATTGGCTGGCGCGTTGAGCGCTCTGATCTGGAACTTCTTTTTTCTTCCGCCCCGTTTGACGTTCATCATTGCAAATGTTGAAGACATTCTATTGTTTGGCCTTTATTTCGTCGTGGCCATAGTACTGGGCCAATTGGTCGCGCGAATTCGGGCGCAAGAACAAGCGGAGCGTCGCCGCGAGGAGCGAGCGGTGGCGCTTTATGAACTCACTCGCGATCTGGCGGAAGCTTCGTCACGCGACGAAGTCGTCTGGCAACTCGTTTCGCAGGTCAGCCGTGTATTTCACGCATCAGTGGCTATCGCGCTCTCGGTAAATGAAAGGCTGGCAGAGCATCCTGACAGTTCCCTGGCTCTTTCCGAAAAAGAGATGGGTGTTGCGGATTGGGCATTTCGTCAGCGCAAGCCCGCAGGGCGTTTTACCGATAATCTTCCTGGCGCGGAGGCATTGCATCTGCCTCTCATGACAGAGCGCAAAGCGTTTGGAGTTCTGGCAGTGAGCATGGCGGATAAGAACCTGACACTGGCCCAGCGCGATTTGCTCGAAACGTTTGCGCGACAAGCTTCCCTCATTTTGGACCGCGTTGAATTGCGCACCGCTGCAGAGCAGTCCCGCTTGCTGGCTGAATCTGAAAAGTTCAGCCGGACTCTGTTGAACTCCATTTCGCATGAGTTGCGGACTCCTCTGGCCGCCAGCACCAGCGCCGTTTCCGCGCTCGCTTCCACCGACGGCACAACGCCAGAACAACGCAGGGAATTGCTCGGAGAAATTCAGGAGGCAAACGCCCGGCTCAATCGCATTGTGGGCAATTTGCTCAATGTAGCGCGTCTGGAATCAGGCAAGGTGCGCCCGCATCTTGATTGGCACGACGCGCGCGATCTGGTTCAGACAACGCTTCGCGAGTTGCAGCGAGAACTGATGACCCATCCTGTCCAACTGGAACTCCCGGCTGAACCCTTGCTGGTCAGGCTCGACATTTCTCTCGTACACCACGCCTTGGCCAACCTACTCCTCAACGCCGTCAATCATACTCCCGCTGGCACGCCGCTGCAGGTGCAAGCACAGCTTGCGGATAACCACCTCGTCTTGAGCGTCGCGGACCGCGGTCCAGGCATTCCGGCCGAATGGCTTCCTCGCATCTTTGATAAGTTCTTCCGCGCCCCAACCGCGCCGACGGGAGGGAGCGGGCTGGGACTTACTATTGTCAAAGGTTTCGTTGAGGCTCACGGCGGCACGGTCACAGCCGAAAACCGGCCGGGGGGCGGCGTGATATTCAGTATGCGTTTGCCACAACTCGAAAAACCACCGGTTTTCGAACCAGGTTAATGAGCAACGAAACCACCGTGTCAGCCGCTGTTGCTCTCGTCATTGATGACGAGCCGCAAATGCGCCGCTTATTGCGGGTCATTCTGGAAGCGAATGGCTATCGGGTCTTCGATGCTGCGACTGGCAAAGACGGTATCGTGGAGGCAGCGCAACGAAAACCCGATGTGGTGTTGCTTGACCTCGGTTTGCCCGATCTCGAAGGTCTGGAAGTGCTCAAGCGTTTGCGCGAATGGAGTCCTGTGCCGGTTATCATCCTGAGCGTGCGGGATCGTGAGGATGACAAAGTCGCGGCGCTGGATGCCGGCGCAGACGATTATGTGACCAAACCGTTCAACAGCGCCGAACTGCTCGCTCGCCTCCGCGCCGCCCTGCGCCACACCCAACCCCAAGGCGCTGACGCAATTTTCCGAACCGGTAATTTGGAGGTGGATTTGTCTAAACGGCTGGTCCTGAAAAGCGGGACCGAAATCAAGCTGACACCCATAGAATATTCGCTGCTGCGTCTCCTGGTGGTGAATGCTGGTAAGGTGCTGACCCATCGGCAACTTCTCACGGAAGTTTGGGGTGAGAAGGCGGTGGGACAGTCGCACTATTTGAGAGTCCACCTGGCTCACTTGCGGGAAAAACTGGAACTTAACCCCTCGGCACCCGAGCTAATTCTGACTGAGCCTGGGGTCGGCTACAGGCTAACGCTCAAATAACAGTTCGACACTGGTCTGCCCTGCACCTACTGGGAGAAAGAGCACTGAATAAAACCTGGTAAGGCCCTAAGCCGGAGTTCAATTAACCGCTCGGTAGAAACACCTCTCGGTAGAAGCGAAAATGGCCGTGAGAAGAATTCTTCGTTTGAGGAAGTTGAACTCGAACAGGTGAGCTTTAGGGCGCTTTTCCTTGTTTCACGCCTAGCGTGGCTTGAATAAAAGATTTCATCTTGTTCACGTCACTTCGGGTCGTGTCCATATAACCTGCAGCCATGCCGCTGGCCACTGCGGTTGCGGCGGAGGTTCCAACCGCGTACCATTGCTGGCCATTGAAATAAATCAGGCTTGTGCCGGGCGCTGCGGCCGTGACAAAGGAGCCCCGATTGGCATAATCGGCTATCTGGCCATGATCGGTGGCTGTGACGGCGATGATTCCCATATCAGAGTAGGCCGCGGGATAAAACGGCGTAGTAACCGGTTGATTGCCTGCGGCCGCAAAGACGCCGATGTTTTTCTGGACTGCATCTTTCAACAGGTCACGAAGGAAAGGGCTGTCCCCTTCGCTGCCGAAACTGAGGTTCAGGATGGTAGCGCCACCATCGACGGCCTTTTTGATGCCTTCGGCGATGGTCCACGTGGAAGTGCTTTCGTTGGGCCCGTAAACATCCACAGGCAGGATCTGGACGGACGTGCTTCCTTTGGTGGTCATCTCAAGACTGCGAAGAATTGTTTCAGCCATGGATGTGCCATGCGTGGGGGAGTCGGCGGCTGGATGAGCTTCGCCGGCTACGGAAATGGGGCTAAGCATGAATTTGTCCAGATCTCCGCCGAGGGATTGGATGGCGGTATCCACCAAGCCCACTACCACACGACCATTAGCCGGAGGAGGGTTTAGCTGTAAATGCGGGGGGCCGCCGCCAGCAATAGTGGATTCCGTGGGGAGAGAGGGACGATCGACGGAGTAATTGTTGTCAACGGAGGCCACGTCAGAATTTGTGGCAAGCTGCTCCCGCGCTGCATTAGCCGCTTCTTGGTTTTCGAATTCGAGGCGGTACGCGTTCAAACCTGAGATCTGACCGGTCACCTTTGCTCCAAGTAATTTCGCCAGTTCGTCAATTTTCGCGCCAGGTTTGAGGGTGACCACAAGCTCGTTGGGAATGATTTTACCACGCGCATTCTTCTTCTGTGGTACAATAAGTCGAGTGGCATTCCTTTGGACGGTTCGGAAGACGTATAATCTAGGCTTCGCACTGCCTTCCGGAACCAACGCAAAATTCAAATCCCCCAGCAACAAACGCAACGCTTCTCCGGGGGAGAGGTCTTTGAATTTCGCTGAAACATTGTGAGCCGTATCGGGCTCAAGATAAACCTGCCACCCTGTGGCGGAAGCAACTTGCTCGAGCAATGGATTTAGCTGCAAGGAGCGAATATCAACGGACACTCGATTCTGCTTTTTGTCCCAGTTGAAAGTGTCACCCCCCTGAGCTGAAAGAGCGACTACGAGCATGGTAAGAACGAGGGTTAACGGCAGAACGAAGGCATTGCACCGCCACGCATTCCATGGCCTCGCCTCGAAGACCACGATATTGCCTCCCAAAGTTCTGAATTCTTTAAAAAACATTGCTTTCCGATTATGACTAAAAATCAGACCGTCCCTCGGTCCATCCCATTCATATTATCTTCCGCACGGATGACTATACCTCAATTTGAGGTGCGCACACGATAAAATCGTTGAAGCGAGCTGGAATTGGTATCGGTCCATTGGCCCAACGAATTAGTTGGAATCACGGTGGCCTGAACCTGGAACGGCTCGGAAAGGTTGGGGGTGGCGAGGATGTCATAACTCCGTCCAGGCGCTGCGGCCCAGGTCAAGACCGGGGGTGGAGAACTAATGCTAATTGAAAGGGGCAGGTCGTTGCCGACAATACGAAGCCATTTTGTTTCGGTCCGGTACTGCTTTCCGCTGTTGTCCGTCACGATTGAGTAAAACGGATGCAGCCCCAATCCCAGATTTGTCGCGAGGACGGATAAAATTGCGCTGGATTGTCCGGTAACAAACGCTTGCGAACCGCCGGTGCTGAACAATTCAACGCGGCTGATATTATTGGCATTGGCAACAATCGAGAATTGCAAGGTCGCTTCCAAAGCAGCATTCGTTTCCCCTACCAGCGAGGAGAAAGTCGCAGCAAGTGATCCATTTTGAATCACGACGTTTTGGGCGACCCGTTTTTGTGAGCGGACGTGACTTCCTTCATAAACAACAGCGGTCAGTTCGTGGAAACCGGAGGGTAGAGCCGACGTGTTCAGCGCGAAAACCACCGGCAGGTTTGTTACACCGGCGCTGATGTATAAATGAGCTCGGGGCTCCAGATCCTGCAGGTTTTCATCCAGTCGCGTGCTGCCCACCGGCATGAGAATAAAACTTCCTGAAAGGCTTGCCTGGATTTGCGCGGCGTCCCAGCCCAGTGTCCTGGCTTGAAGGTTGAATTCCGTCTTTTGAACAGGCGTAAGGGCATCCGTGATTAAATCCTGTCCTGAAAGCCCGTCGTTTCCCGAAAGATCGGGACTGCTATTAATTTGGCTGAGTAATTGATCCGTCATCTGCGTCAATGTTGATGTTCCAAAGGTATTCGTCACACCGAACAGAAATTGCGTACCGTTTGTTTTTGTGATTGTGGCGAGCAGAAAGCTGCCGGGCACTGGGTTTCCCGCGACTTGAAAATTACGATTACCAAAGGCGACTGTATCCAAAAAAACGGGCCCGCTTGAACTTATCCAGGTTGTGGCTTTGGCCGCCGTTCCTATGGAATTACTGGCGGAAAGTGAGAGTTGTGCGCCCGTTTTGCTGCGATCTGTGGATTGCAATTCAATCCGATCTCCATGAGCAAATGCATTTACCTTGGTCACATTATTTACATTATTTAACACTGTAGTCAGCCCACTGGCGACCGTTTGAACAGTGGCGTTTAAAGGAACCAGATAGTTCACGGACTGACCATTAATGACGACGTTGACAAGATTGCTGCGCGTGGGGGGGATGTTGGTTAAGGTCTGCAACCAGAGCCCGTCCAGAAAGAGATCCACTTGTTGCACCGGCCGATCAGCGGTTGAACTATTCAATTGCAGTGTGAGGTTAGTTGTTCCGTGGAGCAGGGCGTTATCTGGCAACCCGGTCCAGGCCCCGTTGGGCGGTTGGGCGAAGGGAGCAGCCAGCGGTTCACCGACTATCACCCCCTGGTATGGATTAGTCAGACTTTGATAGTAACATTCCGCTAAACTAAAGCCTCGCGCCTGGTAAAAGTAATTCTGTGGAGAGGGAAATTTTTCAAGATAATTGCACGGCTCGGTAACTGTGCCATAACCTCCGGATGCCCCCGCGGTGAGGTAAGCAAGAAATTTGAACTGACCGCTTCCGTCTTCGAAAAGCGTGCCGCCGTACGAGGTCACATTGTCGGCCATGGCTCCAGGTGCAAAAGTGGTGTCGGGCACGGTCGAGAAAATGATCCCCTGCTGCAGGCCAAGGCAGTGTCCAAACACCCAATTAAAATTGCTATTCGTGCGCAGGACAGAATAATTGCCGCGCAATCGAGTATTGAAAATCGCATTGTCAAACGCGACATATCTTACATTACGGCCGAAATCGGTGCTCTTAGCCAGATAAACGGTTTGGGTTGGAAAAGTTCTATCAGACATCGCTCCGCTGTCCACGATTTGCTTGGCCAAGGCCAGGTTGCTGTGAGTGATCATCGTGACCAGCCAGGAATTGCTGTTCGCACTGGTGGGCGGAGTGGAGCGAAAAACGCCCTCGCTTCCCGCATACAGGTTTGTGGAAGTCGTCGCCATCGAACAAACGAGTTCGCTGGCATTATCTTGCTTAAATCCGTAGAAGAGGGCCGATGTTGTGCTGTTGGGTTTGCTCGAACTCGAGTTGACTCGATAGGGAATATCCATGGATAAAACCACATAATCCACCTGGTTGGTCAATTGACGGGTGGCAAGCATGGTGACCAGCGGATTGTATAGGACATTGACGAAATCCGAATCGTTCCACTCTACATTGCCACCGGGCCAATTAATTCGCAGAACGTTTTGTGGAGGAACCTGCCGGCGTTCCGCATAGTAATTTGCCAATTGAATCGAATTTGTGCTGTTTTGATTAACAACAACTACAACATTCAAGCCGCTTCCCGCCCCCCTGAGTTCAATAATGCAAAGGAGAAAAAACAGTAAACCAATGACCCAACCGCCAACCACTCTCATCGTAGCAGATTATCGCAGAAAGTGAGCTGATAGTAAAGACCGGGGAAGGAACGAAAAGAAATTAGTTTTACTCGGGCGGCAAACTGAGCGTTGTCTCGAAGATGCTCTCGCTCATGAGACGAGGCGATACCTGACCCAGGAGAGCATTTAGGAGTACATTAATTAATTACAAGGGCCCTCAAATCACGGAAATCTTATCTCCAGCTCTTTGCCTGGCTCCGGAACAGCCATCGGTTCAGTAGCGAGTCCTTCTGCCGAAAAGGCTTCAATCAATGCTTCCTCAGGTCCTGAAATGAATTCAAATTCGGACACTATCCGAATTTAAACTCGCTTTCCTTTGGCTCACGTCGTATTCTGGGGCAAGAAAGTTTTGATGCCTAATGCTTCTTTGTCTTTCCTCGATAATAGTTAACAAAATCTGGGTAGTTGCCAAAAGCTTCTTGCGTTCACAACTTCTCATTAAGAGTGCCGGACTCATTTCGCGCGTTGCTCTAATCGGGGGATTTTTCGGGCCTTTCCCATTGGCCTCAGGTCAGGGTCTCACGGTGACCTCATCTACCGACGGAAATGGTCTTTATACATATACCTTTTCAAAAGGGACTCAACCGTTTGTCTGGGGATTGAGCACGAATACTGCAATTTATTTGCAATCTTATGGGGTGATCGAGACTTCCCAGCCAACGAATTGGGTTGCAAACTTCGACCCTTTTGGCCGGATTGTTTGGAATGTTCCCAACGGAATCGATTACATTGACGATCCTGTCACGGTTACCGTTCGTAGCGTTTTCAAAATCTCTCGCACTTATAGCAGTTGGGGAGAAGATGAACCAAGTGTTTTCAGGAGGGGATTCGTTCTCGGATATGCCTATGGGCTTCCGAATCACGACCTCATTGGACCAGGAATTGAGAATTTCGTTTCCATCGGACCTGACCCTACAGCTCTGACGATTCAACGAAGCGGGCAGAGCGTTGTCGTCAGTTGGTATTCCGGGCTAACAAATTCTCAACTCGAGGCAACGACAAGTTTATCAAGTCCTAACTTGTGGGCTTCCGTGACCAATGCTCCAGTAACCGCCGGCGATCGTATTTTCGTAACAAATTCCATTTCAACCAGCTCCCGGTATTACCGGCTTAAGTTTTGAAGGACAAACTGTGGTTGGTTTTGCAGTCCTATGTGAGATTCTTTCGCCGCTATTATTTCCGCAATTCTTGATTTGTTTGGAACTCAGCATTTCCGGCACGCATAGACTAGTCGCTCGTTAAGCCGTTCGTGGCTCGTTAATAACGCTTTCGCCAGTGGATGCCTCCCGCCGGTCCCTCCAGTTTCAAATATCGTAAAAAGAAGTTCTGCCACGCGCCGTCAAATATGCCGTCAAATATGATTTGACAGGGTGCCTAACTCCGTTAGAGTAGTTCCGCCTCCCATGGGTCTATGCGAAAGTGTGGTGCTGCGATGTCTTCCCTGAAACCAGTCAAGAGTCATTCGGCATTTATCCTTCACCTGTTCGGGTCGGTTATCGCCCTTTCGATTAGCTCCCTCTTTTGGACACATGATGCGGAAGCAAGCTGCACTCTGGCGCCCTCCGGTTTGGTGAGTTGGTGGCGGGCGGAAAACGATGCCTCCGACTCTTTTAGCACGAACAGCGGCACACTCTCTGGTGGTGCGAGCTTTGCCCTCGGAGAGGTCGGCCAGGGGTTCAGTTTCGATGGAACAGGTGAAGTGGTCGTGCCTGGCACACCCTCACTCAACGTCACAACTTTCACGTTCGAGGCTTGGGTAAACCCTTCGGTGCTGGATGGCAATATGGAGATTATCCTTAACAAGGAGAACAACCCCGCTTTCAACGAATCCGATGTCAGCTACGAACTTGCCATCCGAGGAACGGCGGATCCTGGGATGGGCAACATACCGGTGGGCCATTTGTCGTTTTACATCGGGGGCATCAACGGACTTCCAGGAGGACTGGGTTCCTGGGTTGATGGCGGTGGGATGGTTCCGACGAACCAATGGAGCCACTGTGCGCTGACATTTGATGGGACAACAGTGCGGGTCTACGTCAATGGCACGCTGACAAGGAGCATCGATGGACTGAGCGGGACAGTCATCGCGACAACGGGTCCCTTCAAGATCGGATCGCGCTCGGCATTACAAGTTAGTGCGGCGCCCGCATCTCGATTCAATGGACTCATCGATGAGGTTAGTGTTTACAGTCGCGTTTTGTCAGGGGCGGAGATTCGGGCGATCTATATCGCGGGCGCGGAAGGCAAGTGCCCAACAACCAATTGCGCAACGCAACCTGTTGGCCTGGCGAGTTGGTGGAAGGGGGAAGGCAACACTCTCGATCAAATTGGAAACAACAACGGGACGCTGGTGGGAAACGCTACCTATGGACAGGGCCGAGCAGGACAAGGGTTTTTGTTTGATGGCCAGGGCAGTTACCTTTCGGTTGGTGCGTCGGATTCTCTGCGGTTCACAAACCAACTCTCAATTTCAACCTGGATCTTTCCGACGGGTCCAGGGCAGCATCCTCAATACGGGGGAATCATCGTGAATAAGGAAGGCGAGTATGAACTTGCTCGCTTTGCTGATGGAACGATCGGCTGGGCATTTGCGAACCAGGGTCCGATATGGACCTGGCTTTCCAGTGGAGCATTCGCGCCGTTGAACCAGTGGACGCACGTCGTGCTGACCTTCAATAACGGATTGGCCTCCGCCTTCCTCAATGGACAATTCGTGCAATCAAACTCGGGTAACCCGCTCATCGGAGATATTTATCCCAGCTTGAATGAATTCCGCATCGGTAACCGGCTAGAAGGAGGCCAGGGTTTTGCCGGAGTGATTGATGAGGTAGCTGTCTTCAGCCGGGCGCTAACGACCCATGACGTGGCTGCGATTTATGCCGCGGGCAGTGCGGGAATGTGCCCGCCGTCTTCACAGACGAACTGCAGTCCAACACCTTCGGGCCTGGTTAGTTGGTGGCGAGCTGAAAACTCGACTGCCGACACAAGAAGTGGAAACGACGGTATGGTGGCTGGATTTGGCACTGTTGTTTATGGTCCGGGCGAAGTTGGGCAGGCCTTTGTCTTCGATGGGACTCACCGTGATCGGGCAGATGTTGGAAATCCGGTCAATCTGCAGTTGCAGGATTTCACGATTGAAGCCTGGATCAAGCGGTCCAGTCCGACTGTGATTGGTTTTGATGTTTTGGGCGTGGACGGTTCGCAAGCAGGCGAGGGAGGAATGGTTTTCAGCTATGGAAGGGGCGGCTACGGACTTGGCTTGCTAAATAGTGGCCAGTTGATTTTGAGCCGGATTGATTTGGATGGTGTGTTATCAGTAGCCAGAGTTTCAGATACAAACTGGCATCACGTGGCCGTGACCAAGGCAGGTTCCGCCGCCGTTTTTTATATTGACGGGGTCCCGGAACCGGTGCCGTCGTACGATCATCCACTTCCATACACATTCGACACCTCGGCAGCGATCGGATCGCGAGGTGATGCGCGAGGTGGAAGTTTCTTTGGACTGATTGATGAGGTGGCTGTTTTCAATCGCGCTGTAACGACCGATGAACTGGCTGCCATTTACGCTGCCGGCAGCGCGGGCATGTGCTCAGTGCGGCCGGCCCTGTCTATCACTTTATTCGTTCCCCCTGCCGGGGCGGTCGGTGCGACAGTGATCATCTCCGGAACGGGATTTGATCCCGTGGGCTCTAATAACATCGTCTATTTTGGGCCGGTGCAGGCCATGGTTGCTTCGGCATCCCCCACAGCCCTGCAAGTGATTGTTCCGGCAGGTGCCACGTTCAATCCGATCACGGTGACCACAGGGAACCGCACAGCCTATTCGCAAGCTATGTTCGTTCCGACCTTCAGTAGCGTTGGTGCATTCGATACATCTTCGTTCGCGACGAAGGTGGATTTCCCCGCAGGCAACCTTCCGGCGGATTTGGCGATTGGAGATTTTGACGGGGATGGCAGGCCCGATTTGGTCGTTGCGAATCACAACGACAACACATTTTCGGTGTATCGCAACCTTGCTAGCCCCGGTACGATTTCGAGTGGCTCACTGGCGGAGCCGGTGAATTTTGCCACTGGCCGAAATCCGATCGCGGTTGCCGTGGGGGATCTGGATGGCGATGGGAAACTCGATCTGGCAGTCGCCAACCATTTTGGCGATTCGATCTCGATTTACAGAAACACCAGCGTGAGGGGCGTCATTGATACCGGCTCGTTTGCTTCACCCATCATTCTAACTGCCAGCGTGGGTCCTCACGGGTTGGCCATCCAGGACATGAATGGTGATGGTAAGCCGGACCTGGTCGTGGCGAATAACGGTCATGGTTTTGGAAACACTGTGTCTGTTTATCGCAATATAAGCACTGCCGGGAGTTTAGCCTTTGCCGACAGAATCAGTTATGAGGTTGGAACTGAACCCGACTTCTTAGCTGTCGGCGATTTGGATGGAGACGGCAAACCCGACATAGCAGCGATGAATTTCGTCAGTTCAACCATCGCCCTTTTGCGCAATGTCACCGTGAATGGTGTCATCGATGCCTCATCATTTCAGACGAAAGTCGAGTTCGCCACTGGACCTCAACCGGATCAAACGATCAAACTCGGCGATCTGGATGGCGATGGGAAATTGGACATCGCTGTAGGAACCGACTTGAGCGGAATGGTTTCCGTGTTTCGGAACACAACTTCCCCCAGCGGTTTTACAATCGATTCGCTCGCTCCTCGGCTGACTTTCGACCAGGGTACTCCGCAGACTTACGTAGCACTCGGTGACGTGAATGGAGATTCAAAACCGGATTTGGCCATCTTTCATTCCGGAATCATTTCGATATTCCTAAACGCGAGTTCTGCCGGCAGCCTCGGTCCGGGTTCATTTGCCGCCAAGGTGGATTTCCAAGCCGAACCGGGCTGGAATCTCTCGCGTGTGCTGATTGCGGACCTGGATGGAGACGGCCGGCCCGAACTGATCGCGCTAAATCAACAGCCCGGCAACAACAAGCTTTCGATCCTCAGAAACAACCTGGCCCCCTGTATCACTGCACCCTCGGGTCTGGTGGGTTGGTGGCGGGCGGAGAACAACGCACAGGACGCAGCCGACGGGAATAGCGGTGTGTTAGCCAACGGCGCCTCCTTCGCCGCAGGCAAAGTGGGCCAGGCATTCAGCTTTGATGGCGATGGAGATGGAATTCGCATCGGAAACCCGGCCAGCTTGCGACTTCAGAATCTCACGATTGAGGGTTGGGTTAAGCGTTCGAGCAACATGCAGGTTTCCGCTAATTCGATCTACGGCGAAATAGTCGGCTACGGTCCGGGTGGCTACGTGCTCGGGTTCCGACAGGATGGCAGTCTATTTCTGTCGAAGAATACGGTTAGTGATGTACGGTCGATCGGTACGATTACCGACACGGCATGGCATCACGTTGCGGTGACTAAATTTGGCAACGTGGTCGTGTTTTATTTAGACGGAGTGTCTGAACCTGCCATCGTTTATGAAACAACTTTTGAATTTAACACGGACCTGGCGATTGGAGCGGTAAACAGCGCTTTGGAATCCAGTTTCCTTGGTTTGATCGACGAGTTAAGCATTTACAACCGCGCGTTAACAGCCGCTGAGATTCAATCCATTTACAATATCGGCGGCGCAGGCAAATGCGCGTCGCCTCAGCCCTGTGCTCCAGCAGCTTCTGGTTTGGTAAGTTTGTGGCGCGCCGAAAACAATGCGTTGGATATTGCTGGCGGGAATCCCGGAGTTCTTGTTGGCGACGTCGGTTTTGGCTCGGGTGAGGTTGGACAGGCGTTTTTCTTGAATGGAACAAACGCATCGATCAGCGTGCCTGCCTCTGCGAGCCTGGATTTTAGCCAGGGGGAGGGATTCAGTGTCGAATGTTGGATCAATCCGGCGCAAATTGCTGATCCGCAACCCCTGGTAGAATGGTTTCAGGGAGTAGGGCCGCCGTGGGGAGTTCATTTTTGGATTTCGGAAGCCGGGTCGGGTCCGGGCCCAGGCTGCTTGTACGTCAACATCGCTGACACATTCGGGGGTGAACACAAATTCGCTTCTGCCGCCGGCATTGTGGGAACCGGCACCTGGCAGCATGTAGCGGTCACTTACGAACATGCGACGGGCGATACCAAATTATTTTACAACGGCACAGTGGTTGCCGCGCAAACCTTGGGATTCTATACCGCGCAAACTTCCTACCCTTTGTATCTGGGCCGGCGTCCAGCAGGAATTTACAAGGAATCTCTTTTTGATGGAGGAATGGATGAGGTTGCGATGTACAACCGCGCCCTCTTGACGAATGAGATTGCAGCCATCTATAACGCCGGCAGCGCAGGCAAATGCCTACCTTTGAATCCGCCTCCGCCGGTGGCGCCTGCCATCACCTCGCAGCCTACAAACCTGACCGTGTATGCCGGCAGCAATGCCACTTTCCGAGTCACCGCGACCGGCTCCGCACCGTTAAGTTACCAGTGGCGCTTCGATGGCAACGATTTGCCAGGAAAAACCTCCAGCGTGCTTACACTGACCAGTGTTCAGTTCAGCAATGCCGGCCCGTATTCGGTTGTTGTCAGTAACGCCGCGGGTACGATCACCAGTTCTAATGCGATCCTAGCGGTCAATCCGCTGCCCAATTGCACTCCTACGCCTCCAGGTTTGGTGAGTTGGTGGCGCGGGGAAAAGACTGCGAATGACGACTGGGATTCGAACAACGGCGCCACTCAGTTCGGGTTGGCCACCCTCCCTGGAAAAGTTGGATCGGCTTTTAGTTTCGGTCGTATTGGCTACATCGTGGTCAGTGATTCGCCATCGCTGCGGTTCACCAATGCTTTCACTTTGGAAACGTGGGCATACCCGACGCCCACTGTGGACGCGACTCCCCGGACTATCATTTCCAAATTCGATTATCCTCTGATGACACCCGCCGGCACGCAAAGCGCCTACCTGCTGGGCACCACGAATAACGGACGCTTGTTCCTCACCGTTAGTGCCACTGGCTCCGCTCGAACGAATACCACCCTTGTGACGAGTCAGGCGTTGCCGGTCAATCAGTGGAGTTTTATCGTGGCGACCTATGACGGCGCTGCGTTGCGTCTTTACATCAATGGCAAGCTGGCTGCCCAAACCAATTACACCGGCGGCGTTTTTCCCGGGGTCGCCAACCTTGGCTTGGGGGCAATTTCCTCCGGCCCTTCCTTATTCTGGCCTTTCAATGGCCTGCTGGACGAAATATCGCTCTATAATCGGGCGCTGACGGATGATGAAATTCACGCGATCTTCGATTCTGATTTCGTGGGCAAGTGTCTCGCACCGCCGACAATCGTCGGCCAGCCGCGGGATCAGTTTGCTCCGCTTGGAGAAGATGTGAAATTCACCGTTTCGGTTACAGGCTCTCGCCCGCTGAAGTATCAGTGGCGATTCAACGGCGTCAACCTTGCCAACGCAACAAATTCTGCGCTGGTGCTCGAAAAGGTTCAGACCAATCGCATCGGCAACTACTCGGTGTCTGCCAGCAACGCGCTCGGAGTCGTTACGAGTTCCACCGCCGGACTGACTCTCCTGACAGCGCCCGTTTGTACAGATGCACCCGCAGGTCTGATCAGTTGGTGGCCCGCCGATGGAAACTCCGCCGACGCGATGGGCGCCAACAATAGCGTCTCAGCGGCCTTCTACACGACAGGCAAAGTGGATCGGGCCTTCAGCTTCAACGGCATTTCCAGTCGTATCCTGGTAGCCCCTTCAACTTCTCTAAGCTTCGGCAGCAACGCTGATTTCTCCATTGAAATGTGGATCAAGGCCGGTGCGAGCAACATCTTCAATTCCAATGTTCCTCTCCTCGAAAAGCACGGTCCCGGCACTGCCTGGATCGGTTATTCCCTCTCGCTGAATCAGGGCCGCATCGCTTTGGCGATGGGATCTTCGCCCATCAGCGCCACCAATGTTTCCACTTTTATCTCGCCCGGCCCTGATTTGCGCGATGCGATGTTCCACCATGTCGCCGCAAGTGTGAATCGCACTTCAACCACAGGTGGCCATTTATACGTGGACGGACAATTGGTGCTGACCTTTGATCCAACCCCACGCAAGGGTAGCCTTGCAGCCAATGTCTCGTTGTTTATGGGAGGGCCGGTGAACATTCCTCCCGTAGATTCCTACTTTGGTGGTCTGATTGACGAGCCGGCCATTTACAATCGTGCACTCTCTGCTGAAGAGATTGTGGCGATACGCCAGGCCGGCGCGGCGGGCAAATGCAAAGTGAAACCTTCCATTCTCGTGCAGCCTATGACCCAAAGGGTGACGATAGGTTCGAACGTCACATTCAGCGTTGAGGCAACAGGCACGCCGCTGTTGCGTTACCAGTGGTTGTTCAACAACGGCCAAAGCGTCCCCGGAGCGACAACTTCTTCGTTCAGTTTCAATGTCCAAAACAGCCTCACAGTTTCGGTTCGTGTGACCAACATCTTTGGATCGATCCTGAGTTCCAACGTCATGCTTATCGCGAACCACACCCCTACAGCTTCGGGGCAAATTGTTGTGTTGGACGAAGACACGCCAACACCGATCACGCTCCTCGGCGGCGACGTGGACGACGATCTGCTCAATTATTCGATTATCGCATTGCCGGCCTACGGCACATTAAGTGGAACGGGATCAAACGTTCTTTACACACCGAAGCCAAACTACTTCGGCCCGGATTCCTTTACCTTCAAGGTCAACGACGGCTTGCTCGATTCAATTCCCGCCACGGTTAGCATTGACGTAAAACCTGTCAACGACCCACCGGTGCCCGATGCGAGCGCAACGGTCGTGTTGGTTCTTTCTCCCAATAATACGAATGCCACAGTCGTGCTCGACGGTACGCGCTCGTTTGACGTGGATAGCGACACCTTGGAATACCGCTGGTTCCTCGCTGGTTCAACCAACCCGATCGCGGCCGGTGTTGTCGCGATCGTTGTTCTACCGGTAGGAACTAATTCTGTTTCATTGGCGGTCAGTGATGGAACGGCAATCGCAACCAATACCATCGCTGTCGAAGTGATTACCACGGCGCAGGCAGTAGAAAGGCTGGTTGCAGCAGTGAATTCAGATGTCTCAAGAAGCGTACCCCTGATCGCTACTTTGCAAGCCGCAATCGCTTCCATTGACCGCAGCAATCCCACGGCTGCGGTCAACCAGTTGCAGGCCTTTCAGAACCAGGTGCGTGCTCAACTGGAACCACTGGATTCCGAAGCAGCCCAGACTCTTATCCAAACCGCACAGGAGGTGATCGATCTTCTGGGCGGCGGGACCCAAAATTCGATCGCGAGCGAGGGACCGCAACTGCAAATCGACAACTTGAATCACCAGTCGGACGGAAGACTCAGGATGAGGTTCTCGACACCTTCCGGGAAGATTTACATCGTGGCGGCCTCCACAAACATGCTCGACTGGGAACTGATCGGCGTGGCTGTGGACCAGGGTGATGGCACTTTTGAATTTGAGGACAGAAGCTCGACCAGGTTTCCCACCCGCTTTTACCGGATTATCTCGCCTTAAGATGTTTAATGCACCAATTACGGTTGTAACAGCAATTCCCGAAATTATTCACAACTCTTACCCCCATTTGTAATGTCGCGTTGTTTACCATGAAACGTTCCGCACAGGAATTTTGAAGGACAAATAGGGTTGGCCTTGGAAGTGTGGAAGAATCAGATCGCTTTTACATTCTCCATTTTCATATTCTCTGGAGGATTCCGTGCAATAGTAGGACTCTTGTGCAGCCGGAACGCATCTGAAATGAGAACCGAATTATGCTACCAAATTCAAGCCAACACGCCCTTCTCAAGCCGTTCCTGGTCGCTTTAATCTGGACCGGATTAGCCCTGGCTGCGCCGGCAAAGGATGTCGAGCTCACAACCGAAGCGAACCTGATGGTCGAGATGACGTTCACGGCAAAACAAACATACACCGATCCATTCAACCAGGTGACATTGGACGCCGTTTTCCGCGACCCTCAAGGACGTCAAGTACGCGTGCCGGCCTTTTGGGCGGGGGGAAATCTTTGGAAGGTGCGATACGCGTCGCCGATCAAAGGGATGCATCGCTTTCGCACGATCTGTTCCGAAGAAGCGGACAAAGGCCTGAACGGGGTTAGTGGAAAGGTTCAAATCACACTCTACCACGGACAAAATCCACTTTACACACACGGTCCGCTCCGGGTTTCGGTCAATCACCGCTACCTGGAGCATGCTGACGGAACGCCCTTTTTCTGGCTGGGAGACACCTGGTGGATGGGGCTTTGTCACAGGCTCCATTGGCCTGACGAATTCGGGCAGCTCGTAGCTGATCGCAAACAAAAAGGGTTTAATGTGATTCAGCTTGTTGCAGGGCTTTACCCGGATATGCCGCCGTTCGACCCAAGGGGCGCAAACGAAGCCGGTTTTCCCTGGCAAACAAATTACAGCAGCATACGACCTGAGTATTTTGACGCGGTCGATCAACGCGTGAAATATTTAGTCGACCAGGGCCTTACGCCCTGCGTCGTCGGCGCCTGGGGCTATTTCATTCCCTGGATGGGCGTTTGGAAAATGGAGCAACACTGGCGTTACCTCATCGCGCGATACGGCGCATTACCGGTGGTGTGGTGTGTCGCCGGAGAAGCCAACCTGCCGTATTACCTTGTTAAAGCATTTCCCTATGACGACCGTACGCAGGTCAAGAGTTGGACTGAGGTCATGCGTTACGTCCGCGAAACCGATCCGTTTCATCGCCTGGTCACCATTCATCCGACGGGCATCAATCGTTTGAGCGCTCGTAACGCAACGGACGATATTTCGCTTCTTGATATTGATATGCTCCAAACGCCGCATGGCCACCGGGAGGCCATCCCGCCGACCGTGAAAACTATGCGGGAATCTTATACCGATAATCCGGTCATGCCGGTGATCAACGGGGAAGCCAGTTATGAGATGTTAATGGACAGAATTCCAGCGCAATGGCCGCGGGCCATGTTCTGGATATGCATGATGAATGGCGCAGCCGGGCATACGTATGGGGCAAATGGCATCTGGCAATGCAATCGCCGCGACCAACCACACGGGCCTTCGCCCAACGGAAAGAAAGATAGTGTGGGGTATGGCAAGATTTCCTGGGATGAAGCCATGAATTTGGACGGCTCACGCCAGATCGCTCTTGGCAAAAAGTTATTGATACAATATCCGTGGCAGCACTTCACGCCTCACCCGGAGTGGGCCTCGTTCACGAACCAGGCGCCGGAGGCACTCGAAGTACCGCAAGCAACGGGTATTCCTGGCCTGGTGCGAATCATTTGGGTGCCGCGCAGCGAACCGATCATTGTTCGCCACCTGGATCAAGAAGCTGGATGGACTGCCGCCTATTTTGATCCGGTCAACGGCACGCGCAAGAGGCTGGGGGAAGCTCGCGCCGACCAGTCAGGAATTTGGCGGTGTGATTCGCCCGCCGGTAACGATCATGATTGGGTCCTAATCCTGGAGGCGCAGAGATCTCAGTCGGTCGAACGCAAGACTGCTTCGGCTGAACCTCGTTGAGTCGCCATAAATTTAAGCTTGGGAACCAGGCGGTGTCCGATCCAAAATCGGATTGAAATTAGTACTTGCCAGAAGCGGTCGAATTTTTGCTAATCTAAGCCGGTCGGGTGTTGGATCGTTTTTTCAGCGGGATTCCCCATCCCCACCTCCTTGGCGATCTGGCACCCGACCTTCTTATTCCAAGTTTGCTGATTTTTTAAAGAACCAGACCACGATGCTCTTAAAAGCCAGGAAGCCAGAATGAAAGCGCCCCAAGTTTCGAAACCGCTGCTGATTTGGGCCGAGCAATTCAAGGTTCATTCATTCGAAGTGGATTGTAAGGGTTTAGGAACGGTTGAAAGCGTCTGCCGCCATTTTCAGGAAGCTGCCTGGAACCATGCCGAGCATTTGGGGCTGGGTTACGAGTGCTTGCTGCAAGAGAACAGGATTTGGGTGCTGGCTCGATTGATGGTGCAAGTGCACCGCCATCTGCGCTGGGGTGAAACGGTCACCGTCCATACCTGGCCACGACAGGCCAAATCAGTCTTTGCCCTGCGCGATTTTGAAATGCTGGATTCTGAGGGAGCACGCCGTGTATCAGGCTCCAGCGCCTGGTTGGTATTGGACGCTACTGCTCGAAAACCACAGAGGGTGGACCAATTAATTTCTTCGATTGCGATCTTCCCCGACAAGCGCGCTTTAGACCAGGACCCGGAAAAACTTGAAGCCTCTGCGTCCAACCAGACAGCGACTCAGTTCTTAGCGCGTTATTCAGACATTGACGTAAACGGCCACGTAAACAACGCGCGTTATATCGGCTGGCTCACGGATTCCTTCCCTCTGGATTTCCATCGCACTCATGAACTGAAGTGGATCGAGATCAACTATCTGGGTGAGACCAAGGGTGGTGATATGGTTTCGGTCTTGTCATGCGAGCCAGCACCTGGGGACTATCGGCTCTCATTGGTCAAATCCGATACTGGCATTGAAGTGTGTCGGGCAAAATTGCTTTGGACGCCGAGAATTGGTCCTGATTGCTATGAGATAACCTCCGCGGTCCGCGTTTAATGATGAATACTCGATGCAAACTCAAGAACTGACAGCGGAGAAGCGAGCTTTGCTTCTCAAACGGCTCTTTCCGAGAGGCATCCCTCCCCTGTGGTGTCCGCCTCTTACTCACTACACACAAGAGGGCAGAATCGATCGAGTGAGAATCGCTGCACATCTGCGACATTTGTCCGTCCATGTGAAAGGGTTCTTAATTGCCGGCTCCACCAGTGACGGCTGGGAACTGACCGATGAAGAATTCCGCGAACTTATCGAGGTCGGTTTGGAGCAGGCGCAAAAGCTTGATCTGTATTTACTGATCGGCGTTTTCAAAGCCGAGGCACTTGCAGCACATCAGGTATTGTTGCAACTGGTTGAGCTGATCCAGTCCCTCACCGGAGAGAGCGATCCGCCAAAAGCACTCATCAAAGCGCGCGTCTGTGGCTTCACAGTTTGCGCGCCGCGCGGCCAACAGGTTTCCCAAGAGGAGATGCAAAGGGGATTGGTGCAAATCCTTGAAACGGGATTTCCAGTGGCGCTCTATCAACTTCCACAGGTTACCGAGAATGAAATAGGAGTTGAGCTCCTGCATTCACTTTCTCAACGTTTTTCGAATTTTCTTTATTTCAAGGACAGCAGTGGAGCCGATCGGGTTGTCTTGTCCGGAAAAGATTTGGGAGGAGTATTTACAATGCGAGGGGCCGAGGGAGATTATGTGGATTGGCTGAAAGCTTCGGGACGAGGTTATGATGGATTTTTGCTGAGCAGCGCAAATTCATTCGCAAAACAACTTGATGCAATTCTGAGCGAGGCTGTGGTCAGCCGGGCTGATGCCCGAAAAACATCGGAGCAAGTATCCTCGATAATCAACGAGACATTTGATTTGGTGAAAGGAATTCGCGATGGAAATAGTTTTGCCAATGCCAACAAGGCCCTCGATCACTTTTTTGCTTATGGACCAGAAGCGGAGATTATTCCCGGGCCGCGTCTGCATGCCGGAAGCAAAATCCCGGCTGACATTATTCGGAAAACTGCTGAAGTTCTTAGGCGGCATGGGTGCATGCCCATGCGCGGTTATGTATAACCGCAATCATTAGTCCAGAGGAAATACTCTTTGGGAAGCTATTGAGATTAAATAGCCTATGTCCTGGTTGCGGGGCGCGAAGCTAAGGCCTGATCTACTGATTAAGCAACGGCAGGCTGGCCCGCGATTTGCGCGCCTCTGGATGCTTCGAGATCGGATTTGCGTTGCCGCAAGCTTTTGAAAAACTCGTAACCTTCGCGGCAACGGCGCACAAAAACGTCCTTGTCCTCGAGCATCGTTTTGATAATGCGCAAAATTGGTTTTGGACGAAGGTAATAAGCGCGATAAAACCGATCGACCGCTTCGAAAATCTCATCTTTGTTCAAACCCGGATACTCGAGAGCGCTTTGTTGGAAACCATCGTCTTCCACCAAATCGGTTTTGTCCTTTTTGGTAAACCAACCATTTTGACGAGCCATCTCGAATAGTTCAGTACCAGGGTAAGGGGCTGCCAGCGAAACCTGAATGCTGAATACATCCAGTTCCTGCGCGAAGCGAATGGTGTTTTCCATCGATTGTTGGGTCTCTACCGGCAGACCCAGGATAAACGTCCCATGAATGACAACCCCTGCCTGATGACAAGCCTTTGTAAATCGCCGCATCTCTTCGAGGGTGATTCCCTTTTTGATCCGTGTGAGGATGTCTTCATTCCCGCTTTCGTATCCCACAAGGAAAAGTCGAAGTCCAGAGTCTTTGAAGGACTTGATCGTATCATAGTCCAGGTTTGCGCGGCTGTTGCAACTCCAGGTCAAGCCCAGCCCCGAAAGTTTCTTGGCGATCTCCCGAGCGCGTGGCAGGTTCGCGGTAAAGGTATCATCATCGAAAAAGAATTCCGCCACCTGCGGAAAAAGCTTCTTCATGTAGGCCATCTCGTCTGCCACATTTTGCGGCGAACGAACCCTGTATTTGTGGCCACCGATCGTCTGAGGCCAAAGGCAGAAAGTGCACTGGGCGGGGCAGCCTCGTCCCGTGTAAAGGCTCACATACGGGTGGAGCAGGTAACCAATAAAGTATTTCTCTATCTGAAGGTCTCGTTTGTAAACATCCGCGACCCAGGGAAGTGAATCCATGTTTTGAATCATTTCCCGTTCCGGGTTGTGCTTGATTTTCCCTTCCTTGTCACGAAACGAAAGTCCGGATATTGTCTCAAGGGGACGGTCCTCAGCGACTTCCTTGCAGGTGAAATCGAACTCTTTCCGGCCGACCCAATCAATCGCCCAGGAGGCTTTTAACGTTTCTGCCGGCAACACTGCCGCATGCGCTCCGACAAATCCGATTTTGGTTTCAGGTCGGTTTTGTTTGATCGCTTCCGCCACTTTTGAATCGTTCTTCAAAGAAGGCGTCGAGGTGTGAATAATAACGTGATCGTAGGCTTTCGCCTCGGTCAGACATTGCTTGATGTCCACATTATGGGGCGGACAATCCATCAGTTTCGCGGCAGGAACCAGCGCAGCGGGTTGAGCAAGCCAGGTCGGGTACCAAAAGCTGGTGATTTCACGCCGCGCCTGATAACGCGAGCCAGCTCCGCCGTCGAAACCGTCGAATGAAGGAGGACTGAGGAAAAGGGTCTTGCTCATGAGAGAACTCAAGGGCCGGATTTTGGCGCGATCTTTGCCAGCAATTCGTCCCGTTGGGAGCTGTCGCCCGTTCCGCAAGACGAGCCTCCGCTGGAGGCGCTCCCCGTTCCAGCTAAAGGTAACTTGGCTTTGGAGGCCGCGTTGATGGCTGCCTTGGCTTCAGCCAAATGTCCTTTTCCTATGGAAAAGCCATTAAAAGCATTCACTTTCAAACCTTCTTTGTACGGCTTTGGTTTGGGTGAAAAGTTATATTTGAAGTTCTTCCAATTGTCCCCGCGTTTGTAATGTGTGCCCAGTGCACCGCTCGGATCGTAACCGCAATGGACCATGCAATTCTCACAGCGCGGATCTCTCGCGACCCCATCCACCACGCCATATTTATCCCAATCCACTTTAGCCAGCATCTCCTGGTAACCTGCATAATGACCGTCGGTCATGAGATAACAGGGAGCTTTCCAACCTCGAATATTGCGGGTGGGAATGGCCCAGGGCGTGCAGGTTAATTCGCGTTTGCCTGCAAGGAACTCCTGATAAACCGTGGTGCCAATCAAGGTGAAACGCTGGCCCCAGTCGAGAATCTTCGCGAACTTCTCACGGGTCATAGCGCGGGTGAGGAAAAAGTCTTCCGGCTGTTTGGCCAGGCGTTTGACC